>ENA-UEQN01001986-UEQN01001986.1-human-gut-metagenome-genome-assembly--contig:-NODE-1986-length-15238-cov-3.863861_pt1 | contig 15238 bp, 12 predicted proteins | sample MGYA00242940_ERZ507944 | MGnify/ENA primary metagenome ERZ507944 (study PRJEB26167, sample SAMN06115449) | human gut metagenome | host: Homo sapiens | place: China:Fujian | collected 2015-08-20... | reverse complement strand
TGGAAGAAAAGGGAATCCGGTGAAATTCCGGGGCTGTCCCCGCAGCTGTAAAGTCGTTTCCTGCCCGTGAGGGTGGATCTTTTCGTTAAACCACTGGGTAATTCCGGGAAGGTGAAAAGATGACAAGCCAGAAAACCTGCCAGATGACACGAATGATTAATACTTTCGGAGGAAAAGAGATGAATGGATTAGTACGTTTATTGTGTATTTTGTGTGCTTGCGGAGTGTTTTGTTGCTGCAAGTCGAAAACGAGTAAGAAGTCGGTCGAGAAACAGACCGTTCAGGCGGGGAGCGATTCGATTCCCCGGGTTCGGATTAAATACGCTAAAGGGTTTTGGTTGGAGTACCGGGACGGGTATGCCGTGTTGAATATCAAAGACCCGCAGGAGAGTAGCCACACGTGTTACCAGTACGCTTTGATTCCCCGGGGAAAGAAGGTGCAAACCCCGGCGGAGTTGCCCGTGGTGGAGGTTCCGGTGCGAAGCGTGGTGTGCATGACTTCTTTGCAGTTGTCTAATTTTATCAAACTGGACGCGACGGACCGGGTGGTGGGTATCACGAGTACCCGTTTTCTTTTTAACGGGGAGATGCAGAAGCGGGTGGACGAGGGGAAGACTCGCCGTATCGGGATAGAGGGGAATTTTGATAACGAGATTATCATGAGCCTGAATCCCGACCTGATGCTGATTTCGCCTTTTAAACGCGGGGGGTATGATGCCGTGAAAGATATCGGGATTCCTCTAGTGCCGCATCTCGGGTACAAGGAGATGACTCCTCTCGGGCAGGCGGAATGGATTAAGTTCGTGGGGTTGTTGCTGGGAATGGAGGATAAGGCGGGATTGGAATTTGACCGGATAGAGAACCGGTATAATTCGTTGAAAGCGATGGTCGGTGACGTGCAACGTCGTCCCGTGGTGTTTAGCGGGGAGCTGAGAGGCGGGGTGTGGTATGCCGTGGGGGGAAAGAGTTTTCTGGCACAGCTTTTCCATGACGCGGGGGCGGATTATTTCTTGAAAGACGACCCCCGTTCGGGTGGGGTGACGTTGGATTTCGAGACGGTGTACAATCAGGCGGAGAGTGCCGACTACTGGAGAATCGCGAATAGTTTTGCCGGGGAGTATTGTTATGCCGCGTTGAAGGCGCAAGACGAGCGTTACGCTGATTTCAAGGCTTTTAAGGATAAACGTGTCATTTATTGTAACATGCGGGAGAAGCCGTTTTACGAGAGTATGCCCGCCGAACCGGAGGTGGTGCTTGCCGATATGATTCGGGTGTTTCACCCGGGTGTGTTGCCCGACCATGAACCGGTGTATTACGATTTGCTTAATAAATAAGAGTGCATGGGACGAGGGAGAAATACGATATGGATGTTTTTTATCACGGTGTCTATCGTGGTGTTTTTGTTATTGAATATGTTGTTGGGTTCGGTGGCTATCCCGTTTTCCTCGGTTTGGAATGTGCTGACGGGTAGCGGGGATGAACCGGTGGCTTGGCAGAATATAATTTTGAAGTCCCGGTTGCCGCAAGCGTTGACGGCGTTGGTGGCGGGTGCGGGACTTTCTATCAGCGGGTTGCAGATGCAGACTATTTTCCGTAATCCGTTGGCGGGACCTTCCGTGCTGGGTATCAGTTCGGGGGCGAGTCTGGGGGTGGCTTTCGTGGTGTTGTTGTCCGGTAAACTGGGGGGAGTGGCCTTGAGTCGTCTGGGATTTATCGGGGAGGTGGCGCTGTCTGTCGCGGCTATCGCGGGGGCGTTGTCCGTGATGGGATTAATCGTTTTCGCTTCTCGGAAGATACGGGGGAGTGTTACTCTCTTGATTATCGGGGTGATGATAGGGTATATCGCGAATGCCGTTATCGGGGTACTGAAGTTTTTCAGCGTGGAGGAGGATATCAAGGCGTACGTGATTTGGGGATTAGGTAGTTTCGCCCGGGTTTCGGGGAACCAGATGATGTTGTTCGTGACGATTATGGCGGTGATTATTCCGCTGTCTTTTTTGTTGATTAAGTCGTTGAATCTGTTGATGCTGGGGGACGGGTACGCCCGTAATCTGGGACTGAATATCAATCGTGCCCGGGTGTGGGTGATTACTTGCTCCGGGGTGTTGACGGCGATTGTTACGGCTTATTGCGGTCCGATTATCTTTTTGGGGTTGGCGGTGCCTCACTTGTGTCGCGCGATATTCCAGACTTCAGACCACCGGATATTGATGCCGACCTCGATGCTGGTGGGGGCTTCGCTGGCGTTGCTTTGTAATCTGATAGCCCGTTTGCCGGGGTTCGAGGGGGCTTTGCCCGTGAATTCGGTGACGGCATTGGTCGGGGCACCGGTGGTGGCATCGGTGTTGTTCGGGAAACGGAAGAGGAATGAGGTGGAAATTTGAGGTTCGCCTGCGGCGAGTTGCAAGTTACAGGTTGGCAAGTTACAAGTTTATTTTGAATTTTAAATTTGGGTTATGGTTCGTTTGGTAAATCTTTCTATCGGGTACAAGAGTAAGAGCGACACGAAGGTGGTGGCTCAAGGGATTTGCACGGAGATAAACGAGGGGGAGTTGACTTGTCTTTTGGGGGCGAATGGAGTGGGGAAGTCCACGCTTTTGCGCACCTTGTCGGCGTTTCAACCGAAGTTGGGAGGGGAGATTTTTATTATGGGGCGGGAGCTCGGCACTTATTCAGACAAGGAGTTGTCGAAGACGATAGGTGTAGTGCTGCCCGAGAAATGCGACGTGCGCAACATGAGTGCCCGGGAGTTGATAGGGATGGGAAGAAGTCCGTATACCGGTTTCTGGGGAACGCTTGACAAGGAGGACAGCCGGATAGTGGAGGAGTCGATAGCGCTGGTGAAGATTGAGAAGCTGGCTTCCCGTATGGTACACACGCTGAGTGACGGGGAGCGGCAGAAGGTGATGATAGCGAAAGCGTTGGCGCAACAGACACCCGTGATATTTTTGGATGAGCCGACGGCATTTTTGGATTTTCCGAGTAAGGTGGAGATTATGCAGTTGCTTCACCGGTTGACACGGGAAACCGGGAAGACTATATTTCTTTCGACGCACGATTTGGAACTCGCCTTGCAGATTGCCGACAAGATATGGCTGATGGATAAGCAGCACGGCATCACGATAGGCACACCGGAAGATTTGGCGTTGGAGGGACATCTGAGTAGTTTTTTTGCCCGTAAGGGGATTGTTTTTGATATGGAAACAGGGTTGTTTCGGATAGAGAATCAATATACTTCGCGTGTGCGCTTACAGGGACACGGGCAAAAGTATGCCATGGTGCGGAAGGCGTTGCAGCGTAACGGAATGTTGGCAAACCGGAACGTGGAGTCGGAGGTGTACGTGGAAACGGGTGATTTGACAACTTCGGGTTTCAAGATTAACGTGCCGGGAAAGCCCGTGATAGAGGTGCAGACGACTGAAGAGTTGTTAAGCGCTATGCCTGCTGTCTTGCCGGAAGGGTAAAAAATAAGGCAGCTCCTTATTCAGGGCCGCCTTGCTTCTTTTGCGGTTGTAAACTTTCTTTGATTTGTGAACCCTGCTGATGTTCACGGGATGGAGATGCTCTCGTATCTCTTCTTCCCTTCGGGCTTTCCTCGTTGCTTTCAAGTAGTCTTCCCGAGTAATTTTGGTTTTGTTTTTCATGTCTGTTTTTGTAAATGTGTTTTTATATTGTTTTTTACCGTATCCCAACTTGTATCAGTCAACATGACGGGAGAAGGTTCATTTTCTGCATCTTCAAAATACGAAAGGCTTTTTAATACTAAAAATGAAGAGCCATCCGTGTATTTACGGTTGTAAAATACAAGCATTTCTTTTAGAGTGAAATGTTGTAAGAGAAAATGGATGTCGATAAAATCCTTTTTTGAACCTCTTCCTGTTATTGCGGCTAGTTTCATCGCGCAAATGTCTTCTAAAGCAGCCAATTTTATATCGTCTTTTATTTTTAGCGGGGATAACCATGGGTATGGATAATTCACGATGTCGACTTTTATTCCATCTATGGAGAAGATATGGATATTCGGAGATTCTTTTATCTGAATGACTTTACCAATTGTATTCAAATACTGTATTAGGTCAAGACTATCTGTTTGAATATTTCCAAATATATCAAGGTCAACAGACTTTCGATGCCCGATTTGGAGAGCTAAAGCGGTACCTCCCACGAGTCGGGTATTACTCAATACGGGTAATTCCTGTAACTTTCTTAAAAGTTCCAGTGTGTGGGGTTCGATTGTCGTGTGGTGTAACATTTGAATTGGTGTATTGGAGTATTTGTTATCGTGGCAATGTAGGCAAGAGCCCGTGGGTCTAACTCCCGGACATTTTTGATTACTTCGATGATGACCGGTTGCGTGTAATAAGCGAGAATGGCGTGCCAATCTTCCAGTTGACCGTATTCAAGAACACGTTTGATAATGTAGGCACGGTGAGTATCCATATCAAGAGTTGCCTTATCTATATCCCAGAATAGATAGGGTGAAAGTTGATTGATGATGGATTCTTTTGTGTCTTTCATTCTAATTTATTTTCGGCAAAGATACGCAATTATTTTGATAATCTAATCACTCGATTTCCTCGTTGCAGGGCAAACGCGTCAAAACGCTTTTCGCCCTGTCCTCGTTGCTGATTGCTTAATCTTTTGACGGACTTATTCTTCCGGAATAAGAATAATCTCTAAACGTGTCCGCGAGAGCAAGGGGAGGCAGTGGACGTAGCAATGCTGCACGAGGGTATCGAAGAAAGCGGGGGTGTGGGCGAAGATGTCCCATAGTTCGCGGGCGAGGGTGATGTCGGCAACGCGGGCAATGGATGAAGGGGGGCATTGGCTTTCGGCAGCGAGGCGGGTGATGAAGGCTTTGTTCATCACGACATGTTTGCTATGCGTGTCGAGGTTGCCCTCGGCGAGTTTGACGGCTTTGCCTATCATGATGCCCATGGTGACGGAGGGGATGGACTCGGTTTCTGCCAGTTTGAGGGTTTCGCCGATGAAGTTGCCGTAGTGGATAAAGGCTTGGTCGGGTAGTTCGGGAAAGCGGGAGCGGAGTGTCTTTTCGCTTTTGGCGCCGGAGTTGATGACGATGTGGTTGCAGCCAAGGGCTTTGGCTACCTGTATTTCTTTGCGGATGCTGTTGACGAAGGCTTCCGAGGAGAAAGGGCGTACTACTCCGGAGGTGCCGATGATGGAAATACCGCCCGTGATGCCGAGGCGGGGATTGAATGTCTTGGTGGCGAGTTCCTTGCCGCCGGGTACGGAGATACGGATGTCAATGCCGGGTATATCCTTATGCTCCCGGAGCAGGCGTTCCGCTTCCCGTGTCATCATGGCACGGGGAGTGGTATTGATGGCTGGTTCCCCCACGGGTATGCCCAAACCGGGAAGCGTGACGGTGCCGACTCCTTCGCCTTGTAGAAAATGGACGCCGGGAGTGGCGGACGGGGTAATTTCCGCGTATATCGTGTAGCCGTTCGTGACGTCCGGGTCATCTCCCGCGTCTTTGGTAATGCCGCAAGTGCAGGAGTTCGGGGCAAACGTGCAGGAGGCAACGGGAAAGGTGATTGTTTCACCGTTGGGGAGGGTGATTGTCGATTGCTGTTGCGGTTCGCCCGTGAGGAGTCCTTGCAGGGCGGCTACCGTGGCGGCTGTGGCGCAGGAGCCTGTCGTGAATCCGCTTCGCAGGGGGAAGAATCCCGGCACGAGTCGTTCCACCCGGTAGCGTAGCCCGTGTTCCCCGTTTACGGTGTAAAAACTTTCGGGTAACGCGGGACGGCGAATGACGAGTACGGGGATGCCGAGGGCTTTTGCCGCTATAATCTTTTCGGAGTAGAAGCCCGATTCTCCGCTCTCTTTGGTGATGATGGCGTCCGGTTGAATCTCCCGGAATAGCACCGCCTCGTCTTGTTTGTCCTGCCAGAAGAGTAATCTTTCCCGGGGGAAGCCTGCCCGAAGTGCAAGGTCGAGTGATTGTTTCCGGTCGAGTACACGGAACCAGCAAGGTGTCTTTTCCCAATAGCGGCGCATCTTGCCGATGGTTTGTACCCCGGTAAGGGCGAGTAAGTTGCGGATGTGGTGGTGTTCAAGGTAATCTATGGCATCGTCGAACGAGTCGCACCATACGAGCGATTCGTCCCGTTCGGGATAGAGGCGCTCTAAACGGATGACGGGGATGTCCAAGCGTTCGGACACGGCGGTTATATTGGCGTGCAGTTGGGAGGCAAAGGGGTGTGCGGCATCCACGATAAGCCGGATGTCATGGCGGGTGCAAAAGTCTTGCATCTCGCTTGTATCCATGCCCCCGGCAACACGGGTACCGTGCTTACACTCGATTTGTTGCGTGTCGCTTTTGGTCGAGTAGTAATAGGGGGAGCCTGCCTCGTCGAGTACCCGGACAGCCGTTCTGCCTTCTGTTGTTCCGCCGAATATGAGGACCATGATATTTACGATTTATGATTATCTAATTTCTGAACAGGTGTTTGAATTGGTGTGAATATAGTTTTGACAGTCCCTCGCGGTTGTCGATGGCATCGCCGACGACAATCATGGTGGTGAGGGTGAGGTTGTTCTCTTTCACGATACGGGCGAGGTCTTGCAATTGTCCCCGGAAGATGCGTTCGTCTTTCCACGTGAGGTGGTAGCATGCTGCCACGGGAGTGGTTGGCGGGTAGTGTTGCAGGAGTTCGCTTTGTACTTGGTCGACAATGGAGGCACTGAGGAAAATACACATGGTGCTTTGCGAGCGTGCCAGCATGTGCAGTTTTTCTTTCTCGGGCATGGGGGTGCGTCCTTCGCCTCGCGTGAGGATGATGGTCTGCACCTTTTCGGGTATGGTGAATTGCGATTGCAGGGCGGCAGCGGCGGCGAGGAAGGAAGAGATACCGGGTGTGATGTGGTAGTCCATGCCGTACTCGTCGAAGAATGCCATTTGTTCCTGTATTGCCCCGTATATGCACGGGTCGCCCGTGTGAAGGCGCACGACGAAGAGTCCCTTGTCGTAAAATTCTTTCATGAGGCTGAATTGTTCTTCGAGTGTCATCGTGGCGGAACTGCGCACGGTGGCACCGGGTTTGGCGTAATAGGTCAGTTCCACGGGCACGAGGCTTCCAGCGTAGAGGATGAGGTCTGCCGCTTCAAGGAAGTTTTTGCCTTTCACGGAGATAAGTTCCGGGTCACCGGGTCCTGCACCCACGATTTCGATAAATCCCCGGCGTTCTGCCGCCCGGTCGAGAGCCACGGCAAAGGTGAAGTCGTTGCCCTCGGATAGCTTGTGCTTTTGTTTTTCCAGTAATAACTGGGTGTTCGAGGCGCTTTTCAATGCGCAGGTTTCCGCCACTCCCGGCACGGAGGTGACTTCCGTTACTTTCTCCGAGGGATTGGGGACTTCTATATCTTTGAGTTCGTCTGCCGTGTAGACGTGCAGTGAAACTCCGGCTTTTCGGGCAATATCGTGAACGAGGGGCTCGTCTTTTTTCAGGTCAATCGTGGATACACTCGCCAGAGCCAGAGGAGAAAGTCGTGCCGATTCGAGCGCGTGGAAAATGTTTTCCGTTACTCCCTCGGGATTGCAGTTTTTGCGGCAGCCGACACCCAAGTGGAGTACTGCCGGGCGGTAATACAATGCGGGTATCGGGCTCTCGTGCCGGAACGGGGTAACAGCAACGAGGAGTTGGAATTTGCTGAAGTCGATATCCTCGAAATGGTAGAATATTTTCACGTGTTCCGGTGCGGTACGTTCCAGATAACGGGTGCCTTCGTCCCGCGTGTTAAGGAGCAGAGCCGTGGGACGGGTGTTAACGAATGCCGTGATGATGTCGTTCATCGGTGCGGTCGTTTCGGTTTTCCATCCCTGTTCTTTGCCAAGGGTGTCGAGAGCCCACAAGCCCGTGTTGTCGCTTTGTGTCGTGATGACAGCTTTGGCACCCAAGATGTTGGCTACTCGGCGGGTGAGTTGGTTGGCTCCCCCGACGTGTCCCGACAGGACGGAAATGACGTGTCGCCCCGTGGTGTCGATGTTGATGACTGCCGGGTCGGTGTATTTCGACTGCACGGACGAGGCTATGGCACGGACGCATATACCGAGGGCCCCGATGAAGACGAGGGCATCGTACCGGGAAAAATGTTCGGACACGAAAGCGGTGATTGACGTGATGCCGGTGCAATCCGCCTGTTCTCCTTTGGTGAAAAGTTCAGTACCGGGCAGTTCTTGCCGTATGGTGCGGGCGATTTGTAAGCCTTGTTCTGAGGATATGATAATAGCAATCTTATTCATGAGCTGATGTTTTTTGTACTTGTATGATATCTATCGGGTTGTGGGTATCTACCGCGAGGCGGTGTTCTCCTGTAATGGAAAAACCGTGTCGGGCGGCACCGCGGATGAAGAGTTCTTTGCTTTCGGGTGATACCGAGTTGAAAACGATAACGCCGCCGGGGGCGATAACCTCGTTCAGGCGGTAGATGATTTCTTCCATTTTACCCCCGTGTCCGCCGATAAATACGGCATCCGGGGGCGTGATGCCGGAGAGGTCGGTTGCGGTGAAGTCACCGATGTGTACCTCTATGCCGGGTGTGCCGAAACGGGCGGCATTGGTTTTCATGAGATGCTCTCCTTCCGGGCGTTGCTCGAAGGCTACCACCTGAAGGTGGGGGAATTGGAGTTTCGCCTCGATGGAAACGGAACCCGTGCAAAAACCGATGTCCCAGAGCGTGTGGCGTTCCCGCAAGTCGAGCATACCGAGCGTGAGCAGGCGAACGGGCATTTTGGTAATCATGCGGGTGCGTCCGTCGAGTAGTTCAAACTCGCTTTCCGGGATGCCGAAGGGACGAGGGTGCGCGTGAGTACGTTGCAGGATGACGCAATTGGGAGCGACGAAACGTTGTCCTATTGCCTCATCCGGCGAGAGGGTGCGTACGCGTTCGTTTTCATTGCCGAGGATTTCACCCGTGTGCATCCGGTAATTGTCGTACCCGTAAGCCAGCATCCGGCGGGCAATGGCATCCGGGGAGTGTTGCTCGTCGGTAAGCAGACCGATTTTCTCGTGTCCCTCGATGAGTGCCCGGTCAAATTCATACCACGGTCGCCCGGTGAGGGAAACGACGTGCATGTCGTGGTAGGGAAGCACGAGGCGGTGTGCCAGTATCTGCAAGGAATTGAAGTAGGGGTATAACCGCATGCCCGCTTCCGGGAGCCGTTTGCGTATGGTGTTGGCGAAGCCGAAGAAAAGCGGGTCGCCGGAAGCGAAAACGACAATCTCGTCCTCACCCTCGTATTGCCGGAAGACGTTGTCAAGCGGCACCGTGATGTCTATCCAGCGGTAACCTTCCGGCAAGTACGGGCGCACGATGCCGTGGTGACGTTTCCCCCCCGAGAATACAGTATGCGAGGAAATAAGCCCGAGTATTTCCCGGGAGAACTCCTGTTGTCCGTTGTCGTCAATTCCTATAATTGTAAAGTTCATAAAATAATTGAAAATTGAAAATTGAAAATTGAAAATGAAGGAAAACTTCATGGCAATTTTCAATTATCGGTTATAATTTAGAAATGCAGTATTGTCATTTTCAATTTTCAATTCTGCATTTTCAATTGTTTACACGTCCCTTCCCGGTCGCAGTCCTTCCGCGTCGTCAAAGCAAAGAATGGCGTTGACAAGTGTCGCGGCGAGGTTGCTTCCGCCCTTGCGTCCCTCGATGATGAGCTTCGGGATGGTGGTGAAGGATTTCAACATATGTTTGGATTCCCGCACGTTGACGAAGCCCACGGGGGCGCCGATAACTCCGGCGGGGTGTGCTTTGCCGATGCGCGTGAGTTTGCATAGTTCCATGAGAGCCGTCGGGGCGTTGCCGAACACGTAAAGGGCGTCCGGGTGTTCTTCCGCGGCAAGACGTATGCCTGCTTGCGTGCGGGTGATTTTCAGGCGGGATGCCATTTCGGCGACACGTTCGTCGGAGAGATAGCATTTCACCTCGATGCCCAACCGCTCCAAAGCTCCCTTGCGGATGCCGGAAGCTGCCATGGTGACGTCGGTAACGATGGTGCGTGTTTTCCCGTCGTGCAAGAGGGCGTGGAGGGTTTCCACGGCGTTGTCGTCCGTGTAGAGGATGTTCTCCATGTCGAAGTCCGCGGTCGTGTGGATGGCGTGCAGCAATGCCCATTTTCGCCCGAGGGGTATATCTTTATTCTGTAATTCCGATTCGATGGTGCGGAAGCTGCGCATCATGATTTCCTGCCCGATACCCACTTCGTCGGTGCGCTGTTCCCGGTAATAGCCGCGGGGGGTGATGATTTTGTCGTCCCACGCGTAGGATTGCGAGTTGCCGATAATCACGATGGTGAACATATCCACTTCCTCGGGGTCGAAGTCGGCTATCGTGGTAATCTTGATTTCCTGTTCATCCCGTCCCGCTTGGCGGACGAAACCGACAGGATTTTCCGGTGAGCGGTATTGGCGGAAGATTTCTTTCAGGCGATAGAGTTGCCAGTAGCGTCCTTCGCTTTTCGGGTTATAGATGGCAGTCACGAAGTCGGCGGAGGCGGCAGCCTCTATCCGGCGTTCGATTTTCTCCCAGGGTGTCATGAGGTCGGAGAGGGAGATGATACAGAAGTCGTGCCCGATGGGTGCGCCGAGTAGCGCGGCTCCTTTCTGGAAGGCACTTATCCCCGGTAGTATCTCTACCTCGACGGGACTCGCTTTTTCGCGTTTCATCTCGAGGACGAGGGGTGCCATGCCGTATATACCGGCATCGCCGGAACTGACGACGCAAACGGTTTTTCCCTGTTCGGCGTACTCGAAAGCGAGCGCGGCACGGTCTTTCTCTTTCTTCATGCCCGTGTCGATGCACTCGGTACCCGGGTGAATGACGGATTGGATGAAGTTGAAGTAATATTTGTACCCGACAACCACATCCGAGCGTGTGATGGCGGCACGGACCGCGGGAGTGATGTCTTCTTCACTGCCCGGTCCGATGCCGACGACGTATATTTTTCCTTGGTTCATTGTCTTGATTTTGAAGTATCGGACAAAATTACACTTTTTTTCGTCTTCTACACAACCGGATGATGTATTTCACCGAGAGTACGATTCCCGTGAATGACACGGCGGCTCCACCGAGAAGGAGAGTCCAGATAACGATAGTCCACAACACGGGGCGTTCGACGAGGAACTTGAAATCCAGCGTGTGCAATCCCCTGTAGAGCCAGCGTTTCCAACGTCCGTTCGTGTCATAGTGCGCGGGTTGGAAGGATTCGAGGTTATAGTAATAACAATCCTTCGCCTCGTTGTCGAGTTCGACCTTGTACGCGGGTAACGGCAGCGGGCGTCGGCGGGAAATATAGTAATTGTCGTACTCGTCCATTTTTGTCACCGTGTAGGGGACGGTGTCCCGGGTAAGGCGTTTGATGGCGGCGTAAACCATTTCTTCCGTGATACGGAAAGGGTGGATGCTGTCGGCAGAGGCGTCGAGGGTAACGGTTTCCCGCTCTGTCCTCAATTTGTACAGGGGTATGCCTTCGTAATGTGTCCATTCCACTTGTTTCACGGGACCGTGTGTCCGGCTGACGGCGGTAATAGCGTCGCGATAGTCCAGCGTGTAGGTGTCGGGAGCGGGTGTCCCCCTCTCCGGTGTGCCTTGCCGCGCCATGCCCCGGGGTTTCTGTTCGCCGAACAACCACGAGGGAAGCGGTGCCATAGACATGTATCCGCTTAATATCCACGTGAACACGAATATCCCGAAGAAGAAGCCCGTGATGTGATGCCACTTGAACCACGGTTTCTTGTAGGGGGTGCGAAGGAAGCCTTTCCGGCGGTTCAACCAATAGGAACGAATGCCGAGGACGAATCCCGTGAAGCACATGAACATCCCGAGGTAGCAAGACCAGTACATGAATCGCGTCCACAAGTTCTGGTTTTCCCGGATGACCGTGAAATATACCCAGTGGGGTATTGCCCCGAACCATGCCCAGAGTCGTTTGTCGGAATCCGTGAATTGCAGGATGTTACCGCTTCGGGAAGAGATGTACAGTTGATATCCTTCCGGTCCGTCATAAAAGAATTTGTACACGGGCAGTTCCCGTTTGTTGTGGGCAAGCGGTATCCATTGGTCGAGGGCGTGCAGGGTGTCTACCCGGGTAATGTTGTTGTTCGGGCACCAGTTTTTTGCCCGCCATTCACAGAGGGCGTAATTCACGACGGGAGCCACGGCGTTGGTGTCGGCGTATAAATCATGACTCTTCCGCCGGTTCCCGAAATGGAACACGGCTTGTCCTTCCGGGTTGTCGAGGCTGATGCCGCCCGGGCGGACGTCAGCGGGCAGGCGGCGGAGCACGTCTTGCATGGCGGGTAATGACGCGGTGTCAAGGGCTTGCTGACGAGCGAAGCGTTCTTCTTGGCTTACACGGGGAAACGAATGGTATATCATCACGATTCCGGAGATAAACCACGAGAAGCACAGGATACAGAGAATGATTCCCAGTATCCTGTGGATATGGATGAGTAATCTTGTAATCATGTGGTTAGTCTATGTCGTCGGTCTTCTCGTATTTCTTTTTCTTCACGATGATGTCTTCCCGCTGGTGGGTAGAGGCGAATTTAGCGTGACGGATGAACAGGTTTTGTATCGCCTCGTTTTGCCCCAGACCCTCGAGGATAACGTTGACTTTATAACCTTTCTTTTCCAGTTCCTCTTTCCACTCCCCGGCAATATCGTTTTTGGCATGGTCGCCTGCCACGAACATGAAGGGGACGAGGGTGACTTCCCGTGCCTTGTTGGCTTCCAGTTCCCGGATAACGTCATCCATGGCGGGATAGCCTTCGATGGTTCCCACGTGGTAATTCTTGTGGCCTTGTGCTTTCATCACGTAGTCGAGCATCCCGTAGGAAGAGTTTGCCGGGTGGTAAGTGCCGTGGCACACGAAGACACAATCGCCTTTCGCCTTTCCCCGGAGCGACGCGGCAAGGGCTTGCACGGTTGCCTTGTAGTCTTCCGGGGTGTAGAGCAGGGCGTTGCCCAGCCGGATGTCCTTGAATTTGTCGCGGTAGAGAGCCACTTCCTCGCGCAAGGCTTCCATCTCGATGCCCTCGATGATGTTCGTGGGTTGGATGATGAGGTGGGTGTAGCCGTCGGCGATGAGTTGGTTCATTGCTTCCACGGGATTCGGTTTCACGATGCCTTTCTCTTTCAAACGGCGCGTAATCATGCGGGAGGTGTAGGCTTCCCGGACTTCGATGCCGGGGAATGCCTTTGCCGCTTTTTTATTGATTGCCTCGATGGTGAGGACGCGTGTGTCATCGTGTGTCGTCCCGAAGTGAACCATAAGAAGGGCTATTTTGTCATTCGGCCCGAGGGTTTTGAATATATCGGATTCCTTGAAACCTTCGCCATGACCGAAGGCGGATATACTTGTTAATAAAAGAAAGGCTATTAATATGTTTTTCATGATATCGGTTTTATTTCGTGAAACGGATTACAAGACTGGCGAAGAATGTTCTGCCGGGGTTGAGGGTAGCGTAGTTCACGCCGTTGGGGCGGTCGTCCGTCCAGTCGAAGAGGTTGTCAATCCCGGCGTTCAGTTCAAACAGGAAGTTACCCACGGGCGCGAAAGTATGCGTGGTGGCAAGGTTCCAGAGTTGGTACTTGGGGGCACTGGTGTCGGTGATTTTACCTGTTTTGGAGTCTACCTTGTAGATGTATTTCGAACCTTGTATTCTCCCGTTGACGTTCACGTGCAGGCGGTATTTGTTCCACTCGTGTGTCCAGCCTCCCCGGAAGGTGGCGGCGTGTCTTACCGATTCGCTTAGGCGGCGTCCTTCCCCGTCGGCAGCGTAAACGCAGTTGTAAGCCCCCGCGGCGGAGAATCCGGCACCGAGGTAGCTGTTCACGGAGATGTCGAAACCTTTGATGCTGGCTTTGTCGAGGTTGTGGTACACGTTACGGGTTTTTATTCCATTGGCTTTATCTTCGTCCGTGGCCCCGATGTCGTATTTCTCGATAATGTCTTTCACGTCATTGATATACCCGTTCGCGGAGATATTGAGGTATTTCCCGGTATATTCCACGTTCACGTTATAATAGTTCGCTTTTTCCGGTTTCAGGTCGGGATTCCCGATGGTGATGGCTCCCCGGTTCTCGTAATCGTAGTATAGTTCCTGTATGCTGGGAGTTTTGAATCCGGCGGCATAGGAAGTTCTGAAGTTGAACGAGCCGAGCGTGTACATAAGGGCAATCTTCGGGGTGAAGCGGTTCTTGAACATCTCGTTGTAAACGTAACGGAAACCGGGGAGGATTTGTAGATTCTTCCATACACGGATTTCATCCTGCGCGTACACGGCGAGCGTGTAGATTTCTTTCGGTTCGTCGAGGCTGCCGGGATTTTTCATGTAGTCGTTAGCGTATTCCGTACCGAGCGTGAGTTTGTTGTATTCGCCCACCCGGAATACGCCTTTCAGGTTCCCGTTGTAATATTTTTGGCGTTTGGTCAATTCTTCATCCCCAACCCGGAATGTCGTATCTTTTTTGTCAAGTTGGGCAACCGTGTAGAGTTTGTTGTACTCGTAATTGTCCATGTAAAGGTCGAGGGAGATATACGCTCCATCGTTCATGAAATATTTTCCGCCCAAGCCGAAATTGTAGTCCATGTAGGTAAGGTCGTATTGGTACGCCCCGTCGTTTTTCTTTTCTTGTACAGGACGATTTACTTCCCGGTTGAAATAACTTCCTTGCGCGTAGAGTTTCAATTGCTCGTTGGGGGCGTAAGTGAAGTGTTGGGTAACAATATTGGAATGGAATTTGCTGGATGATTCGCTTCTCGTGGGGATGACCGTGTCGCCGCTGATTTCATTGGGGTTTAATTGCCATCCGCCCATCTGCCGTCTTTGATAAGAGATGGAGGAAGTAAATTTGCCGAAATTCAAATCGACACTGGCGTTTTGCGAGAAGCTGGATTCTCCCCCGAAACGGGTTTTCGACTGCACGCTAATCGGGTCTTTCGGTTGTTCGGTGATAACGTTGATTACCCCGGCGATGGCGTCCGAACCGTAGAGGGCGGAAGCCGCACCTTTCAATATCTCGATGCGCTTTACCCGTCCCATGTCGATACGCGACAAGTCGGTATTGTTGGAAACATCTCCCGCCACTTTCTTCCCGTCAACGAGAATCAAGATGTATTTGTTGCTCATGCCGTTGAGCGTGAAGTACGAGCCCATGACCGTGGGGCGAATATTGAACGCGGGGTTCAGCAACAGGAGGGCGT
>ENA-UEQN01001955-UEQN01001955.1-human-gut-metagenome-genome-assembly--contig:-NODE-1955-length-15388-cov-4.253870_pt1 | contig 15388 bp, 10 predicted proteins | sample MGYA00242940_ERZ507944 | MGnify/ENA primary metagenome ERZ507944 (study PRJEB26167, sample SAMN06115449) | human gut metagenome | host: Homo sapiens | place: China:Fujian | collected 2015-08-20... | reverse complement strand
TTAAAATATCAGATGACAGCTATGAAGTAATTGCTACAAATTTATCTGAAAATCTTTTTTCTTCTGATGACCTTAAAATGCTTTACTCCATGCGTTGGGGCATTGAAACATCTTTCCGAGACCTTAAATACACCGTGGGGCTTAGATATTTTCACGCAAAAAAGACAGAGAGCATCCTTCAAGAAATTTATGCTCGGTTGATAATGTACAATTTTTCTGAACTTGCCGTTTCCAATACTGCCGTTCAGCCCAATGATAGAAAGTGGTCTTACAGGATCAATTTCTCCCATGCTGTACATGTTTGCCGTAATTTCCTTTTAAAAAGGGTGCCTCTGTCTAGTGTTGAAGTTCTCATCGCAGCTGATATCCTTCCCATTCGCACTGGTAAGAACAATCCTCGTGCTCCTTCTCAAAAACACGCTGCATACTTCATTTACAGAATAGCATGATTTTTTACCCTATACTTGATTTTATGGAAAATAAATGCTATACTAATAAATGAAAACTCAATATATAGGGGGAAACAGTAATGATGAAGAAAATTATCGCTTTTGTGGCTGCGCTGTCGCTTATGTCAACGGGGTTTGCGCAGACCGCTTTTTCTGACAGCGAGGAAACTGCGGAAATCGTAACTTTCAGTGCTAAGGACAGCTCGGCTGACGATACGGAGGAGGTTTCGCTCCAAGCACCGATCGGTCTTAAGTCTGTGAACAATACTTCGTCTTCAAACACCTTCGCTTGGACGGCTGTTGACGGCGCAGAGGGCTATGAGGTGTATTATTGGCGTTCGGGGGAGTTCGTGAAAATAGGTGAAACAGCTGATACTAAGTATACATACAGCAAAAAGTCTTCTGCTACCAAGTATATGTACAAGGTAAGGGCTTTTAAAACTGTCAATGATGAAAGAGTGTTTTCTGATTTGTCACAGCAGTTCACTACCTGCACATTGCCGTCGGCGGTGAAAATGGACTCCACTATCACTTCAAAAAATTCTCTGAAACTGCGCTGGTCAAAGGTGTCAAAAGCCACAGGCTATAATGTTTATATGTATTCAAACGGCAAGTGGGTGCATTTGGCAGATACCACAAAAACTGAGTTCACTATCGACAGGCTTGAAAGCGCAAAGCAGTATAGATTTAAAGTCAGAGCATATAGGATATTCAACGGCGTGACTTACAGCGGCTCATTCAGCAGCGAAAAGAAGTCTTACACAAATAAAACTGTCAAGACCACAAGATATGTGACGGTGTATCGTTCAAAGAACGATAATGTTGTTATCGGCAGTATCCCTGCAAACACTGTGCTTTCGCAGTTCGGCGCAGTACAGAATGGGCGTATCGACGTTAAAATGCCAAAGACAGGCAAGCATGGCTGGATAAATGCTTCTTATGTTCAGCGTTACAATAATCTTGTGGTGGCTTGTATAAATCAGAACGGATATGTGGGCGGCTCGCCAATGCCAATGGGCTGTGAGGCGACTTCTCTTGCCACAGTTTTAAACTACATAGGCTTTTCAACGAATAAGAATTATGTTTCAAACGCCTATATCCCACACGGCGCAGTTGGAACTGTAGACCCTAACTATGCTTATGCAGGCTCGCCTTATACTTACACAGGACCCGGAGTTTATGCGCCTGTTATTGCGCAGACGGCAAATAAGTTTCTGAAAGACAGGCATTTGCAGAATAACTATCAGATAGAGCTTTACACCGATTATATCACAGGCAAAAACGTCAACAAAGAAAAGATAAGCACCAGCAAGCTCGACCTTGGAAGCACAAAGTCAGCTGGCGGACTTACCCCAGAGCAGATAAAGACCGAGATAGACAAGGGTCACCCTGTTATAGTGTGGATGGCGACAAACGGCAAGCCTATGTATCTTCTGCAAAATTGGAAGCTTACAAGGGGACAGAGATACACCCAACCGGGCTCAGGCAGTTACAGCTTCTTGTGGTATGCGCCGCAGCACTGCCTTGTTATAACAGGCTATGATGATGTCAGCGGAGATTTTATCTTCGGCGATGTGCTTACAGGCACAAAGAACAGACGCTTCTCGTACTCGAATTTCCAGAGCAGTTATAACATTTTGGGCAGACAGAGCGTTGTGATCTATAAGAAATAATTTTGTATATTGAGCAAAACAGCGTATCGCAGGGTTTCCTGCGGTACGCTGTTTTCATATGTAATTACTTCTTTGTAGTAACACTCTTTGAAGCCGACCAAGCGCCGTAGTATTTCGTACCCTTTACAGTAGTATACGAGCGAACACGAACATAGTATTTCTTTTTGCCCGAAAGCTTTGAAACAGTGGTCTTGTCGGTCTTTTTATTTGTTATTGTGACTTTCTTTGCACTTGTAAACTTAGAGTTGGTAGCGTACTGAATCTCATATCCAGTAGCAGAGCCTTTCTGTGCCCAGTCCACAAAGAAAGCCTTGCTCTTAGCCGTGAGCTTCTGTATCTCCTGCTTGGCAGGATTTATCTTGAACGTCTTTGTGACAGTGCCTGAGTAATTGCCCTTGCCTTTGATAGTGACCTTTGCCGTGCCGACTTTTGTGTTGTTTGAATAGGTCACGCTGTAATCTGTACCATTCTTCAAAGTTTTGCCGTTTAGCTTGACCGTTACACCAGGCTTCTTTGCCTTGCCGTCATAAGCGTAGGTCGAAGTGGAAAGTGTTACGTTTGCCTTTGAAATGCTAATTCTTGAAAGTGCAGGAATTTCAGCCGTTTCAAGAACTTTCTTGCAGACTGTACATTCCTTGTGCTTTGAGCCTTTAACTCCGATAGAAGCCGCTTTGTCGACTATCCAACCGCTTGACTTGTGACCTGTGGCTGGGATAGTTTCGGTGTAGGAGTCACCGCATGAGCAGGTGTATTTTACTATGCCTGCGGTGGTGCAGGTTGCGTTGCTGAGAACAGTTTTTGTATAGCTGTGTTCATGATAATCGTCCAGCACAAATGGTGAGAGTTTGTAAAGGGTCGGCGCTGAATTACTTGTGACATACCATTTTACCATGCCGTCACTGCATACAACAGGTTGACAATCTGAAAGTCCGAAGGAGTGAGAAATGGCTTTGGTAACAGTTTTGCCGTTTGAGTCAACTGTCATTGTCTTTGTGGCGGTCTTGCCTGTGGAGCTGTTGTATTCTTCCCACATAACAAGGAATAGATTGTCATTTATCTTTATAAGCTGAGGGGTGCGGCAGGTCACTTTACTTGATGTGCCGTAGTTTGTGAGGGCAATGTTTTGTGTGCCGTTGAAAAGCTCGTCTGTGACGCTTATGTAAACATTTCTTGTCTTACAACTGCTTGAAACGTCTTTTGCGTAGGCTATCAGACAGTTTCCGCTGCCAAGCTCAAAACCGCCTATTGAAGCACCTGTGTAGTTGCTTTTGTTCATATCGAACTTAACAGGGATAGAAACGCTCACGGCTGTTGATTTTCCGTCAGCCTTATATTTTGTGAGAGTAATGCCGTTTACAGAGAGGTAAGAGCCGTTCATTGTGTAGTTGCTTGATTCTGAGTGGTCAACTCTGTAGATGTATTTTCCGCTTTCGTCAGCTTTGATAAATTGGTTGAACGAGTGGCTAACATAGCCGTCTGTAAGATTTGAAACGTCATACATTGAGTCGGTCAGGGACATGGAGGATTCGTCAATGGTGAAAAGCATATTTGCCTGATGATGTATGCCGTCGCTGTCAGCATACATCTCATGGCAGGTGTAAACATAAAGCTTTCCGCCCGCTTCTTCCATTCTCAGTGAGCCTGCCGAGAACGGCTTTGTTGTATTGACACCTGAGATACTGCATGAATTTACCTTGCTCCAGCTCTTGGTGTATTTGACTACTCTTACAACTTCCTTGCTGTCGCTTTCGGCAGTGTTGTTCTGACCGAATACGAGATAGTTATAGTCTTTTCCTGAATAGAATCCACCAAATATGTTAAGCTCTTTTGAAATAGTGCGTTGTGAGATAAGCTTTTTGCCGTCTGCGGAGTAGTTTTCTACCACAATGCCGCTTGATGTGTTTTCAAGCCTTGTGAGCGTTCCGTCGCTGTTTTGTACAAGATAAGAGTTTGTGACAGATGACCATGTGTTGTAATGGTTATCTGAAGCATTGTCTGTTGCACGTCCGTTGAGTAAAGTTGCTGAGCCTTTTGTGTCGCTATCCATAGGCGTAACTGTCACTGTACAGCTTGCTTTCACACTGTTGTCGGTGGTAGCGGTTATTGTGCATACGCCTGCCTTGTTTCCGTACACCTTGCCGTCTTTTGTAACAGAAGCCACAGAATTATCACTGCTTGACCATGTGAAGCCGTAGTCTATATCGGAATTGCTTCTTGCAGAAAGTTTAAGGCTGTCGTCCGTTTTGAGCGTGGCAGAAGAATTTGAAATCGTAACACTGCTAGGCATTTTCCAAGCAATATTCTCTGAGTAGAAATTGCCGTCAGTATCACGCTCTATGGCTGTCACAGTGCCGTTCGTATAATACAAAGCGAAAACAGGATAAGCTGTTTTATATGAAGCCACCTGCTTGAAATCATTGTTGAACTCCATAAGAGTGTTGTTGTTTACATACATGATAGTGCTGTCATTTTCGCTGTTGTATACAGTTCTTGTTCCAACGCTGTTGTAGAGATCATTTTTGTTTTCATGTTCCGCTCTTGAAACGCTTCCAAAGAGAGATAATGTATCATCTGTTGATGTATGAAATTTGGCAGAGTCCACGATGTTTACAGTGCCGCTTGCAGAAGAAGTCCACGCAAGCTTGCCGTTGCCAAGCATTTGTGCGTTGTCATAATGATAATCGTAATATTTCTGATAGAAATATTCGATAGATCTATCAGACACGGTTATTTTGTTATTTGAAATGTTTCCAAAGCCAAGGGCGTTCATTTTGTGAGTATAGCCCCAATAAACGTAATCAGCGTTTCTTTCAAAATAGAAGTTTCCGTTTGTGCTGTCAAAGCCTGAGAACTTTGTTATGGCAACATCGGTGCTGCAGGAGGACAGCTTATTTCCGTTTGAGTCCAGCAGAAATAGATTATCGCCTTTTTCAGCACCGCTGCTGTCTGTTACATAGTAATATATCCTGCCGTTATCGTCAACGCCAAAACAGTTTGGGTAATTTAAAATACCATTGGGCGTATACTTGCTCACATTAACGCTTTTGGTCACCTTTTCCGTATCGGTGTCAAAGGTCTTTATGTAATAAGAATATGACGAGCCCTTCACGCTGGAATTGTATGTGCTGGTATCTCTTTCGATATAATAGATCTTGGAGTTGTTGGCATATACATTTATAATGTCACCAAGCGTTGCTACAGTTCTCACGGAGTTGTTGGAAAAGCTATAGAATTTAATTAGCTTCTTGTAGTTTTCCACAGTATAATAGTATAGTCCGTTTTTAGTGGCAGAAGCCACGTTTACGACAACCTGATCGGAGCTGTTAAAAGTCAGAAAATCTGACGGCATTTTTACAACACCGTTTGCAGAATAAGCCTGAGCTGATATAGCGGTGTTCCCCAATATGCCGTTAATGCTTTCTGGAAGCGGAAGCAGTGTTGCAGAAGCTGTTATAACAAAAGCTGTAAGTCCTGCGACGATTTTTTTAGTCAACATATTTATCCCTCTTTACTATGATCTTTACCCCGACCCTATGTGTATATTATACTACTTTTTTTGCCTGATTTCAAGTAAAAAGCTCCGCCACAGCGAACGCCGCGGCGGAGTTTTTAGGACTTTTGGGTAAGATTACTTGTTGCCTGTTGTCTTGTAAGCGTCGATCATCTTCTTGACCATCTGACCGCCTACAGAGCCGACCTCACGAGCTGTAAGATCGCCGTTGTAGCCCTGCTTGAGGTTTACACCAACTTCGTTAGCTGCTTCCATCTTGAACTTGTTGAGTGTTTCTCTGCCTTCCTGAGTTGTGATACCTTTCATTTTCGTATCTCCTTTTCATTTGTTTTTCGGGTTTGCAATAATATTATATGTCTGCATGATTTGATTATAAGAGGTAATTTATAGAACGAAATGGGGCGGTTTTTGGAATGAAAAAAATTAAAAGCTAAAATTAGTATGATTTTAAACGGAGCAAAATTCAAAAAAATCATTTACATATAAATTATACTTCTTTTGGAAATTTTGTGATTTTGTATAGTCACTGTTTTCAATTGTCAAAATACCACTGGACACAGTGATTACATGCCCTGCACTGCTGCCGTATTTCAGCACATAACCGTTGAGATCAAGGGTGATGGTGCGGTTGACCACTAATGTGGTGTAAATGGTAATGTCTGACGTCAGTTTGACTGTTCCGTATGAAGCTTCTCTGATTGCTGAAACCAGTTCCGCCGCTGTGGAAACTTCCGCCGTCCCACTCGCTGCCATATTATCCTTGGCAAATACACTTGTCGACACAATGCAAAGAACCATACAAAGGGTGAGCATGATACTGAGTATTCGTTTTTTTATTTTCCGTTACCTCTGTTTTCGTGTATATCGGCTCAGTCAAGAGCGGTTATTGTAATGGTACCTCTGAAGCCACCAAGATAAGTATTGTATGCCGAATTTTCAAACCACAACTGCAATGTAATGTCTTTATTTGACGCATCATACATTCTGTTGAAATTAAAGGAATGTTGATCATTGGTATACGGTATTTTTGCCCCGTCCCTTTTTATTCGTGTAAGCTCCCTGCACAGATCGTCATCATAACCGTCTGTCATCTGAATAGAGTAATTGCCGCTGTTGTTAAATTCGTTTGAACCAACTTCGAGAGAACCGCTTAAGCAGACATTGTAAATATGTCCTTTTTTAAGTGTAATATTATTCATGTAGGATGAAATCAAGCCGCCCTTGTTTATTTTTTCGTAGACAGAAATATTGACACGACTGTTATTCAGTACTGTCCTCGGAGAGTTTGCCTCTCCGTAAAAATATCCCGAACAGCTGCCGTTCTGACCTGCATCTCCCTTGTCACCTTTATCTCCCTTATCGCCCTTGTCACCTTTTTCGCCGGGGTCGCCTTTGTCGCCCTTTTCGCCGACTGTTCCGGCCGCCTTCACCCCGGTGTCGGTTTCTCCGATCCACCAGTTGCCGTTCTCGCCGATAAACGGGGTGTTTCCGTCCACACCGTCAGAGCCGTTTTGTCCGTTTGTTCCGTCCTTGCCGTCAGCACCGTCCTTGCCGTCAAGACCTTTCAAAACCGAAAGATCGTACAGGTTCAGCCATATTTTATCGCCGACATAGCGCCACTGCAGGGTGTTTTCGCTTACACGAAACTCCGGTGTCTTTCCGTTTGCTCCGTCTGCGCCTTTCTGCCCGGTGGGGCCTGTGATGTCGGCTATCGCCACAAGGTTCTGCCACTCATCGCCCTCGTAACGCCACTGTATGTGGGTTTCAGCTCGCTGCACTTCTATGTTTTTGGCGTTAATGCCGTCAGTGCCGTTGATACCGTCTTTGCCGTCGGCTCCGTCTTTACCGTTGTCACCGTCAATTCCATCCTTGCCGTTTTTTCCATCGGCTCCGTCTTTACCGTCAACGCCGTTAATGCCGTCTTTTCCGTTTGTACCGTTTATTCCGTTCTTACCGTCGGCACCATTAGAGCCGTCTTTACCGTCTGTGCCGTTCTTTCCGTTTTCTCCGGCAGCGCCCCGCAGCTCGGTAAGCGCCACAAGGTCGTGCCAGTCGGCTTCGTCGCTGTATTTCCACTGAATCGCCGTGCCGTTGTTTCGCACCTCCGGCAGTGCGTCGCCTGTTTTTGCCGCCTTGCTCCATCCTATTGCAAGCACGCTGCAAAGCACCAAAAGAGCGGTGCAAATCGCCAAAAGTGTACCTGTGAGTAGTTTTTTTCTTGTTTTCATCTTTTTTCCTCCGTTCGGAATTGTTTATCACGGCGGAGCTTTGCGCCGCTGCCCACGCCGTAAATGAGCAGCGGTCGATAGGCTTATGCTTGGTTTGCTTTGTACTTATCCACAAACAGGGCGACCCCCTGTTTTAAAACCTCCATCTGGGTTTTCAGATAATATTCATCCTCAAACATCGCATAATGAACGCAGGCGCGGACGAATATAAAGATCAGCGGCGTGATGACCGTATATGGAATGCCGATCTTTGGCTCCAGCCGCTTGGCGTACTCGGTATAGCGTTCGTTCACGCCTTCAAAGAATTTCTTGCCGTGCTCGATATACTTCGGGTGCGTATATATCTGATACATCAGGCGATATTTTTTTCCGTGCTTTTTTGCTGTCCAATACGGGACCTCCTTCACAAAACGGACAACATCCTCGGGGTCAGTGGGTGCCATCTCCATAAAGTCGTCCTCAACCTTTTCCATACAGTATGCCGTTGACTCAATGATCAGTTCATCAAGGTTTTTAAAATACGAATACAAATTTGCTTTCGTGCATCCGCACGCATCGGCCAGTGCTTTAATTCCTGTGCCTGTGAGCCCGTTTTCCGCATAGCACTCGAAGCACTTTTCCATTAGTTCACGTTTCCGCTCATTGTGCTGTTGCTCAGTTGTTTTCATGTTGCTTCGCTCCTTTTATGCGTACCGACCGTTCGTTTATGATTAGTATAACACAGATTTGTAACAAAGTCAATAATTGTTCAAAAAATGAAGATAATAAAGTTTCAACATGATCTCATAAAAAAAGTCCTTACAGCAGAAAGAAAATAGCGGCTTACCTCAACGATCAAAACCGTACTAATAAATATGTCCATAAGACTTATGGAAAGATGGGATAGGCTTATTGACTTTCCATGTTCTCATATGATATAATAAATTCATATTAACACAACATTTCTGCTCAGGGGGTATATCAAATGAAAAAGCAAAATGCAGGGCTTATCGCTCTGAGTATCGTTTTTATTCTTATGGGTGGTTTCTCTACTATCTATAATCTCAGCAAGTATGTTTCAAACAGGGTTTTCATGTCAAGTGCTGAGAAAACCACAGGCTATGTGAAGTGGATAGACCATGAGTTGAAAACTTGGGGACATAACAAAAAGGCAAGCAACAAAGCTGAAACATATTACATAACTGTCGCTTTTGATGTTGGCGGCAAGGAGTACACAAGAGAGATCTTCACAGGCACATATTATGTGAGTCAGAACGAAAAAGTGAACGTGTATTACAACACAAATAAAAATGGTGAGCCTGATAAGGTCGTGACCGATATTGATAATGATAAAAGGCCGTATCTTACTTGGCCGCTGATACTTTTGCTTGGCATTGTGCTACTTGTGCTTACTAAGAAAAATATTATCTCAGTGGGGAGAAAAAGATAAAAAAGTAATCATTAAAATAGTAACCAAAAGAAACTTTGTGCAACTAAATAACAGAAAAGCAGAAAGGAGGTCTTTATGAAGGTGATCTATAAATGTGCCGCCATTTTGACGGCGGCGATATTGTCAGTGCAGTTTCCTTGCGCAGCTTTTGCGGATATGGAGCATGGCGGAGATAATGACAGCCCGAAATTCAAGATGGGCAGGATAATTTTTACTGATAATGGTTATGGCTACGAAAAGGAAGGTCTGGAAAAATCGGAGATCGCTGATGAGGATCTGACCGATACGGAAGACGGGGTTTCACCTTATGCACAAAAGGCAACGGCTTCGCTGCCTGCGAAATATGACCCCAGATCTAAGAATACGCTGACGACTATCAAAAATCAGTTCCAGACAGGTACTTGCTGGGCGTTTGCGGCACTCTCCTGCACAGAGAGCAATCTTATCCAAAAGGGGCTTGAAAATCAAAACGTGCAGTTTTCTGTGCCGAGCCTTGTCCTCTCTACATATGCTAACGGCGGATTTGACGAGTCAATATGGGATTGCGGCGGAACGTGGATGGATTCGTCCCTTGCAATGGCGGCTCATAGAGGACTTTGCTATGATGAATATGAGCCTTTCGTGTCCGACGGAACGGAAGCCACTATCGTATCTGAGGAGAAAAAGGGAGTTTGCGAATATCAGCTTAATTACGCTTCCACTATCACAGGCGGACGAAACGCCATTAAAAACAAGATAAAAGAGCTTGGCGGAGTAATGGTGAGCTATTATGCAGACGACCTGTATATGACCTTTGATAACAAAAGCTATTACGATCCGGAAACTACAAAATATAGTGGAATAAATCATGCCGTAAGCGTAGTGGGCTGGGACGATAATTACAGCAAGTCAAATTTTCTTGCAGGCTATCAGCCAAAGAAAAACGGGGCATGGCTTGTGAAAGGCTCTTGGGGAGTATCCGGTGGCACAGACGGCTATTACTGGATATCCTATGAAGAGGCAGAAATGACCGATTGGGTGGCATTCGACCTCACTGAAAGCTGTGATAATAATTACCATTATCCTGCTAATAAGGATAATTCTATATTTTATGTTAGCAATGAAAATAAAATGAGCGGTGCTGATGTTTTTACAGCAAAAAAAGACGAGCTTCTTGACAAAGTGGGCTTTATGTATCTTGGCTACACCGGAAAGTCTGACTACACCGTGCAGGTCTACACTTCTGTTTCAGACAGCACTCCTGTGGGGATACTTGAATGTGAGGTCAGCGGAAAGGTGCAGAGCGACGGCTTTTATACTGTGGATATCCCTGATGTTGAGCTTGACGAGGGCGAAAAATATTCTGTCGTGATGACATTCAGCGGTGATGACGGCTCAGGCTATGTGACCGTTTATGGCTATTCAGACGGGGTCATGAAGCCTGGTCAGGCGTATATTTCCAATGACGGCGACAGTTGGACGGACGTTACCGACAAGGACGCTTGTACTGGTCAGCCTATAATATTTGCCTATACCGATGATATAGATAAGTCTGATAAAAGCGAGCTTGAAACACTTGTGGCAAAGTATGAAAAGCAGAGCGGTTATGAGCGTGAGGTCAACAACGGCAAGAAAGTTATTGCAGACGAAAACGCATCAAAGAACGATATCACCAATGCCAAGCTTCTTATAAAGGCAAAGGCGAAAGAGATAAAGGAACAAAGCCTTGTTATAAAGACAGCGGCGGATTGGAAAAACTTCGCAAAGCGTGTATCAGGCGGTGAAAGCTTTGCAGGAAAGCGTGTTGTGCTTGAAAAAGACATCGACTTCGGTGGTGCAAAGATATCGGCAGTAGGAACGGCTTCAAAGCCTTTTTGCGGATATTTTGACGGCAACGGACACGTTCTGAAAAACGCTGTTATCCAAAATAATTCTTATGCAGGTCTGTTCGGCTATGCCGAGGACAGAGCGCAGATAAGAGATCTCGGTGCTGAGAAAATAACTGTCAGCGGTAAGTACGCAGGTGGGATTGTTGGTGAATTTGATGCGGTATCTATACAACGCTGTGCGTTCAGCGGAACTGTCAAGGGTACAAGCTCGGCAGGCGGAATCGTGGGCAAAGCAGGTGGTCTGACCCTTACAGAGTGCGCTTCAGATCTTGCAAAGTCAAGCAGTTCAAATGCTAAAGCTATGGTGGGCAGCATTGATAATGACGCTTTTTATTATGGACAGCAATCTGCCGATTGCTGGTATAACGGCAACTTTTCTGACAGCAGGGTAAAGAAAACGGCTTTGTCTAACGTTACAAGCTCTGCAGCTTATTCGCTGAATACCGTTGGCGGAAAGCAGACGGACAGCGGCAGGTGGACAATGGCAGGCGGCAAAGCAAGGCTAACTCGTCCTGGGGAGCAGGCTTCTCACAAGATAACATTTGAAGCCCCTGACGGCAAGCATTATGCCTGCACTGATAAGGACGGCAAGGTGAAATATCCTGCTGTCAAAGTGCAAAGCGGTTATGCTCTTAAATGGTACAAGGACGGCATTGCTGTCGATGCGAACACAGTTTATACTGCTGACAGCACAGTAAAGGCAAAGCTTGTTGAAGCAAAATTTGTCACTATCGACTATGTTTTAAATGGCGGCACGAACAGCACAGGCAATCCGGAATATCTCAGCGAGGGCGAAAGCGTAACGCTTTCCGAGCCGACAAAAGAGGGTGCAGACTTTGCAGGCTGGTATGATAACGCTGCACTTTCAGGTGACAGAATAGAAAGCATCTCATATTCAGGCGGTGCAAAGACCCTTTATGCCGCATGGAAGCCTTATACATATAACGTTACGTTTTTGGATAAGGACGGCAAGGTGATAAGTCAGCAGACAGTGGAATATGGTAAGTCTGCAAAAGCTCCGAAAGCCCCCGCTATAAAGGGTCTGCGTTTTACAGGCTGGGACAAGGACTATAAAAACGTCACAGAGGATATGACTGTCACAGCGGAGTATTCTGACAGCAAGCTTATTGCAGACTGCGAGATATCAGGCTTCAAGAACAGCTTCACATACACAGGAAAGAATATTGAACAGCCTGACGTAACGCTCACCTATGAGGGCAAAGAACTTAAAGAGGGCGTGGATTACACTGTTTATTATAAGACCAATCATAACGCAGGACCTGCAAAAATGACCTTTGTTGGAAAAGGCGAATACAGAGGCTCTGTTGCAAAAAGCTTTACTATCCAGCCAAAGGACGCTTCCAAGTTCAAGCTTTATTATGCTACACCACTGTCGTTCACCGGCAAGGCGATAACACCTGATGTGCTTATAAAGGACGGCAATAAGACCCTAGAGCGTTATATTGATTATATGGTGATGTATTCCTCAAACGTGAACGTTGGCACGGGCAAGATAACAGTTGAATTTTACGGAAACTATAAGGGCAAGCAGACCGTTTCCTTTGTTATAAATCCTGCAAAACAGCAGATACAGGTGCTTGAAACAAGATGCAAGGGCTTTTTTGTGGATTTTGTGCAGAAAGGATCTGCAACAGGCTATGAGGTCCAGTATGGCACAAGATCTGATTTTTCAAATGCTTCCACTTACAGATCCACCACCAACAAGACGGATAAGATGACGGTACTTGGATTAGGGGCTTCAAAGACATATTATGTAAGAGTTCGCTCTTATACTGTCAAGGGCGGAAAGACCTATTACGGCAATTGGTCAGACGCTAAAAGCATTGTGACGGCAAAGACTAATTTTGCAAACGCAAAGGTCAGCGGTATTTCTTCAAAAAGCTTTACCGGCAAGGCGATAACGCAGAAGATCACAGTAAAATACGGCTCAAAGACCCTTAAAAACGGCACAGACTACACTGTGAAATATTCTGCAAACACCAAGGTCGGCACCGCAAAGGTGACTATCACAGGCAAGGGCATTTACGGCGGAGTTATCACCAAAAGCTTTGCTATCTATCCTGCAAAGCAGGTGATACAAAAGCTTTATGGCACATATGCAGGCTTCTTTATAGATTATGCACAGAAAGGCTCTGCCACTGGATATGAAATATCATACACACAGCGTTCCGACTTTAAGGGAGCAAAAAGCGTAAAGGTAACAAACAACCGCACCGATAAAAAGACAGTTTCTGGGCTTGCAAGATATCAAAAATATTACGTCCGTGTAAGAAGCTACACTGTCAAAGGCGGAAAGACTTATAACGGAGCGTGGTCCGATAAAAAATGGGTCTACACTCAATGATCCGACAGACGATAAAAATGCCCCTGATCATTTTCTGGTCAGGGGTATTTTTTGTGCTCAGAAAAGTTCTGCTTTGTACTTGATAGAATCCTCCTCCGTTATCTCACGGATAACCCTGCATGGATTTCCTGCCGCAAGAGAATTTGGCGGTATGTCACGGGTGACAACGCTTCCTGCACCGATAACACAGCCCTCGCCTATGGTAACTCCGCCTGTGATGACAACATTGCTCGCTATCCAGCAGTTGGAGTGTATTGTGATAGGCTTGCCGTATTCATCATCATAAACAGTGCCGTCAGACTTTTTCTTCATGTTACGCTCCTGCCATCTGAATGGGTGAACAGGTGTGGCAATGGTGCAGTTGGGACCGAAAAACACGTTGTCGCCAATCGTCACAGGGCAGGTGTCAAGCACTGTCAGATTGAAGTTTGCATAGCAGCCTGAGCCGAACTTTGTGAAAACGCCATAGTCAAAATACACAGGACCTTGGAGAAAAAATCCCTCGCCATGGTCGGGCAGAAGCTCGTCAAGGATAGCTTTTCTTCTCTCATCATCTTCATACAAACTGCTGTACTGCTGTGAAAGCTTGTGAGCCTTTGTCCTCAATTCTGCAAGTTCCTTGTCGGAGGAGTCATATATCTTGCCCGCAAGCATTTTTTCTTTTTCAGTCATTATAAAACGCCCTTTCTGCGTGTAGTGTCATTTGATTTTGTTGAGAGTATAGCACAAGTTTCGGGCTGTGTCAATAGTTTTTTTGGGGTCGAGTGATAGAATAAAAAGTGGTATACAAAAGTGGAGAATGCTTATGGGCAAAGCACTCTCCACTTGATGAGTATACTATTTAAAAAGCTTGGCAGGGTAGAAAAAGTTATAGGTAAAATCCATGCATATAATTTGTGTACATAAATGTGTCCTCGTCATCAGAGGTATTGTCGCCAGCAGGCTTTTTTCTGCCACTAACACAAGAAGCCAAAATTATCAGACCGCCTAGAACAATTGCAACGCTCACTCCAAGGGCTACCAAAACCGCACAGAAAATTTTTACTATCATAAACACCGCTCCAATCATATTTCTTATACTTCGCCATAATTACTATTATGATTATATGCTGGTTTTGCCTGATAATCAATAAAAGCCGTGTAAAATGCAGATAAAAATCAAGTCAGCTTTTGTCTGCATCAAAAATCTTGTGGTAAAAATATTTTTCAAAACGTTTCATGATTTAACAATTTTGAGCGAAGAAAAATATAGCTGTTAGCTTAGTATAAAATTGCACAAACTGAGCTTTTTGTAAATGGTTAGCATTGTTTATTACACTGAAAATGTACGATTTTTGAAAAAATATACATAAATATGGGGTGAATACTTGACTAGATTAAAATTTTGTGATAAAATTATTAACGTGAATGAGTGTATAGTTTATATTACATTTATTGCTGATGCATTTTAGTTGTGAAAGAACTCGAAGTATAAGGAAGTTTAAGAAAATGAACAGAAAGATAGCAGTAGCAGGAACAGGTTATGTTGGATTGTCGCTTGCAGTATTGCTTGCACAGCACAATCATGTAACGGCTGTTGACATTATCCCTGAAAAGGTTGAGCTTATCAATAATAAAAAGTCTCCTATTCAGGACGATTATATAGAAAAGTATCTTGCTGAAAAGGAGCTTGATCTGACGGCAACGCTTGATGGCGAAACGGCGTACAAGGATGCTGAATTTGTTATAATTGCGGCTCCGACTAACTATGACAGCAAGAAGAATTTCTTTGACACTTCTGCGGTAGAGGCGGTTATCAAATTGGTGATCCAGTATAATCCGGATGCTGTTATGGTTATCAAGTCTACAATTCCGGTAGGTTATAC
>ENA-UEQN01001952-UEQN01001952.1-human-gut-metagenome-genome-assembly--contig:-NODE-1952-length-15429-cov-5.890503_pt1 | contig 15429 bp, 14 predicted proteins | sample MGYA00242940_ERZ507944 | MGnify/ENA primary metagenome ERZ507944 (study PRJEB26167, sample SAMN06115449) | human gut metagenome | host: Homo sapiens | place: China:Fujian | collected 2015-08-20... | reverse complement strand
TCGCAGGAAATATAATCCAATATTTAGTCAAATTCAATCCATATTTTCCCTCATTCGTAAACTTTTCGTGAAAAAAAGTGAATTATTAACCTTTGGGCTGCAAAAAAGGGTCGTTTTTGCACTATTAGTGGGAGGGGTTTTTCCGCAGGTACTCGTCAATTTCCTGCGCCGCCTTTCGGCCGGCCCCCATTGCCAAAATGACGGTGGCCGCTCCGGTCACCGCATCCCCTCCGGCAAAAACGCCCGGCAGGGAGGTGCGGCAGCTGCCTTCCTCGGTGGTCAGCCGCCCGCGCCGGTCAGCCGCCAAACCGGTCGTCGTCCGGTGCAGCAGGGGGTTCGGCGTCGTCCCAATGGCCATGATGACCGCGTCGCAGTCCAGGGTAAATTGTGCCCCCGGCACCACCTCGGGGCGGCGGCGGCCGCTTTCATCCGGCTCTCCCAGGGCCATGGTGTCGCACCGTATCCCGGTCACAAAGCCGTTTTCATCCCCCAGGATCTCCACTGGGTTGGTCAGCAGCCGGAAGGTGATGCCCTCCTCCTCGGCGTGCTCCACTTCCTCGGCCCGGGCAGGCAGCTCCTCCCGGCCCCGCCGGTACACGATGGTCACCTCGGCGCCGCAGCGCAGGGCGCATCGGGCGGCATCCATGGCCACATTGCCGCCGCCCACGACCACCACATGCTTGGCGGGCATAAGGGGGGTGGCAGCCCCCGGTTCGGCGGCGTGCATCAGGTTGATGCGGGTCAGCCATTCATTGGCGGAAAAAACGCCGCACAGCGTTTCTCCCGGGATGCCCATGAAGTTGGGCAGGCCGGCCCCGCTGCCCAGGAATACGGCTGAAAACCCGTCCTTCAGCAGCTCCTCCACCGGTATCGTCCGGCCTATGACGGTGTCGGTCTGGATGGTGACGCCCAGCTTTTCCAGCCCGGCGATCTCCTCATGCAGGATGTCCTTTGGCAGGCGGAAGGCCGGGATGCCATAGGCCAGCACCCCGCCGGGGGTGTGCAGCGCCTCAAAAACGGTGACGGAATAGCCCATCCGGGCCAGCTCCCCCGCACAGGCCAGGCCGGCCGGCCCAGAGCCGACCACGGCGACCTTTTTGCCCTTTTCTTCGGCGCGGGATGGAACCTTCGGCTCCTGCTGGGCCCGGTGCCAATCGGCCACAAAGCGTTCCAGCCGGCCGATGGCGACACTTTCGCCCTTCTTGCCCCGGACACAGACGGCCTGGCACTGGTTTTCCTGGGGGCAGACCCGGCCGCAGACGGCGGGCAGGGTATTATCCGCCGAGAGGATTTCCCAGGCGGCGGCAAAATCACCTTCGGCGACCTTGGCGATAAACTGCGGGATATGGACGCCCACCGGGCAGCCGCCGCGGCAGGGGGCGCCGGGGCAATCCAGGCAGCGGCGGGCCTCCTCCATGGCGGTCCGTTCATCGTAGCCCAAGGCCACTTCATCAAAATTGCGGCAGCGAACGGCCGGGGACTGCACCGGCATGGGGGCGGCGGCGGGGGAAAGATTGAGATTTTGGTTCACGGGGATTCCTCTTTTCGGGTAGGGATTTTATGGGAAAATGGGATGGAAAGCGGGCCGGTTCCAGCCTTCTGCGCAAATTTTGGTCAAGGGAGTCCGCCGGGTTCCCGGCCCGGCAAGGGGCTGGGGAAGGTCGATGCAGGGGGCAGGCAAAACGGGGCCGACCTGCTGCACCGAGGAAAAGCAAAGCAAAATGGCGAGCTTGCAGTTTGCTGGGGATGGGGCTCCTGCAGGGGGAGGGGCGCCCGAAGGGCGCTTCGGCTCCGCCGAAGCCGGCGGCTTTGCCGCCGAGGCCGTCCTGCGGACGGCCTGCCCTTCGGGCGCCCCGGCCGCGCGGAAATTCAGCGAAAATACAGGGTTACTTCGGCTCCAGGCCCAGCAGACGGCAGGCGGCCTCACGGCTTTGCTGCTCCTGTGCGCGGTAAATGCGGCTGCGGCGGATGGCCTCAGCAAAATCCACCTGGTGTCCGTCAAATTCAGGCCCATCCACGCAGGCAAAGCGCACCTGCCCGCCCACGGTGAGACGGCAGCAGCCGCACATCCCGGTGCCATCGATCATGATGGGATTCATGCTGACGGTGCAGGGGGTATCCCAGCGGGCGGTCAGGTCACTAACGGCCTTCATCATGGACAGGGGGCCGATGGCGAAAACCATGTCGAAGCGCTCGCCCTGCTGCAAAAGGCGTTCCAGCGCCCCGGTGACAAAGCCCTGCTCCCCGGCGGTGCCGTCATCGCTGCAGAGGAGAAAACGGTCGCTGGAGGCGGCCATTTCCTGCGCCAGGATGACCTGCTGGGCGCTGCGGAACCCGGCGATGGCGGTGACCCGGCAGCCCCCGCGGTGCAGGGCAGCGGCAGTGGGCAGGGCGATGGCGCAGCCCAATCCGCCGCCGATGACAGCGGCATTCTGGAAGCCTGCGATGTGGCTGGGGCGGCCCAAAGGGCCGACGAAGGTGGGCAGGGAATCACCGGGCTGGAGGGAATCCAGCAGCAGGGTGGTGCCGCCCACCACCTGGTAGACGATGGTGACGGTTCCGGCCTTGGGGTCAAAATCCGAGATGGTGAGGGGGATGCGCTCGCCGTTTTCGGTGGGGCGGAGGATGATGAACTGGCCGGCGGCGGCATGGGCGGCCACTTCCGGGGCCGAGAGGACCATGCGGCTGATGCCGTGGGCCAGGGTTTCCTTGCGGAGGATGGGTGCTTTCATGGAGAGATTGCTTCCTTTCGGGGGTGAGATTGGTAGGGCGCCAAAAAGCAGGCGCGAAAAGACAGAACGCAGGAAAGTGCGTAAGGACCTTTTGAGCGGATGCCGCCCAAAGCGGGGGGCCTGGCTAGGGGCCGGTCATGCTTAGCTGCGCGGCAGGAGACCGTAGGAGCGGCTGCTTGGCAGGAGTGCGGATGGGGCGCTTGCGGGGCAAGGCCGCAAGCCCTTGAAAAAGCGAAGGCGCTTTCAGACGGCTGGATTTACAAACAAAAGCGCGCGCAAAACAAAGTGGAGTAAGCCCGCCGCACGATGGGATGCCCGTAGGAGCGGCTGCCTGGTGGGGGCGGCGCGGAGGGGATGTTTGCGGGGCAAGGCCGCAAGCCCTTGAAAAAGCGAAGGCGCTTTCAGACGGTTGGATTTACAAACAAAAGTGCACGCAAAACAAAGTGGGGCGGGCCCTCTTTGCGGTGGGGGCGTGTCATATGTGAGTCCGGATTATGGGACAGCACGCCTGCTATACTGGAGGCAGTAAAGCGAAAGGGGTGCCGGATATGCGCTATGAAATGAGATTTGTGCGGGGCCATGTGGAGGTCTACGATAAGGACGGGCGGTTTGTATTTTCCGCCGATAATGAGCGGGAGGCTGAGGAGGACCTGGCGATGCTGATTGCCTGAGTAGGAGCAGGGGGCAGAGGTTTGGGGGCGGCAGCCCCGGCGGCGGAGCCGCCGTGAGGCCCCCGCAGGGGGCCGTAGCCGGCCCGGAGGGCCGGCTGGGATGCCGCCCGATGCCGGGTCCCGGCAAAAATTCCGAAATTATACGATGAGAGTCACGGCGTTTTTGTTATTGAGAATGTGGGTATGGCTGAAGGTGCCGCCGTACTCGCCATCGATGGTCCAGCTGATCTCGTGGCTGGATTCGAAGGTGATATCCGAGGCGTGGAACATTTTGACCAGCGGGCCATCAAAATTTTGGGTCATTATGGCGGTGAGCATGGCCTGCGCTTCGAGGGCATTGGTGGGATTCTTGACCAAAAGCAGCTCGTACATGCCGTCATCCAGCAGAACCTTTTCGGGATCGAGCTTTAAGACGCCGCCCAGGGAGATGGTATTGGTGACGGCGCCGAAGAGGTAATCCTCCTCAAACTGCTCGTCATCGGCGGTGATTTTGACATGGATGGGCAGGATCTTGCCCAGGCTCTTGACGCCCTCCAGAATATAGGCCAGGTGGCCGAGAGCATTTTTGATCTCCTGGGGGGTGGCGTAGCTGGTTTCGGTAAAGGCGCCGAAGGCGGCGATGTAATTGAAATAGCGGTCATTGAGGGTGCCGACATCCATATGGAACTCATTGCCGGTGACGGCCCGCAGGGCGGCTTCCTCCACCCGGGTGGGCAGCCGCAGGCTGACGGCCAGGTCATTGGTGGAGCCGAGCGGAATATAGCCCATGGGGCGGCGGTCCTGCCGCTGCATCATGCCGCTGACCATTTCATTGAGGGTGCCATCGCCGCCGCAGCAGACGACCAGATCGAACCGGCCGGCGTCCTCCAGCACCTTCCGGGTGCAATCCAGCCGGGCGCGGGTGGGGTAAACGGTGACTTCGTAATCGTGGTCGGCGAAGATCTTGACCATTTTGTAGAGGTCGGTTTGGGCCTGCTGGCGGCCGGCCATGGGATTGATGATAAACAGAAGCTTTTTCATGGGGTGTTTTCTCCTTAGCATCAAATGGGATGTGGTGAGCGGGGGTGGAGGGCCGCAGGCCCGGCGGCGGAGCCGTCGACACGAGCGAAGCTCGTGTGTTTCGGCGCAGCCGAAACGGCCTGCGGCCCGATCCTGCGGCTTGCGGGGATTTGCCGAGGACAGAGCCCGGATTTTTAGCGAGTGAGGATAAAGCCGGTGAGGGGGTCAGCCGTACAGCGCGAGGACCGACCGCAGGTGGGCCTGGAACTGCTGGACGATCGGCTGAGGGGAGAGAACCTGTACCGAGGTGCCGAGGCCGGTGAGCCAGGCGAAGAACTGCGGACTGGGCACCACCTCCACGGTGATGGTGAAGCCTGCCGGGGTGGGGGTGAGGATCCTATCCCGGCCAAAGCGGTCAAAGACAATATTGGCCATATTCGCAGCAAATTGCAGGGTGATTTGCTGAGGCTCGCCGCCGTACATGCCAAAGACCTTGCGGGAGTATTCCGCGGGGTCAAAGCGGGAGAAGAGCTCTTTTCCCAGGCGTTCCTCGCCTGTTTGGGCGATGGCTTCCATCTTATCCACCCGGTAGTGGCGGCGTTCCCCGTGCTCGGCATCGTAGCCGACGAGGTAGTAATTTTCGTCATCCCACAGGAGTGCCCAGGGACTGATCTGGTAGCGCTTACCTTCGTGCCGGTATTTCTTTTTACCGGTGATGTCCCAATCGAAATAGCGGAAGGTGATGCGGCTGCCGGCGGCGATGGCGCTGTGCAGGGCATCCACATTGTAGTAGATGCTCTCGTTCATATTCTTGACCCGGTGGGTGACATAGACCTGGCGGCGCAGGGCCTGGGCCTCGTAGCGGCTGGCCAGCTTTTCCAGCTTGGTGATGAGCGCATTGCTTTTGCGCAGGGAGAGGAATTTGCTGCTCTGCACGGCATCCACCAGCAGCTTTAATTCCGGCAGCTGGAACTCCCGGCTGGCCACATAGTAGCCGCCGCCCTGGGCCTTGCGGTACTCCACATCCAGGCCGCACTGACGCAGGGCTTCGATGTCATCGTAGAGACTTTTGCGCTCGGCGGGGATATCGTGCTGGGCCAGGTATTCGATCATTTGGGGGATGGTGGCGGGGTGCTCCTCATCGGTATTTTGCAGCAGGAACTGCCACAGGTACAGGCACTTGAGCTTTTGATTGGCGGCGCGGGCCATGGGGTCCCTCCTCCCGGTGAATTTTACGCCATCATTTTACCATAGCGCGCCGGGAAATACAATGGACAAAGGGCGAGGTTGGGGGGCTGCTTTTCCGTGGTGAAAAGGAGGTAAAAGAATTTTGGGGCTGAATTTGTGGGTGCCTAGCGGCGAAAGCCTCCCTTGTGTAAAGGGAGGTGGCACGGCGCAGCCGTGACGGAGGGATTGATGGCACAAATTATGCCAAAGTTTCATCTCGCTTTCGGCGGGGCGAGGATTTTGCAAAGGCATAGTTAGCACCGCTGCCGCGGGGGCTGGGTTTGAGGGCGCCTGGCGGCGGGGCGTTGATTTTGCAGGGTGCAAAGCCTGTACGCCTGCCCGGCGGGGGCCTACTTTTGTATGCGCAAAAGTAGGCAAAACGCACTTGGGACTGTGCCCCAAGACCCCCTAACGCTCAAGCTGCGGCTGGATACGGATTGGACTTTTCAGCGGTAGCTGAAAAGTCGATCCGTACGGCGCCGCAGATACGCTCTCAAGGTGCCTGCGGCGCATTTTATTTTGGATACTGCAGGAACCGAATTAAAAATCAATCTTATAAGCGTCGTCTAGCCCCAGATCCGGGAGGTCGTAGACCTTCCGGTCGGGGCATACCGACGCGTAGGGGGTCTCGGGGGCCTCCCCGAGTGACTTTTGGGTACTTTTCTTCATAGAAAAGTACCCCCGCCGGGCAGGCGTACAGGCTGTCACCCTCCGGTGACTCTGCGCCGCCGAAGGCGAGATGAAATTATTACCTTTTGCCAGCAACCCCTCAGTCAGCCTGCGGGGCGGTGAGAATAGGAAACGGAAAGGAGTGTGCGGCGATGGCTCGTTTTGCCCCGAAGAATACCCTGCCGGCGCTTGGCGGGCTGTTGGGCGCTGCTTTGCTGATCGGCTATGCCCCCGCTGCAGCGGAGGGAGCGATGCGGGGACTTTCCGCCTGCGGGCGGGTCATTCTGCCGGCGGTGTTCCCGTTTTTGGCGGTTTCGGTATTCCTGGCGGGGGCGCCCGGGGGCGCGGGATTGGCGGCCCTCCTTTCCGGGGTGATGCGATACTGCTTCCGGCTGCCCGCGGCTGCGGCGCCGGCCCTGCTGATGAGTTGGATCGGGGGGTATCCCGCCGGGGCCAAAACGCTGGCAGAGCTGCGGCGGCAGGGGGCCCTTACCGCGCGGGAAACGGAGGAAGCGGCCCCGGTGCTGATTTACAGCGGGCCGGCCTATATGGCCGGGGTGGTGGGCGGCCGCATTTTCGGCTCCACGGTGGTGGGGATTTTTTTGTTTCTGTGCCAGCTGGCGGCGGGTCTGCTGCTGCGGCGGCTGTTTGCCTGGGGCCGGCCGCTGCCGCCCAAAGGGAGACAATCGCTATCCTGCCAGAAAACGGAGCCGGCCGCGGTGCTGCTGGTACGGTCGGTGGGTTCGGCGGCTTCCTCGGCGGTGAATATCTGCGCCTTTGTGGTGCTGCTTTCGGCCTTTGCGGAAGTATTTTCCGCCTGCGGGCTGTTCCCCCTGCTGGAGAGAGGACTGGCCTTTTTAACGCGCGGGGGAGTGGCCGGGGAGACGGCACACTGCTTTTTTACCGGCCTTTTGGAGATCTGTGCGGGTTCGGCGCTGGCGGCGGAGCTGCCCCCTACCGAGGCCGGCAAGATCCTGCCGTTTCTGCTTTCCTTTGGGGGACTTTCGGTTTGCTGTCAGGTTTCGGCCTGCTTTGGGGAGGAGCCGCTGTCCTGGGGTAAGCTGCTGTGGGGGCGGCTGCTGCATGGGCTTTTCACGGCACTTTTGGCGGTACCGTGGCTGAAAAGGGCGGTGCTCCCGGCCATGACCGGGGCAGCTGTGCCGGCTTTTTCCGTGGGGCGGATGCTGTGGGGCAGCGGGGCGATGGTGCTGCTGTGCCTGCTGCTGACCGTCCGTTGGGAGCGGGGGATGGCGGCAGAGGGATGAGGCTGCGGGGGCGGCCGCAGGCCGCCGCAGCCGCCCGGAGGGCGGCCCCCTGCGGGCCGGGGCTTGTGGCTTGCAGGGGGTGGCCGAGGAGGCGAGGGCGGGCCGCAGGCAGGGCCGTCCGGCAGGACGGCCCCGGCGGGCGAAGCCCGTCGGCCCCGGCGAAGCCGGGGCGCCTGCGGCCCGTGGCCCGGTTGATGCTGAAATGTGCCGAGGGGCAGGGAATTGTTACCGGAAAGTAAATTCGGTGCCGGGGCGGTTCCCAGGCGGGGAAAGGTGTGGTATAATGGGGTCGAAAAATGCGGGGGAGCCGATGCTGCCGCTCGTTTTGGAGCCAAAGCGGAAAGCCTTTTATGGAGACTTGGATTTTTTGCCCCGGCCCGATGCAGGCGGGAGAGGAATGGAGCGTAAAAAGGGAGGAAACAGCCTATGAGGAGCAAATTTTTTGACCGGGAGATAGACCAGGCCTGCCGGTACTGTGCCATTGGCACTCCCAATGTGGACCAGGACTTTGTGCTGTGCCCCAAGCGGGGGGTCATGGCGGCGGAGGATCACTGCTCCGCTTTCCGGTACGATCCGCTGCGGCGGGAGATCCGCCGGGCCCCGAAAATTGCCGCCGGAGATTACCGGCCGGAGGACTTTGAGCTGTAAGTGACGCCCAAGGGAGGAAACCAAAATGAAACAGAAAACCGGAAAACTGACGGTAATCACCGTGCTGCTGCTCACCGTGTGCATCGCGGCCGGAGCCATGGGCCTGCCCCGGCTGCTGGGGGAGAGCATTTCCATCCCGGAGGCGGCGGAGCCGGCACTGCCCGGTACCGCGCTGTGGGTCGGTATGGACGAGCTGCCGCTGGAGATTTCCAGGGTGGAAAGCCTGGAGGACGCTCTGGATGACACCGAACCCCAGAAGCTTTCCGCGCGGGAACGGGAGAAAGCCGAAAAAGAGGCGCTGCGGCAGCTGCTCATCTTTGCGCGGGAGAACCGCATAGAGACGCTGTACTGGCAGGTGGCAGACGAGGAGGATTACTCCCGATTGGAGCTGCTGTGCAAGGCAGCGGAGGGCAGCCCTGCCGTGTGGGCGGCGGTGACGGGGGACGATGCCCCCGCCAAAAAGCTGAAATACGAACCGGCGGGTCTGGCCCTGTGGGGGGACGGTCTGACGGCGGAGGAACTGCGGAATAAGCTTTCCGGGCTGGGAGAGAGCGGCCTGCCGCTGGCCCTGCGCTGGGATGCCGAGCTGGCCGGGGAAGAGCTGACTGAGCTGGTACAGAAAAATAACTTGACCCGCCTGCTGCCGGTGCTGCCGGAGGTGGCCGGCCGGGAGTACATTGCTCGGAGTGAGAGCTGGCAGAACACCGGCGCCGAGGTGACCCCGGTGGTAACGGCGCTGCAGGGCGGTGTGACCGGCAGCCAGCTGTTCTACAATGCGAGGAACGGCAAGGCCGCTGGCTTTGTGCTGGCAAACTACGGCGAAATAAGCGATAATACCGCGGCCCGGGGCCTGCTGCTGAGCTACGCCGATGCGGCTCAGACCCGGCCGCTGACCGCTGTTTCTCTGGAATACGCGAAAGAGCTGCACATAGGCTACCCGGCCAATAACGCGCTGGTTTATACGGCGCAGGTCTTTATCATGGGGACCAGCGACCCCACAAAGCCGCTGACAATGGACGGCAAAGAGGTGGAGCGCACCGGGGAGGGTGGCTGCTTTGGTGTTTCGGTGAGCCTGGCCTATGGGAAAAACTACTTTACCTTCCGCAATGGGGAGGACAGCCTGACCCTGACCATCCGCCGCGGCAGCGGCACCGGGGATGGCACCACCTCCACCCTGACCTCCCGGTTCCCGACCAGCGACGCCGCCGTCTGGGCCGGTCAGGAGCTGACCTTCCGGTGCGTGGCCCCCAGCGGCAGCAAGGTGACCGCGGTCATTCACGGACAGACGGTGACGATGCAGCAGACGGCGGCGACCGCCAAAAACGGCATTGCCGCTACCTACAAGGGGACCTACCAGGTGCCGGCCGATCTGCCTGAAGGGGAGCTGCAGGACTGGGGCCCCGTAAAATACACCATGGTGTGGGGCGGCAAGACCACGAGCTATGAATCGGCCGGGCGGCTGTACGCCGCAGGGAAGAACACCACCCCGGCGGTGCTGGCCAATACCGAGAATGTGAGCCTTTTGACCGACTATACCGATGACAGCACCTTTATTGCGACCTACCACCGCGGGGCGAAGATCCCGATGGTGGGCTGCTTCCAGTATAATGGCACCATCTTCTACGAGGTGGCGGGAGGCTACATCAGCAGCGACCGGGCCACGGTGGCCCCGACCCCGGCGGAGGAGACGACGATCGGTGAGGTTTCTTCGGTGACGGAGGGGCGGCTGACGACCATTACGCTGCCCTGCGGCAGCTACCCGGCGGCCTCCGCGAAGCGGGAGGGAGCGCTGCTGACCATTTACCTGGAGAACACCGCCCTGCCGGAAAGCACCGAAGGCATAGCGGCACCGATGATAAAGGAGGCCCGCTGGGAGGAAACCGAAGGCGGGGTGAACCTGCTGCTGACGCTGAACGAGGAAAGCTACTGGGGGTATGACCTCCAGTACACCGAGGAGGGCGACCTGCTGCTGAGCCTAAAAGAGCCGCCGAAGCTGAGTGCCACTCCCGGCAAGCCGCTGGAGGGCATCACAGTGATGGTGGACCCCGGCCACGGCAACAAGGACTGCGGCGCCTACGGCGCGGCGGGGCTTTACGGGCCGGCGGAGGCGGAACTGAACCTGGCGGTGAGCCTGGCGGTGCGCGACCGGCTGGAGCAGATGGGCGCGATGGTCATCATGACGAGAGAGACCGATGACCGGGAGACCCCGAAGATCGTGCTGGACGAGCGGGTGCGTATGGCGGTGGACGCGAAGCCGGATTTCTTCCTTTCCATCCACCACAACAGCACCGGACTGACCAGGTATGTTTCCGCCGACTGGACGGTGAGCTATTACTGCGAGGACGACAGCGAGACCTACGCGGCCAACCTGGCGGCGGCGGTGACCGGCGCGACCGACCGTGACACCAAGGGGGAGGAATGGGGCTACTATTATGTGACCCGGCTGGGCTTCTGCCCGGCGGTGCTGTTTGAGGTGGGGTTCATCCCCAACCCGGAGCAGTATGAGGCCTGCGCCGACTGGGAGACCATCTGCGAGACGGCCAGTGGTCTGGCGGAGGGGCTGCTGCGAAGCGTGCCGCGGTAAGCCAAAGGAAAAATGGGCGGCGCACCCTTGCCGGGTGCGCTGCTTTGGGATAAGGAAAGATCCGGTGGGAGGGGCGGGCCGCAGGCCCGGCGGCGGAGCCGCCGAAACGGGCGGATGCCCGTTTGCCCGCCCGGAGGGCGGGCGGCCTGCGGCCCGATGCCCGGATTCTGCAGGGAGTGGACGAGGATGGAAAGGGGGATGTGCCGTGCGCAGAGAGCTGTGGGTGGGTGGTACCGACCTGAGCTATGAGTGGCAGAAAAAGAGGGTGAAGAACCTGAACCTGCGGGTGCGGCCGGATGGGAGCATCCATGTTTCGACGGCGGGGTGGGTGTCCGCGGCAGCGGTGGATGAATTTGTGAGGAGCCATGCCGGGATGATAGAAAAGGCCCGGCAACGCTGGCAAAACGAGCGTCTGCAGGAGGCCCTGACGGTAGAGAATGGAGCGAAGCTGCCCTGCTTGGGCAGGGAGATGGAGCTGGTGCTGCGGAAGGGAAGCCCCAAAGGCGCTGAGCTGCGGGGAAACCAATTGGTGCTGACGCTGCCCGACCTGGCCGACCGAGAGGCGGCGGAACGGCTCCTGGCGGGGTGGTGGAAGAAAATCTGCGGGGAGCTTTTTGCGGCGGTGCTGGAGCAGTGGTACCCCCGGTTTGCCCGGTGGAACATCCCCAGGCCGACGCTGCGCACCCGGCGGATGACCAGCCGGTGGGGGAGCTGTCAGCCGGCCACGGCGGTCATCACGATGAATGAGCGGCTGTTGCACGCCCCCATGGAATGCACCGAGTACATCATGGTGCATGAGCTGGCGCACTTGGTGCGGGCGGATCATTCCCCGGCGTTCCACGCGGTGGTGACCGAGGTGATGCCGGACTGGAAGGAACGCAAAAAGCGGCTGCGGGAGGCGAAGATCCCGCTATAAGCCGGATAAAACAATGAAATTATACAGTATGTATTACAGGAGGGGAAATGGCGAGGCATGAATTTGGCGTGATGCCGCAGGCACCGGAGGCGGGGCAGCGGTTTGAGAAATATGAGCCGGGGAAATACCGTTGCATCCCGGTGGAGGATGACGAGATAGAGCGGCTGCTGCCCGAAACGCTGGGGCTGCCGATGTACTGGCACACGGTGGACCGCCCGGGCAGGGGACTATGCTATACCGGTATCACACTGATACCGCCGGAGACGCTGCCGGGGCTGCGGGAAGCGGTGACCCGGCGGGGCGGCATGGCGGAGCTGGTGGCCCTGCTGCGGCGGGCCGAGCGGGAAAACAAGTGGGTGATCCACTATGGGATATAGACAGCGTGGAAAAAGCACCCGGAGGGGTGCTTTTTTGGTGGGGGAGCAGGGCGAAGTAAAGTGGGCTTTTGACCACAAGTGAAAATTTGCACAAAATTAGCTTTCTTTTGGGTTTAGGATATGATATAAGAAGAAGTATAAAGCATCTACTGATCAAGTTTCCATGATGGGCGATCTTGCTGACTATATGGGTAAATACTCTGATATGATGGCAAAGCTCGATGCCATCGATAGTAAGAGTTTGTTTGATGCGGATGCCGCCTACTATGCTGAAGTTTCCGCAAGAGTGATGAAGAAGCTTGCTGAAGTAGCCTGATCTTAAATTACATTTTCATAAAAAGCCGAGGACGAAATGAGCCGCCCCTGTATGCCGCCGGGCAGATGGGGTGCGGCTTTATCATTGACACCGGTGGGGAAAGGTGCTATAAATAAGGGGATTTTGTGGAAAGTGAGCAGGGAGAGAAGGGCGGAATACCATGGAAAAATGGAAAAAGATCGCGGCGCACATAGGGGCGTACCCGGCCGCGCTGGCCAAGTGGCTGGCGGTGGGGGCGCTGATCGGCGGGATCGGCGGGGTGATTGGATCGCTGTTCCACATTGGTGTCAGCTATGCCACCCAAATGAGGGCAGCGCATCCATGGATCCTGTACCTGCTGCCGGTGCTGGGGCTTATTATTGTGGGACTGTACCGCGTGACCAAGGTAGAGGGCAAGGATACCAACGCTGTCATTGAATCGGTGCACTTTGGCAAGAATGTGCCGGTGCTGCTGGTGCCGGTCATCTTTATTTCCACAGTGCTGACCCACCTGGGCGGCGGCAGTGCCGGACGCGAGGGCGCGGCACTGCAGATCGGCGGGGGGATCGGCTTTGAGGCCGGGCGTCTGCTGCGGCTGGGGGAAAAGGACCTGCCGCTGGCCACCCTGTGCGGGATGAGCGCGGTATTCTCGGCGTTATTCGGGACGCCGCTGACGGCGGCCATCTTCGCGATGGAGGTCATCAGCGTGGGGGTGTTCTATTATGCGGGGTTGATCCCATGCCTGACGGCCGCGCTGGTGGGCTATCTGGTAAGCCTGCTGATGGGGGTGCCGCCGACCCGCTTTGCGGTGGCGGATCCGGGGCTGGACCCCTGGACCATGCTGCTGGTGATCCTGCTGGCCATAGGCTGCGCGGTGGTGAGTATTTTATTCTGCCGCGGGCTGCAAAAGACCGGGAAACTGGCGGCGCGGCTGCTGCCGAACCCATACGGACGGGTGCTGGTGGGCGGTGCGCTGGTGATCGTACTGACGCTGCTGGTGGGCAACACCAATTACAACGGTGCCGGGATGGAGATGGTGGAGCGTGCCATGAGCGGCGAAGCAGAGCCGTGGGCGTGGCTTTGGAAGCTGCTGTTTACCGCGGTGACCATCGGGTTTGGCTATAAGGGCGGCGAGGTGGTGCCTTCCTTCTTCGTGGGAGCGTGCTTTGGCTGCGTGCTGGGCGGTGCCATGGGGCTGCCGGCGGGCTTTGGCGCGGCCATTGGCCTGGTGGCGGTATTCTGCGGGGCGGTGAACTGTCCCATTGCCTCAGTATTTTTGAGCATTGAGCTATTTAGCACCGGTGATGTGCTGTACTTTGCGATGGCGTGCGCCATCAGCTATCTGCTTTCCGGCTACTGCGGACTTTACAGCAGTCAGACCATCCTCTATTCCAAGATGCGGGCAGAGTTTATCAACATCCACACCAACGAAAACGAGGAACATCACGGGTAAAAAGATAATCTCCTCTGCCCTGCGGGACGCGCGGCAGGGGAGATTTTTTATTGGAGGGATAGGGGCGGCCGAAGGCCGCGGCAGGGGGATGGGCTGGGGGGGAGTCGGAAATGGAGGGTCTGAGGGGGCTGGCGGGGAGAATGGGCCGCAGGCCGAACCGTCCGGAAGGACGGTTCCAGCGGGCGGAGCCCGCAGCGGCGGCGGAACGCTGTCGGGCCTGCGGTGGATAGGGACTGGCGGAGGGGGTGGCCCGCAGGGCCGCCCGGCGAAGCCGGGCGCAGGCGGCCTTCGGCCGCCGGCCCCATCCGGAGGATGGGGTGCCCTGCGGGTCGTATTTTGCGGTGGGCAGGGGGTGGAAAAGGAGCGGGATGTGGGCTAGGGAAACATCATTGCTTGCGGTGGGGCAGGGGGTGTGGTATCATTAGGCGGTAGAAACAAAAACCATCGGGAGGGCAGAAAAATGCCGAAAGAGATGACTGCGGGAGAGCTGGCGGAGCGCAGCCTCATCACCAAATACCGCAAGACGATATGGAACCGGTTTATAGGCGGGTGCAAGGACTATGAGCTGATCAAACCGGGGGATCGTATTGCCGTGTGCATCAGCGGGGGAAAGGACAGCATGATGCTGGCCAAATGCATGCAGCATCTGCAGAAGTACAGCGATTTTCCCTTTGAGGTGGAGTACCTGGTGATGGACCCCGGTTACAGTTCCCCCAACCGGGAGCTCATCGAGCGGAATGCCCGCACGCTGGAGCTGCCGATCCGCATTTTCGAAAGCCCGATCTTTGGTGTGGTGGACGAGGTGGAGGGTGGTTCGCCCTGCTACCTGTGCGCCCGGATGCGGCGTGGGTACCTGTATAAGGAGGCGCAGGCGCTGGGCTGCAATAAAATTGCGTTGGGGCACCACTTTAACGATGTGATAGAAACGACGCTGATGAGTATGCTGTACGGGGCGGAGATCAAAACGATGCTGCCGAAGCTGCACAGCACCAACTTTGCGGGGATGGAGCTCATCCGGCCGCTGTACCTGGTGCGGGAAGAAGATATTATCAGCTGGGGAAAATATAATAACCTGCACTTTTTGCAGTGCGCCTGCCGCTTTACCGAGCGGACCGAGCACCACGAGGAGGACAGCGCCCGCCGGGAGATGAAGCGGCTGATCGCCGAGATGAAGCAGCACAATAAAAATGTGGATATTAATATCTTCCGCAGTATGCACAATGTGAACCTGGCCACAGCGGTGGGCTACCGGATGGGCGATGACGATGAGCTGCACAGCTTTTTGGAGAAATACGATGAAAAAGAGGAAATGTAAACTCTTGTTGCGGAAATGGGAAGCGGATGCGGTGGATTTGCCGGGTGAGCTTTGGTAGGATAAGGGCACCAATCAAACGGAGGTACCTTGCAATGAAATTATCGGAGAAGATCATCAAGCTGCGGAAAGGGCGGGGGCTATCGCAGGAGGAGCTGGCGGAGCGGCTGGGGGTATCCCGGCAGGCGGTTTCCCGCTGGGAAAGCGGAGTTTCCCATAGTTAAAGATACCACACCCAATATCACAAACTCACGCTTAAACAATATTCCTTAGTCAACCAC
>ENA-UEQN01001943-UEQN01001943.1-human-gut-metagenome-genome-assembly--contig:-NODE-1943-length-15475-cov-4.203728_pt1 | contig 15475 bp, 14 predicted proteins | sample MGYA00242940_ERZ507944 | MGnify/ENA primary metagenome ERZ507944 (study PRJEB26167, sample SAMN06115449) | human gut metagenome | host: Homo sapiens | place: China:Fujian | collected 2015-08-20... | reverse complement strand
CGAGGTGCCGCGGCTGATTGACGAGTGGCAGGAGGTTCCGAAACTTTGGGACGCGGCACGGTTTGAGTGCGACAACCGCGGCGGCGAGCCTGGTCAGTTCATATTTACGGGATCGGCAACACCGCGAGACGACGAACGTCCGATGCACAGTGGCGCTGGAAGATTCGCCAAACTGCGCATGGACACCATGACGCTTTTCGAACTCGGGAAATCCAGCGGTGCGGTTAAGCTATCGGTTCAATGGAGCTTTCGGGTCGTTGGACTCTGCCTCGATTGCCGAGTGCGTTGTTCGCGGTGGATGGCCCGCCGCGGTCGGACACGATGCGCGGGCGGCGTCCGCGATGGCCAAACGCTATATCGGCATAGTCGCCGAAGAAGATTTATCTCGTGTTGATGGCTCTCGCCGCGACCCTGAGAAGGTCAAAGCCGTCATCGAATCGCTTGCGCGCAATGAATCCACTTTGGCGACACTCAAGACGCTCGTAGCCGATCTTGGCGGAGAGGTGTCGAGACAGACGGCGGCATCATATATATCTCTTCTTGCTCGGGTTAGTTTCGTTCGCGATATTCCCGCGTGGAACCCTGCAATGAGATCTCCGGTGCATTTAAGAGACTCAAAGAAGCATCACCTCGCCGACCCGTCGCTGGCGGCCGCCGCACTCGGGGCGACCCCGGAGACACTACTGCTAGATTTCAAGACGCTCGGACTGCTTTTTGAATCGCTGGTGCTTCATGATTTGTGGGTTTATGCGCGAGCAAACGGAATGGGCCTCTATCACTATCATGATTCTCGCGATCTAGAAGTCGATGCGGTCATTGCGGCTCCCGGCGGAACGTGGATTCCGGTCGAAGTTAAACTCAGCTCTGCTCAAATCGAAGAGGCGTCTGACAGCCTTGTTGCTGTCGAGAAACGCATGGTTGCCGCCGGAAACAACCCGCCGGTTTCGAAAGTCGTGATCATCGGGTTTGGTTCGCAAGCCTATGTTACCGAGCGTGGCGTCCAAGTTGTTCCGCTGGATGTTCTCGCGCCGTAACGCGACGGTCGAAGCGGGACGGACGCCACCATTGCGCGCGAGGACACGGCATCATCGATGATGCGGCGGCCACATTCGACAAAGAGTGCCCACAACGACTAGTCGTTTAAGAACGTCGCAGGCGACTAGGTAGTAAAGCGCCCGCTGGCGGTGGTGCCGGCGGGCGCTGCTGTGCGATATGTCGCGTTGCGGGCTTAGTGCCTCATAAAGTGGTATTCGATCACATTGCTGTAGGGATGGCCCGGGCCCACAATGCCCTGCGGGAACAGAGGCTGGTGCGGCGTGTCGGGGTACATCTCGGCCTCGAGGGCAAAGCCGGCGCCCCAGCCATAGTTGGCATCGTCCTTGGCGTGCTCGTCGCCCAGCCAGTTGCCGGTGTAGAGCTGCACGCCCGGGGCAGTGGTGTAGTAGTCCATCTCACGACCGGTCCACATCTCCTCGACGTGCATCGCGCGGCGCAGGTTGCGGCCGTACTGATAGCCATCGATGCACAGGCAGTGATCGTAGCCACGGGCCTGCTTGATCTGCGGGTCGTCGGCCTCCATGCCGGGTGCGACGGGGCGAAGCTCGCGAAAGTCAAACGGTGTTCCCTCGACCGGAGCAATCTCGCCGGTGGGGATGTTCTGCTCGTTAATGGGCAGGTAGTGGGCGGCGTTGGCGACAAAGAAATGTTCGCAGTCCATGCCGGCGTTATGGCCTGCAAGGTTAAAGTACGTGTGGTTGGTCATGGACACGTAGGTGGCGCGGTCGCTCTCGCAGCCATAATCGATGCGGAAGACGCCGGTGCGCGTAACGGTAAACACGGCCGTAAAGGTTCGGTTGCCGGGCAGGCCCAGCTCGCCATCCTTAAGCGAGGTGGTCATGCGCACGGCGTTATGGACCTCGTCGAGCTCAACATCCCACACACGTTTGTGCAGGCCGTGCTCAAGGTCGCTGTGCAGGTTGTTGGCGCCCTCGTTGGCGGGCATATGCCAGTCCGTGCCGTCGATGGCGATCGTGGCGCCAGCGGTGCGGTTTGCCACAGGGCCGATGGTCGCGCCAAAGCAGGCGGGGTTGTCAAAGTAATCCTCGAGCTTATCGAAGCCCAGCACCACATCGCGCACGTTGCCGGGAATGTCGGGCACATCGATACCAAGCACCGTGGCGCCATAGTCCATAATGCGAACGCAGATCTCGGGCCCGTCGAGGGTGTAACGATGAACGGGGGTACCGCACGGCGCGGTGCCGAAAAGCTCGGAAGTGATCATTTGGTTCCTAACATCGAGGTATTTCCGACAAACTGTAGCGCGAACAGGCGAGATTATCACTACACCCCACTAAAGCTGGGGGTATTTTTCTCAAAAAAGTGATGATTGGAGCTGTGCGGGCGTTCATTTTTGACGCGTACGAGTCTGATACAATTTGTTCGTTACTGTTTGAATGATATGCGCGCAAAGAACGGCGAGGATTCATCGTGATTAAGGCAGAGCGACAGGATAAGGTTCGTCAGCTGCTCGAGGAGCAGGGCACGGTCTCGGTCAAAGAGATTTCGGATGCGTTGGGCGTTTCGGACATGACGATTCGCCGCGACCTCGAAGAACTTGCGAGCCTAGGCGAGATTGAGCGCGTGCACGGCGGAGCCCGCAGTGCACAGGGCCGTCCGCACGCTATGTTGCGCCATGAGTATTCGCACAGCGAAAAGCGCACTAAGCATGCCGAGGAAAAGCTGCAGATTGCGCGCCGTGCTGTGGAGCTTATCGAGGAGGGCTCGACCATCTTTTTGGGCACGGGCACCACGGTTGAGCAGATGGCCTCGATGCTGCCGACGTTTCGCCTGCGCATTGTGACCAATTCGCTTTCGGTGTTTAACCTGCTCGAGGCGCGCGAAGACTGCGAGCTGTGCCTCGTGGGCGGTATGTATCGCCGCCGCACCGCCGCCTTTGTGGGGCCCATGGCCGAGGATACCCTGCGCGCGCTGGGAATCGACGCAGCCTATATCGGCACCAACGGCATTTTGAACGGCGACGTGTCCACGTCTAACATGGAAGAGGGCCGCATCCAGCAGCTCGCCTTTAGCAAGGCCGACTCGCGCTATCTGATCGCCGACTCCAGCAAGATCGGCAAGCGCGATTTCTATACCTTCTGTCGCCTGGACAGTTTAGACGCCGTGGTGTGCGAACCGGGTATTGCTGATGGAGATCGCGCCGCCATCGAGGAGCACACGCAGGTCATCTGCTAACTAGCGCTGCAGGCGATACTTCTGCCCTCTGCCGGCGCGGGGGTTACCGCTTCAATATGACGTGCAGAATGACACATAAAAGTAAAAACACCATTTGTGCGTCAAATTTGATGGCGCGTAAAAATTTGCGCGTCATTTTACGCGTCAACGTGACGCGATATGACACGCAAATAGTTTTGGGCAACAAGGATGAGGCCATTCTGAGGTATGGCTAGACTTCGTATTTCGCTTTGATATTCCTTGAGAATGAACCGTAGTCTTCGTAGAGTTCGTCTCTGCTTTCATCTTCCGCGCGGTTTATGCGTTCAAGGAGTTTGTCCTTTGGGGACTCTTTTGTAATTTCTGACCTGCCGTCGGGTATTGCGGATTGCAAGAATAATTCCAGGGCGTGGACGTCTTTGAGTATGTAGCCCGTCGAACGACCCGCTCCTGTTTTCTCGATTGCGCTGCAACCAACAAGCTGACTGAGGGTTCGTTTAACGGTTGTCTCGCTGATATCGGGGCAGTTGGACTGGATGTCGGATTTCTTGATGACGCCGGGTCTCTGCTGAAATAGAGCAGCTATACGTGCTTGCTTCGATATGGGGTGAGTGCCAGATTCAATCTGGGTGTGCTGCTCGAGCTGTCGGTAGGCCGCCAGGATGGTTCCGAGCATAAAACGGATAAAGGGCACTTCGGTGTTTTGATTTTCATTCCATCCAGTGGAGCTTGCGGCGAGGGCGTTGTAATAAAGCGCTTTATTGTCTTCAATGAGACGTTCGATGCTGATGTAACGCGCAACGTCGTATCCAGTCTTTTCGAGTAGCAGCGTTGTAAGGAGCCGGCTCATCCTGCCATTGCCATCGTTGAAGGGATGAATGCTGACAAAATCGAAGATGAAGCGCAATGATATAAGGAGGGGGTCGCAAACTTGACGAGATAAGGCATCATTGAGGGACCGACAGGCTTCTTCGATAAGTCCGGGGGTTGCCAGGGCCGAAGGCGGCCTAAAGCGCACAAATCGATTGCCTTGATCGTCGATGGAGATGATTTCGTTATCGCTATCTTTCCAATGGCCCCCATACGAGATTGCTGTGTGTGCCATGAGGTCACGATGCAACTGCAAAATGACCGATGGCGTTACGGGAATGAAATCGTGCTGCTCGTGAATAAGCGACAGCGCATCTCGGTATCCAGCGATTTCTTCCTCTGCGCGGGAGCTTGGCTTGGCGGAATACGCCATGATTGCTTTGAGTCTTTTTTGGGTGGTAACAATTCCTTCAAGTCCGTTGGAGGATTGGGTGCTTTGGATCTTAGCTTCCTCCATAAGGGACGATAGAAGCTCGGGTCTGACTTGACCCAGAACAAGCTGACGGCCTTTATGCTCGCGTATCGAGAGGAGAAGGTTGGTGATTGGAGTTACCTCGAGTTCCGCTGGGACTGTGGCGTAATCAAACTGGCGCATGCTGCTCCGTTCAGTATCACGAACATATTTTCGGTATCATTATAACATTAAATGATACCGAAAATATGTTCGTGATACTGAAAGCAAGGAAAGAGCCGTGCTTCATAGCTGCCTGGAAAGCGCGGATTTGACTATCTAATTGTCTCAATCAGTAACGGTTGGGACCGAAAAACTCGGCCAAACGTTACAGATTGAGATTGTTTGGATTGGTTCGAACGTTTGTCTCGATCTGTAACAGGTAGGGCCGGAATACTCGGTTACGCGTTACAGATCGAGATCTGCAAGTTCGGGCCGCTCGTTTGTCTTGATCTGTAACAGGTAGGGCCGAAAATCCCTGCTAGATGTTACAGATTGAGATCTTTCGGCTCGGCTTATTCCGTTTGTCTCGATCTGTAACAGGTGGAGGCGAAATAGCCCGCTAGATGTTACAGATTTAGATTGAGGGAACTGGCCCGCGCGTTCATCTCAATCTGTAACAGTTAGTACCGAAAAACTCGGCTAGATGTTACAGATCGAGACAAATGGTTGCCGACTCGCTCAAAAACAAAAAGGCCGGGGGCGGCGCGCCGTGTGACGTGCCGCCCCCGGCTGAGAAATGGGGACAAGTTATGTGAGTGGGGCAATGCCGCTCGCCGCAAGCCACTAGTCCAGACGACGGGTCTGCGCCACGTGCTTGTACCAGTAGGCGCTCGCCTTGGGCGTGCGCTTTTGGGTCTCAAAGTCTACGTAGAAGAAGCCATAGCGCTTGTTGTAGCCGTTGGTCCAGGAGAACTGATCCTGCAGGCTCCACAGGAAGTAGCCGCCCACGTTGACGCCCACCTCCATGGCCTTGAGCAACCAGCGTAGGTGCTGCTCGATGTAGTCGATGCGCGGCTGGTCGTCCACAAAACCGTCCTTGTAGGGGTCCTTGTAGCCCATGCCGTTCTCGGTGATGAAGATCTGCTTGTAGTTGGGGTAGCGCTGCTTAATGTAGACGAGCAGATCGAACAGACCCTCGGGATAGATGATCCAGTCCCAGTCGGTGGTGGGGATGCCGGGCTTGTTCACATGCTCACCAATACCCTTAACGCGCCAGCGGCCGGTGCCCTTCTCGCCCGTACCGTTGTGGTGCAGGTCGTTCTCGCCATCGTAAGCCTTGAGGAAGCGGCACTGGTAGTTGTTAACGCCCAAGTAGTCGTTGTAGAGCGCTGCTTCGCGCATAATCTCGAGGTCCTCGTCCAGGATCTCGATGGTGCCGCCCGAGGTGGCAGCCAAGCGGTTGGCGCACTCGAGGGTGTCGGGGGCATAGTCGCCGCGGAAGGTGGCGTCGAGCAGGAACTGGTTTTGCAGCACGTGCTCGTTGTTGGCGGCCTTGATGTCGGCGGGGTCGTTCTCGTTGAGGGGGTACTTAAACTCCAACGACTGGATGACGCCGATCTTGCCCTTAAAGCCGCCGTTGTGGAAGGCCAGCACAGCCTTGGCGTGGGCGAGCATCATGTTGTGCTCGCACTGAAAGGCCTCGGCCAGATGAGCTTTGACGCCGCCGGGGAAGGTACCCTCGATGTAGGTGTTGGAGGCGTCGCCCTAAATCTCGTTAAAGGTGAACAAGTAGGTCACCTGGTCGGCGGACTCCTTAAAGCAGAAGGTGGCAAAGTCCACAAAGGCAGCGATGGTCTCGCGGTTGAGGAAGTCGCCCTTCTCAAAGAGGGGAAGCGGCGTGTCAAAGTGATGCAGCGTGACGAACGGCTCAACATGGTGCTTATGGCACTCGGCGAAGAGATCGTGGTAGAACTGGACGCCCTCGGGGTTGATTTCGCCGGTGCCGTTGGGGAAGATGCGGCTCCAGGCAATGGAGAGGCGAATGCCGTTGATGCCAAACTCCTCGCACAGCTCCAGATCGACGGGGTACTGGTTGTAGAAGTCCGAAGCGGGATCGGGGGAGAAACGGCCTTGGGCTTCCAAAAAGTCGTCCCAGGCAACCTTGCCCTTACCGTGAGTGCGGGTCTCGCCCTCTACCTGGTAGGCAGCAGTGGCGCCGCCAAAGACAAAGTCCTCGGGAAACTGCGCAGGCGGATTGGTGACGCTAGCAGGATTAACGGACATGATGATCCAATCGTCTAAATCGAAGGGCCAGCCGGTCTTGGATGGTCGGCTGGCCCTAGGCGTTACTTACTTCGAAAGCTGCTCGGAGACGAAGGCGAGAGACTTGTCGCCGTTCTGGGAGAGCTCGATGTACTGCTTACCGCGGCAGGCGACGCACTTGTTGCCCACGCGCTCGCAATCCTTCTGCAGGTCGCCCAGGTAGCTGGCTGCCTGCGGGGCCAGGACGACCAGGTCAAAGTCGGGGAGCATGTCGACGTGGTTGCCATAGGCCTCGGCAGCGGTCTCAAGATTGATGCCGCGCTCCTTGGCAGCCTTGGCCAGTGCGTTGGCGAGCAGGCCCGAGGTACCGCCGCCCTGGCAGAGCACGAGCACGCGCTTGCCGTTGAGGTCGCTGGCGGTCGTTGCCTCGGCAGCGGGTGCTGCAGAAGCGGCAGGGGAGTCGACCTTCACGGCCTCGGCAGCAGCGCCGGCGGCAACGCTCTTGGCGTCAGCCTTGCCCTGGAAGGCATCGTTGAGCTTGGCGGCCTTCTCGGCGTTCTTGGCGGCGAGCTCCTCCTGGGAGATCTCGGCCTCCTCGGCGCACTTCTGGGCGTCATAGGCACGGAAGAACGGGTAGTACAGGACAAAGTCGACGACCAGGATGAGGGCGAGCATCACAAAGGCGAGCGGCTGGAAGCCCAAGCCCATGATGGTGCCGATGGGGCCGGGGACGGTCCAGGGCAGGGTGTACATAAAGCCGTTCATGCCCAAGAAGTCGATAAAGATCTTGAGGATCCAGATGTTGGCGATCGGGGCAAAAACAAACGGGACAAAGAAGACGGGGTTGAGCACGATAGGCGCGGCGAACAGCAGCGGCTCGTTGACGGCAAAGCACACGGGGACGATGGCTGCCTTACCGACGGCGCGCATCTCCTGAGACTTGGCCAGGAAGCAGAACATAAAGACCAGGACGAGCGTGGCGCCGGTGCCGCCCATGCAGACGACGAAGTACTGGGCACCCTGGGTCAGGACAGCGGAAGCGTGCTGGCCAGCCTGGAACGCAGCCAGGTTGTCGGTCATGTTGGCAACGAGGGCGGCGGCGATGGCGGGCTCGACGATCGAGGGGCCGTGGACGCCGACGAACCAGAAGAGGCTCATGGCACCGTAGATCACAGCGAGGCCGATGTAGCCGTCGACGGCGGTGAACAGGGGCTGGAACACCTGGATGACGCCCTGGGCAAAGCAGAAGCCAAAGGCAGCGCGGAAGACGATGTCAAAGACCCAAAAGACGGTGATGCAGACGGAGAAGGGGATGATGTCCTTAAAGGTCTGCGAAATGTTGGGCGGAACCTGCTCGGGCATCTTGACGGTGATGTTGCGCTTAATGAAGAACTTGTAGATGATGCCGGTCACAAACGCAGCGATGAAGGCGGTCAGCAGGCCCTTGGAACCAAGGTAGGTGGTGTTGAAGCCGCTGGCGGCGTCCGTGGCGATCGTGTCGCTCGAAAGGAGCAAGAAGCCGATGATGGCCGCGCACATGCACGAGATGAAGTTGATCTGGTTGTTCTTGGGCAGATCACGGTTCTGGGCGTCGGCGAAGTGCTTGGCCGTGGTGGCGGCGCAGGCGATGGCCAGGATGCCCATGGAGTAGTTGTAGCACTTCCACAGGGCGTTGTTGATGTCATCGGGCCAGTAGAAACCCCAGATGTTGGGGACCGAGGCTACCAGGCAGAAGATGGACGAGAAGATGATGATGGGGATGACGGAGATAAAGCCGTCGCGGATCGCCTTGAGGTACTTGTTGCGGGCGATCGCGTTGAAAAAGGGTTGGCCCTTTTCGATGATGGCGATGAGTTGCTCCATGCAATGCTCCTAAGAGTCGGTGGGTTAGCAACGATGGTAACTTTTGGCGTTCGGTTGCCAAAATGTTGACGTTGCCATTTTGCGGCACAAATAAAGACGCGAATCGGTGGTTCCTGTGCCTGCGAACCGTCGATTCCTTACGCGTAAACGTTTGAGCCGCCCGGTGGCTCTGTGTTTGCACAATGGCAACGTTAACATTTGGTCGACAAAAGCCGTCCGGGGAAGCGGGATTGTCGGTGAACGGTAGGTTTTGGGTGGTGAGCGTATGGCGGAGGAGGCGTTAGATATACTTAAAGACGTTTCATTTGACTGCGTAGGGTGCCACCAATGGCATCGTTGACATAGAAAGATCGACCTATGGCCGCTGTTAAAAAATCGGTTTCTGTTAAGGACGTGGCGCGTCTCGCGGGCGTTTCGGAGCAGACAGTCTCGCGTACGGTGCACGATTCGCCCAGCGTGCGCCCTGAGACCAAGGAGCGCGTGCGTGCCGCCATGCGCGAGCTGGGGTATCGCCCCAATTTTGCCGGTCGATCGCTGCGCCGCGGCAAGTTTAAGACTGTTGGCGTCGCCATGTTCAACATTACCGGCACCGGCAACCTCGACCGTATGGAGGGCTTTGCCGCCGCGGCCGACAAACATGGCTATGCCATCACCCTCACTAAAGTAGACGGGCATCCGTATACCCTCGAGAGCGCATCGTCGCGCATGAGCGCGCTGCCGGTGGATGGCATGGTTGTGATCATGAATCGCATGCCGGCGGACTTTGGCACCTTCGAGCCGCTGCCCGGTATGCAGACGGTGCTCGTTACCATGCTGGAGCACCCGCTCTGTTCAACAGTCGATAACGACCAGTTCGATTGCTCGCGCCAGGTGGTCGAGTACTTGCTGGGGCAGGGGCACAGGACCGTGCACTTTATCTCGTGCCCCGAGCGCTCGCTTTCGGGCATGCAACGCGAGGAGGGCTGGCGTGAGACATTGCGCGCGCATGGTATTGAGCCGCCGCGACTCGTCCGTGGCGATTGGACGGCACGGAGCGGGTATGCTGCCGGTCAGGCTCTGGCGGACGATCCGACCTGTACGGCCATTTATGCTTCCAACGATGCCATGGCCTACGGCTGCATTCGCGGGCTCGAGTCGTGCGGAAGGCGCGTGCCCGAGGACGTAAGCGTGGTGGGTGTTGACGATAGTTTGGGCGATATCGTGCCCGATCGTCGCCTGACTACGGTGCGCTTTGACAACAAGCGCGTCGGCATGTGGGCGGTCGACAAGATTGCCGGCGCCGAGGGCGTTGCGCCTGGCGTGGAACACATGCTGATCCCCGGCGTGCTCGTAGCGGGCGATACGGTGCGCGATGTACGCTAGGGTGCGGACCTGTTTGGGTTGCCGCTAATTGTGTTCGAGAATGTTCAGATTGGTTTAAAAACCGTTCACGGGTGAAAAGCAACCGTTCATAGCTCGAAATTACGTTTTGCGCTGTTCTTTTTTGTTTGAATGTTAATGTTCCTGCCATACACAGCGCAGCGCGTATGCCCGGACGCGATGCTCTCCGTTGGTTCATATGTGAAAGGAACGCAATATGGCAACCAAAGAAGAAATCTCGATGGTTGGATTCGAGATTGTCGCATACGCGGGCGACGCCCAGACCGATCTGCTTGCAGCGCTCGATGCTGCTCGCGAGGGTGATTTTGAGAAGGCCGAGCAGCTGCACAAGGATGCCAGCGATGCACTCATCGGCGCTCACGACACGCAGACCAAGCTGCTTTCGCAGGAGGCCGGCGGCGGCGAGATGGAGATGACCTTCATCATGGCTCACGCTCAGGATACTCTCATGACCACCATGATCCTGGAGAAGCAGACCCGCTTTACCATCGATGCCTATAAGCGCATCGCCGCACTCGAGGCTAAGCTCGCCTAACGAGCCTGCACAACTCGTCCCCTTCCAAAAGCCCTGCCGCTACCTGCGGCAGGGCTTTTTCTGTATCCCATCTGTCTTGGTTGCGGTGAAATAGGGACTGAATAGGGGCCGGCGGGCGCAAAACAATCCCTATTCCACCGCAACTCATCCCGAAATAGTCATTGGGGACAGTCTTGTTGCGCTCCGTTGGTCCTCCCGTTCGATTTTTGCTCGGTGGGTATACTTCCTTTCGCATTAAACGCCGGACTGAGGAGGTATCCAAATGCCGGATAACGGGTCAATACAAAAAAGAGACGCGCACGAGATGGCTCATGGGCGTCCTGTCCAGATAACCGAGCACACGACGGTAACCGAGCTGCAGCCCAGCTTGTCCGATGTCGTGTGCGCAAACAAAAAGCTACAGATCGGCTTGATTATCGCGCTCGTGGTGCTGGCGCTCCTTTCGGGCTTTGTCGCGCGCCCGCATTTTGCCGATACCAAGACTTGGGACTCCACCATCGAGGTCATCGATCAAAAGAAAGGTAACGTACTGGCGCTCACGACCTCGTGCGTGGCGCTGTCTGCGGGCATTACCGCGCTGCCTGGTGATACGGGAACGCCGGTCGCCGAGCAGCTCGCGCAGCTTTCAGGCAACCTTGGTATCGTGCTTGCCGCGCTCTACCTCGAGAAATATCTGCTGACCATTTTGTGGTCGATTGGCCTGGGCATCCTGATCCCGTTTGCGCTGGTGCTCTTTGCGGTGTCGCTCGGCATTCACGGGCGCTGGAGCACGAGCGCCGTCCTGCGCCGCGTGGCGACTCGCGTGCTGGTGGTCGCCATGATCGGAATGGCCTTGGTGCCTGCAAGCGTATGGGTGTCGCAAAAGGTCGACGAAACGTATCGAGTGAGCATCGAGACGAGCGAGCAAAAGGCGGCCGACGCTGCGAGTGCGGCAGATAGCGATAGCTCCAAAACGAGCAAGAAAAAGACCGAAACCGCAGAGTCCAAGAACGTGCTTGAGCAGCTTGCCGACGGGGCCTCGAGCCTGGTCACGTCGGTAACCAGTGGCGCCAAGCAGATGACCGACGAGATCGTGCAGCAGGTGACCGATCTGATCGAAGGCGTCATCGTGATGATTGTGACTTCGTGCGTTATTCCATTGCTGGTGCTCGCGGCGTTTCTGTGGCTGGGGCACACGCTGCTGGGGATCGATATTTCCGGCCCGGCGAACTATTTAACGGGACGTTTTCTGAGCGCTCCGTCCAAACATGCCAAGAAGAGCGGGCAGTCTGAGTAGGCGGCAAAGCGATCTTTGGAAGATCAACCGTAAGAAGGGCGGCCGAGACACGTTCTCGGCCGCCCTTTTGTTTGTTGAAGACATGGTCGCTACGTCTGCGCCGGGCTCAAACGGTCGGCAATCAACCGTAAACGGTATTTGTTCAAAAAAGAACAAAGTTAAACAAATAATGGTTGCAACCTATGTTCGAATGTGTTCAAATAAACATGAACAGTGAAGAACCGCACATTCAGATGCCCGGACCTGAGCGCGATTCAACACTTCCAAACAGAAACTACGCACCTGCGTATCTCTCAAGGAGGATGTCATGAGGGTTGTAATCGCTTCCGATGCCGACGGTATGTCGATGAAGGAGTCCATCAAGGAGATGCTCATCGCTGACGGTCACGAGGTCGTCGACTATTCCGAGACCCCTGCTGCGGACTTTGTCGATTCCGCGACCGCCGTTGCCAAGGACCTGCTGGAGCACAAGGATTCCCAGGGCTTCGCATTCGATAAGTACGGCGTCGGCTCCTATATGGCCGCCGTCAAGATCAAGGGCATGGTCGTCGCCAACATTTCCGACGAGCGTTCCGCCTACATGACCCGCGAGCACAACGGCTCGCGCATGGTCACCATGGGCCCGGGCGTTGTGGGCACCGAGGTCGCCAAGAAGATCGCCCGCGAGTTCCTGCGCGCCCAGTACGCCGGCGGCCGTCACCAGATCCGTGTCGACATGCTCAACAAGATGGCCTAACGAGAGCCACCGAGAACTCGAACTTCTATCTCAACTTGTGAATTCAGACGAAAGGACGTTCTGATGAAGAAGACCATCGCAATCGGTTGCGACCATATCGTTACGGACGAGAAGATCTATCTGGCCGACCGCCTGGAGCAGGCTGGCTACAAGGTGCTCGACTGCGGCACCTACAGCCACACCCGTACGCACTATCCCATCTACGGTAAGGCCGTGGGCGAGGCTGTTGCCAGCGGCAAGGCCGACTTTGGCGTGGCCCTGTGCGGCACCGGCATCGGCATCACCAACGCCGTCAACAAGGTTCCCGGCGCTCGCTGCGCCCTGGTTCGCGACATGACCTCTGCCCTGTATGCCCGTCGCGAGCTCAACGCCAACATCGTGGGCTTTGGCGGCAAGATCACCGGCGAGTTCCTGATGGCCGATATCATGCTTGCCTTCCTGGAGGAGCCCTACGAGAAGACTCCCGAGCACGACGCCCTGATTGCCAAGATCGACGCCTGCAATAAGGCCGACGCCGAGGCTCAGGCTGACCCGCACTTCTTTGACGAGTTCCTCGAGAAGTGGGACCGCGGCGAGTATCACGACTAAGGGGGTTCCGGCGTTTTAACAAACGCCGGACCGGTCGACGCTGCGAAGCCATCTGGCGGGCAATCTGCCGCTCAGCTTCGACGGCATGACCAGAAGGTCAATGCCGTCTCGCTTCACGGCACCTTGCCTCGCCAGCTGGCTTCTCGCTGATGTCTGAGTGACCTGTGGGGTTACCGCTGTTGTTGCGAAGCGTTCTGGTATGGCAAGTTGCTCCGATAACACGTTTGCTTGCTTGGCTTGAGTGCTTCGTTTTGGCGGCCCCCGGCATTCTGCAGCTTTTCAATTGACGGCTCGCGTTTCTGTGAGGGGGCGCGGGCCGGTTTTCTATCAGCCCCACTGACTTGGCGGGCTGTCGTAAGAAAGGGAAGGCTCCTATGGAGTTTGTTCTTGATAACGGTTCTATCCGCGTAGCACTGAGCACGGCTGGCGGATCGTTCACTTCTATTGCGGCCAACGGCCGTGAGTACCTGTGGCAGGGTGACCCGGCGGTCTGGTCGGGCCAGGCACCCATTTGTTTCCCGATCTGCGGCGGCCTTCGCGACGGTCACGCAATGACCATGGGCGGCCGCGAGGTTAGGCTCGCCCGCCACGGCTTTGCGCGCAAACAGGAGTGGAAGCTCGAGGAACAGAGCGACAACATGGTTGCACTGAGCCTAAGCTCTGCCGACCATGCCGAGCTGCTCGAGCAGTACCCGTATCCGTTTAAGATCGTTGCTCGTTACACGATCGATGCGGCAAAGGTGGCCGTGTCGTACGAGGTGACCAATGAGGGCACCGAGGACATGCCGTTCTTTGTGGGTGGCCACCCCGGCTTTAAGTGCCCGCTCGACGAGGACGAGTCCTATGACGACTATGAGCTTCGTTTTGATCAGCGTGAGGCCGCCGAGCTCTGTACTGCCGTTCCCTCGACGGGCCTGATTGATGTTGAGCATCGCAGTAAGAACCCCATGATCGACCAGAACCTGCCGCTTGCCCACGAACTCTTCGACTTCGCGGAGACCATCTTTGACGTGCTCGAGAGCCGCGTGGTTACGCTGACCAAGAAAACCGAGGACAAGGGCGTGCGCCTGACGTTCCCCGATATGCCATACCTGATTGTGTGGAGCAAGCCCGAGGGTGACTTTGTGGCCGTGGAACCGTGGGGCGGCCTGTCTACCTGCTCCGATGAGGACGATATTCTGGAGCACAAGCGTGGCTGCCTGGTTGCCAAGCCGGGGGAGACCGTCATTCGCGGTTTTGAGATCGAGATCCTTTAACGAGTTATCGTATGTTTGGGGCGGGTCATGCCGCCCCGGAACAGGAGTTCAATATGATTCTGACCGTCACCATGAACCCGTCGATTGATACGCGCTATCAGCTCGACAAGCTGATCATTGACGACGTTAACCGCGTCACGCCCGAAAAGACCGCTGGCGGCAAGGGCCTCAACGTGAGCCGTGTGCTGCTGCAACTGGGAGACGACGTGCTCGCGACTGGTCTGCTTGGCGGCCACATGGGTGCCTATATGGCCGAGCTTATGGATGCCGACGGCGTCAAGAACGACTTTGTGCCCATCGCCGGTGAGACGCGCATTTGCCTGAATATTCTGCACGAGGGTAATCAGACCGAGCTGCTGGAGAGCGGCCCGCAGATCGCCCCGGCCGAGCTCGAGGCCTTTACGGCCAAGTTCGCCGAGCTCGCGGCGAAGGCGGACGTTGTGACGCTTTCGGGCTCGCTGCCGCGTGGCGTCGATGCCGGCTACTATGCCGAGCTCGTCAAGATCGCCGAGGAGGCGGGCGCCAAGGTGCTGCTCGACACCTCGGGTGCATCGCTGGAGGCAGCGCTGGAGTCCGACGCTAAGCCCGAGCTCGTAAAGCCCAACCTGACCGAGATTAACGGCCTACTGGGTACGTCCTTTACGACCGATGATGTCGATGCCCTGCGCGAGGCGCTTGCCGCCGATGGCCGCTTTGCCGGTATTCCCTGGGTTGTCGTTTCGATGGGCGCTGCCGGTTCGGTGGGCTTCCATGAGGGTCGCGCGTTCCGCGCCAAGACGCCCGCGATTGCGGCTGTGAACGCAACGGGTTCCGGCGACTCGACCATCGCCGGTTTTGCGCATGCCATTGCTGCTGGTGCCGACGACGTCACGGTGCTCAAGACCGCCAATACCTGCGGTAAGCTCAACGCCATGGATCCCAAGACCGGCCACCTGATCATGGACCGCTGGGACGAGATCTACAGCAACGTTGAGGTAACTGAGCTCTAAGGTTACGCGGTTTTGCCAAACCGCGTAACGGCTCGACGCTGCAAACCCGCCAGAGCGGCAATCTGCCTTTCAACTTCGGCGGCATGACCAGAAGG
>ENA-UEQN01001916-UEQN01001916.1-human-gut-metagenome-genome-assembly--contig:-NODE-1916-length-15624-cov-5.737377_pt1 | contig 15624 bp, 9 predicted proteins | sample MGYA00242940_ERZ507944 | MGnify/ENA primary metagenome ERZ507944 (study PRJEB26167, sample SAMN06115449) | human gut metagenome | host: Homo sapiens | place: China:Fujian | collected 2015-08-20... | reverse complement strand
CAATAGTAGCAAGGAAAATACCGAAGGCGCCAAGGAACCCCGGCCGCCTTATTTCTCTCCCCTTGCGGAGCGCAACGCCGTGACCAAACACCGCGAGGCATGCGCCCAGGATAACGAGCCAGGTCATTGCACCTGATGCCAAGCCAATTGAAGATGAAAACCGGTGATAAGGGGTGACCGCCATTACGATAAGCACAATGGCGCAGGCAGATGTGGCAGAACGGCGGGAAAAGAGCATACGGCCTCCATAGCATGTCATTTTATCACTCGATCCGCTCATCTATCTCCATGCCCACACCAGCCAACATTAACGATCACGCTAACTCCAATCCGAGCCAGGTCACGGTCCGGCTTTTGTCCGCAGCCCCCGCCCCAAAGCAGGATGCGGTTTCCTTTTGTGCGTCGATTTGGAAACTGCATCCCGTTCTGAGTCAATATTCTGGGACGCAGTTTCCGCAGCCCACCCCATTTGGAAAGCGCATCCCATTATTTGGCTGAAAACTGGGATACGCTTTCCGGACGAATCGAACGGGCCGAATCAATCGGGCCACCTCTCCCCGTTACCCTCGTCATCTGCTCGAGCGTGCTACACTAGCAGCATCTATGCCACCGCGAACGGCTCGGCTCCGCGCCCGCCGCTCGCAAACGAACTTTAAACGCACGAGGGTTGGCCATGCCGCTTTTCTCGCAACATACCGCCCGGTTCTCGCCGGACGTTCCTTTGGAGGGCACCAGCTCTCGCGAGCTGCTCAAGCGGTACCAGCCGCTCGAGACACTTGCGACCGGCGGTTTTGGCTCCATCGAGATCTGCCGCGACACGCACCTGCGCCGCCGCGTCGCCATTAAACGCATCCCCCTTATCAACGGTGCCGGCATGCCCGCTAGCGACATCATGGATGTCCTGCGCGAGGCGCACACTGCCGCCATGCTTCAACATCCCAATATCGTGCAGGTCATCGACTTTACGCACGATACCGCCTATGCCTACCTGGTTATGGAATATGTCGACGGCATGTCGCTGGCCGAGTTTTTGCATCGCGTGGACGGCCATTCGCTCACCTTTGACGAGGCCGCGGCCATTGCCGATGCCCTGGGCCAGGCGCTCACCTTTGCCCATAGTAATGGCGTGCTCCACCTGGACATCAAGCCCGCCAACGTGCTCATCGACCACTCGGGCAATGTAAAGCTCACCGACTTTGGCATGGCGCGGCTGTCGTCTGCTGGCGGCTTTGGCGGCTCGCGCGGCGGCACCATCGGCTACATGCCACCCGAGCAGCTCGACATCGAGACCGGCACGGTTGACGAGCGCGCCGATGTCTTTGCCCTTGCCTGTGTGATCTACGAGGGCCTGTGCGGCAGCGCTCCCTTTATGGCCGCCACGCCCGGCGACTCGCTCGGCCGCATCATCGGCGGCGCCACCTACCCCAGCGAGCTCATCCCGCATTTTCCCCCGGGAGCCGAGGCTACGCTCATGAGCGCCCTCTCCCCCATGCCGCAAGACCGCCCCAACAGCATCGAGGCATTTTGCGACCAGCTGCTCGCCGGCTTGGGCAGCGTGCGCGAGGGCCGTCGCAGCCTGGAGCAGATGGTGGGCGAGCTTTCGGATGACGAGCGCGCGGCAGACGGTATCGAGCCATCGACCTACGAGGACGACGCCATCGAGGTCGACCCCGCACTCGGCTGGGCGGGCACGCGCTGGAGCCATGCGCGCGACTACACCATGCGCGCTATCTCGGCGCTAACGTGCGGCACCTTTAGCTTTTTGCTGATGCAAACGGCCGGGGTCGCGGCGCTTCCCGGCCTGGTCATTGCGGCCATCGTGATCGGAGCGGCGGCTGGCCTGGCCCCCCAGATTGGCTCGGCCATCTCGGCTGTGGGCTTTTTGGTGCTCATGGCCAACGCCACCATGCAGGCACAGGGCATCCTGTCGATGCTGCCCGTCGCGGTGATCTTTGCCGCCGCCATGTCCGGTTGGTGGATCGCCTGGGGTCGCACCGAGGCTGCCGCGAGCGCCACGCTCACCTGTGCACTCGCGCTTGGCTGTCTGACCGGCAATACCTTCCTGGCAGCTGGGGTCGCCGCCGGCGTCGCGTCATTTTGGCTCGGCCCGGCAAGCGCCGCCGCGGCAACGGGCATGGGCGCGCTTTTTGCCCGTCTGGCCACGGTCGCGCTTTCAGCCGGAGGCGTGCTGGGGCTCGGCAACGTTGCCGCAGCGCTGGAAGACCCGCTCCTTTGGGCTGCCTTTGCGCTGGTCGCGACAACTGCCGCGGCGTCATCTGCGCTGCTCAATGCCCATGCCAAGCGTGCCGATCAGGGCTCAAACCTTGCCGCCATCGCCGCCATCGCTGTCACCGGCATCGGCTGCGCAGCGGCATCCTGTCTTGCACACCATATGGAAATTGCCAGCCTTGCAGCCGCGGTCGCCGCCAAGGCGGCAGTTGCGGGAACCCTATCCTCTATAATCGTTGGGATATGCCTATATTTGCTCGGATACCAAAGAACCTATACGGAGAGTGATCTTTCGTGAACTTCCTGAACATCTTCGAGGACCACGTGGCCGGCATCTTCGGTGCCACCCGTGCCCCGTTCTCCTTTAAGAAGCTTGCCAAGCAGGCCGCTCGCGACATGGAGGATCAGACTCTGGTGATCAATGGCGTCAACACGGCGCCGGCACTCTATACCATCCTGATCGCCGCCGACGACGATCCCATGCTCGCCCCGTTCTACCCCGAGCTTTCGCGCGAGGTCCGCGAGTTTGTGAAGGCGCAGGCCGAAAAGCGCCGCTATGTCTTTGTCGGCGAGCCCCTCGTGCGCTTTATGATCGATCCGCAGCTGCGCGCCGGCAAGTTCTCGGTCTTTGCCGAGAACGTCGATGCCCCCACGCTCGGCCGCCTGTACGAAGAAGAGCGCGCCTATCAAAACGGCCTGGGCCAAAACAACTCCGCGGCAAGCCGTGCCGCCAGCGCCCCGCGCGCCGGCCAGCAGCAGTTTGCTGCCCCGCAGCAGCAGCGCCCCGCCGCCATGCCCCAGCAGCAGCCGACGCCTCGCGCCGCCGCTCCCGACCCGCTTGCCGTGGCAGATCCCTTCGCGCCTAGCGTCCCCGACCCCGCCGCTCCTATCCCGGTGCCGCAGACCGTCTCGCGCGACGCGCTTGCCGGCATGGGCGGAGCCGCCGCGACCGGTGCCGCCGTGGGCCTAGGCGCCGCAGCCGGTATCGCCTCCAACATGGCGAGCACTCGCGCCCCGCAGCGCCCGCTCGCCCAGCTCGTCGACGTCGTGAGCGGCGAGAGCCATAGCATCACCTCCGCACAGGTGACCATCGGTCGCGAGCGCTCAGTTTCCGACATTGCCCTGCGCGACCCCAACGTGTCGCGCCGCCACGCCCAGCTCACCTTTACGGGCTCGGATTGGTCGATCGAGGACCTCAATTCCACCAACGGCACGCTCGTCAACAACCGCCGCATTACGCGCTGCCCGCTGCGCAACGGCGATCTGCTGACGTTTGGCCTGAGTACCTTTGAATTTAGGGGATAGTCGCTTATGAACATCGATATCGTCCTTTTTGCAGGCCGCATCGTCCTGGTCGCCCTGCTCTATATCTTCCTGTTCGCCGTCATGAAGACCGGCGTGGGACTCGTGCGCGGGCAGCGCCGCGACTCGGCTATCTGGACGATCGATGTGGACAAGGGCCCGCGCGGTATCCGCGGCATCCACGTAGACATGCTCGGCCCCGTCATCGTCGGTCGCTCTCCGTCTTCGGACATCTGCATCAACGAACCGTTCGTCTCGGCCTCGCATGCGCGCTTTTCGCTGCAGGGCCCGGCGCTCATCATCGAGGACCTCAACTCGCTTAACGGCACGCTCGTCAACGGCCGCCAGCTCGTGGAGCCCGCGACGCTGCGTGAGGGCGACGAAGTCCAGATTGGCGACGTGGTCATGAAGGTGAACCGTCGATGATCGACGAGGAGAACAAGTCCGCAACTATGACCGAGGCACCGGCCGCCGCCACAGCTGCGCCGGCCCACGCCGCTCCGGCGGGCTCCGCGCCCGTGGAGCCCGAGGACACCGTGTTCTCCCTGCCTCTTTCGCATGTAACGCATGATATTTCGGATCTCGCCGATAACGAGGACGAAGAGGATGCCGTAGCGGCGCCCATCGGCGCACATGCTGCGGAACAGCCCACAGCGCCCGAAGCAACCCCGGCGCCGGCTCACTTTGCAGAGCCCGTCGCCGCGGCAATCAACGAGAGCGCTGCGGTGTTTGCGGCACCCGAACCCGCCGCGCCGGCGTTTCCCATAGCCCCGGCATCCGAGGTTGCGCCCGCGTCTACGCCGGCGCCCGAGGCGGGGCCATCCCCCGAGGACGGCCCTGCACCCAAGGCCCCGCAGCCTGCGCCCGCAAGCGAGTCCGATGCCGTGGCCGAGCCCGCCGCCCAGTCGCAAAGCACACCCGCGCCGTCGCACTTTGCGACGCCCGAGCCTATAGACGCCAGCCCGCAAGACGACGAGTCGACCGCCTGCGCGTCCGAAGAGCCCGGCTCCCCGGACACCGGCGATTCCGAATCAAACGCCGAGACCGACACCGTCTCTCCCGGTGACACAGCCGAGATCGACGTTGCCGCCGTTGAGGCCAAGCTCAAAGACCCCGGCTCGACCATGAGCTTTGAGCCCCTGACCGAGGAGCGCATCGAGACCGACTCGACCTATGATGCCGGCACCACCACGCAACTCATGTGGGGCGCCCGCTCTGACGTTGGCTGCGTACGCCCGCACAATGAGGATTCCTACCTGGTGCAGTCGCCGCTCTTTTGCGTATGCGACGGCATGGGCGGTCACGCCGCCGGCGAGGTAGCCTCTTCCATCGCCGTCGAGACTATTGCCAAGACGGCCCCGCAGTCCGCCGACGCAGCACGCCTGGCCGCAGCCGTCGAGGCAGCCAACGCCGCCGTAATCGAGGCGGCCCTGAACGGCCTGGGCAAGCCCGGCATGGGCTGCACAGCCACTTGCGCCTATATCGAAAACGACACGCTCGCCATCGCCCACGTGGGTGACTCTCGCGCCTACCTGCTCCACGAGGGCACGCTCATCCGCGTGACCCGCGACCACTCCTACGTGGAGGAGCTCGTGGACGCCGGCGAGATTACGGCAGACGAGGCTCGCGTCCACCCCAACCGCTCGGTCATCACCCGTGCGCTGGGCTCGGACCCCGCCATGTATGCCGACCACTTCACTCTGCATATCGAGGAAGGCGACCGCCTGATCCTTTGCTCTGACGGCCTTTCGAGCATGATTCCTGATAGCGATATCGAGAACATCGCCACGCAGTCCTCAACCGCGCAAATCTGCGTCGACAACCTAGTGGACGCGGCGCTTGCCGCCGGCGGCCACGACAACGTGACCGTAGTAGTCGTTGACCTGGTTGACGATGGCGTTATGCGCGAGGCGCAACGCGTGCGTCGCCGCAACATTACTATCGCCGCCATCCTGGCCCTCGTCTTTGTGCTGGCAGCTGGCATCTGGGCCTACACGGGTGTCACCGGCTCGTACTACCTGGGTACCTACCAGGGCAATGTCGCCGTCTGGCGCGGCCTGCCCGGCAAGCCGCTCGGACTCAAGCTCCACTGGCTCGAAAGCGAAACCAGCATTAAGCTGTCCGACCTGCCCGAAGACACGCAAAACCGCCTCAAGGCGGGCATTCCGCAAACAAGTGTCGACGATGCGCAGGGCACGATATCCAAGTACCGCCACCAGATCGATGAAGAGCAGACCCGCCAGGTGATCGACGCGCAAACGATTCGCGACAACACCAATCAGGGATCGACCTCCGAATCAGATTCCGAGAAAACCGCCGAACAGTCCGCCGAGGCCGAAGCCTCCGATAAGAATTAGAAAGGGAGTGCCGCTTATGAGTCGCCGCAACACCGAGCTGCTCTTGCTCATCGCCTCGGCGTTCCCCGTCATCCTGCTGTATGCGATGTACGTGCTCACCGCGGGCGCTGCCATCTCCTTTGAGACGCTCGCCGTACCGATCGGCCTCTTTGCCGCCTTTGCTGCGGCCCACATTGCCGTGCGCATCTTGGCGCCCGGTGCCGACCCCGCCATCCTGCCCATTGTCTTTGTGCTTTCGGGCATCGGTATCACGTTCGTGACGCGTCTCGCACCCGCTCTCGCGATCTCACAGCTCATCATCCTGTTTGTCTCGGTGGCCCTGATGGTGGGAACGCTCGCGTTGGTTAAGAACCTCGACGTAGTCATGCGCTACAAGTACACCTTTGGCATTATCGGCATCATTCTGCTGATGCTGCCTATCTTTATCGGCACCACGATCTCGGGCTCCAAGCTGTGGATTCGCATCGCGGGCTTTACCATCCAGCCCGGCGAGTTCGCCAAAGTCTTTATCGTGCTGTTCCTGGCCGGGTACCTGGCCGAGAACCGCGAGCTGCTCTCCATCTCCAACCGCAAGATCCTGGGCTTTAAGATCCCTCGCCTGCGACTGCTGCTGCCGCTGTTTGCCGTGTGGGGTGTGTGCCTGCTCGTCGTCGTCTTCGAACGCGACCTGGGTTCGGCCGTGCTGTTCTACACCATCTTCTTGCTGATGCTCTACGTTGCCACGGGGCGCTTTTCGTATGTCGTTATCGGCCTTGCGCTCTTAGCCGTTGGAGCCGTGGGCGCCTACAAGTTCCTGTCGCACGTTCAGGTGCGTTTCCAGGTTTGGGTCGATCCGTTTAAGGACGCCCAGGGCCAGGGCTACCAGATCGTCCAGTCGCTCTTCTCGCTTGCCGATGGCGGTCTGGTCGGTGTTGGCATCGGCAACGGCATGGCCAACAACATCCCTGTCGTCGAGTCCGACTTTATCTTCTCTGCCATCGGCGAGGAGATGGGCCTTTTGGGCGGCGGCGCCGTGCTCATCCTGTTTATGCTCTTTGCCGTGCGTGGCCTCACCACGGCTGCCCGCGCTAAATCCGACCTCGCCGCCTTTAGCGCCACGGGCCTTACGGCCGCCATCAGCTTCCAGGCCTTCTTGATCGTGGGCGGCGTTACCCGCCTGATCCCGCTGACCGGCGTCACCCTGCCCTTTATGAGCCAGGGCGGTTCCTCACTGCTGGCAAGCTTTATCATCGTCGCGCTCCTGCTGCGCGCCGGTGACGAAGCGACCGGACGCGAGGCCGAGCTTACTGGCACCGGCACCATGACCGCCATCACCGATGATCAGGTCGCATCCGCCGCCGCCCCGACGGGCACGCGCTTTGCCACCTCGTCTTCCTACGGCAGCGGCAGCCATTCCGTCGGCTCGCGCATGCGCCGTCGCCTGCTCGACACGCCTGAATCCGGTGTGCTCGGCCGCGTTGCGCTCGCCAACCGTCTAACCCGTGCGGTGCTCGCCTTTACGGCGCTGTTCGCCATCCTTATCGGCAACCTCACCTATGTCCAGGTCATCAAGGCCAAGGACTATCAGGATATGCCGACCAACAACCACACTATCGCCCGCTCCAAGTACATCCAGCGCGGTTCTATCATCACGTCCGACGGCGTGACGCTGGCCGAGTCGCTGCAGCAGGAGGACGGCACCTACGTACGCTCCTACCCCAACGGCAACCTGGCAGCGCACGTGGTTGGCTACGTGAGCCAGCAGTATGGCACCACCGCCATCGAGAGCGTCATGAACGACACGCTCACCGGCTCTAAGGATTACTCCAGCTGGAACAACGCCATCGCGTCGCTCGCGGGCCAGACCCAGCCGGGCAACACCGCCAAGCTCACCATCGACTCGCGTATCCAGACGGCGGCCGAGCAGGCGCTCAAGGGCTTTAAGGGCGCTGTAGTGGTCATCGACCCGCGTACCGGTGCGGTGCTCGCATGCGCCAGCTCGCCCACCTATGACAACACCAACATCGACGCCCTGCTGCAGGCGGGCGGCGGCGAGGACGGCTCCATGTACAATCGCGCCATGGACGCGCTGTACACGCCGGGCTCCACGTTTAAGGTCGTTACGCTTTCCGCGGCACTCGAGACCGGCACCGCCAGCCTTACCAGCACCTACCAGGCGCCCGGCTCCATGGACATCGGCAACGCGCCGGTCACCAACTATGCCAACGAGAGCTACGGCACCATCAGCCTGCAGCAGGCCTTTGCCGTGTCCTCCAACGTCGTCTTTGGCCAGGTGGCAAACGAAGTTGGCGCAAACACGCTCGTGCAGTTTGCCAACGCCTTTGGCTACGGCCAAAAGCTCGGCCAGGACCTGACCTCCGCGGCCTCCATCATGGCAGACCCGTCGCTCATGACCGAGTGGGAGACCGCTTGGGCCGGCGCCGGCCAGCCTGTCGGCATGGACCACACGCCCGGCCCGCAGACCACCGTCATGCAAAACGCCGTGATTGCCGCCGCCATCGCTAACAGTGGCGTGGTCATGGACCCGTACTTTGTAGCCCAGGTACTCGCCCCGGACGGAACTGTGGTCAAGACCACGCAGTCCCGCTCGCTGGGTCAGGCCGTCAGCTCCGCCACGGCCGACCAGGTCAAGCAGGCCATGCTCGCCGTCGTCCAGTCCGGTACCGGCACCGATGCCCAGGTCCCCGGCGTCAAGGTCGCCGGCAAGACCGGCTCGGCCGAGACCGGCGGCACCAACGTCAACTCGATGTTCGTTGGCTTTGCACCTTACGATTCACCCACGGTCGCCATCTCGGTGGCCTTGGAGGATTACGACAAACACGACGTCAAGGCGGCCAAGATTGCCGGCATCGTCCTGACCGCGGCGCTCGCCGCACAGGGAGCGTGATGCCCATGATTGAATCGGACACCCGAGGCGCGCCGCGGCCGAAGAGTTAGCGGCAACGCGCCACACGGCCCCAGCGGCCACATCGTAGGTACTACACACATCGTTGAGCGAATAGTTATGTTAGGAGCAGGAATGGAACAGAGGGTCCTCGGGGGAAGATACCTCCTCAAGGATAAGGTGGGGACAGGCGGCATGGCGACCGTCTTCCGTGCGCAGGACCAGGTCCTCGACCGCACGGTAGCCGTCAAGATCATGCTGCCGCAGTATGCTGGCGACGCAACCTTCGCCGCACGCTTTAAGCAGGAGGCCCAGGCAGCAGCCGGTCTCTCCTCCCCCTATATCGTGGGCGTCTACGATTGGGGCAAGGACGGCGACACCTATTACATCGTCATGGAGTACCTGCGCGGCACCGACCTTAAGAGCGGCATCAAGAGCCACGGCGCCCTCGACCCCAAGAAGGTCGCCCAGATCGGCTCGCAGATCAGCTCCGCGCTTTCGGTCGCCCACAAGCACGAGATCATCCACCGCGACATCAAGCCGCAGAACATCATGGTGCTGCCCGACGGCAACATCAAGGTGATGGACTTTGGCATCGCGCGCGCCAAGAACAGCCACCTCACGCAAGACAACAACGTGCTGGGAACCGCCCACTACGTCAGTCCCGAGCAGACCCGTGGTCAGGACCTCGGCCCCACCTCGGATATCTACTCGCTGGGCGTCGTGATGTACGAGTGCGCCACCGGCCGCGTGCCCTTTGACGGTGATGACGCCATCTCAGTCGCACTCAAGCAGGTCAACGAGCTGCCTATTCCGCCGAGCCAGATCAACTCCGGTGTCGACGCCGACCTTGAGCGCATCATCCTCAAGTGCATGGAGAAGGACCCGGCAAACCGCTTCCAGACCGCCGACGAGCTTCGTCAGGTGCTCAACAGCTACCTGTCGGGCCGTGCCGTCAACATCTCGGAGCCCACGCGCATCATCGGTGCACCCGGTGAACTGGGCGCCACCAAGACTCGCGAGCTTTCCGATCAGACGCGCGCCATGGTACGTCCCGTCTCGGGCGTGAGCGGCCAGAATACCGCCCGTAGCTCGGTTTCGGGCTCCACCGGCTCCTACGAGGTCGAAAAGCCCAAATCCAACAAGAACAAGATCATCGCCGCCGTGGTGGCAGCCGTTGCCGTCATCGGTATCGTGGTGGCCTTTGCCACAGGACTCTTTGGCGGCGAGCAGGTCACCGTGCCCGATGTGCTGGGCAAGGACCAGCAGACTGCCGTCGAGCAGATCAAGGAAGCCGGCCTCGAGGTCGGCACCATCGACCAAAGCTACAACGACGATATCGACGAGGGCAAGGTCGCCGAGCAGACGCCCAACGGCAAAACCAAGAAGGCCAAGGGCACCAAGGTTAACCTGGTAATCTCCAAGGGCCCCAAGCCCTCCGAGAAGGTTGAGGTTCCCCGGCTTGTCGGCCTGACCAAGGACCAGGCAGAAGCCGCGCTGGCAAGCGTTGGCCTGAAGGGCAACGCCTCCGAGGAGGCCAACGAGGCCGATGAGGGCCAGGTCTTTGAGCAGGGCACCGAACCCGGTAAGGAAGTCGAGAAGGGCACGACCATCTCGTACAAGGTCTCCAGCGGTCCTGACACCACCTCCGTCCCCGATCTGACCGACATGACCGAGGCCCAGGCGCGCAACGCCCTCGATATGGCAGGCTTTGGCGTCGACGTGAGCTACCAGGAGAACGATTCGGTTACCGAGGGCACCGTGATTAGCTGGAACCCCAGCGGCAAGCAGAAGCCTGGCGCCACGATTACCGTCGTCATTGCCAAGAAGTCCGGCAAGGCCAGCGTTCCGGGCAACCTGTACGGCAAGAGCATCTCCGCGGCCGTCACCGCGCTCAACAACGCCGGGTTCTACAACATCGCATTCTGCGATCAGAACGGCAACCCCGTGAGTGGCAACGAAAACGCCACCGTCACGGGCGTCTCCCCCACCGGCAAGCAGTCCACCGACAGCACGATTACGCTGACGGTTGCACTTTCTGGCTCGGGTTCGGGTTCAGGCACGAGCACGGGCGACGATTCCGGTACGACCAACTAGTCGCAACCCAACCGCTCATTACGGCTCTCGCCGCAAACATATTCGCTCACAGGCGCCCGCTTGCTCCCCCAGCAAGCGGGCGCTTCATTTTTGACATGGCATGAATCAGAAGAGCCCGGCACCGTAGCGGTACCGGGCTCGATATTCCTCTGGTGCCCCCGGGCGGATTCGAACCGTCGACACCCGCTTTAGGAGAGCGGTGCTCTATCCCCTGAGCTACGGAGGCATGTTGTACTAGTGTAGCAGATTTGCGCCACTACCATGCAGCGCATAGCCACTCTTCGAGATAGTCGTCTGCGACGTTCTTTAATGACTAGTCGTTTAAGAACGTCCCAGGCGACTAGTCGCCTTTATGGAAGAGGCTTTTGATGACGGAGGGGATGCTCTTGGCGCCCTTGGCCGTCACATCGATAAAGTCGGGCGAACGAACGAGCTTGTCCTCGTCAATGTACTTACGCACCGCGCGAAGCGTTTCCTTGTCATTGCGCGTCGAAAACGTAAAGTGGCCATTCTCTTTGGTAAAGATGGCAAAACGCGTAATCTTCTTGGTGCCGCGCAAAACCTCGGCGGCAATATAGTCGACCTCGTCCCACGGGATTTGGATATAATCCTCGGGATTACGCTCGTTATAGTACTCAAACGCCTTATTGCCCACCATCACGTTACCGTGACTGGTAAGCCCCATCAGGCAGGTTGCCGGCGTTGCCAAATCGACCGTGCTGTTCTGAGATTGCGCCATACGCGCCTCGCCCTCCAATAAAAACAATCGGACCGCATCCAGTGTACCCACCGGGTGCGGTCCGTTTCAATGGCTCAAAAGCCCTTGCCTAGCAACTCTCGGTCTTAAGCCGAAGCGTGCTTACATGAAGCCGCAGACGCGACCGATGATGCCGACGGCGAAGAGAGCCAGGATGATGACGATCGGGCTGACCTTCTTCTTGAGGAGCTTGCAGACCAGAAGGGTCAGGCACACGGCGGCAAGGCCGGGGATGAGCTGATCGAGGTTGGCCTGAAGCGTGGTGACCTTCACCGGGTCGAGTGCGTTGGCACCGACAGAGCTGTACATCGTCAGTGCCTGCTTGATGCCCTCAGAACCGGCGGGCAGGTTGGCCCAGTCGATATAGGCGCCAGCAGACTGCGTGACCTTGGAGACGACCGGGGTGAAGGAGATGGACACCCAGCGCTCGACCAGGGCGCCGATGATGAACATACCCAGGATGGAAGCACCCTCGGTGACCTTGCCCATCAGACCGCCGGAGAGGTCCTTGGCGATGGAGGAGCCGACCTTGTAGCCAAACTCCTGCGTGTACCACAGGAAAGCGTAACGGATGATGTTCCACGCGAAGAAGAACAGCAGCGGACCGGCGATGCTGCCGGACAGGGCCAGGGAAGCGCCCAGTGCGCCCAGAATCGGGCGAAGGGTGAACCAGAAGGCGGGGTCGCCGACGCCGGCGAGCGGGCCCATCATACCGACCTTGACGCCCTGAATGGCGACATCGTCAATCGGAGCACCGTTGGCGCGCTCCTCCTCGAGGGCGAGGGTAACGCCAATGACGGGGGCGGAAACATAGGGGTGGGTGTTATAGAACTCCAGGTGGCGCTTAAGAGCGGCAATCTGGTCATCCTTGCTGGTGTAGAGCTTCTTGATCGCAGGGATCATTGCGAAGCACCAGCCGCCGTTCTGCATACGCTCGTAGTTCCACGAGCCCTGAAGGAACTGATGACGGAAGCAAACCTTCTTACGGTCAGCCTTGGTGAGCTGAATCTTGTTCTCTGCCATATGTATCACTCCCCTCCTACTCGTAATCGTTCAGAATGTCGCCGAGCGGGTCACCGGAGCCACCGCCCATGCCGCCACCCTGCTTGGCCAGATCCTTAAGGCCAAGGTAGATGAGGGCAAGGGAGATGCCGATGAGGCCAAGGGCGATCAGCGTGAGCTGAGGGATGGCAGCAAGGACAAAGCCGAGGATGAAGAACGGCCAGGTCTCCTTGGTGGCCATCATGTTGATGACCATGGCGTAACCGACGGAAGCGACCATGCCGCCGCCGACAGCCATGCCGCCGGACAGCCAATCGGGCATAGCGTTAAGCGCGTTGGTAACAGCCTCGGCCGGGATGATGCACAGAAGTACTGCCGGGATGGCGATACGAACACCCTGCATGAGGATGCCGGCGTACTGCCAACGCTCGATGCCGGCGAAGTCGCCCTTCTCGGCGCAGGCGTCCATGCCGTGAACCATAGCGGTAGCCAGGGTACGGCAGATCATGGTCAGGAACAGACCAGCGACCGACAGCGGGACGGCGACGGCGATGGCGGCGGTAACGGCCTTGGCCGAATCGGTGGCGCCACCGTTGAGGGCGAGCACCATGATGATCGAAGAAGCGACCGAGGCCAGAGCGGCGTCAGGCGCGACGGCGGCGCCGACGTTAGCCCAGCCAAGGGCCATCATCTGGAGCGAACCGCCCAGGAGGATGCCCTCCTGAAGGTGACCGGTTACGAGACCGATAAGCGTGCATGCCACGAGCGGCTGATGGAACTGGAACTCATCCAGAATGCCTTCCATACCGGCAAGCAACGCGACAATCGCAACAAGCAGAATAGTGATTGCAGACATGTATCGGACCCTCCTTTACTATGCTTGAGCGGCCAGTTCGGCCTTAGCTTTCTTCAACATGGCGTCGAGATCCTCGGAGGAATCCGAAGGAACCTTGCGGACCTCGAACTTGACGCCCTTGGCCTTGAGAGCCTCGATGGTCTTGACATCGTCATCGCCCATAGCGACAGCGTTAGTGACGACGACCTTGCCCTTGGAGTGGGCCATGGAACCGATGTTGGCTTCCTTGATGTCGACGCCGGCCTCGATGGCCCTGAGCAGATCCTGCGGGTTCTCGAACAGCAGCATCGCCTTGGTGTCGCCAAAGCGCGTGTCCTTGACGACCTCGGCCATCTTCTTGATAGGCACGACGTTGGCGTGGACTCCCGGAGGGGCAGCCTGCTCGATCATGGTCTTGCGGAGCTCGTCGTGAGCAACGCCGTCGGAGACCACGATGATGCGGTTGGGGTTGATCTGCTTGGTCCACGTGGTGGCCACCTGACCATGCAGCAGGCGCGTGTCGATACGGACGTGGGCGATCTTGATGTGCCCGTCGCCGATCACCGTTCCCGGAGGAATGGCACCCGCAGGAGCAGCGGCGGCCGCAGCCGGCTTCTTCTCCTCGGGCTCCAGAGACTCGGGCTTGACGCGCACGCCGGCCTTAGCCTCAGTCACGAGATGTTTTGCGATCGCATGTGCAGTGTTCTTTGCGTCAAAGCGCTGCGAATATGCCTCGATGAGCATAGGCAGGTTGACACCGGTGACGATAGCCCAGGAATCGTGGCCCTCGATGAGCCCGCTGATCTGGTTGAACGGCGTGCCGCCCCACAGATCAACGAGGAAGAGCACCTGCTCCTGGTCCTCGAAGGAAGCGATTGCCTCCTCGACCTTGGCACGGAAGTCGTCGGGGCCCATGCTCGGCTCGAGCGAGACCACGGCAACAGACGGCTGATCGCCAAAGACCATCGAGCCCGTCTGCTTGATTCCAGCCGCCAAGTCACCATGGCTAGCAAGAACAATACTTACCATCACATAACCTCCTTTTTGTCTACGTATTTCCTACACGACAAAAAAGAGTATAGCCGCAAGCGTGGCAAAATTATAGGAAAAAATGTGAACGGTTGGATTATTTGTTTAAACGTCCTGCTTTGTTACAAATTGGTTACATCGCTGGTTTTCAGCTATTCCTCGCTAAACATAATTAGTTTGACCATCTTAGAAAACAGATACAAGCACAGCATTCATTAATACCGATTTAAATCGGATAAGAACCTGCTTTACTCTTCGATATTTTGTTTAAACAGACGTGACTTGACTAATTTCGTTAGTTATGCTCTAGCAAACCGTCAAAAAAGAATAGTCATTGGGGACGTTCTTTAATGACTAGTCGTTTAAGAACGTCCATTACAGTCGAAATTGTCAGCCCGGGCCCGTCTCGGGCTACGATTGAGGCGCGCCCAGAACGGGCCGCCGACCGGGCGCCCGCGCACGGCCGAACGTCCCTGCCCCCGAGAGGGCCCGTTGGGTGCTGCCGGCGCGGGACGCGCCGCCCCCGACGGCTGATAGGAAAGTGCCGGGCAGAGGCCGCGGCTGGTAATGTGAGTGCCGAGGGGGAGGCCATCCGGTCGAACGACTACCGGAAGGATACCACCGTGAAAGCGCCATCCACCAGGCCCGCGGCCGTGCTCGGCCTGGACGTCGGCAAGTCCTCCCACTGGGCCTGCCTTATCGACCGCGGCGGGGAGGTGCTGGCCAGCGCCCCCGTCCGCAACAGGGAGGCCGAGCTCGACGCGCTGTTCGCCTCCGCGCCCGCCGGCACGCTCGTCGTCGTCGACCAGTTCCGCAACATAGGGTCCCTCGCCGTGAGGCGGGCCCGCGCCGCGGGGCTGGCGGTCGCCCACCTGCCCGGGCTCGCCGCCAGCCGCGCCGCCGGCCTGTTCGCCGGCGAGGCCAAGACCGACGAGCGCGACGCCGAGGTGATCGCGCGGACCGCCCTGGGCGTGCCGGACTCCCTGTCGGGGGTCCCGGGCCGCGGCGAGGCCCTCGAGGCCGCCCGCGCCCTCTCCTCCCAGCGCGACCACGTCGTGGCCTGCGCGACCAGGGACAAGAACCGCCTGCGCGCGGTGCTGCTCGAGTCCTGCCCGGCCCTCGAGGCCGCGGT
>ENA-UEQN01001909-UEQN01001909.1-human-gut-metagenome-genome-assembly--contig:-NODE-1909-length-15657-cov-3.657125_pt1 | contig 15657 bp, 16 predicted proteins | sample MGYA00242940_ERZ507944 | MGnify/ENA primary metagenome ERZ507944 (study PRJEB26167, sample SAMN06115449) | human gut metagenome | host: Homo sapiens | place: China:Fujian | collected 2015-08-20... | reverse complement strand
GAAAGCAGAAACGCGTTTGCCCGGGAAAACGGCCGGCTGCCGAAAAATCCGCGGTACGCGCTGAGAGGACTCGGGTGTGGACTCTCGAGAACAAGGCGGGAATACGGACTTTTGCGGATGATTGCCGCCTTTTTCTGCGCCTGCGCGCCCCAGAGGAGGAACGCGATCGGCTGCGGTAAGCTTCCGAGCGCGGCAATCACCGCGTCAGTGAACGTTTGCCAGCCAAAGTCCTTGTGTGCGTTCGCCCTGTGCGCCTGCACGGAAAGGACGGTGTTAAGCAGAAACACGCCCTGCCTTGCCCAACTGGTCAGATCGCCGTTTTTTGCCGCCGGAACCGAGAGGTCCGCTTCCAGCTCCTTATAGATATTTTGCAGCGACGGCGGAAGCTTTATCCCGGGCGCTACGGAAAAGGCCAATCCATTTGCCTGTCCAGGCTCGTGATACGGGTCCTGCCCGAGGATCACGACGCGCACCTTATCCGGCGGCGTCCGCTCAAATGCAGAAAACAGCATCGCACGCGGCGGATATACCGCGCCTGCCTCATACGCCGCATCCACACGCTCGGCAAGCGCCTTCCAATACGGCTTTTCCGTCTCCTCCTGCAAAAGCGCCCTCCATGCGGGCGGAAGAACAAATTCCATCCGACAGGCCTCCTTTTTGCGCCATTTGTGCCTACTCTACCACAGAACGCGTGGGCAATCAAGACAGCAGGCGCTTCTTTTTCCTGTTGCAATTAAGGCGCGCGCCGACTATAATATATAGTACATTTTTATGCGTACGTGCAGATCGTGCGCAGATGCGGAAAAAGGGGGCGCAGGCATGGGCAGAATCATAGCGCTGGTCAACCAGAAGGGCGGCGTCGGAAAAACGACGACGGCGGTCAATCTGGCGGCCGGGCTTCACAAGGCGGGCAAGCGGACGCTGCTGTGCGACTTTGACCCGCAGGCCAACGCGACCTCCGGCCTCGGCGTAGACAAAAACGAGGCGGCGATCTCGACGTACGACATCGTCATCGACGGAAAAAATGCCGCGGACGCAGTCATCCACACGAAATTTTCAGACCTTCTTGCCTCCAGCGCGGCGCTCTCGGGCGCGGGTGTGGAGCTGGTGGGGCTCGAGCGGCGGGAATACTGCCTGCGCGACGCGCTGGAGCCGTTAAGAGCCCAATACGACTATATCTTTATCGACTGCCCGCCGTCGTTGGAGCTTCTGACGCTCAACGCCCTGTGCGCGGCAGATGAGATTTTGATTCCCGTCCAGTGCGAATACTACGCGTTGGAGGGTTTATCGGATTTAATGATGACGATGCGCGCGGTCAAGCGGAAGCTCAACCCGACGCTTGGCATTTTCGGCGTGCTTCTTACGATGTACGACGGGCGGACGAACTTTTCCGCGCAGGTGGCCGAAGAGGTGCGACGGCACTTTCCCGGCAAGGTCTTTGCCGCCGTCATCCCGCGCAACGTCCGGCTTTCGGAAGCGCCGAGCCACGGCCTTCCCATCTGCGCCTATGACCGATTCAGCCGGGGCGCGAGCGCCTATGACGCGCTCACACAGGAAATTCTCACGAAAGGAGCCTGAACATGGCCGCAAATAAAGGTCTCGGGAAGGGGCTTGGCGCGCTGCTCGGCGAGAGCGCGATGCAGCCGAGCACCCAGCAGAGCCCGCTTCTGCTCCCGCTTCAGAAAATTGAGCCGAACCGGCTCCAGCCGCGCAAGAGCTTCAACGAGGAAGAGCTGGCTTCTCTGGCGGACTCCATCCGGCAGCACGGCGTCATCCAGCCGCTGACTGTCCGGCTTCTGGACACCGGCTACTATCAGATCATCGCAGGCGAACGAAGATGGCGCGCCGCGCGCATGGCGGGGCTCCGCGAGGTGCCCGTCGTCATCATCGAGGCCGACGACAAAAAGGCGATGGAGCTGGCGCTCATTGAAAACTTGCAGCGCGCCGACCTCACGCCGATCGAAGAGGCCAGAGGCTATCAGCAACTCATCGGTGAGTATGGCTTGACGCAGGAGCAGGTGGCCGACCGGGTCAGCAAATCGCGCCCTGCGGTTGCAAACGCGATGCGGTTACTCAGCCTTCCGGACGAGCTTCTCTCGATGGTCGAATCGGGCAAGCTCACTGCTGGGCACGCAAGAGCGCTTCTTTCCATCAAGGACGAGCGCCAGCAGCTGGCCGTGGCGCAGAAAGTCGTCAATTTGCAGCTTTCCGTCCGGCAGACGGAGGCCATGTGCAAAAAGCTCCTGAAAGCCGTGAAGGAGCCGAAGCCCGTCGAGGTCGACTACCTTGCCGAGTGCGAAAAGACGCTCACGCGCTGCCTTGGCCGCGGGGTCAAGATTGTCGCCGGCAAGCGCAAGGGCAAAATTGAATTGGAATATTACGGGCAGGAGGATCTGCAAAGGCTCTATGAGGCCTTGAGCGGGAACCTCGGAAAGGAGCAGCCGTAGTGGACGAAGAAAAAAAGAATCAGAATCAGGAGCCCGCGCAGCCGCCCGCTCCCTTGAGCGACGCGAGAAAGGCGGCGCTCCTGCGGTACATGGCGATTTTGTTTGCCGTGGCGTTCTTGCTGGTGCTGCTGTCACTCATCTTACAGACACACAGCTCCAAGAGCACGATCTCGGAGCTCAGCGCCGCATCGACAAGCGCGCTCGATAACGCCGTCAAGCTGCAGGAGCAGAACCGCACCTTGCAGGAGGAAAAGCAGCAGCTTCAGGACGAGCTCGATGAACTGCAAAAAAAGCTCGACGAGGAGACGGCTTTAAATGAGCAGCTGCTCGCGGCCTCGCAGGACGAAGAGAAGGACGCAAAGCAGGAGCTGCGCGACAAGGAGCAGGAGCTCGAGCATACGCGCATGGCCTACGAAGCGCTGCTCACGGCCATGAACTGCGACACCCGCGAGGGAAACGTCACCTTCTCCCGGGCAATGGAGACGGTCGCGCGGTATGCAGATTGTCTGTCAGAAGAGGCTCTGGCGGAATACGAAAAGCTGCAGGAGCAGTAAGGAGAGAGAAAGCATGATTGACATTCGATTTTTACGGGAAAATCCCGAAGCCGTCAAGGAAAACATCCGCAAAAAATTTCAGGATGCGAAACTTCCGCTGGTAGACGAGGTCGTTGACCTGGACCAGAAGCGCCGCGCCGCGATTGCGGAGGTCGAGAGCCTCAAGGCCGCGCGCAATAAGCTGTCAAAGGCAAACGGCCCTCTCTACGGTCAACTTAAAAAGTGCGAGGATGAAGCAAAAAAAGCTGAACTCCAGGCACAGATCGACAAAAATAATGCCGCCGTCAAAGCAGACGACGACAGAAGAGCCGAGCTCGATCAGTCGATCTCCCAGATGGACGCGCGCATCCGCGAGATCATGTATGTGATCCCGAACATCATTGACCCGTCGGTTCCCATCGGCCCGGACGACAGCTGCAACGTCGAGGTCGAGCGCTTCGGAGAGCCCGTCGTGCCCGATTTTGAAGTACCGCACCATGTGGACATCATGGCCTCGTTTGGCGGCATTGATAAAGAATCCGCGGGACGCGTCGCTGGCATGGGCTTTTACTATCTGCTGGGCGATATCGCGCGGCTGCATGAGGCGGTGCTTGCCTACGCGCGCGATTTCATGATCGACGAAAAGGGCTTTACCTACGTCATTCCGCCCTTTATGATGCACGGCGACGTTGTGAAGGGCGTCATGTCCTTCCCCGAGATGGAAGCGATGATGTACAAGATCGAGGGCGAGGACCTTTATTTGATCGGCACATCTGAGCACACGATGATCGGCCGCTTTATCGACCAGGTGCTCCCCGAAGCGCAGCTTCCGCTCACGCTCACGTCGTATTCGCCCTGCTTCCGAAAAGAGGTCGGCAGCCACGGCCTGGAAGAGCGTGGCGTGTACCGCATCCACCAGTTTGAAAAGCAGGAGATGATCGTCGTCTGCAAGCCCGAAGAGTCGATGGATTGGTACAATAAGCTGTGGAAAAACTCCGTGGAGCTGTTCCGCAACATGGAAATTCCGGTCCGGCAGCTTGAGTGCTGCTCGGGAGACCTGGCCGACCTCAAGGTCAAGTCCTGCGACATTGAAGCGTGGAGCCCCCGCCAGCAGAAATATTTCGAGGTCTGCTCGTGCTCGAACCTTGGTGACGCGCAGTCGAGACGGCTTGGCATCCGCGTCAAGGGCGAAGACGGCAAGACGTATCTTCCGCATACGCTCAACAATACCTGCGTCGCGCCCCCCAGAATGCTCATCGCGTTCCTCGAGAACCACCTGCAGAAAGACGGCACCGTGACGATTCCGAAGGTTCTGCAGCCGTATATGGGCGGCAAGGAAGTGCTGGTACCGAAGAAGTAACCCAGCCGGATGAAAATCGTAGGGGCGGACGTCTCTGTCCGCCCGCAGAAAAATCCACCAAAACAGGAAATCTCCGGCGAATTCGATACTTCCCGTAGGGGCCGATGCCCACATCGGCCCGGCAAAACGCACCGTTTTTACGGAAATCTTCCGCAAATCCGTAATTGCCCAATGGGTCGATGTGGGCATCGACCCCTACGAATCTACCGGGGAGAATACGGAAATTCGGTAAAGGCGTTTTGGAAAAGAAGAAGAGAGGAGTCTCACCATGAAGAAATTCTTCGTGGAATTCAAGGAATTTATCTCCCGCGGCAACGTCATGGACATGGCCATCGGCGTGATCATCGCGACGGCCTTCGGCAAGATCACAACGAGCCTTGTCAACGACGTTTTTATGCCGCTCATCGGCTACATCATCGGAGGCGTTGACCTGTCGACGCTCAACATTACGCTTTCTCCCGCCGTTCTCGATGAGGCGGGAGAGGTTGCGAAGGAGGCCGTCGTCATCGGCATCGGTACGTTCCTCACGACCGTCATTGACTTCATTCTCGTGGCCTTTGTGGTCTTCCTCGTTGTGAAGGCCTTCAACGCGGCCAAGCAGAAGCTTGAAAAGCCCGCCGAGCCGGAGCCCGAAGAGCCTGAGCCTTCAAAGGAAGAGCTCCTGCTCACCGAGATCCGTGACCTGCTTAAAACGAAGGGCTGAGCGGAAAATTCCATACAGTTTCAGTCAGTTCGACAAATCCGTAAAAAATTGGATCATAAATGTCGAAAAGCGTCCACAAAAACATGCTGAAAAGCGCTGTTTCGGACGTTTTTCGACATTCTTTTTTCTTGCATTTTTCGTCAAAATCCGATATGATGAATATACAGATATTACCGGATTAGTCACCTGGTAAGAGGCAGATGCTACGCCAGAGCGTGCGGTAATTTTAAAAAATCAAGGGAGGCCTTCGGATGCAGAACGCACCGGATTTTAAGATTGAACTGTTTAACGCATTTTCTCAGCCCGTGATTTTCCTGCGGGACGGGAAGGTGGCCTACGCGAACCATGCGGCAGCGGCCTGTGGGGTCGACGCGTCGATGGACCGGACGCAGGTCGTTTGGGAAGAGGACGGCAGCGTGAAGCTCCGGCTGGGAGACCTTCTCGCACCCGCGACCTGCTGCGGCTATCTGGACGGCACGCTCTATATCGCCGACGAGAACTGGGACGGCGCGCATATCTCGACCGATACGCTCCTGAACGTCGCGCAGGCCATGCGCACGCCGCTGACAGATGTGTTTTCCGTGTCGACCTCGCTTTTTTCCGTGCTCGAGGAGATGGAGGCCCCCGGGATCAGCCGCTCCATGGCGCGGCTCAACAAAAGCTTTTATCAGCTGCTGCGGCTGATGTGCGATTTGACGGAGATGCCCGCCGCCATGGAGGGAAGCCTCTCGGTGCGGCTGGAGAAGATCGAGCTGCGCGCTTTTATGCAGGAGCTGTATACGATGGCCGAGTCCCTCTGTCAGACCTGCAAGCACACGCTTACGCTGTCGCTTCCGGATAAAACCGTCCACGTCTGGGCGGACCGGAGCAGGCTCACGCGCGCAATCTACAATCTGATTGCAAACGCTGTGCGCCACACGACGGAGCCCTCGGTCATTTCCCTCCGCCTCATCCGTACCACTGCCGTTGCCATCATCGAGGTGCACGACCCGGCAGAGCCCGGCAGCCGGATCTGCGGCACGGCGCACGCGTCCGAGGAGGAGCGGTACCTGCAGATCGTCGGCGCGGACGCAAGCTTCGGCTTTGCGATCGCCCGTGCGGTCGCCAGGGCCCACGGCGGCACGCTCATTGTCGGCGCAGGAGACGACGGCGGCACAACCGCAGCCTTTTCCATCACGCTGCGTGCGCCTGACAAGAAGACGCAGGAGTTCCACCTGTCGAGAGCCAAATTTGACTATACCGGCGGCATCAGCCAAGAGCTGATTGAAATGTCGGACGTTCTACCTATTGAGGTCTTCGACTCGATCAATGTCAACTAACTGCACAAACAAGCGCAGCCCTGCGGGATTTATCTTTCCTGCAGGGCTGCTTTTGCGGTATTGGAAGGTTCGATCACACATTGTCCTGCAGATGCTTGCGGAAGAATGTGATCTGGAAGGGGATACAGATGAAAAACGTAAGAAGGTCGGACGCGGGCTGCGTTGCCTGCACGCCTGCAAGGCCCAAAAAGTGCGGCAGAATGAAGATGAGCGGCAGGAAGCAGATGCCCTGACGTAAAGACGCCAGCACCGTCGCCGGAAGCTTGAAGCCGAGGCACTGGTAGAGCTGGTTGACGAACGTCGAGTACGCCATGAACGGCATGACCGCGCAGGCATACAAAAGCGCGACGCGCCCGATGGCAACGACCTGCTCGTCGTTGCGGAACCAGACGATGATGCTGCCTGCAAAGGCGGCAATGATCCCCGCGGCCAGAATGCAGATGACGGTTCCGAGCTTCGTTGCAAAGAGAAAGGCCTCGCGGGTGCGCTTGCGGTCGCCTGCGCCGTAATTGTAGCCCGCGACGGGCTGGAAGCCCTGTCCGATGCCGATCATAACGTTGCGGACCAGAAGGTATATCTTATTGGAGATCGTGAGCGCCGCGACTGCCGCGTCCCCGTAAATCGCGCCCTGAATATTCATGAGCGCCGAGGCAAGGCTCGCCATGCCCTGCCGGGCAATGGTCGGAAAGCCCACGGCGATGATCTGCCCATAGTCGCGCATATGGCAGCTGACGTACTTCGGGTGCAGATGCACAATGCTTCTGCCGCGCAAAAATGAGATAGACAAGATCATGAGGCTCACGCACTGGCTCGCAACCGTTGCAATGGCCGCGCCCGCTGTTCCCATCTCGAACGTGAAAATGAAAAGCGGATCGAGCGCGATATTGATAAGCCCTCCCGCGCAAAGGCCGACCATGGACACAACCGCCGCGCCCTCGGCTCTTAATACGCAGTTTAGAACAAACGAGCAGCACATGATGGGAGCGCCCATCAGAATGATCCTGCCGTAGGCGCATGCATGCGGCAGCATGGTCTCTGTCGCGCCGAGCACGCGCATGAGGGGCTCTAGGAAGAGAAGCCCGAAGATGAGCATCAGAAGGCCGCCCACAAGCTCTGCAAAAAAGCCGCTCGACGCGTAGCCGTTTGCCTCGTGATCCTTCTTTTCGCCGAGCCGGAGGCTGATTAGGCTGCTCGTGCCCATCGCCACACCGAAGCCGTAGGCCTGAATGATCGATGAGAGCGAGAACACCACGCCGACGGCAGCCGACGCACTGGTCGAGATCTGCGAGACGAAGTAGGTGTCGGCGGTGTTATAGATAATGGAGATGAGCTGGCTCGCAACCGTCGGCGCAGCCAGAGATAAAATCAGCTTTGGAACCGGCGTTTGCAGCATTCTGCGGTGCTGCTCCTCGCTGGTGAGGGTTCGTGCGATGTGGTGCTCGTGCAAGACGTCAAGCCTCCGTTTCAAACGTTGATACGTCTCGGTCCGGCAAAATCCGACAGGCCGGGGCGCATAAAAGCCGGAAACGGAGGATTTCCGTTCCCGGTCAGGGGGAATTTATACGCCGGTCAGGCGGTGAAACACAGTCTGCTGGTCGCGCGCGATCTGTGCGGTGAGCTCCTGTAAAGACGAAAACTGCCGTTCGGGCCGCACCTGGAACAAAAGCTCCAGCCGCAAAAATCTCCCATAGAGATCGCCATCGAAGCCCAGAAGCGACGCTTCCGCGACCGGGTGCGGCAGCTCATGCACCGTCGGGTGTACGCCGAGGTTCACTGCCGCGGGAAACCGGCCAAGCTCGCCCGCATCCGCCCAGCCGCCGTAGACCCCGAAGGCCGGGACAAGGAGGGACGCGTCCAATGCGAGATTTGCCGTCGGAAGGCCCAACGTGTGCCCCCGGCTGTCTCCATGCTGCACAATGCCGGAGATGATGTGCCCGTGCCCCAGAAAGCGCACAGCCTCTTCCATTTTGCCATCTTTCAAAAGTGCGCGCAGATGGGTCGAGCTGACGGTCACGCCGTCCAGCTTCACTTCCCCGATCACATCGCAGCCAAGACCGAGCGCGCGGCACTTTTCCGTGAGTCGTTCGGCGTTTCCGAAGCCGCGCGCGCCGAAATGATAATCGTGCCCACAGACCAGGTGACACGCGTGAAGCTCGCGGACAAGGTAGTCCTCCACAAAGGCCTCCCAGTCCATGTTCATCATGGCCCTGTCAAAATGGCAGAAGATCACGTCTTCGATTCCATAGAGCGACTGCATCAGGTGCTTTCGCTCGTCCATGGTGTTCAGAAGCTCCGTCGGCGTTCCGAACACGAGCGTATCCGGGTGCGTGTCGAAGCTCATGGCTGCGGGAATTGCGCCAAGCTCCGTTGCCCGCTCGCAGGTTTTTTTCAGCAGCGCGCCATGGCCGATGTGTACGCCATCGAAAAAGCCAAGCGCGATAACACGTCGTTCGTTCAAGCTTTTGTTACCTCAAAAAAGCTCTTGATCGTAGTGAGAACCGTGTTCTCGACCTTGCCCAAGAGCAAGAATTCTCCTGTGATGCTGTAGACCCGGTAGGTGCCGGGGGCAAAGTGCCAATCTTTCACCTGCGCGCCGTTGCGCAGCTTTTCCGCCTGTCCGAGCTCGACGATGAGCGGCGGGTATTCGGCAAAAAGCGCGTCGACGGGCATCAAAAGCTCCTGCGGGTCGTTTTCCTTCGCGAATGCCAGAAGCTGCTCCATGGTAATGGCTTGCCCGAGGGTAAACATTCCGGCCTTCGTCCGTCGAAGAGACGACATGCACGCGCCGCAGCCGAGCGCCTGTCCAATGTCATGGCAGAGCGTGCGGACATACGTGCCCTTGGAGCAGCGCACGCGGATCGTATAGTCGGAGTCTTCGCCGCCCAAGAGCTCCAGCTCGAAAATTGTAATCCGCCGGGGCGCCCGCGCGACCTCTTTTCCCTTGCGGGCAAGCTCATAGAGCTTCTGGCCGTTTATCTTGATGGCAGAATACATGGGCGGAAGCTGGTCAAGATCCCCCGTAAAGCGCCGGAGCGCGGCTTCTACACCCTCGCGTGTGACCGTGACAGGTTTTTCTTCCAAAACCTCGCCTGTTGTGTCCTGCGTGTTTGTGACGGTGCCGAGCCGGAGTCCTGCGATGTATTCCTTCTCGGCGGACTCAAAAAATTCGACTCCGCGCGTGGCTCTGCCGATGAAAATGGGAAGAACCCCCGTCGCCATCGGGTCCAGCGTTCCGCCGTGTCCGACGCGCTTTTCGTGAAACACACCGCGAAGTTTCGCGGCTACGTCCTGACTCGTCCAGCCGTCCGGCTTGTCGACAATCAAAATTCCGTTTGCCATACTCAGCGCTCCCGGATGATCCCGCGCTGGGCTAGAAGCGACAAAATTGCGTGTCTGGCGCCGGGAATGCCGCCCGGAACCGTCGCTCCCGCAGCCGCAGCATGACCGCCGCCGCCAAGGGCCTTACAAAGCTCGGAGGCGTTGTAGTTTTCGGACGTGCGGAGCGAAATTTTGCCGCCGCCGTCTTCCACCTCGCGGATCATGATCCCGATCTCCACGCCCTCAATGGAGCGCGCGAAGCCTGAGATGGAGTCCACGTCGTCCTCGGAAATACCCAGCTCCTGCAAAAGCGATCTCGGCATCGTGCAAAGCCCCACAAGGCCGCCCGCGTAGAGCTCGATGGAGTGCGTCAGCTCCGCCTCCAGTCTGAGCCTTGCAAAGCTCTTCGTGTCGAAGAATGCCTTGTTGATGGGATATGTGTCCGCGCCTGCGTGGATGAGCCTTGCCGCCGCCTCGTGGGTGTGGGCGGTTGTGTTGGAGTATTTGAAGCAGCCGGTGTCGGTCGAGATAGCAAGATAGAGTGCGTTCGCCAGTTTCTCCGTGAGCGGCACGCCAAGAAGATCCAGAAGCTCTAAAATGATCTCGCCGCAGGCCGCGCGGTCTGATTCCACAAGCTTTGGTGCGGTCAGATCGTTGCTCCCGTGGTGGTCAATGGCGAGGGCAATCTGATCCCCAAGCCCCAGCTCCGCCGCGTCAAAGCTCAGAAGCCCCAGCGACGCAATGTCCACAGAAAGGACCGTCGCGTGTTCCGGACACGTATCCGTGACGAGCCCCTCTGTAAACGGAGCGAGTTTCGGCGTAAGCTGCCGATTCTTGAGCACCCACGCGTTTTTCCCGAGCGCGCGCAGCCCAAGGCAAAGCCCCGCCGCGCTGCCGAGTGTGTCACCGTCCGGGCGGCGATGGGTCAGGATGATATAGTTGTCATGCGCGCGCAGCGCCTGCGCCATTTCAAGCCTCGTCATCGCCTGCTTCTCCTGCTTTTTCCTTCTGTTCGGCCTCTAATTTCGACAAGAGGTCAAACATGTGCGCGCCATATTTGAGCGAGTCGTCGAGCTCGAACACGAGCTCGGGCGTATAGCGCAGCTGCAGGCTGCTGCCAAGCTCCCGTCGGAGCCAGCCGCCCTCGGATTTGAGCCCGCGCATGGCGTCCTTCTGCTTTTCCTCGTCCATGACGCTGATATAACTTTTGCTGTAGCGCAGATCCGGCGTGGTGTCGACGCGGGTGATGGAAATGAGCGTCTGCACGCGCGGGTCCTTGAGCGAGCGGATCAGATCCGACAGCTCGCGCTGGATCTCTTCATTGATCCGTCCAATTCGATTGGAAGCCATAGTACCTCCTTATGGATTGTCCGCTTCCCACACCACAAACAGCGTGGGAAGCGGTGGTTTTTAATCCTTGATCTGCTCCATCACGAAGCACTCGAAAATGTCGCCCTCTTTGATGTCGTTGTACTTTTCGATCGACATGCCGCATTCATAGCCGGCGGCGACCTCCTTGACGGAGTCCTTGAAGCGCTGGAGCGAGCCGAGCTTTCCCTCGTGAATGACAATGTTGTCGCGCAGGACACGAACGGACGCGTCGCGCGTAATTTTGCCGTCCTTGACGTAGCAGCCCGCGATCGTGCCGATGGCAGAGACCTTGTAGGTCTGGCGGACCTCGGCGTGGCCGATGATGGCCTCGCGGAACTTGGGCGCGAGCATGCCCTTCATCGCGTCGGAAATTTCGTTGATCGCGTCGTAGATGACACGGTACATCCGGATATCGACCTTGTCGCGCTTGGCCGCAGCCTGCGCCTGATCGTTTGGGCGGACGTTGAAGCCGACGACAATCGCGTTGGATGTGGAAGCGAGCAGGATATCGGACTCGTTGATCGCGCCGACGCCCGCGTGGATGACCTTGACGCGGACCTCGTCGTTCGAAATCTTCTCCAAAGACGCCTTGACGGCCTCCGCCGAGCCCTGCACGTCTGCCTTGACGATGAGGTTCAGCTCCTTCATTTCGCCTTCCTGGAGCTTCGAGAACAGGCTCTCGAGCGTGACCTTCTGGTTGAGCTTGTTTGCATCGTCCTTGATCTTCTGCTTGCGCTGCTCGACCAGCTGGCGCGCCATGCGCTCATCGGCGACAGCGTTAAATTCATCGCCCGGCGCGGGTACTTCGGTAAGGCCGGTAATTTCGACCGGAATGGACGGGCCTGCGTCCTTGACAGACAAGCCCTTGTCGTTCGTCATCACGCGCACGCGGCCGACAGCGGTACCAGCGATGATGAGGTCTCCCTGATGGAGCGTGCCGTTCTGGACAAGAAGCGTCGCGATGGGGCCTCTGGTCTTATCGAGTCTTGCTTCGAGCACGCAGCCCTTACCGGCTCTGTTCGGGTTGGCCTTGAGCTCGAGCATTTCGGCGGTCAGGAGCACCGTTTCGAGAAGATCGTCGATGCCGTCGCCGGTCTTCGCGGAGATTTTGCAGACCTCGGTCTCGCCGCCCCAATCAGCGGGAGTCAGACCGTGCTCGGTCAGCTGGGTGAGGATGCGGTCAGGGTTCGCCCCGTGCTTATCCATCTTGTTGACGGCCACGATGATGGGAATGTTCGCGGCCTTGGCGTGGTTGATGGCCTCAATCGTCTGCGGCATGATGCCGTCGTCGGCCGCAACCACGAGGATCGCAATATCCGTGCACATTGCGCCGCGCGCGCGCATCTCGGTAAATGCCGCGTGGCCCGGGGTATCGAGGAAGGTGATGGGCTGGTCGTTTACCTTGACGGTATACGCGCCAATGTGCTGGGTGATGCCGCCGGCCTCGCCCGCTGCGACCTTTGCGTGACGGATATAGTCGAGAAGGGAGGTCTTGCCGTGATCGACATGGCCCATGACGACGATGACAGGCGGACGGGAGACGAGCTCTTCTGCCGTGTCCTCATGATCGTCAAAGAGTTTTTCCTCAATTGTGACGACGACCTCGCGCTCGACCTTGCAGCCGAGCTCCACGGCTACAAATTCCGCCGTATCGTAGTCGATGGTCTGGTTGACAGACGCCATCACGCCGTTTTTAAGAAGGCACTTGATGACCTCTGCCGCCGTTTTCTTCATGCGAGACGCAAGCTCGCCGACAGTAATTTCGTCCGGAATCTTGACGACCAGCGGCGCTTTTTTCGCAATCTCCAGCTGCAGCCGGCGCATCTTCTCCTGCTCCTCGGAGCGGGACTTCGTGCCGAACTTTCTCGCCTGCTGCTTTTTGTTCTTGTTGCCGATCTTCTGCTTGCCGCTCGTGTAGTTCTGCACGCGCTCAGAGACAAGAGAATCGACGCGGTCGTCGTAGCGGTCGGCGTTGACGGTAACGGCGCTGGTATCGATGACGCGGCGTTCGCGCTTGCGCTCGGGCTGCGGCTGTTTGGGTTGCTGGGCAGTCTGCGGCTGGGCGTTCTGCTGCGGCGCGGCAGTTTGCTGGGACGCATTCTGCGGGCGCGGCTGATTCTGCTGCGCCTGCGGACGGGTATTTTGCTGCGGGCGCTGGTTGTTATTGTTCTGGCCCGGGCGGTTCGTGTTCGGGCGGAACTGCGGCGCGCTCTGCGGCTTGTGCTGCTGCGGGTTCTGCTGCGGGGCAGACGGCTTTTCGGGCGCAGGTGCAGCGGGCGCTTCGGCTTTCGGCTCTTCCTTCGGCTTGGCGGCCGCGAAGACCTCGGCGATGGAGCCGATCTGGTTCTGTGCGGTGATATAGTCGAAGATGACGTTCAGCTGATCTTCTGTCAGATTCTGCGAACTGCTCTTGGGCTTATCATAAAACTTTCCGACGATCTCAATGAGGCTCTTGGCGGGCATGCCAAAATCGTCAGCTACCTCTTTGATTTTCTGCTTGATCTCAATACTCATACAGCCACCTCCTGATTACTTCTTACCAAATCTCACGTTTTTCCGGTGTGCCTTCTCCTCCTGGCGGCGCTTGTTGACGCGCTCGGTCTGACGGGTCAGCTCCTGCAAAATATCCTCATGCTGTGCGGCGAGCTCCGGGAGGCCTTCCAGAAAGGCCTTTGCAAACGGCGCGTCGGTCAGCGCACATAATGCACAGGCATTGCAGCCGAGTCCGTTTCCCAGTTCTTCCTTCGTAAACGGCACGCAGAGGTATGGGGGCTTTCCCGCGCGGCAATACGATCTTGCCCGGCGGAACGTGTGGTCCCCCGCGTCGTGCGCGATGAGAAGCAGTTTCGCCTTTCCGCTGCGGCAGGCAATTCCGCAGGGTTCCTCTCCGATCTCGAGCTTTCGCGCCTTCCGGGCAAGGCCCAGAAGCATCAGCGCCTTGTGCTGCGTCTCATTCATTCGCCTGTTCCTCCATCGTCTGCACCAGTGCGTCCAGAACCTCCGGCGGGATCTGCGTGCTGAAGGCCCGTTCGAGCGCTTTGGCGCGAATCGCCTTTTTCAGGCATTCGCTGTTCGGGCAGAGGTACGCGCCGCGTCCGGGGGCTTTGCCCCGAAAATCCAGACTGATTGCGCCCTCCGGGCTTTTGACCACCCGCACCAGCTCCTTTTTCGGCCGCATCTCGCGGCAGCCGACGCACTGGCGCATGGGAATTTTCTTTTGCATCCGGGCTTGTACCTCCTTGTGTGTGAAAAACGCTTATTCTTCCGTCTCTTCTGCGGCTTCCGGTTCGGTCTCCGCTTCTGCTGCAGGCTCTTCGGGAGCTTCCTCCTGCTGCGCCTCAAACTCGGCGGCCTGCGAGGCGGGCTTGATGTCGATCTTATAGCCGGTCAGCCGGGCGGCGAGGCGCGCGTTCTGGCCCTCCTTGCCGATGGCAAGCGAGAGCTGGTCGTCCGGAACGATGACGCGGCAGGCCTTCTGCGTGCCGGGGAGCACCGTGACGGAGACAACGTCCGCCGGGCTCAGCGCCGCGGCCACAAATTTTGCCGGGTCCTCCGACCAGACGATGATGTCCATTTTCTCGCCGTGGAGCTCATCGACGACCGCGCCGACTCTCGCGCCTCTTGTACCGACGCACGCGCCGACGGGATCGATATTTTCTTCTGCTGCGCAGACGGCGATCTTTGTACGCGAGCCTGCCTCGCGGGCAATGGACTTGACCTCGACAAGACCCGACGCAATTTCGGGAACTTCGAGCTCAAAGAGCCGCTTGACAAGCCCCGGGTGCGTTCTCGAGACGATGACCTGCGGGCCTCTTGTCGACCGGCGGACCTCTACGACGTAGACGCGGATGATGTCGCCCTCGCGGTAGCTCTCGCCCTTGACCTGCTCGGAGGCGGCAAGCATCGCGTCGGTGCGGTCGTTGGTGTTGCCGCCGAGACGGATGGTCATGTCGCCGGAGTCGGGCGCGATGCGAAGCACCGTGCCGGTGAGGATCTCATGCTCTTTGGAAGAGAACGTGTCGAAGATCATGCCGCGCTCTGCCTCGCGGATGCCCTGAATGATGACCTGCTTGGCGGTCTGGGCGGCGATGCGGCCGAAGTTCTGCGTGCGCACGTCGACGTTTACAAGATCGCCGAGCTCGGCGTGCTTGTTGATCTTCCGGGCCGCGTCGAGCGAAATTTCGGTTGCGGGCGTGAGCACGTCGTCGACAACCTCTTTCTGTACGTACATCTTGAGATCGCCGTCTTCTACCTCGACGAACACGTTATCGGTATAGCCTTCCTTGTCCTTTTTATACGCCGCGACGAGTGCCTGCGTGATCTTGTCGATCATGTACTGCTGCGGAATGCCGCGCTCTTTTTCGAGCTGGGCCAGCGCCGCGAAAATTTCAGCGTTCATGTTTTCTGTATTCCTCCTTAAAACTCCACATACAGCCGCACCAGCGCGACCTCATTTTTTTCAAAGCGAACGGGGCTGTCGTTTACAGTGACCGTCACCGCGCCGTCTTCATATCCCGTCAGCGTTCCCACGACCTCTTTCCGACCATCGACCGGCTTATAGAGCCTGACGAGCACCGTCGAGCCCAGAAACTGCTCGAAATCGCCA
>ENA-UEQN01001870-UEQN01001870.1-human-gut-metagenome-genome-assembly--contig:-NODE-1870-length-15876-cov-3.744541_pt1 | contig 15876 bp, 17 predicted proteins | sample MGYA00242940_ERZ507944 | MGnify/ENA primary metagenome ERZ507944 (study PRJEB26167, sample SAMN06115449) | human gut metagenome | host: Homo sapiens | place: China:Fujian | collected 2015-08-20... | reverse complement strand
TCCCGCGAAAGCGGTAGGTAACGCCCATTGGAGCAGCTTGCAAAACGATCGGAAGTCTGATATGATAACATGAAAGAATCCGTCATGACGAGACAAAGGAGAGGCCATGGCAAACTTTACGAAGCAGGCGATCAAGGCGGCGTTTCTGGAGCTGCTGGACGAAAAGCCGCTGAACAAAATTTCCGTGCGTGACATCGTTGAGCGCTGCGGCATCAACCGCAATTCGTTCTATTATCATTTTCAGGACATTCCGTCGCTTTTGGGCGAGATCATCATCGAGCGGACGAACGATCTGATGGCGCAGTACCCGACGGTCGACAAGATTGAAGAGGCGTTCCGCACAGTCGTGGATTACGCGCAGAAAAACCGCCGCGCGATCATGCACGTCTATAATTCCGTCAGCCGCGACACGTTTGAGGCGAGCGTCATGAAGCTCTGCGCGTATATGACCGAGCAGTATCTGAAATCGGCTTATCCCGACGTGTGCATTTCCCCGGAGGACCGCGAGGTGCTGCACCGGTTCATCAAGTGCCAGCTCTTTGGCCTCTGTATCGACTGGATGCTCGGCGGCATGAAGCAGGATGTGGGCGAGCAGATGGCGCGCGTGCTGGAACTCTACCGGGGCGTAGCGGAGCTGATTCTGGAAAACAGCCGCGCGTCCGGCAAGAAGGCCTGACACCTGCCCAATTTTCAGACAAATGAAGCCGGATGTCTGTCTTTCAGACACCCGGTTTTTGTTGTCCATGGCAGGAAACAGAGCGCTCTGGTATACTCTCGTTTGAAAACAGGAACTGCGCAGGATTTGCGCGAAAGGGGAGCTTGCAATGCGTTCTGTCGTGCCGATGAAAACGGCGAAAATTGGATATTTTGTTATATCTGTCTTGTTCTGTGTGCTGGGGATCGTGCTCATCACGTCGCCGGGCACATCGGTCGTCTGGCTGGGAAGGCTTCTCGGCGTGGGCATGATCGTCTTTGGAGCCATCAAACTGGTCGGCTATTTTTCGCGCGACCTCTTCCGGCTGGCGTTTCAGTATGATCTGGCGTTTGGAATTTTGCTGATCGCGATCGGCATTGTGACGCTGGCAAGGCCGAACGGCGCAATGAGCTTTCTTTGCATCGTCTTCGGTATCCCCGTTCTGGCGGACGGGCTATTTAAAATTCAGATTTCGCTCGACGCGAAGCGTTTTGGTATCGGTCAATGGTGGCTGGTGCTTCTTCTGGCGGCGCTCACATGCGTGATTGGGCTCCTGCTTGTCATCCGGCCGTCGGATGCGGCGCGGGCGCTCATGGTCCTGATGGGAATTTCTCTGCTTCTCGACGGCATTTTAAACATCTGTGTCGCGTGGTTCTGCGTGAAGATTGTCCGAAACCAGAGGCCGGACGGCATTGACGAGGAATATGAAGAGCTGAAGGACGAGTGAGGAAGCGGCATGAAGACAATTGAAACATGGTTCCTCTGGCTGATGATCTACAGCGTCATCGGCTGGGTGTATGAGAGCACCATTTGCTCCATTGGCCAGCGAAAGCTCATCAACCGCGGCTTTCTGAACGGCCCTTACTGCCCGATCTACGGCACGGGTGCGGTGCTGGTGCTGCTGGTATTGGGCAGAATCCAAAATCCCGTGCTGCTGTTCTTCGCGGGTGCGGTTCTGACGTGCAGTCTGGAATACCTCACGTCATGGCTGATGGAAAAGCTGTTCCACGCCAGATGGTGGGATTACTCGAAGCGGAAATTCAACATCGGGGGCCGAGTCTGCCTCATCGGTGCGGTCGTTTTCGGCGCGTTCTCGGTGGTTCTCATTCTGGTTCTGCATCCATGGGTAAAGAGCCTGACCGACCGGCTGACGGATACGGCCTTAACTTGGATTTGTGCGATTCTGCTTGTCGGAATTGTATCGGACCTCATTGTGACCGTGAAGGGTCTTCTCGGCACGCACGCGGTCTTTGCCGAGTACGCGGTGCTTCTGCAGCAAAAGCGTCGAGAGCTTTCCGAAAAGCTCCGTCTTGGGGCAGAGGAGGGCCGCGAGCGCATCCGCGAATTGAGCGCCGAAGAGCGTATGAAGCTTCGCGAGGCGGCAGAGCTCGGCGCGGAGGAGCGCAAGAAGATCCGCCGCACGACGGAGGAAGAACGCGAACGGTTCTATGCGAAGCTGCAGATGCGCCTGAACGCCCAGCAGCGCCGCACGATCAACAGCTTCCCGCAGTGGAAGCTGACGCGCAACAACGAAGTGCTCGACGGTCTGCGCGAGGCAATGGAAAAGGCGAGAAAGCGCCGCAGCTCCGGCAAGGACGAACCGGCAAAAACGCACTGAATTGCATAAAAAAACGCACAACCGGTCGGCTGTGCGTTTTTTTGTGTAGATTTTAGAGAGTGCGAATCAGGAGCATGTAGACGGCCGTGCCGAGGATGATGCTGAGGAACGTGTTGTGCTTCCACCTATGAACGAGCGCCGTGACCGCAACGGCCAGCAGCTGACAAAGACCGCCCGGGTACCATTGGCTAGGAACGGAATGAGCACGAACTGAAACGCGCCCGTGTACACGACTGCGCTCGTGAGCAGACTCGCCGCCCATCCGAAGCCCGCCTCCTGCATCAAAATACCGTAGGCCATGCCTAAAAACAGGTAGCTGCAAAGAATCGGGACGGACGCAATAAAGGCCCTGCGGAAGGCTTCTTTCTTGGGGTTCATGGGGAGTTGTCCTTTCTTGGAAAAAGGCCGCCGCATGTGCGGCGGCCTTTGCTGGTAAGCTGTACAGATTTCTAAAAAAACGCGTAGGGAGCGATTGAGCACATCCCCCTACGAACATTACGCGAGCGTTAGTGGCGTCTGTGGTCTAATTTCTTGGACAGCAGCATGCCGATACCTTGCAGAATTTGCACAAGGGCAACAAGCAGGATGACGGTGACCCACATCACGTCTCCCTGCCAGCGGTAGTAACCGTAGCGGATGGCGATATCGCCGAGACCGCCGCCGCCGAGCACACCCGCCATCGCGGAGTACCCGAGAATCGTTCCGAGCGCGATGGTCACGCCGACAAGAAGAGACGTTCTGGCCTCGCCGATGAGGACCTTGAGAATAATCGTGCCGTCCGTCGCGCCCATGCTCTTGGCCGCTTCAATGACGCCCTGATCGACCTCGTTGAGCGAGGACTCGACCATACGCGCGATAAAGGGCGCCGCCGCGATGACAAGGGAAACGACCGTTGCCGTCGCGCCGTAGCTCTTACCGACGAGCCACTTCGTAAAGGGCGAGACGAGAATGAGCAGAATCAAAAACGGCACGCTTCGGATCAGGTTCACGACGATATCGAGAATGCGGTAGATGACGGGGTTCTTGCGGATGCCGTTTTCGCCTGTGATGCAAAGAAGAATGCCAAGCGGGAGGCCCAGAAGGTATCCGAAGGCCGTCGAGGCCAGGACCATGTATAACGTATCGCGGACGCCTTCGACTAGCGTCTGCACCATACCGGCTTCAAACATGCTCTTCACCCTCCAATACCTTCAGATTGTGCGCTTTCACATAGGCCAGCAGCTCCGCCAGCTCCTTCTCATCCTCTGGCAGTGCCAGCTTCACACAGGGCGCGTCTGCGTCCTGCATCCTTGCCAGCACCAGCCGCTTGGCGGCTTTCGTCTGCGGATGCGTGAAGACCTCGCTGACAGGGCCAGTCTCCTGAATGCGGCCTTCGTCCAGCACCGCGACGCGGTTGCAGATCTGCTGGACGACCTTCATCTCGTGCGTGATGACGACGATGGTGATGTGCTGGGTCTGGTTGATCGTTTGCAGAAGCGAGAGGATCGACTCTGTGGTCATGGGGTCAAGGGCGCTTGTCGCCTCGTCGCAGAGGATGATCTCCGGGTCGTTGGCGAGAACTCTTGCGATCGCCACGCGCTGCTTCTGGCCTCCCGAGAGCTGCGAGGGATAGGCGTTCGCCTTATCGGCAATGCCGACGAGCTTCAAGACCTCCATCGCACGCTTTTTTGCGTCCTTCTTGCTCATGCCGACGATCTCCAGCGGGAAGCAGACGTTGCCGAGGACGGTGCGCTGCATGAGAAGGTTGAAGTGCTGGAAGACCATGCCGATCTTCTGGCGGCAGCGGCGGATCTCCGCCGGGGAAAGGGCCGTCATGTCCTGCCCATGGAGAAAGACCTTGCCGGAGGTCGGCCGCTCCAACAGGTTCAGGCAGCGCACGAGCGTGCTCTTGCCCGCGCCGGACAGGCCGATGATGCCGAAAATATCGCCCTCTTCGACATCCAGCGACACGTCGCGCAGCGCCTCAAAGTCGTCCTTCCCGTCGTGGAACACCTTCTCAATATGCTCTAATCGAATGACCGGTTTCATCAAATTCCTCGTTTCCGCCCGGAACATGGTCCGGGTAAGATTTTTTAGACATGGAAACAGAGCGTAGCAGGAAATCCTGTACGCTCTGCGCGTAGAAATCAGTCGTCAAAGGGAACGACTGCGCCGTCATAGGTATCGTTGATGTACTGACGGATGGTATCGGACTTGAGCGCGGCAACCAAAGCCTGGATCTTTTCGGAGTTCTCGTTGCCTTCCTTCACGGCGATGACGTTCACATAGGTCTTGGCCGCGTCGGAGTCGGACTTTTCATACGCGAGGGAGTCCTTTGCGACGGAGAAGCCGGCGTCGAGCGCGTAGTTGCCGTTGAGAACGACGAAAGCGACCTCGTCCTTCACACGCGGGACCTGCGCGGCCTCGAGCTCGAGGATCTCGACGTTGTAGGGGTTCTCTTCGATGTCCAGAACGGTAGCCGTGAGGCCCGCGCCGTCCTTGAGCTTGAGAATACCGTTATCCTGGAGCAGGAGAAGCGCGCGTGCTTCGTTCGTGGTGTCGTTCGGGACAGCGATGGTGTCGCCCTCGGCGATGTCGTCCAGAGAGGACTTCGTGCCCGGGTAGATGCCGAACGGCTCATAGTGGATGCCGCCGGCGTTCACAAGGTGCGTGCCCTGCTCTTCATTGAAGTTCTCGAGATAAGGAATGTGCTGGAAGTAGTTTGCGTCAAACTCGCCGCTTTCGACGACGTTGTTCGGCTGCACATAGTCCTGGAACTCCTTGACCTCCAGCGTCCAGCCCTCGGCCTCGAGGATGGGCTTGGCCTGCGCGAGGATCTCGGCGTGCGGCGTGGGGCTGGCGGCGACGGTGATGGTGCCCTTGCTCTCGACGGCGTCAGACGCGGTCTCGGTGGACGCAGTTTCGGTCGAGGCGGTTTCGGAAGAGGTGGTTTCGGTCTTGGATGCGCAGGCGGCGAGAGACAGGCTCAGAACAAGCGCTAAGGCCAGCGCGATGGTTTTTTTATACTGTTTCATGAGATATACTCCTTTGATTCAGAAAAGAAATTTCATTTTATGGAAGGAATTTGAGCAACAAAAAACCGGGGGCTGTCTCAGCTCCCGGGCAAATGGCTTTCGCGCTCAATCAAGCGTTATTCTCAGGCGTACAGCAACGCATGCCGAAGCACCTGGCCATATTACATGCCCGGGAGAATAACATTCGCATCATCATGGTGTTACGGAACGTCATTGCGTTCGCCTCCTTCCCTGAAAAATACCGCTCAAATTTCTTTCTGCTATAATACACCAATTTACCTACTGCGTCAATGGGGAAAATGCTGGGATTATCCACAGAATTTGCGGCATTCTCTGCAAAATTTTGCTGAAAATGTACAAAAAATCGCGCGTATTCACGCGTGGAAGCCCTATTTGAGCAGGTACTGAATGCCGCCGATGAGGCCGTAGACGCCGAAAATTGTGATGAGTCCGGAAACGAGCGTCCCGCCCAGAATCGCGAGCCCCGCGTGTTTTTCATCCATATCTGTCAGCCGCGCGAGCATCGAGCCGATCCAGCAGCCGACCCCTGTGAGCGGAATGCAGACGGCGACAAAAAGCGCCGGAGGGCCGTATTTTTTGAGCTGGCCTTCGTGCCGCTCCAGCGCCTGATGCGCTTTCTGTAAAAGCTTCGGGCTGGTTTCCTTTTTGCCGAGCGGGTGCTTTTTCATGCGCAGCAGAAGCGGAACCGGCAGGTACGAGCCGATGCACGTCAGAAGGTAGGAAAGGTACCATTTGAGCTTGAGGGCGGCGGCTAAAATAATCGCGCCCTTATTTTCAATAAACGGCAGCAGTGACGAAATAAATACTGCCAGCGACCGGACGAATAAATTCCCGGACGAGAGCGCGGCAGCCTCCGCCGCAGTCGATACAAAGTTCAAAGCGTTCACCTCAGAATTAGAAACTCAAAAAAGAAGACGACGCATTGTAGCATACTTTTCCCGATTCGTAAAGAGGAAACTTACTCCGTTTCGCTCGATTCGCGCGGCCGGTCGTAATTCTCCAGAAACGAAATTTTCCGGCCGCCGGTTTTGTAGGCGATAACGGTATCGAGACAGACGTTTTCCATGCTCCGGAAGATATGCGCCTCGACCTCGGGATTCGTCTTCTTGAGCTCGCGAATGAGCTGCTTGGTCTGCTGGCGCTTGGATTTTGCCTCCCCGTTCGGGCGGCAGGTGGTGCAGGTGTCGGTGAAGCGGCAGGCGCACTGGATGAAATGCAGATCGTTCGCGTCGCGCCAGGCCTTGATGTCGTCTTCCCGGATGAGGTACATCGGGCGAATGAGCTCCATGCCGGGGAAATTGGTACTGTGGAGCTTCGGCATCATCGTCTGAACCTGCGCGCCCCAGAGCATGCCCATGAGGATCGTCTCGATCACATCGTCATAGTGGTGTCCGAGAGCAATTTTGTTGCAGCCGAGCTGCTTTGCAAAGTTATAAAGATAGCCGCGCCGCATGCGCGCGCAGAGATAGCAGGGCGATTTTTCGACGTTGTAGACAGAGCCAAAGATATCAGACTCGAAAATCTGCGCCGGGATGCCAAGTTTCCGCAAATTATCCTCGATGATTTGCCGGTTCGCGGGGCTGTAGCCCGGGTCCATGACGAGAAACTTGACTTCAAACGGGAACTTGTTGTGAAGCTTCAGCTCCTGAAATAATTTGGCCATCAGCATCGAGTCCTTGCCGCCCGAGATGCAGACGGCAATGCAGTCTCCGGGCTTCACAAGCTCATACTGCCGGACGGCCTTCGTGAAGTTGCACCAGATTTTTTCCCGGAAGCGCTTGCGAAGGCTCGTCTCGACGCGCGTTTGGATCTCCTCATCGTTCTGCCGCGCCATCTGCTCGCGCAGCCACGCAAGATACCCGCCCGTCAGGCTGTACGCGTCATAGCCTTCCTCACACAGAGCTTCCGCCGCCGGAATGCTGGCCTCGCCGTGCGCGCAGTAGAGAACCAGCGTCTTGTCCGGGTGTTCGACTGCAAACGAAGAGAGATCTTCCGGCAGAACGGGGATGGCGCCGGGGAGCATGCCGTAGGCCCTTGTTTCCTCCGAGCGCATGTCGATGAGAAGGTATGTAGTTTGTTCCAGCTTTGCAAGCTCCTGCACGGTCAGCTCCATGGCACGCTCCTTCGCCGCGGGCGCGGCTTTCATTCAGAATCGTCCCAATTTTAGCCGGAAGCGGGCGCTTTGTCAATCAAAAGGCGCAAAAATCCCCGGTACACAAAGAGGAAGGGTGTTTGTGTACCGGGGATGCCGGGGGACTAATTTATTTTGCCAACTCGGCGCCGAGCTTGCGGCAGGCCTCTAAAGCGTCGTCGTCGGGCGCTTCGCAGCAGGTGACGCTCTGGCAGACAAGGTTCAGACCGCTCGACTTGCAGTCCTCTTCCCACGTGCGCATCCACTCGCCGTCGCCCCAGCCGTAGGAGCCGAAGAGCGCCGCGTCCTTGCCGGAGAGGGAGCCCTTGACCGCGTCGAACATCGGGGCAAACTCGGTCTCCTCGAGCTCTTCCGCGCCCATCGCGGGGCAGCCGAAGGCGATGGCGTCGAAGCCTGCGAGTTTGGCGCTATCGGCCTGCTCGGAGGTGAAGAGCTCCGCCTCCGCGCCCGCGGCCTTCATGCCCTCGAGCACCGCGTTCGCCATGGACTCCGTATTGCCTGTGCCGCTCCAAAATACAACAGCTGTCTTTTTCATGTTGGTTGTTCCTTTCTGATTTTAAAAATCATGTCCGCTTCAACTTGCCACGGTCAGCGCCTCGAGACTTGCGCCTGAGCGCCAGCTGCGGCAGTAGATATCGGTACACTTTTTATATTTTGCGAAGGCCGCGCGCGCGTATGCCTCGTCTCCGTAGACTTTCCAGAGGCCGGAGAGCTTGTAGTTCTGCGCGTGGTTTTCAATAAAGCCCTGCACGTCTTCGGGCGGGTAGCTTAGAAATAGCCCGATCTCGTGCGGAAATTCCTCGCCCTGAAAGCGCCGGATGAGATTGACGATGCACCGCTCGGGGCTTTCATCGAGATACCCCGCGTTTCCGAGCGTCCTGCGCGCCAGCTCGTTTTTTAAATCGATCTTAAGCCGTGCCGGGCGGTAGAGGTACAAAAGCGCGTTGCCGTCTCGAAAACGCAGCGGAATGAGGCACAGGCCCTTTTCCCGCAGGCGCTGGTTGAGATCGCGAATCTGCGCGAGAAGCGCTTTTTTGTCGGTGCAGGCCGCACGGAAGAGGCTTCCGGTCTTGAGACCTGCAAGCGTGGGCGCGCACTGGCGCACGACGAGTTCTTCCGGCATGTTACGCCATGCTCCCTACGTGCTTCTCGAGAATTCCGCGCAGGGCGGAAAGAGAGCTGGTGTGGCAGCGCTCAATGACAGTGCTGCCGCCCTTGAGCTCGCTCATTGCGCCCTGCACCATCTTGTGCGACATCGTGCTTGTGAAGAAAATCATTAAGTCGGGGCTTCCCATTTTTTTGCGGAGGCCGCCGCTGGGCTTGGTGAAAATTTTGCTCTGACACTGATAGCTGTCACACAGGTCCTTGTAGCGGCGCTCCATACATTCGTTGCCGCCGAGAATGACGATGCTCATAAGCTGCTCCTTTCGTTGGTTAGAGTAGTTTAACCATTTGAGTGAAAATCATGCGTCCGCGGACGCACTGGAAAAATGTTTTGGTTTGATGGCTCGAACTTAAGTTAGACTCATCTAACTTGATGCCATCATACCAGCTTTTGTCCTACTTGTCAAGTATGTTTTTCCGCGCCATCTGTAACGAAACTGTAAAACAACGCCGGAAGAACTTGACGATGGGCGCGCACAGCACTAAAATGGGGGGAAGTCAGAGATTTTCACCAATTTTGGGATGAATTTTTTAGCAGGCTCCGGTGTTCCGGGGCAGAAAAGGAACGTTTATATGCAGCAGCTACCGCAATCTCAGGACTCCGCGCCCCTTCGCGGCCTGAGCGCCCAACAGGCAGAGGCTTTGCGCGCGCAGGGCCTTTCCAATCAGCAAAGCGACACTGGCGGAAAGACGGCCGGAGAGATCATCCGCTCGAACGCGCTTACGTTTTTTAACCTGATTTTTGTCGTCATCGCGGTGCTTTTGTGCCTCGTGGGCTCGTACCGCAACCTGACGTTTTTGCCGGTCGTTATCGGAAATACGCTCATCGGCATTTTTCAGGAGCTGCGCGCCAAGCACATTTTGGATAAGATGAGCCTGCTCCACGCGCCGCATGCCGTTGCGCTCAGAGATGGTATGGAGCAGAAGCTCGCGGCGAACGATCTGGTGCGGGGCGACATCGTCGTTTTGTCGGCGGGCGACCAGATTCCGGCGGACGCGACGGTCTTGCAGGGTTCGGTGCAGGTCAACGAGGCGCTTCTCACGGGCGAGAGCGACGAAATTGAAAAAGAACCCGGAAGCGAGCTCCTGTCCGGCAGCTTCGTTGTGGCGGGACGGTGCTATGCGCGGCTCGACAAGGTCGGGGATGAATCGTATATCGCGAAGCTCACGCGCGAGGCCAAGGCTGTCCAGACCGGGGAGCAGTCGGAAATGATCCGCGCGATCAACCGGATCGTCAAATGGATCGGCTTTACGATCGTGCCGATCGGCGTGATTCTGTTTGCCCAGAGCTATTTCTATTCCGGCGAGACGCTGCAAAAAAGCGTCGTCTCCGCGATTGCCGCCGTCATCGGCATGATCCCCGAAGGACTTTACATGCTGACGACGATCGCACTTGTGCTGGGGACCATGCGCCTTGCCCGCCGGAAGGTGCTGCTGCATGACATGAAGAGCATCGAGACGCTCGCGCGTGTGGACGTTCTGTGCGTCGACAAGACCGGCACGATCACCGAGCCCGGTATGAACGTGCAGGAGGCGCACGCGTTTGCGTGTGCGAGGACGGAAGCATTTACCGATGAAAGTTTGCAGGATCTGCTGGCTGATTACTGTCTGGCCGCGCAGGACACGAACGAGACGATGCAGGCGCTGCGCGCGTTTTCCGAGCAGCGGCGGCTGGAGCACCCGCAGGAGGCGAAAATCGCGCTGGATGTCCAGCCGTTTTCGTCCAGTAAAAAATATTCGTCGATCACCTTTGAGACGGGGACGTATCTGTTCGGTGCGCCGGAGTTCGTGCTGAAAGGCGCGTACGCGCAGGTGGCGGAGGAGCTGAGGCCGTTTTTGGACGCGGGCTGCCGCGTGCTGCTGCTGGCAAGAAGCCGGGGAGAGGGCAATCCCCCAGAGCCGCTGGGATACGCTGTCTTAACGGGCCGCGTGCGCGAAAACGCGAAGGAAACGTTCGCTTACTTTAAAGAGCAGGACGTGACCGTGAAAGTCATCTCGGGCGACAATGCGCGCACGGTCTCGGAGATTGCAAAGCAGGCAGGAATCGAAAACGCGGACAAATTTGTAGACGCGGCGATGCTTGTGACCGATGAGCAGCTCGCGCGCGCGGCGGAAACTTACACCGTCTTCGGGCGTGTCACCCCCGCGCAGAAGCAGAAGCTTGTGCAGGCCATGCAGAAGGCCGGCCATACGGTTGCGATGACGGGGGACGGCGTGAACGACATTCTTGCCATGAAGGATGCGGACTGCTCGGTCGCGATGGCCTCGGGCAGCGAAGCGGCGGCGCAGGCGGCGCAGGTCGTGCTGCTGGACTCCGATTTTGCCCGCATGCCGGACGTGGTGCTCGAGGGGCGGCGCGTCGTCAATAACATCGAGCGTTCGGCGAGCCTGTTTCTGGTCAAGAACCTGTTTTCTCTCTTGCTCTCGGTCTTCTCCGCCGTGTCGTTCCTGACGTATCCGCTTGAGCCTGCGCAGGTCTCGCTCATTGCGATGTTCACGATCGGCATTCCGGGCTTTTTGCTGGCGTTGGAACCGAACTATGTGCGCATTGAAGGAAACTTCCTCAAGAAGGTTCTGCTGCGCGCGCTTCCGGCTGCGCTGACGGATGTGCTGGCGGTCGGCGCGCTCGTCATCTGCGGCGAGGTGTTCGGGCTTTCGGATGGGGACATTGCGACGGCGGCGACGATGCTGCTGGCCGTGGTGGGCTTCATGATTTTGATTCGCATCAGCAAGCCTCTCACCAAAATGAAGTACGCGATCATCCTTGTCAACATCGCGGGGCTCATCTTCTGCGGCATTTTCCTCAAGCAGCTGTTCGCGCTGAGCGATATGTCGAGAATCTGCGTGCTGCTGATGATCATCTTTGCCTTTGCGGCGGAGTCCGTTTTCCGGAATCTTTCGATTCTGGGTGTGTTTTTGGAGCGGAAAACTGGCGCATTAAAGGAAAAAATCCGCGAACGGCGTGGCATGTAGCAACGAACCCGGCAGGAACAAACCTGCCGGGTTTTTGTGTCTTGAAGAATTCCGCGCGGCGTATTATAATGACACCCGCACACTGGGATGGTCTGCTGACAGACCGGAATGGAGATACCACAGATGAAGATTCTGATTGCGATGAGCGGCGGCGTGGACTCGAGCGTTGCGGCAGGGCTTTTGTGCCGGGACGGCAACGAGTGCATCGGCGCGACGATGAAGCTCTACCACAACGAGGACGCGGGGATTCCGCGCGCGCATACGTGCTGCTCGCTCGACGATGTGGAGGACGCGAGAAGCGTCTGCTATAAGCTCGGCATGCCGTATTACGTCTTTAATTTTTCGGACGACTTTGGCGAAAAAATCATCGATAAATTCGTCCGCTCGTACGAAAGCGGCCTCACGCCGAACCCCTGTATCGACTGTAACCGCTACATGAAGTTCGACAAGCTCTACGAGCGGGCAAAAATTCTCGGCTGCGATCACATCGCGACCGGTCACTATGCACGCATCACGCAGGAAAACGGGCTATATCAGCTGCGCAAGGCGTATGACGAGACAAAGGACCAGAGCTACGTGCTCTATGACATGACGCAGGAGCGGCTTTCTCAGACGCTTTTCCCGCTGGGAGAGCTCCGCAAGGCCGAGGCGCGGGAGCTTGCGCGCCAATCCGATTTTATCAACGCCGACAAGCCGGACAGTCAGGACATCTGCTTTGTCCCGGATGGCGATTACGCGAAGATCATCGAGCTTCGCACGGGGAAAAAGGCCGAACCCGGTAATTTCATCGACAAAGACGGGCATATTTTAGGGCGGCACAGCGGCATCATCCGCTACACCATCGGCCAGCACCGGGGACTGGGGCTGAGCTTGTCTCAGAAATATTTCGTTTGTGAGATTCGTCCGGAAGACAACACGGTCGTTCTCGGCGCGAGCGAGGATTTGTTCCATCGCGGCGTGAAGGTTCGGGATATGCACTGGATTGCGGGCAGCGCGCCGGGAGAAAGCTTCCGCTGCAAGGCAAAGCTTCGTTACCGCCATCCCGAGCAGCCCGTTTCGGTTACGGTTCTGGATAACGGCGAGGTCAGGTTGCTTTTTGACGAGCCGCAGCGCGCGCCGACCCCGGGGCAGTACGCGGTGTTATACGATGGCGATATCGTTCTTGGCGGCGGCGTGATTGCGGGGACGTTTGCAGAAGACACAAAGGAGGCGGGCGTATGATTTCAACAAGAGGCCGGTACGCGATTCGCGTGCTCATTGACCTTGCCGAGCACCGGGGCGAAGCGTTTACGCCCATGAAGGAGGTCGCCAAGCGGCAGGAAATCTCACTCAAGTATTTAGAGAAGATCATGCCGCTGCTGAGCAAGGCAAATTTTGTCGAGGGGCAGCACGGAAAGGGCGGCGGCTACCGGCTGACGATGGAGCCCGAGGGCTACCGCGTGGGCGATATCCTGCGGCTGACTGAGGTCGACCTTGCGCCCGTGGCGTGCCTCTCTGAGCCGGTCAACACCTGCCCGCGCGCAAGCTTCTGCCGGACGCTTCCGATGTGGCAGAAATATTACGAGATGACGCTTTCCTATTTTGACAGCATCACGATTCGGGATTTGATGCAGGTCGAAAGCGGCGGAGATTACGTGATTTAGACAGGCTGCTCACCTACGCAATTTCGGGAATTTTCAGAAATTTCGTAGGGGCGGACGACCCTGTCCGCCCGGCAAAACGCACTTCCGAAACGCAATACCCATCGGCGAATTCGTTGGTGCCCGAGGGCGGAAAGCCGCGTCCGCCCCTACGAACCTCCCGGAGGATTGCGGAAATCCCGAAAACGGATGTCACCATTGGAAGGCAATTTCCATCCGGCGATCTTTACCAAAAGAATATCGAAAATTTTGGGAGGACCGCTTGACAAGGGCGGTTCTCTGTGCTATTCTATCAAAAACCTACCAGAATAGTAGATAGATAGGCTAAAACTTGGAGGACAAGAACATGAGATCCATCTTTGAAGCGTTGCTCCGCGCGAACTTCCGCAACGGGCGAATGTGACGATGCCCGAAAACCGTCCACGAAACTGAAAATGAGCGATTCAAAGAAGGAGAATTATTATGTCCAACTATCATTTTGAAACTTTGCAGCTCCACGTCGGTCAGGAACAGGCCGACCCCGCCACCGATTCCCGTGCCGTCCCGATTTATGCGACGACTTCCTATGTCTTCCACAACGCGCAGCACGCGGCGGACCGCTTCGCCCTTCATGACGCGGGCAACATCTACGGCCGGCTCACAAACTCCACGCAGGACGTCTTTGAAAAGCGCATCGCAGCGCTCGAGGGCGGCGTAGCGGCCTTGGCGGTTGCTTCCGGCGCGGCGGCAATTACATATACGATCGAAGCGCTCGCCCAGCAGGGTGACCACATCGTCTGCCAGAAGACCGTCTACGGCGGCACGTATAATCTGCTCGCCCATACACTCAAAGCCTTCGGCGTGACGACGACGTTTGTCAACGCGCACGACCTCAAGGAGGTCGAAGCAGCCATTCAGCCCAACACGAAGGCAATTTACCTTGAGACGCTCGGCAACCCCAACAGCGATATTCCCGACATCGACGCGATTGCGGAAATCGCACACAAGCATTCGCTTCCCGTCATTGTTGACAATACCTTCGGCACGCCCTATCTCATCCGCCCCATCGAGCACGGCGCGGACATCGTTGTCCACTCGGCGACGAAGTTCATCGGCGGCCACGGCACGACGCTCGGCGGCGTGATTGTCGACGCCGGTAAGTTTGACTGGAGAGCGAGCGGAAAGTTCTCGCTGATCGCGGACCCGAACCCCAGCTATCATGGCGTGTCGTTCGTCGATGCGGCAGGCCCGGCGGCCTTTGTGACCTATGTGCGCGCGATTTTGCTGCGCGACCAGGGCGCGGCCATCTCTCCGTTCGCAGCGTTTTTGCTCTTGCAGGGCACGGAGACGCTCTCTCTTCGCCTTGAGCGGCACGCGGAGAACACGAAGAAGGTCGTGGAGTTCCTGAAGAACCATCCGAAGGTCGCAAAAGTCAACCATCCCTCGCTTCCCGATCATCCCGACCACGCGCTCTACGAGCGGTATTTCCCGAACGGCGGCGCGAGCATCTTTACCTTCGAGATCAAGGGCGGGCAGGAAGCCGCGTTCCGCTTCATCGATCACCTCGAGATTTTCTCGCTGCTTGCGAACGTCGCGGACGTGAAGTCCCTCGTCATCCATCCGGCGACCACGACGCACGCACAGCTCACCGAGGAAGAGCTCCTCGATCAGGGCATCACGCCGTCTACCATCCGCCTTTCCATCGGCACGGAGCACATCGACGATATCATCGCCGACCTCGAAAAGGGCTTCGCTGCTGTATAATCCAACCAATTCATCCCCCTATTTTATTCCTCTCTCTTTTTATGATTCCAACAGCGCCGAGCCGCCTGCACCAAAACCGGTGTGGGCGGTCGGCGTGTCCGGCAGATTTTCAGGAGGTACTATGCTCAATCAGTTTTCAAGAACGCAGCTGGTCCTTGGCGGCGAGGCGATGGACGTGCTCTCAGGCTCCCGCGTGGCCGTATTCGGCATCGGCGGCGTGGGCGGCTATACGGTCGAGGCGCTGGCGCGCTCCGGCGTGGGTGCGCTCGATCTCATCGACGACGACCGGGTTTGCCTGACGAATGTCAACCGGCAGATTCTCGCCACGCGCGAGGCGGTCGGAAAATTCAAGGTGGACGTAGCCGAGGCGCGCGTGCATTCTATCAACCCCAACTGCAAGGTCACGACGTACAAGACGTTTTTTCTGCCCGGGGAGGAAAATCAGTTCGATTTTTCGCAGTTCGACTATGTTGTGGACGCGATAGATACGGTTTCCGGCAAAATGGGGCTCGTTTTAGCGGTAAAAGAAGCGGACGTTCCCATCATCAGCTCCATGGGCGCGGGCAATAAGGTTGACCCCACGGCCTTCCGGGTGGCGGATATTTTTGAAACGTCGGTGTGCCCCCTTGCGCGCGTGATGCGGCAGCTCTGCCGGAAAAAGGGCGTTTCGCATCTCAAGGTCGTCTATTCGCAGGAAAAGCCGATCCGCCCCGTCGAGGACGCGGCCATCAGCTGCCGCAATCACTGCATCTGCCCGCCCGGCACGGCCAGAAAATGCACCGACCGGCGCGATATCCCGGGCTCGACCGCGTTTGTGCCCTCCGTTGTGGGGTTGATCATCGCGGGCGAGGTCATCA
>ENA-UEQN01001868-UEQN01001868.1-human-gut-metagenome-genome-assembly--contig:-NODE-1868-length-15893-cov-7.311141_pt1 | contig 15893 bp, 17 predicted proteins | sample MGYA00242940_ERZ507944 | MGnify/ENA primary metagenome ERZ507944 (study PRJEB26167, sample SAMN06115449) | human gut metagenome | host: Homo sapiens | place: China:Fujian | collected 2015-08-20... | reverse complement strand
GGGTATTTCTGTTTCACCCTTTTTGATCTCTCCTGCTTCCTGGCAGCATTTACGAATATCTTTCAGCAATTCTTCAACGACCTTTTCTGTACGCTTTTCCGTATCCGACCATAGCTGTCTTTGCTGTGATGCCCACAATTTACTATCCTCTGAAAGTTCTTTCAGATCTTCACCTCTCCCATAAAGTACCAGGAAATTAGTCGCCAATTGGAAAAACTTCTGATATCCCCTGAGTCGCTGCCGCTCACTCTTCTCGGATTCCAACTCTTTTTGCGCTCCCCGTGCTGCTTTACGAAGCTCATCCTTCCAATCTTGCATCCAATCGAACTGCTCTGTGAGGTCTTCCGGGAAGTCCTCCCCCCAATTTTCCAGCCCATATCGGAAGCCATCCAGCAAGACATTCGCCTTGGTCGGCAGGCGCTGCGGATCATCTACGATGATATTGATTACGGCACTGCTTATGATCTCTTCCGTGCTTACTAAAATAGGGACGAGTTTTCCAAAGGGAAATTTCTCCCAGCTGCGTTTTCTCTCTATGGTCTCCTGCATCTGTTCCACAGCCCTCTGCTGAATGCGCGGCTTATCCACCTGGATATATGGTCTTACCTCGCAGGAGTTGCTGATTTCCTCCCTTTTTGACAGGGACGGGCCATAGTTTACCTCTCCACGCACAATAGGATCTTTCCGCAAGAAGTCTTGCGTCCAGATATGCAGCTTCTTTGCGACCTCCTCCGCCATGTCATCATCCTTGCACACATAGTTCAGCAGATACCACGGCATCATCTTTTTGGGAAGCGCTGGCATCAATTGCAAGGAGATGAGATACGTTGCCAGCGGCCACACCAGCTCGCTGCTCTTCGCGTCGGGATAGGCGCAAACCGACACATTGTCTTCCCAGTTGTCTTTATAATCCTTTATGCGCCGCAGGAAGTTCCTGGGGAACTTTTCCTCAATTTCCTCCATTTCCGGCAGGAATATTTTCCACAGTTCCCGCATCTGCCGCTTGCTGTTCATCCAGTCCTGCTCGTTCATACCCAGCGGCTCCATATTGCCGCGGCGTTCAAAAAACGGCAGCTCCATCAGACAAGCAATAATCTTATCGTCATAATACACCTCGAAATAGGTATACCGCCGGAAGGCTGTTCCGCCTTCTGCCAACTCATGCAGCCGGAAGTATTCCACGCAAACGGCACCACAAAATACCGTTTTGCCCTTTGGCGTCCGCAGCACAACATAGGGGGGCTCAGCAGAATACTCTACAAAATCAGTAATGTCCACCGTTGTCGAACAGCGTGTGCCTATTTCTTCCAGCCATTCCATTTCTGTATTCTTTTGCTCGCTCACCTGAAGAAGCGGCGGCTTCTCCCCAGCGCTCAAGCGGCGAAGCAGCTTGTCCCTTCTCGCGCTTACCCGATCATATATTTTCTCATCCACAAAAGAATAGAAGTCCTTCCTTGCCATGCAGCACCCTCCTTTGTTATAATTCTATACTTTTCATTATATACGATATTTTTTCTATAGCAAGAATTCTTTCTCTCCTTGCCTTCTCTTGCTTTACATGTTACAATAAAGAACATGATACAACGAACTAAATTGGAGGCACACCATGGACATTCACGACATTCGCCAGCAGCTGCGGACAAAAAGCATATATGACATTCCTCTGCGGGTGACGTACTATGCCCGTGTTTCCTCAGAATCGGATGAACAGCTGAACTCGCTGGGCAATCAGATCCAATACTATGAGGACTTCATCCGCCGGAACGCCGCATGGGCGTTCGTCCCCGGCTACATTGACGAGGGCTTGTCCGGCATATCCACCAAGCACCGGGAGAACTTCAACCGCATGATCGATGACGCGGCGGAGGATAAATTCGATCTGGTCATCACCAAGGAGATCTCCCGCTTTGCCCGCAACACGCTGGACTCCATTCAGTTCACGCGGCAGCTTCTCGGTTACGGCGTGGGCGTATTCTTCCAGAACGACAATATCAACACCTTCGATGAGGACTCGGAGCTGCGGCTGTCCATCATGTCCTCCATTGCCCAGGACGAGCTGCGCAAGCTCAGCAGCCGCGTAAAATTCGGCCATCAACAGGCCATCAAGAATAACGTGGTACTGGGAAACAGCCGTATTTTCGGCTATCGCAAGGAAGACCGCAGGCTGGTCATCGACGAGGAACAGGCGCCTATGGTACGGGAGCTGTTCGAGCTGTATGCCACCGACGAATACTCCATGAAACAGCTTGAAACCCTCTTTTGGGAGAAGGGCTACCGCAACCTCAACGGCAAGAAAATCGCCCACACCACCATGTCCAATATGATCTCCAATCCAAAATACAAGGGCTACTATGTAGGAAACAAGGTCAAGGTGGTGGATATGTTCACCAAAAAGCAGAAATTCCTCCCACCGGAAGAATGGGTGATGTTCAAAGACGAGACGGGTGAGATCGTGCCCGCTATTGTCTCCGAGGAGCTGTGGGAACAGGCCAATGCAGTTCTGCGCCGCCGCAGCGATGACGTAAAGAACCGGCAGGGCATTTGCAATCACGCCAATCTGCTGACCGGAAAGCTCTACTGCACTTGCTGCAGCACCGCCTACTACCGCCGGGAATCTCAGGACAAGCATGGCCATAAAAACAGCAAATGGGTCTGCTCCGGCAAGATCAAAAACGGCGCGGACTCCTGCGCCTCCTTCCCCGTCTATGAGGACGAGATCAAACCCCTGCTGCTGGATGTGTTCCGCGATACGGAGGCCAGCGCAGAGGCGCTGATCGAAGAATATGTAGAATTATATAAATCTCTGAACCGTGGCGGTAAGCTGGATAAGCAGATTGCCTCGCTGCAAAAGCAGCTGGAAACCGTGGAGCAGAAGCGCATGAAGCTGCTGACCTATAACGCCCAGGGAAAGCTGGATGATGCAGATTTTCTCGCTATGAATAAAAAATGCTCCGCTGAGGCAAAGGAACTGCAAAGGCAGTTGGCAGAGGCGCTTACACAGCAGGAATCCACCGGCAACCTAAAGCAGCAGCTGGATACGATTCGCGCCGTCCTGCGTAACGCCCAGAAGGATGCCGCCAAGGGTGTGATAACCAAGGAATTTGTCACCCGCTATATCGACAAGATCTTTGTCACGCCGGAGGAGGACGGCTCTCTGCGGCTGGACATCAAGATTTTCACCGGTGAGAGCTGTGAAAAGCACCTGCAAAGCCTGCGGCGTCAGGCAGCGGCGCAAACCGTTGTGCCGCCATCGGTTGCGGCGTTTTCCCCTACTGGTGATCCCGAGGTTTCTGCGGGTCACACGTTCAAGAAGATGATCGAGTCCTACGAGAAGAACCTGTAACCTCTCCCACAGACGGGGCGTCCGGCCAAAAGCCGGACGCCCCTTTTCGCTTACCGGCATCACTGCCCAGGACAGCTCGCCTTTTCGGTGAATATCTCCCGCAAGCACCGTTGCCGTGTATCCCAGCTCAGACAAACGGCCGGGCGGAAGAAGTATTCGGGAAAATTACCGGCCGCCGCGATTGGCTCACCTCTTCTTTGCGTTTCTCCGGTCTTTTGGCACTCTCCAATACCTGAGCGTTGATACAGCGTTTCGTATCTGCTGAATTTCTTCCGTTGAAAGCTGATATATCTTTGAGAGAACAAGCTCATCTCCTAACTGATATGCAGCCTGCAGGCCCCTTTCTTTTATACAATCGTCCAATTCCTTGAACACGCTTCCGGCTTCCTCCTGCGATATTGCATTTACTACCTCTATCCTATCTGTCTCGCCCGGGATCAGGACTAATACCCCGCCGCCTAAAGAGTGGACGTTGAGCTCGATCGACAGAAGCGTAAGGCTGTTGTACCACATACACACCAGTTGTTCCGCAGTAATGTCTGACTTTATATGCCCTGCAAGCAAGCTGTTCGATACCACGTATTTCCCGTCATTGACTACTAATTTGGGAGCATCTCCGAAAACCGTCAAAATCAAATCAGGGATCTCAATGCTTGGCGTAATATACCACGGCTTTCTCTGCCGGCACTTATAGCGCAAATGAACACCGGTCTCCACCCCATGCCTGATATACCGTTTGTCTGCGGCCGTTACGTTCCCGGGCATGAAAAGATTATTGAGCTGCTGATCGGGGCCTGCAATTGCACCTATACCCGTTCCGCCGCTTATTTCCTTTCCGCTGCTGATGCACGGGAGGAGACTTGCAGAAGGAAGCTTATAGCGCCTGCAGGTCTCCTTATTGGGGTGGAAATAGTTTTTATCGGCGCAAATATATCCGATATTGAATTTGCACAGGTCGATCAACGGTATGATCGTTTTTTTCTTCCGAAGCATTTCTATCATATTTCTTTGTTTTTCGCTGAGCATTGAAAAGGCAAACGGCTTTTTCCTATGTAGAATGTCGGAAATCTTAATTTTGTTTCTGCGTGATATGTTGTCTGCAAACAAATCATCGACCCTGTCGTAAATCTCAAAATCCACGCAATTTGTATTTGCCCCGTATTGGTCTGCAAGCAGCAGAACGGTCTCCACATCAACATCAGGAAAAAAGTCCTCGTGTATGCGAATGATCTTAACAGCACCAAAATTGCTGCCAAGATACGTCCACAGGGGATATGAATACTTCACATAGGTTATTTCAAAGGGCAGCACAAAGGCCATGCGCCCGTTTGGAGCCAGCATATTTGACGCATGGATGGTAAACGGCATCCAAAGGCTGCCGCTCGACAACATCTTGATTTTGTAATCCGCCATTCGGTCAATGGCCCTTGCACGGTCCTCCGCCTTTAGATTTCTCAGTCTGACATAGGGAGGATTCCCGACTACCGCCGAAACTGCAATTTTTTCAGAGCATTCCATGAAGTCTTTGCAGCAGCCGGCAAATGACGTCGGTGCGGAGTCTGCATATTTCGAGAAAACAGCAGGCTGCAGCTCAACGCCGATGACCGTGGGCGTATCGTTGCCAAGCGCGGAAAACCTATTGAAAGCAGCGTCTAAAAAAACGCCGTCGCCAAAGGCAGGCTCCAATAATGTGTCGGATCGATCTCTCAAAGCCCACGCAGCCATATAATCAGCAATACGTTGAGACGTATAATATGACCCTGTTAATCGAGTGACTTGCATACGGCGCCTCCCGCGACGATCTGTTCAATTTTTTCCATTTTTTGAATTACTGCATTTCCGGTTTCGGTGATATGGTAACTGCCTTTTTTCTGCTGCTCCACACACCCCACCGACTGCAATTCCCGCAGCCACTTGTTTATTGTTGCCGGACTGCTGCCATACTCGGCGGCGATCTCCTCCTGCGAGAAATTGACAGCTGCGCCGCGCGAGGTCTCTCGTTCCTGACTCTTTAGCCAGCTTAGAAAGTGATACTCCTTTGAGCCAAACAACTGTATTCGCTTGTCTGCCACGATAGCGTCACCCATTTCTATGATATTTTATAGCATAATAAACTAATTTTTAACTGCATTATACTATAATAAATTATCGTGTCAAGCATCACGCAATATACAAAACAGGGTATCATTTTCATTCGGCGTATTTACCGTCAGTCAGCATCGACTCCTACGAGAAAAATCTGCATCCTTTCCCGCAGACGGGGCGTCCGGTCTTTCGGCCAGGCGCCCCCGCTTATCAGTATCACTAACATCCCATATCACATTCCATAGCTTTACTTTTCTCGTTAATTATCCTACTATACAGGCACAGCAACGAAAGATCCCATTTTTCGATAATAAATTCACGTTCTAAGGAGGAACTTATCATGAAGAACATTGGTACTTACGTTTTCATCACTATCGTCTCTCTGGTCATGGTCGTGGCCACCGCTTTCCTGATGACCGCCGCCGATGAGCCCATCCGTCAGGCCGGTATGTACCTGCCTCTGATCTTCGGTGCTCTGGCTACCTGGAGCGCCTCCAGAGCCGGTCTGCTGGAGATGGACTGTGAGGAGCACACCGCCCACACCGCCGCGCACGCCGCCTGAAGCCTCGGAGCGCGCTCTGCTCTCCTTCCTGAAGCTTTTCTCCAAAAGGAAAGACCCGCCCTCGGCGGGCCTTTCTTTTTCCCTTTTCACAGCCGCCCCAGCAGCAGGTATACCCCCGCCAACAGCAGCAGCGGCTCTGTCTCCCAGCACCCCCACGCCTCCGGCAGCGGGATATCCTGGGGCTCGATGACGGAGCCGTCCAGCGCCGCCACCTGCCGCTGCACACACAGCACGCCCCGCCGCGTCAGACTGGACAGCGTCAGCGTACTCTGGGGCGACGGCCCGTAGCTCACCGCCTGACGCACCGCCAGCGGCTCCGTCCACACCCCCTGGGGCAGCAGCAGCGTCCGGCACCGCAGGCCGCCCCGGGCCGTCAGGCGGCGCGCGCCCTCCCGATCCAGCGCCAGCAGATCCCACCCGCGGCGCAGCACCTCCCCGTCGTCGGGCCTGCACAGCTCCGGCGGCAGCGCCCGCTGCCACGCCGCGCCGCTGCTGCGGTAAAAACCGTGCTCCGCCATGTTCCTCACCTCGTGTTTAGTCTGCCGCGCAGGGAAAAACTTATGCCGCCCATTTTTTTGCTGGGCTTTTTCGCCGGAATGTGCTATACTGGCGCTACTACCCTAAAGGAGGCTGTCCCATGCAGTTCCGCGCCCATCTCCATACCGTGAATCGCCACCGCCGGCTGGTCCGCCGCTATTGCCTGAAGCTGGGTCTGGTGTGGCAGGGCCTGACCCACGACCTCTCCAAATACAGCCCTACGGAATTCTGGCGCGGCTGCAAATACTATCAGGGCTGGCGCAGCCCCAACGATCAGGAGCGTCTGGAAAACGGCGTCAGTCTGGCCTGGCTGCACCACAAGGGCCGCAACCGCCACCACTTCGAATACTGGATCGATTACTGCCGCCGCGAGGACGGCACCATCTACATCGGCGGCTGCAAGATGCCGAAGAAGTACGTGGCCGAGATGTTCTGCGACCGCATCGCCGCCTGCCGCGTCTATCAGGGCGACCGGTATACCGACGCCTCGCCCTACGACTACTATCAGCGTTCCAAGGACCTCTCCCGCACGGACGCCAGCCGCTTCATGCACGCGGACACCGCGGCATTGCTGGACCGCTGGCTCCTGCTGCTGAAGGAGCAGGGGGAGGACGCGGCCTTCGCCGCCATCCGTCAGGAGCTGCGCGACAGCGCATTTTAAGGCATCGTTAATAGAAAAACGAGGATTTCCATATCTTTTCCTTGCTTTTCCCCCCTATTGGGTATACAATATTTTGCGTACATTCACACATGAGAGGTTATCAGAGACATGACCCATCCTTATAAAACGCGGGAGGGCGGCGCCACGGTAACGGTGTTCGTCCCCTACGACTGTCAGAATCACTGCCCCTTCTGCATCAACAAACAGGAATACGCGGACTGCACCGGCTTCAGTCTGGAGAAGATCATCGCCAGCATCCGCACCATGGACGCTATCACACCCCGCTGCGACTTTGTATTCACCGGCGGCGAGCCGCTGGCGGACCTGAACGCGCTGCAGCAGATGCTGGACGCCATTCCTACCACCCACAGGGTGTATATCAACACCACCTTCCCCGCCCAGGAGACCACCACCTTTGACGAGATGCTGGCCTTTACGGAGCGGAACAAGCACAAGATCACCTGCATGAACATCTCCCGCCACCTGGTACACTACGTGGAGGAGAGTCCCGATGAGATCCTGGGCAAAATTGCCTGCCCCACCCGCATCAACTGCGTGCTCTACAAGCACTATCCGGCGGACAAGCTCCCTGCCTATGTGGAGCGCTTCCTGCCCTACAACATCCCCATCCAGTTCCGCTACGACTACACCGAGACCACGCCGGAGAACCTGTATGAGGAGGACAATGACAAGATCCTGCAGGACCTGAAGCGCCTGTTCACCTACAAGGGTCTGGACGGCTGCCGCATGCGCAACGGCTTCCACTTTGTATACAAGGGCCTGCACATGACGTACCACAAGACCCTGCCCTACTCCACCATCGTGGAGACCGGCGAGGACGGCGTGACCTATGACATTCTGTACGACATCCTCATCAAGCAGAACGGCGACATCCACAGCGACTGGACCGGCGTGAAGATGGACGTGGATGCCTACCGCAAGGTGGTGTTCGAGCCCTACGACCTCCGGGTACTGGACGGCGTGGTGGACTTCTGAGACAACAAAAAAGATGACCGCACATGGCGGTCATCTTTTTTTGCCTCATTTCAGATTCAGCTTGAACAGATTGCCGTCGGCGGCGAAGTTGGTGATCTCGTACAGCACCAGCACATCGTCGGCCTCATCGGCCAGCGGCTGTATCTTCTCGCGGCAGTACCGCAGGTCCACCATGGTGATGGTCTCGTAGTCGCCGCACAGGAACGGCACAAGGCTGTTGGCAAACGAGTCCTTGACGAGCAGCAGGTGCTTCCCGTTCTCCACGCCGGTGCGAAGCACCGCCTTGGCGTAGTTGCCGCCTAAAAACAGCTCGTACTTGTCCTTCTTCTCCAGTGCCGCCAGATCGTACAGGCTATCCCGCTCCGTCCCGTCGCAGTCGGCGGACTCGATGGTGATGTCGGGGCAGTAGTCCACCTCGTCGTACACGCTGTCCGGCAGCAGCACCTTGGAGTACAGCGTCCCGCGGAACCGGTCCGTGGCCTGTACCAGCGCATAGCTGCGGGCGGTGTGCCCCGTGGCCTCCGCCCAGATATGGTAGGCCGCCTGTGCTCCCGCCGTGGTCCAGTGGTGATCCGTATGGTAGTAGGGGTCGGCCACACCGGCCAGCGCCTGACGCGCATCGGCAAACGCCGTCCCCAGATACTCCTCCAGCATGGCAAACGCCCTGTCCTCGTCGTAATACGGCGCGTCCTCGGGCAGACTATCCCGCAGCACACCGGCGGGGCTGGGCACGATCAGCGCCGTACAGCGCTTACCGTCGTTGGCGGCGAAAAACGTCTCCACCGCCGCCAGATTCTTCTGATAGTTGTCCCAGTTGAAGGTATCGTCCGTCACCTTGGCAAAGTAGCGGCCATCCGCTCCCAGATATGTGCCGCTGATGTCCTGCCGCCCCTCCAGCCGCTGAAGGGCGGAGCGTGCGCCGGTCCAGAAGTCCCGCAGCAGGATCTGGTCGCTGGTGTAGTTCTCCACCTCCGTCATGAACTTGCCGGACAGCACATTGTCCGCCGTCAGCTCCGGCGTGGTCTGGAGATAGCGGTTCTCATTCTCGGAAAAAGCCCGATCCGGCGTGAAGAAGAAGCTCCCCACCGACAGTCCCAGCAGAATAACGCAGATGGCGACAAGCGGGGCCAGCATATTTCGTTTCATGTTCGCCCCTCCTCAGAACCGGAAATACAAAAACGGGTTGTAGCTGTCGCCCACCAGGAACGCCACGGACACCAGCAGCACCAGCACCATCCACACGGTGCGGAGCCCATCGGACACGGCGGGCTTCATGCCTGCCTCCCACCGGCCCCACAGCTGCCTGGGCAGGGACGTGCAGCCGATGACCGCCAGCACCAGCACCAGCCAGAAGCTCCGCAGCAGATAGGCCGCGCCGCTGTCGAAGAACGCGCCGGAGAACATGTGGCCCAGATAGGCCCCCAGCTTCCCGAAGTCCGTGATGGCAAACAGCACCCAGCCCAGGATAAAGCACAGGCAGGTATAGATATGCCCCACCACGGCGGGTACACGGTCCAGCCACTGCAGCAGGAACGTCTTTTCCAGCAGCAGCAGCACGGCGTAGTACACGCCCCACAGCACAAAGTTCCAGCTGGCCCCGTGCCACAGACCCGTCAGGAACCACACGATGGCGATATTCAGCAGCTGCCGCCCCAGTCCCTTCCGGTTGCCGCCCAGCGGGATATACACATACTCCCGGAACCATGTGGACAGACTGATGTGCCACCGCCGCCAGAACTCCGTCACGGTGCGGGACTCATAGGGATAGTTGAAGTTCTCCAGAAACCGGAAGCCGAACAGCCTGCCCAGGCCGATGGCCATATCGGAATAGCCGGAGAAGTCGAAATAGATCTGGAACGTGAAGGCCAGCGCCCCCAGCCACGCCGTGACCACGGAGGGCGCGGACATGGCCGCGATCTCCTCCCACACGGCGCCCATCTGGTTGGCCAGCAGCACCTTCTTGCCCAGGCCGATGACGAACCGCTGCATACCGGCGCTGGCCCCTGCCAGCGACTCGCGGCTCCGGTTCTCCAGATCGGCGGCCACCGTCTTGTACTGGACGATGGGCCCCGCGATGAGCTGCGGGAACAGCGTCACATAGGCGCTGAAATCGATGATGTTCCGCTGGGGCGGCACCAGTCCCCGGTACACGTCGATGGTGTAGCTCATGGTCTGGAACGTGTAGAACGAGATGCCGATGGGCAGCAGCAGCCCCAGCGCGGGGATAGCTGTACCCAGCAGACCGTTGAGATTGGTGATGGCAAAATCCGTATACTTGAAGAATCCCAGAATGCTCAGGTTGCCCACCACGGACACCACCAGCACCGCCTTGGCGCCCTTGGGCTTTCCCACAGCGCGGAAATGTCCGATGGCCAGACCGTTGCAGTAGTCGAACACCGTGGAGAACAGCATGATGAGGATATATTTTGGCTCGCCCCAGCCGTAGAACAGCAGGCTGAACACCAGCAGCAGCGCGTTGCGCAGCTTTCTGGGGCAGATGAAGTACAGGATGCCCACCAGCGGCAGAAACGCCAGCAGGAACGTGGTACTGCTGAAAACCATGTGTCGGCTCCTTTGCTCGATAGTCGAAAAATGGGGCAGGCGGACCTGCCCCATCTTTATGCACGCTTGTCCGCGTTACTTGACGCCCGCCAGCTTGCCCATCTGATAGCTGCCGCGGATGGCGGACAGGTTGTTGACGAAGATGACATCTGTGACCTTATTGGTCTTGGCAAAATCCACCACGCTGCCGCTGTAATAGCGGTAGTCGATGACGTACACCGTCTGATAGTGATCCACCAGGAACGGCACGAAGGCGTTGCCGAAGGACTCCTTCACCACCACGCAGCTGGACCCGTCGGACAGGTCGGGGTTGCTGATCACGGTGTAGGGGTTGTCGCCCATGATGAACGCGCCGTACTTCAGGCCCGCCGATGCCTCGGACTCGTCATAGATGATCTTGCCGGCGGTCAGGTCGCTGTCGGACTTGCCGTACTGCATCCGCGCCTCGGTGCTGATGGGGTGATACGCCGTCACCACGTCGGGGTTGTTCTTCATGGCGTCCGGCTTCCCGCCGTCGTTGTAGAACGAACCCAGGAACCCGTCGTACTGGCTGACCTCATACTCCGACAGCGCGTGGGGCGTCACGCCCTTGGCGCCGCAGAACTCGCGGTAGGCGTAGTACGCGCCCAGCCCCGTCCAGTGGTGGTCGGTGCGGAAATAGATATACTCCCCGCGGTGAGACATCATCACATCGTGGAGGGGTACCGTTTTCACATTCTCCCCCATAGCGGCCAGAATATTCTTCTCCGCCTGAGCCTGATCGCTGCCCGGAATATCGCTGTACAGCGCGTCCGGCAGCGTGATGCCGCTGGACAGCGGCACCGCCAGCGCGTACACCGTGCTGACGCCGGACAGCTGATCGGCCACGGAGGTCACGATCTCGCCGTAGTTCTTGGCCAGGCTGTCCACATAGTTGTACATCTCAAAGCCGGTATCCCCCACGATATACACGCCGCCGGACTGGTAGGGCGTGGCGTCGGTGGTGATGGTATCCAGCGTCTTGCTGCCGGTCTGACTGCCGCCGTTATCCGGCTGCTGGGTATCGCCGCCGGTCTGGCCGTCCTGCCCGTCGGCGCCGCCGGAGGGCTGCTGGGCATCGTCTGGCTTCTGCGTATCGTCGGGCTGGATCACCGCGGGGTCGTCCGCCTTGTCGGCGGGCCTGTCCTTCTTGAACACATCCGTAAAGATAGCCAGTGCTCCCAGCACCAGCGCCGCCGCCACGATCAGCAGCAGGATCACCGGCACGGGACTTCTGCGGCGGCGATAGTGCCGTCCGCTGTATCTCCGGCCGCTCACTTCACATACTCCTTGATGACGCTGCGGGCCGTGTCGGTGTCGGAGCTGACGCACAGCACCACGCAGGTGCCGTAGGTCTCAAAGATGGCGCTGTTGATGCGGTCCACCTCGGCGGGCAGATACCGCTCCATCTCGGTTTTCTGGCTGTCCAGAAACTCCTGCATGGACGCCCGCAGCGCCGCCGCGTCGTCGCCGCTCTTGCACTGGATGACGAATACCTCCTCGGCTGTGGAGCCGGAGGACATATAGGCCGCCGCCGTGCAGCCCTCGGGCAGCTGGAAGTAGTAGCCCAGCTCCTCGTCGGAAATGGCGGTCAGCTCGGATTCAAAGGATACCTTCTCCACCAGCGCCTTGGCCAGGCCCTGGGCGTCCACTGCGGTGTCCTTCTGCTGGCCGCAGGCGGTCAGTGCTGCCACGGACATCACGGCAAGCAGCATCGAAATGATACGTTTCATAAAAGCTCTCCTCAATCATTTTTTCTCTGCGCAGGCCCCTTGCCTGCGGCGGGAAGGGCAGACTTTCCCGACTACGTATTATAGTACAAACCGCCCCAAAGGAAAAGTGCCAAATTGTAACAAAGCAGTTAATTTTCCGGAAAGACTTTTGGCGCTCCCCCGTCCCGGTCTCCGCCCCGTTCCGGCGCAGGCTGCCTGTCCGCGCCGATGAGCAGACTTGCGTCATACGCCTTTCCGTTCTCCTCCAGATAGACGTTGGGCGATGCCCAGATGTTCCACTCCCTGCTGGCCTCCCGGAACGCCTGCACCTCCGGCGACTCCAGCCCCAGCCGGTACCTCCGCACATCCTGCCCCTGATACTGCGGAAAAAACTCCGTCAGCTGCACCTCCGGAAACAGGATCAGGTCAGCCCCATGCTCCCCTGATTTTTCATCTGCGCCAGTGCGATACGCATCCGTCATCCCTCGCTTTCTGCGCCCTATCTTACCACATCCCCTCTCCCACGGCAAGACTGCCCCCTTTACAAACATTATAATTTTGATATAATAGTAAGGCTAAGGAAATTTACAGCATAAGGAGATACGATATATGGCCGTTATTGAATATGACGAGTATAAGCAGAAGCTGCTGGCGCTGGAGCCCACTCTGGGCGAGCTGGAGAAGGCGCTGGGCATCCCCAAGGCCCGGGAGGAGCTGGCCGAGCTCCAGAAGGAGACGGAGCAGGACGGCTTCTGGAACGACCTGGAGCGCAGCCAGCAGGTGAGCCGTCAGGTCAAGCGTCTGGAGAACAAGATCAAAAAGCACGACAAGCTGGTGTCCGAGTGGGAGGACACTCTGACCCTCTGCGAAATGGCACAGGAGGAAGACGATCCCTCCCAGCTGGACGACGTGGTAGAGGGCTACAACACGTTGGAAAAGGAGATCAGCGAGCGCCGTCTGGCCGCTCTGCTGTCCGGCGAGTATGACGGCAACAACGCCATCCTCACCTTCCACGCCGGTGCCGGCGGCACCGAGGCGCAGGACTGGACGGAGATGCTCTACCGCATGTATACCCGCTGGGCCGAGCGCCACGGCTACACCTACCAGCTCATGGACTACGAGGCCGGCGACGAGGCGGGCATCAAGTCCGCCACCATCCTCATCGAGGGTGAGAACGCCTACGGCTACCTGAAGAGCGAGAATGGCGTCCACCGTCTGGTGCGCGTCAGCCCCTTCGACGCCAATGCCCGCCGTCAGACCAGCTTCGCCGCGCTGGAGGTCATGCCGGAGCTGGAGGATGACAGCGAGATCGAGATCCGGCCCGAGGACATTGAGATGCAGGCCTGCCGCTCCTCCGGCGCCGGCGGCCAGCACATCAACAAGACCTCCTCCGCCGTCCGTCTGACCCACCTGCCCACCGGTATCGTGGTGTTCTGCCAGACAGAGCGCAGCCAGTTCCAGAACCGCGACAACGCCATGAAGATGCTGCGGGCCAAGCTGGCGGAGCTGAAGCTGCAGCAGCATGCCGAGAAGATCAGCGACCTGAAGGGCGTCCAGATGAAGATCGAGTGGGGCAGCCAGATCCGCTCCTACGTGTTCATGCCCTACACCCTGGCCAAGGACACCCGCACCGGCTATGAGATGGGCAACATCCAGGCCGTGATGGACGGCGACATCGACGGCTTTATCAATGCCTACCTCACCGCCGCCGCCAACGGCGAGATCAAGAAGTAAGTTCCCTGCGCTTACGAACCTCTACCACCCAAAATCACCCTGCGTTTTTAATACGCAGGGTGATTTTTCTGTCGTATTATACATTTTGTTGTCACTCTTTGGCAATTTCTTTCTGTTTCCATGGCAGCACCACCGGCCCCTCGCCGCTTGTCTCCACATACAGATCCTCGCACTTCTGCTGCGCTTCCGCCAGTAGCTGGACGGCCTGCTCCATGGCATCCATCGCCGCCAGATACATCGCTTTGTAATCTGCCATTTTAACACCCCTCTGCTTCCATTGCAACGCATTGTGACCATATCCACAATATAGATTTTTTTATTTTCCCCTATAATGGAAACAGCAGCAAGTGAGGGTGGTGAACGCCATTTTTGATTATCGTCCATTGTGGGATACCATGCGCAGAAATGGCGTGTCCCAGTACCAGCTTCTCAAGGGCGGCATCGACAACAAGACTCTGGATTCCCTGAAGAAGAACAAGAACATCACCATGGTCACGCTGGAAAAGCTCTGCCGTATCGTGGGCTGTACGCCCAATGACGTGGTCCGCTTCGAGGAATAAAACCGGATCACCCTGCGTATCCGCTACGCAGGGTGATTTTTCTGTCGTATTATACATTTTGTTGTCGATAAAGGAACATTTCGCGCTCCGGCGCGACAGCCTTTCGCCACGGCGGTAGACCAGCGCACCTCCGCGCGGTACGCAGGAGCGGCAGCGACAAGAGGACCGCACGCGATTCGTTGTACGGCGATCCGCACTATCTTGGTTTTCGCGTGGTACACGGCCACGGTTTTCAGCGCACCCCAGCCGCGCAGGAAGTCTTGAAACCTGCGGTTTCAGGCAGCGTTTTTGGTCACTTTTGGGGCTGCGGCCAAAAGTGACCCGTGCCCGAGGGCACGGAACATCCCCTCCCGCTGCTGGAAGAAATGAAACCGCCGGAGGCAAAAGCGCAAGGAAGTGACCCGTCGGAGACACCCGCGCCCGCAGGCGCGGCCCCGCCGAAAATTGCATGAAAAGGACGCCTTCTGGCGTCCTTTTCAGCTGTTTATGTATATTTCCTCACATGCCCGCTGTGCTTCCTCCAGGAGGAGTCTCACCCGTATAGGCACCCCCAATTCTCCGCATGTCCCCATATTTTCCTCCAAAAGCGTCAGCGCATCCTCCGTCGCCGCGAACAGTACGCGGTACATTTTCTGATAGTCAGCCATATATTTCCCCTTTCTTAGTGAACGCGTTTTAGATATATTATGCGTTCACTTCGCCCATTATAGCATATGGCATATCTAAAATAAACATAAAATTTGTTTATTATGGGGTGATTTTATGGCTATCAAAAGTCTTTCTATCCGCATTGATGACGCTGTGCTGGATAAACTGCACATCGTGGCCGATTACGAGGGGCGCTCCGCCAACAGCCAGATCAATATCCTGATCCGCGACTGTATTGCCGCATACGAAAAGCAGCACGGTCCCATCGTTCTCCAGCCGCGCACATAACCTCCCGCGGGTCCAGCAGCCCATTCTTCATTCTCCTGCCAAAGGAACATTTCGCGCTCCGGCGCGGCAGCCTTTTGCCCACGGCGGTAGACCAGCGCACCTCCGCGCGATACGCAGGAGCGGCAGCGACAAGAGGACCGCACGCGATTCGTTGTACGGCGATCCGCACTATCTTGGTTTTCGCGTG
>ENA-UEQN01001861-UEQN01001861.1-human-gut-metagenome-genome-assembly--contig:-NODE-1861-length-15922-cov-7.361754_pt1 | contig 15922 bp, 6 predicted proteins | sample MGYA00242940_ERZ507944 | MGnify/ENA primary metagenome ERZ507944 (study PRJEB26167, sample SAMN06115449) | human gut metagenome | host: Homo sapiens | place: China:Fujian | collected 2015-08-20... | reverse complement strand
CTGAACTTCAGTTTCTCCAACCGCATCTCCCGTCCGTCACAGAATATGGTCAATCCTTTTCCGTTCTATCAGAACAAATATACGTATGCCTGCGGACGTGAGGACTTGAAACCCAGCTACACTTACAATGCAGAACTGGGATATACGTTGAAGAACAACTTCAATGTTTCCGCTTATTATTCTTATTCGGACGATGTATTCTTCCAGGTTGTGGACTTGGATGCCGAAACGAATGTGACTTCTTTCCTTTGGGAGAATTTCATGCAGACGCATGCTTTCGGGCTTAACAATTCGTACACTTTCCGTACCAAATGGCTACAAACTTACGCCCAGCATGGAGTGAGCTATCGCCGGACCACCTCCAGCGCTGCCACCACCTCTCCCGAGGAGAAAGGATGGGCTTATGACGCCAGTCTGCGCAACACTTTCTTCTTCAATGAAAAGAAGACTCTTCTGGCCACGTTGTCCGGTTCCTATTCTTCCCGTCAGTATCAGGGCATCTATCTGATGAGTCCCACTTACAGCGTCAGTGCAGGTATGCTTTACCGGTTGTTGGACAATAAGCTCAACCTCAGCCTGAATGTCAACAATTTGTTTGTCAGCCATTCCAAATTGGAAACCATGTCCAACGGGCTGAAGATAATTGCAGATAACCAGTTCTCCTTTACCAGTTTCCGTATTGGTGTATCCTATACTTTCGGTGGTGATATACGTAGTAAGGGTCAGCGGAACAGTAACGAGGATATTCAGAGGAGGCTATAACGCGGAAAGGGTGCTACTCGGTTTCCCCCTTTTGTTGCTAAGTGAGAGATTGTCGAACTTTCATTGTGGAGCGTTATTGTATAGGCTTTCTAATGTATATGAAGGGTCATTGGAGAAATACCCTTTGGTCATGACATCTATCACATCCTTTCCATTGTTGACATAAGTTCCTGTGGCGTGATTCATCAGCCCGGAACATTCCCGTCCGGCGCCGGCATTGCCGTTGTCCCAATAGAATACGGCCATGCCATTGGTGCGTGCAGCTTTGCATACATATTCCAGGTAGTATTTGCGGAATGCTTCAGAACGGTTGTTGTTGCGGTGTACGCACCCCATTTCTCCAATGTATACGGGAATCCCTTTTTCTACGTAAGCGGTTCTTAATGCTACAAAGATTTTCTCAAGATGCTCTTCGTCTCCCCAGTTCTCTTTTTTGCTGGGGGTGCCGGTGTGTCCCCACTCTGTAAATTTATCTTCCAATGCGAAGGTGGCAGGGTCGTAGTAGTGTACTGATATTAACAGACGGTCTTGTGCCGGGTCTGTCGGGAGCTGCAGGTGTTTTATAGTAAGATTAGGGCTTGTGCAATAGCCGCTGATACCCAAGTAGCGGGTTGCATTGTTGCCGCCGGTGGCACGGACGGCATCTACAAAAACTTGTTGCCATTCGTTGAGTATGGCATATTGTTTGCCTCCGTCGGTGGTATTGGTGCCAGAGCCCCATCTTCCGTCATGAATTTCATTGAGGCCTTCAAAAATGAGGAACTCGCCTTTGTTCTCGAAACGTTGGGCTATTTGTGTCCATATGGATTTGAGTTGCTCTTTGATAGCGGTATTCATGTCCTTGTTTTGTGCTGCTCCTACGATGTCAAGCCAGTGATGCTCGTCAAAACCGTCTTCGTGGATGTGGCGGTGTCCGTCATGATGGATGTTGATAATGGCTTTCAGTCCGGCTTTTTCGGCATATTCCACTACTTCTGCCACGCGGTTCATCCAGTCCGTGTCGATGTGATAGTGTGGGGCCTCGCCTACTTTTCCAAACCAGGTAACGGGGATGCGGACTGATGTAAATCCGGCTTGTTTTACTTTCAAGAGTGTTTCTTGTGTAACTTTGCCGTTGCCCCATGAGGTTTCGTCGGCTATTTCGTTTACATGGGCATCAAGCTGGTTACCCAGATTCCATCCGAGCCCCAACTCCTTTGCCACTTTTACAGCAGGGAGATTCTCGTCTATGGCAGGTTTGCTCTCTTGTTCATTATTTGCAGCCTGGGTGATGATGATGATGGTTTCTTTTTCACCGGCCGTGATAGTTATGCCGGCTTCACGGGCATTCCCTTTATTGGCTTCTGCTGTAAATGCAAATGACGTAAGATTATCGGAAGAAGTATTTGATTTCAGTGTCATCCACCCGGCATTGGATTGGGCTGTTGCGATGGGATAGGATGAAACACGGATGGTTATTTCGCCACCGGCAGCTGCGAAATTCTGAGGGGATACACTTTTCACGGTGAGATAGGGCAACTCCTCTATGGAGGAATTGGAGCTGGAACAGGACAAAATGTTTATGGACAATAGTATTGCCATTACATTCTTCAAGCAGATGAATTTTGTGCTCATAAAATCAGTTTTATAGGTTTATGGCGACAAAGGTAGTGGTAATGGGGTTATGTATAGTTTGAAATCCTGCATATAGAGGTTTGAAATCCTACAAATCAGCTTATATTCATTCTTTGTCCGGTGTATCGGCTGGGTTGGACACCGAAATATTTCTTGAATAAGGTGCTGAAATATTTGGAGTTTACAAATCCCGTTTGTATGGAAACATCGGTCACCGGTATTCCTTGTTGCAGTAGGGCGGCAGCTTGCTTAAGGCGGATAATACGGATGAAGTCTTGCGGAGTATGCCCGGTAAGAGCTTTCAGCCGTTCGTGGAAGAGAGTTCGACACATGGCCATGTTTCGGCAGAGCCGGTCAATGTCGAATTCAAAATCGCTTATGTTATCTTTCACGATTTGAGTTGCTTTTTCCACAAAGGCACTGTCCGCATTATTGGGCATGGCAGATTGTACAGGCATTTCTTTGATGGTCTTGTCTGTCGAAAGGGTATGTTGCAGGGCAATCTGTGTATAGTATTGCCGTAGGCGTCTGCGATTCTCTATTTGTGCCTGAATTTTGGCTTTCAGTATATCTATGTCGAAAGGTTTGGCTATGTAGTCATCGGCTCCTTTCTGCAATCCTTCTATGATGGATGTCCTGAAGGTCTTGGCGGTAAGTAGTATGACCGGTATACCTGAAGTGGCAGGAGTGCTTTTTATACGGTGGCACATTTCGTCACCCGGCATACCGGGCATCATTATATCAGATAACACTAAACTGGGATATTGCGTTTCCATATATTCCAGCGCTTCTTGCGCATTGGATTTGTCTATGACCCGGTAAACCGGTTCAAATATACGGCGCATATAGAGGCGGAGTTCATCATTGTCTTCTACAATGAGCAATGTATCCTTGTCCGAGTCACAAAGTGTGGTGTTTTCGGTGGTAGTGAAATCTTTCGTGATTGGAGTGGTAGTGGGCACGGCAGAGGCTGTGACTGCAGCCTTGTTGAGTATGAGCATGAACTCCGAACCTTGGTTTACGATGGAGTTGACTTTGATGTCCCCTTTCAGTAAAGTGGCAAACCGCTTGGCTTGTAATAGTCCCAAGCCGATGCCCGGAGTGCCGGAACTGATGGCATTGCTGGCACGGAAAAAACTTGTAAACAGTTTCTTTTGTTCTTTGGGGGAGATGCCGATACCTGTATCGCTGACGATAATCTGTACTTTGTCAGCTTCGGCTTTCACGTCGATGCTGATTTTCCCTCCAGCAGGAGTGTATTTAAGAGCGTTGGATAGAAGGTTGGTAAGTATCCGGTCCAGTAATTTACTGTCGGCCCACACCCCCAACTGGCAGTTAATGCTGCTTGCCTGCAATGTTTTCTGTTGCTGCTGGCAGAGCGGTTGAAAGATAGTGAAGAGGTTGTCGATATTCTGTTTTAGTGGCACAGCCTCCATTTTGGGGTTCATACTGGAATGGTCTATTCGTTCAAAATCAAGTAGCTGTGATAATATGTCCAGTAGCTTGTTGAGATTGGAATGTGCCAGCCCTATAGACCGGATGGCGTCTGCATGAAGTGTGGAATCCTGACGCAATTCGTCCAAAGGAGCTTTGACAAGCGTAAGTGGGGTACGGATGTCGTGGGCTATGCTTACGAAGAAGGCAATCTTTTCGTTCATATAGTGGCGCACCAACTGTTGCTGTTTGCTTTTGATAATCACTCCTATAATACCGCATAGGGTTATGGTATATAATAGCCAAGCCCACCAAGTGTTCCACCATGGCTGGCAGATGGTGATGCTTGTTGTCCGGTTGCTTAATATAAGCCCGCTGTTGAGGCTGTATGACCGTATGCAAAGTTGGTATTTGCCTGGTGATACATTCGTGTAGCGCAGTTGCTCATTGTTTTCCAACTTGTTCCAGTCACGGTCAAACCCTTCAAGCATGTATTCGTATGCAATGTCTTCCTGATAACGGAAACTTACTGATTCAAATCCTATTGTGAATGAATTGTGTCGGTATGATAAAGTGATGGTGCTATCTGCCAGCATTTGCATGAGCTCTGGACGCATGTCTGTGGATTCTCTGCTGTCTATATTGTCTATCCGGAAGTTGGTGAGCTGTAAAGACGGGGCCTGATAGGAAGTGAGTGAAATGTGGGGTTTGAAAATCAGTACTCCGGTGGTGCTTCCCAGTGCTACACGTCCATCTGCCAATAGGATAGCGGCGGAACGGTTGTAGAATCTCGACATCACATGCTCAAAGTTTTGGTTGTATATCTGCATGGACGGCTGTGGGGGAAGGCAGGCCAGTCCGTGGTCGGTAGTTATCCATAACATCTTGCTGTGGTCGATGAGCAAGGCACTTACACGATTGGAGGGCAGACGTTGCTCGGTAGAGAAAGCCCTTTTTTCAAGAGTTTGCAGATTGCACAAATAAAGGCCTCCGCCATCACTTCCCAGCCATGCTTGTTCATCGTCTATAAATGCTATGGATTGAATGAAAGCATTGAAATCCTCCCCTTTGTTGTCGGTGCTCTTAAATATATGTGCCTGTTTCCCAGTTTGTTTGTTTATCAGTACCAGCCCGTCCACTGTGCCTACAGCAATGGTATGTGCATCCTTTTGTGCTATGCAACGTGCTTTAATTACGTTGTACGATTTCCACTGCCGGGTAGGGTGCTCCAGTTGCAACAACTGGTTGTCCATTGTCCCTATCCATAAATCTCTGTCTGTATCAAACTGTACTGTAGAGAGGTAGTCGGAAGGCAAACTGCTGTTGGTGCTTAAGTAATGATGTAAAATTTCTCCCTGGCTGTTGAGAAGAAAGACTCCATTGCCATAAGTGCCTGCAGCGATGATATCCTGGGAATCGATGGAGATACTTAATACCACATTGCCTGGAAGTATCTGCCTGCATCGGTTATTTGGGGGATTGTATATGCTGATACCATTATCGGTGGCAATCCACAATTCACCGTTGCTTTGTTCGCAGAATGCATTTACATTGTCATCGGCTAAGGATGGTTCTTCTCCTTTGCGATGTCTCAGTAAAGTTGTACTGGTTTCCTCGGGCATCATGAGAAATGCCCCGCCGGTATAAGTCCCTATCCATATATTGTCTTCGCAATCTCGGCATAGGGAATACACTCCCATGGCAGTAAGCATCCGGTTGGTGCGCGTGAAGAGTGGCTCCGCTTCGCCGCTGGATAAGTTGTAGGTGTACACTCCATCTCCATCAAAACCCAATAAAACGGTGGACGGTGTCATTTCTATCATGGAACGGATAGGAGTGTGAGGGAGAGAACCGTTTTTGACAGGCTGCTCTTGCCATGAACTGAGACTGATACTTTTCACTCCACAGTTGAAAGTACCTATTAATAATATCTCCTTGTTTGGAAGTGGTAGGAGACTTTGTACATAGGTGTCCGGGCAGAGTTTTTGTAATAAATTCCTATCCTTGGAATAGATACGTAAGTCACATGTGGTACCTATGGCCATACTTTGAGGTAATTCTGTGATATAGGTCACATGGCAGTCGGAATCAATAAGTTGGGGCGTTTCACCTAATAGACAACAGTAGAGACCGCTATTGAGCCCTATCCACAACTGTTACTGAGAGTCAATAAAAAGGTAATGGAGAACCAGGCCCATATAAATATGTTCGGCTAAATCAAGGTAGAGCTCAAATTGATCGGTAAGCAGGTTATATCTGTAAATCCGTCCTACGTTATTATAAGCATAAAGTGAATTGTTGGGGCTTATGGTTAACATGGTAGTACTTCCTGAGGCATCGGAAAACCTTTGGTTGGTCCCTAATTTATAGCTTTTCATCGAGCGCCCGTTGAAACGGTTGATTCCATCAAGTGTGCCCATCCATATAGCTCCTGACTTGTCTGTTGCGATGGAAAAGACCCGTAGGCTGTTCAACCCCTCTTCTGTACCAAATTGTAGGCTGGAAAAACGCTGGATATGCTTGTCTGCATGGGCTGTGATTGAGAACAGCATGAAGAAAAGCAAGACCAGAGTCTGTAGAGTTTGTTTAGTGCAGATATACATTTGCTATGCAATGTTGGTTAACGAGTACAAAAGTACATTAACTCTGTGAATGTTCAAAACAATAATCCAATAAGTTCGAATTGTTGAAAGTATTTGTATTGAAAATCAGTGCCTTGTGATAAAATGCAAGAATTCAAACCTGATATGTGGGGATTCAAACCTGATGAATGGATACTTTAATGAACTTTGCGGCCTAACCGAGAATCTGGTTTACAAATTTTATTATTAATATTATGAAAGTAAAGAAATGTAAAAACACGTTACTCTGCGGCACACTTACTCTCTGTTTGTGGGGAGGTTTTTCGCAAGTGAGGGCTGCTTCATTTGAAAATTTTGCAATAGAACAGCAAAGCAACAAAGTAACAGGTATTGTGAATGATGAGTTTGGTCCGGTGATAGGAGCCTCTGTTGTTGAAAAAGGAACCAGCAATGGTGTAGTTACTGACCTGGATGGTAAATTCAGTCTGAATGTTAAACCTGGAGCAACATTAATCATCAGTTTTGTAGGATACAAACAGCAAGAAGTAAAGGCTGGTAATGCTCCATTGAACATTGTACTTGAAGAAGACAGCAAGATGCTGAGTGAAGTGGTCGTAACTGCTTTAGGTATTAAGCGCGAGCGTAAGGCTCTGGGATATGGTGTGGCTGAAGTGCAGGGTGAAGCGTTGACCAAGGCCAAAGAAACGAATGTCATCAATTCAATGGCGGGCCGTGTTCCAGGTTTGGTAGTGACCCAGACTGCAGGTGGAGCTTCCGGTTCTTCCCGTGTGATATTACGTGGTAGTACAGAGATGACTGGTAATAATCAGCCTTTGTATGTGATAGACGGTGTACCTTTGGATAATACCAATTTTGGTAGTGCCGGTACTTACGGCGGTTTTGACCTTGGTGACGGTATTTCCAGTGTCAATCCTGATGACATTGAAAGCATGTCGGTGCTGAAAGGACCTGCTGCCTCGGCTCTTTATGGTAGTCGTGCCAGCCACGGTGTGATTCTTATCACGACCAAAAAGGCCAATAAGGATAAGGTTAGCGTGGAATACAACGGAACGCTGACTTTTGATACTCAGTTGGCTAAATGGGATGATGTTCAGCAGGTCTACGGTATGGGTGCCAACGGAACTTATCCCATTAACGCGGTGTCTAATACGAACATGAGCTGGGGTGCCAAAGCTGACGGTACCAATATGCTTAAGTATTTTGATGGTGTGGAACGTCCTTACCTGATAGTTCCTGACAATACTTCCCAGTTCTTCCGCACAGGCTTTACTGCAACTAACAGTGCTATCATCGGGGTGAATAATGGCAAGACCGGTATTCGTTTCACCTATACTGATATGCGCAATAAGGATATTGTGCCAAAGACTCACATGAGCAGGGACATCTTCAATTTGCGCGCCAATACCAGTGCCGGGAAGTTTGACTTGGATTTCAGTGTTAACTATACCCGTGAAGATGTGAAAAATCGTCCTGCATTGGGAGACAGCAAATCGAATATTGGAAAGAATTTAATGACTTTGGCCACCACTTATGACCAGGCATGGCTCAAGTCTTATCAGGATGCCAGTGGTGAATATGCCAACTGGAATGGTATGGACCCTTATAATGTGAATCCTTATTGGGATGTTTACAAGAACTCAAACAGCTCTAAGAAAGACCAATTCCGTTTCAATGGTAAGGTTGTCTGGAACATCACTCAACACCTGAAGGTACAAGGAACAGCAGGAGCTGAGCTTAATTGGTTTACTTTTGAAGACTACAAGGCTCCTACCACGCCGGGATATGAATCCGGTTACTTGCAGAATAATAATTTCCGTAATCGCATGTATAACTTCGAGCTTCTGGCCCTCTATAATAACTCTTGGGGGAATTTCGACTTTAATGCGACATTGGGAGGTAACTTGTACAAAGTGAATAACCAGACTATAGTCACTACTGCCAAGGACATGAAGATTCGCGATGTGGTGGCTTTGATGAGCTTCAATGAAGTAAGTGTAGAGCCTTACAGTTATCGTAAGCAGATTAACTCTATTTATGGTGCCGTTAACTTGGGTTGGAAGCACATGCTTTACTTTGATGCAACCCTTCGTGGCGACCAGTCTTCCACATTACCCATCAGTAATAACATGTATATCTATCCTTCTTTCTCCGGTAGCTTTGTATTCTCCGAGTTGCTGAAGTTGGGTGACAAACTTCCTTATGGTAAAGTGCGTATGTCATGGGCGCAAGTTGGTAGTGATACCGATCCATATCAGCTCGGATTGGTGTATACCAAGTCTAAGTTTGCTTATCCCGGTTATACTATTGGTTATATCAGTAACGGTACTATCCCCAATAAGGATTTGAAACCTACCAAGACCAATTCATTCGAAATGGGTCTGGAACTGAAATTCTTGAAGAACCGTATCGGCTTGGACTTCACTTATTACAGCCAGCTTAGCAAGAATCAGATTATGGGTATGGCCAGCTCCTCGACTTCCGGCTACGGCTATCGTTTGATTAATGCGGGTGAAATTGAGAATAAAGGTGTGGAAATAGCTTTGAACACTCGTCCGATTCAAACGAAAGACTTCTCTTGGGATTTGAATTTCAACTTCTCGAAGAATAGTAATAAGGTGAAGAAACTGGTGGACGACATGGATATGTTTGAACTGGAAAAGGCTACATGGCTTGACGTACAAGTGGCTGCCAAGGTAGGTGAGAATTTCGGCTCTATCGTAGGTCCCGACTTCCAGCGTAACGAAAATGGTGATATTCTTATCGATCCCTCAACCGGATTGCCTATGTACGACAAGAGCAACCATGTGCTGGGAAATGCATCTTGGGACTGGACCGGCGGTGTTTATACCAACTTCTCCTACAAGAATATTTCACTTTCTGCCGTGTTTGATGTGAAGGTAGGTGCTGACCTTTATTCTATGTCAGCTCGGGCCGCGCATGAAACAGGCAAGAGCATGGCCACTTTGGAAGGCCGCGAAGCATGGTATAAGTCCGAAGAGGCTCGTCAGGCAGCAGGCTATGCCAAGGATTCTCCTGACTGGATACCGACCGGTGGTTTCATTGCTCCGGGTGTGATTGACAATGGTGACGGCACCTATCGTGAAAACGACATTATAATTAATCCAGAAAAGTACTGGATGAATGTTTGCCGCAATGCGCCTTCTATGTTCATCTATGATAACTCTTATGTAAAGTGCCGCGAAATCACGCTGAGCTACACCTTACCTAAAACCTGGTTGAAGAATGTAATAGACGGACTGACAGTATCGTTTGTAGCCCGTAATCCGTTCATTGTCTGGAAAAATATTCCAAACATTGACCCGGACTCCAACTACAACAATACCACCGGTATGGGTATGGAGTATGGTTCACTGCCTTCACGCAAGAGCTACGGCTTCAATATTAATGTAAAATTCTAAGAGACCCCATACAATTTATCCAATACATTATTAAAAAAGATATATACAATGAGACACTATAAATCATATATCACAATGGCGTTGGCAGCATGTACTTTGTCTTTTGCTTCTTGCAGCGATGAGTACATGGAGAACATGAATACCGATCCCTCAAAGGCTGCAACCATTGACCCCAACGCACAGCTCACGACTGCCCAACTCCATACTTATGGTGACCTGGAGGTGAGTGAAACTTACCGTAGCTACATTTATGCCTTTAATCAGCAACTGATGGGCTGCTGGAATACTACGAATTATGGTGGCCGCCATACACTTGACCTTAACGAGATGGGGCATATCTGGCAGAACTACTATTTGAAAAATATCAAGGACCTTACCGATGCGCAGGCACGCACTACGGATGATGACGAGAAGGTGAACATCAATGCGGCTGTCCGCATCTATCGTGTCTATCTCATGTCTCATCTTACTGATATTTATGGTGATGTACCTTACTTTGAAGCGGGAAAAGGCTTTATTGATGGTAAGTTCACGCCTAGATATGACACGCAAGAAGAGATATACAATGACTTTTTTGCGGAACTCGACGCTGCCGTAACAGCTTTTGATGGTACCAAGGACCGCATCACCGGAGATGTCATTTATAACGGTGATATAAACAAATGGAAGAAGTTTGCCAATTCACTCCGCCTGCGTTATGCTATGCGTATCTCGGATGCCAACCCACAGAAGGCCCAGGAAGAGTTTGAAAAAGCTTTGGCTGCAGATGGTGGTATCATTGTCTCTGGTGCTGATGACGCACTGATTCCTTATTTGGATATTGCTTTTGACTTTGGTGGCGAAAGCTATTCCGACTATCGTCGCAACGCTTTGTCACAACGTCTGTATGGTAACGACCCTCGCAATAACCCCAGTTTTATCTGCTCTACTTTTTATAATCAGCTGTTCAATACTGGTGACCCTCGTTTCCTTGCTATCATACGATTCTACTTTGACCAGATAATGAGCACAACCAGTACCGAAGGCCGCATTGATATCACTGAAGAGGTATTGGCTAAAAATATGGCGCATCCGCGCGATCCAGGTGCATTCTTCTATGAACCTTGGCCCGAAGCGTACGAGAGCGACCTTATAAAAGAATTGCAGGAAAGCAATCCTGCCATTGAAAAGATTTCCATGGATACAGAAACGGAACCCAAGTTGGCAAGTAACTTTCTTGAGGGTGAAAACCCGGGAGTGGTTATAACCTCGGCCGAAGTGGACTTCCTGCTGGCAGAAGCTGCTCTGAAAGGATGGAATGTGGCTGGCTCCGTAGAAGAGCATTATAGAAAAGGTGTACGTGCGGCTATGGACTTCTTGACGGACAATTACGGATGTGATAAAGTAACTGATGAAGAGTTCGACAACTATATGGCCAATAACATCATTGGTTACACGGTAGAGCAGAAAAAGGCATCTATCAATACGCAGGCATGGATTCTGCATTTCACCAATCCGTTGGAGTGTTGGGCTAATTTGCGCCGTTCCAACTACCCACAGCTAAAGTCTCCTGCAGAGTATGGCTTCAGCCAGGTTCTTACTGGGGGAGCAGCTATCCCGGTCCGTCTGTGCTATCCTGTGCTGGAATCTTCATACAATAAGAAAAACTATGAGGAAGCGCTGGAGCGTATGGGAGGTAATAATAGCTGGAATACCCCTGTGTGGTGGGATAAAAATAATGTTCAATAATTTCTGTTCAACATCAAATTAACTATCAATATGAAAAAGATATATGTTATGCTGTTTGCCATATTGGCATTCAACGCCTTCTTGACAAGCTGCAGCGACGAAGAGCCGTTCTCTACGGCTACGCCCAATGATGAGCCTCGTATACTCGACCCTACCTTTCCGGATCGGGTCAATGGAAATTTGGCCACATTTGCCAATTTCAGTCGTGACGGCAAATTTTCGATGAAACTCACGGTGACTCCCGCGGACTATACTACCGTAACCTGGTTTGTGGATGGAGAAGAAGTGGCTACCGGTACTGAAATAGAAAAGGAATTTATGGCAGGAACTTATCACCTTAAAATAACAGCTACCACCACTGTTGGGAAATCCACTTACCGTGAGGGGCTTATCCAGGTAAATCCTTTAGTGGATGACCCCAGTGCCACTGAAGTGGCATTCGAACGTATTGTGGCTCCCGGTAATAAAGCTTGTCTTTACGGCGATAACCTGGATAAAGTGGAAAGCATTCTTATTGGTGGGATGGCTGCCACGGATATTACTTATGTGGAGTCGGAAGATGGCAATTATGTGGAATATACTGTGCCTGCCGGCTTGTCGGAGGGAGACTACCGGGCTATTTTTATCGATGCCGAAGGAAATGAATATGGCGCCAATAAAGTGAAAGTGACTAAAGGGGCTATGATTACAATGGGAGCCAACCGTGCTACCGTTGGTACGGCATGGATAATGACCGGTATTAATCTTGATGCTGTTGCCTCGGTTGCGGTAGCTGATGTGGAGGTAGTGGAATTTGCAGAGCAAACTACCACTTCTCTCACGCTGATTTGCCCGGAACTGGCAGAAGGGGAATATACAGTGACTGGTAAGACCAAGACTGGTGAGAGTATACAGTTCTATGCCAATGGTGAAGTTACTACAGAACAGAAAGTTACTATCTCTTCTGAGAAAGCCCTATGGGAAGGCCATCATTATGTGTCTTGGGACAAAGCGGACGGTGATCCGAACAAATCGTTCAACCTAATTCCTCAAGAAGTGATGACTGCCCTTAAGCCGGGAACTATTTTGCGGGTGTATTATTCGATAGAGCCTACAGCAGAATATCATCAGATGCAACTTGCTACCGGTTGGTGGACAGGGCTGATGGATAAGATAGAATTCAGTGAAGATGGTGTTTACGAACTGATTATCACCCAAGAGGTTATTGACAAGATAAATGCTGAGGCCGGATTCCTTTGTGTGGGACACGGTTACTATGTTGACTTGGTAACAGTTCAATAATTTCTAATAAAGAGTGAAAAAATGCATACTTACATTTTACGATTTTTTCTGCTGTTTGCTGCATCTGCCACAAATCTTAGTGCACAGATACCCATATATCAAAATCCTGATATGCCTATCGAAGTGCGCGTTGAGGATGCGTTAAGCCGTATGACACTTGAAGAAAAGGTGGCACTTTGCCATGCGCAGAGCAAGTTCTCATCGGCAGGGGTGCCCCGTTTGGGTATTCCAGAGTTGTGGATGAGTGATGGACCTCATGGAGTTCGCCATGAGTTTGAATGGAATACTTGGAATTATGCGGGTTGGACCAACGACTCTATTACGGCTTTTCCTGCTCTTACGGCTCTTGCCGCCACTTGGAATCCGGATATGGCTGCACGCTATGGCAAGGCTATTGGCGAGGAGGCACGTTATCGTAAGAAAGACGTATTGTTAGGTCCCGGTGTCAATATCTACCGTACTCCCCTTAATGGGCGTAACTTTGAGTATATGGGTGAAGACCCTTATCTTGCCGGTGTGATGGCGGTTCCTTATGTCAAGGAATTGCAAAAGAACGGTGTTGCTGCTTGTGTGAAGCATTTTGCATTGAACAACCAGGAGCTGTGGCGTGGTACCGTTGACGTTGAAGTGAGTGACCGTGCTCTTTACGAAATCTATTTGCCTGCTTTCAAGCAGGCAATAGTGGAAGGGGGGGCATGGAGCGTCATGGGAGCTTATAACAAGTATCGTGGCCAGCATTGTTGCCATAATGCCCGTCTGCTCAATGATATTCTACGTGATGAATGGGGTTTTGACGGTTGTGTCATTACGGATTGGGGAGGAGCTCACGACACCAAAGAGGCTGCTTTTAATGGTCTTGACATCGAAATGGGGTCTTATACTAACGGTTTGACTTCGGATAATAGCTTGGGGTATAATCTCTATTATTTGGCAGATTCCTATCTGGAGATGTTGAAGAAGGGGGAATTGCCGATGGCGTCAGTGGATGCGAAAGCGAGAAATATACTGCGTCTGATTTTCCGGACTTCATTGAATCAGAATAAGCCGTATGGCTCACTCTGTACCAAAGAACATTATGATGTGGCTAAAGTAATAGGTGACGAGTCCATCGTACTGTTGCGGAACAATGGCATTCTTCCATTACAAGCTGATAAGTATAACCGGATATTGGTGGTTGGTGACAATGCTGTCCGTAGACTTACGGATGGTGGCGGTTCGTCGGAATTGAAACCAAAAGATATGATTTCTCCACTTGATGCACTGCGTGCCCTATATGGTGATAAGATAGAATACACCCAGGGTTATGCATGCGGCCGTCCCTTTTTTGGACATGAGGAGGAAATGCAACAGACGGTGATAGACTCTTTGCGTGCTGAGGCTGTGGCAAAGGCACGGCAGGCAGATGTTGTTATCTATGTGGGAGGTTTGAATAAAAATGCTTTTCAGGATTGTGAATCTACTGACCGTAAGTCGTATAATTTACCTTTTTCTCAAAATGAATTGATAGAAGAGCTTGTTGCTGTCAATCCAAATCTTGTGATAGCCAATATCAGTGGCAATGCTTATGCTATGCCGTGGTTGAAGAAAGTGCCTGCAATCCTGCATATTTCTTATTTGGGGACCATGGGAGGAGCGTCGATTGCAGATGTTATCAGTGGTAAAGTGAATCCATCGGGTAAACTGCCTTATTCTTTCCCGGTGAAGTTAAGCGATTGTTCGGCGCACTCTTTTGGTGAAGGGGCTTATCCGGGTATCGATACTGGCAAGGAAGATGTGTCTTTGACGGATTATCAGCGCAATGTCGGTGTCAACCCTAAAGAAGAGTATAAAGATGATATTTTAGTAGGTTATCGTTGGCACGATACAAAGAAGATTCCGGCTCTTTTTAGTTTTGGGCATGGATTGAGTTATACTTCTTTCAAATACGGCAAGTCTCGGCTGTCATCGAAGACGATGGATGAAAAAGGAAGTATCAAGGTGACAGTACCCTTGACTAATACGGGTACGAGGATTGGTAAAGAAGTGGTACAACTTTATCTTGGAGATCCGGTGTGTAGCGTTATCCGTCCATTGAAAGAGTTGAAGCATTTTACAAAAGTAGAGGTCGAACCTGATGAAACTGTTCAAGTGGAATTTGTTATCACTCCTGATGATTTGAAGTTTTTTGATGAGGCAAGCCATCGATGGGTAGCTGAATCGGGAGTGTTCAATGTGTATGTCGGGACTTCATCTGCAGATATTCGTTGCATGCACTCCTTTAAATATATATGTGATTGACGTAATAATTCAATGGCAATTAAACATATATGTGAAGAAAACGTACTGCCTTTTAGGCAGTACGTTGCATAATGAATCATTCTTTTGAAGCTTGAAATTTAATCAATATCCATTATCTTTGTATATTTGGATAGATAATTGCTAATATAAAACCATGATGAAACAGAAACTTCTTTGCCTTTTGCCATTCTTCCTATTGTCGGGATGTGGACAGGCTACTTACAAGAATGCATCTCTGCCGGCAGAAGAGCGTGCCGGACTTTTGCTGAAGGAACTGACGCTCGAAGAGAAGGTGTCCTTGATGATGGACAGCTCCAAACCAGTGGAACGTCTGGGCATCAAGCCCTATAACTGGTGGAATGAAGCGTTGCATGGAGTGGCGCGTGCCGGGCTGGCCACAGTGTTTCCCCAACCGATTGGTATGGCGGCATCCTTCTCGCCGGAGACTGTATACGAGGTATTTACTGCTGTTTCTGATGAGGCCCGTGCCAAGAATGCCTACTATACATCCCAGGAAAGCCATGAACGCTATCAAGGATTGACGATGTGGACGCCTACAGTGAATATCTATCGCGACCCCCGCTGGGGAAGGGGTATAGAGACTTATGGGGAAGACCCTTATCTGACCAGCCGTATGGGTGTGATGGTTGTAAAAGGTTTGCAGGGTACGAACGATGGAAAATATGACAAGCTGCATGCTTGTGCCAAGCACTTTGCCGTACACTCCGGTCCGGAATGGAACCGCCATGAGTTTAATGCGGAAAATATCAAGCCCCGTGATTTGTATGAAACTTATCTTCCTCC
>ENA-UEQN01001860-UEQN01001860.1-human-gut-metagenome-genome-assembly--contig:-NODE-1860-length-15928-cov-143.867264_pt1 | contig 15928 bp, 10 predicted proteins | sample MGYA00242940_ERZ507944 | MGnify/ENA primary metagenome ERZ507944 (study PRJEB26167, sample SAMN06115449) | human gut metagenome | host: Homo sapiens | place: China:Fujian | collected 2015-08-20... | reverse complement strand
GTAAGAGTGAAGTAAATTTTGTGGTCACTGGCATTGCACAAACAAAAATAGGTGTAAAAAGTATCTGGATCGGAATTTTCCTGAGAAATCTGCGTATCGAAATCGACATTCGCTTCAATATATTCAGCCGTCGGATCTCCCTCGAATTCCGGAGCGGGATAATAATTATCGTCCTTATCGCATCCGGTCGTTGCAACCAATGCGACAAACAACAAAAAATAATGAATTATTATTTTCATAGCAAAAATAATTTATAGTTTATAATCAGGCCATTGGTGACTATCTTCGACATTGTAAATATAACCAAAACATCCACGACATCCAAATAAATCGAACGCGAACCATCCGATACCGGGACAAACTTTTACACAACAACTTCCGGAGAAGATCCATATCCGGCGAAATAATCGTCGGATTTCCCCAACTGATACCGAAACCTGCCGCATCGTTCCCATCCCGACAATTCGAATTCCGTCCCGGTACAAAATGGCGGGGGCGCACCGCTGTCGGTACGCCCCCTGGCAAGCAACAATTGTTTAACTAATAATAACCCTCCAAATTACTACTTATTATTTGCCTGCTCCGGTTGTGTTTTCTGACTCTCTGCAGCGGCAGGAATCTCGGATTCCGGCGTTACGGCTTCGATCTCGACAGCCTCGACCTGCTCGGTCGCTACCGGTTCCGTCGCGGCCGTATCCTGGGCGGCCTTCTGGGTTTTCTGACCGCAGGAAGCCATGCTTCCGGCCATTACGATTACAGCTGCTGCAATGAATAACTTTTTCATTTTGCGATTGTTTTTTAACTAAAAAATAATTTTTTTCCTTCGGTTCCCCAACCTCTGTATTCATTACATCGTCAAGGTGTATGCCAATCCGCCGGCATAAATCATTATGCTGTTAATCAAAGATATAAGAAATTGATAATTTTATATGCGGCTGTGGAACGGTGTGGAAATTCCCAAAATGATGTGGAATATTTCCACACCCGACGACTATTCGATGCCGTACAGATGCAGTTTGTTGTAGAGCGTCTTGCGATCGATCCCCAGTAGCCGGGCCGCCTGGGATTTGTTGCCGCCGGCCGCCGCCAGCGCCCGCCGGATCCGCTCTTCCTCTCCCGCCGGATCGCGCAAAGCGATCGGCGCCGGAACAGCCTCCGACAATTCGGCGGGCAGCTCGGCCGGAGTGACGTACTCGCCCGTCGTCAGCAGAACCGCCCGGGTCACGGCGTTCTTCAGTTGCCGCAGATTTCCGGGCCAGTCGCAGGCCACGAGCAGTTTTTCAGCCTCCGGATCGAAACCCACCACGTGTTTGTCGAGCTCGCGGTTGGCCTGGTCCAGAAAAAAGTCGGCATAGAGCATAATATCCTCCCTGCGCTCCGCGAGATCGGGCATATGGAGCACGAATTCATCGATGCGGTGGTAGAGGTCGGCACGAAACGACCCGCGCGCGATAGCCGCCTCCAGATCCTCGTTCGTGGCACAGATCAGACGCACGTCCACCGGAATTTCGCGCAACCCTCCGACGGGTTTTATTCTGCGCTCCTGAAGGGCTCGCAGCAACTGGATCTGAACTTCGTAGCTCAAGTTGCCCACCTCGTCCAGGAAAAGCGTACCGCCCTGCGCCGATTCGAAAGCGCCCTTCTTATCGGACAGCGCTCCCGTGAAGGAGCCTTTGATATGGCCGAAAAACTCCGAAGCGGCCAGTTCACGCGACAGAGCGCCGCAATCGACCGCCACGAAGGGTTTGCCCGCCCGTTTGCTGCGCAGATGGATCAACCGGGCCACGTGCTCCTTGCCCGTGCCGCTCGCCCCTTCGAGCAGCACCGACATATTGGTAGGAGCCACCAGACGGACGTATTCGTACAGTTTACGCGAAGCGTCGCTGTGCCCTTCGATGTAATTCAATTCGCCTTCGTCCAAGGCCCTGTCCCCCTTCCGGCGCGGTTTCGCGGGCGCCGGAGCCATCGCTGCGGATGCGGGCATAGCCGTTTCGGGGTGCGGGGCATCCAGCGCCTCGCGGATCTTGCGGAGCAGCTCGTCCGGCTGAACGGGTTTGGAAACATAGTCCCTTGCGCCGAGCTTCATACTCACCACGGCATTGCGGATTTCGGCATAACCGGTCATCACGATCACGGGTATCGTCACGCCCCGTTCGGCGATCCACTGCAACAGATCGGTCCCGTCCCCGTCGGGCAGACGCATGTCCGAAAGCACCAGATCGTAGCTCCCCTCCGCGAGAAGCCGGCGCCCGGCGGCGATGTCGGCAGCCGTATCGACTCCGAAGCCCTTCTTGCCGAGCCACGTGCGCAGCATCAGCGAAAAGGTTACGTCGTCATCTATGATCAATATCTTTTCCATACCGAAATTTCATTCAAAAAAACCGAAGCCATCCGCAGAGGCTTCCCGCAACGCTCCTCTTCGGCGAGGCTCCTTCTCCGGCATCGTCCGACACCGAAGCGTCCGATCCTCTGCAACTTCCCGTCCGGGCATGATGCGAACGGACGGCCTTCTGTCGGAATACGCCCCCGGCGGAGATCAACGGTCGCAAAGATACTCTTTTTTTGCCGCCCGGACAATTTCGCCGACCCTTTCCGCTACACCGAGCGCTGCGCTGCGCAAAGCCCCGTCCGCAGAACCTTCCGAACGCTCCAGACGGCGCAATGCCGCAGCGAGCTCCTCCTCGCCCAGCAACGTGTAGATCGGCACCATTTTGTGAGCGATCGCACGCAAAGCGACCGCATCTCCGGCGAGCGCGGCCCGGCGCAAGGTTTCGGCATGGGCCTCGTTCTCGGCGACAAAGGTCCGGATGATCTCCCGCGCGGCTTCGGCGTCGTCGCGGGCGAAAGCCGTCAGAGCTTCGAACCCGCGAACCGCATCCTCTTCCGGAAGACACTCCTCCGGGGCAACCCCCGCCTCCGGCACGACACGGCGTAACACGGCCACCAGTTCCGCCCGCGCGAAAGGTTTCCGCAGCACGGCTGCAAATCCCCGTTCGACATAGGCCGACTCATCGTCCGAACGGGCTGAAACGGCTACCACCGGCAGCTCCGCACGAACGGCCCGAATCCGTCGCAACACCTCGAACCCATCCACTCCGGGCATCTGTATATCGGTAAAAACCAGATCGAAAGCAGACTCCTGCACCAATTTTTCAGCGTATTCGGGAAAAGGACAGCTCTCCGTTTCGATTCCCAACTCCCGGCAGAGAACTGCGGTCATCTCAAGTTGCAGGGGGTCGTCATCCACCAGCAGGCAGCGGAGGGGTCGTCCGCCCTCCATACACACTCTGCCCGAACACATCCCCGCTGCGGCTTCCTTTTCGGAAGCGTCGTCCTCCGCCTCCCCGACCGGAACGGCGACCAGGAATCGGCTTCCGGCGCCCGGTTCGCTCTCCAGCTCGATCGTACCGCCGAGCAGCTTCACGAGACGATCGACGATCGAGAGGCCCAGCCCTACGCCGCTCACGCCGCCCGCCGACGGCAGGCGCACAAACTCCTGAAAGATGCGCTCCCGCTCCTCGGGGCCGATTCCCCGACCCGTATCGCTGACACGGAACAGCAGCCGCCCCTCTTCCAACCAGGCGTCAAACGCGACGAACCCCCGGTCGGTGAACTTGATCGCATTGGAAAGCAGGTTCTCGGCGATCTGCCGCACACGCGAGGGATCGCCCGCGACCTGTCCCGAAAGTTCGGCGGCGAGCGTACACCGCAATTCGATTCCTTTGGCCGCAGCCACCGGCTCGAACCCGGTGCAGACAGCCGTAAACAGATCGGCCGGAGAGAAGGCGATGCGATTGACGGCGACTTTGTTGGAGTCGAGTTTGTAGAAATCCAGCAGGTCGGTCACCAACTCCAACAGGTGATCGGCCGAGCTCTTCATATGATCCAGATAAAGCGCACCCCGCTTGCCCAGGTCCAGACGCGTAAGCAGATCGATATAGCCCATGATCGAACCCAGCGGGGCCTTGATGTCGTGCGTAATGGTGAGCATCAGCTTCTCACGGGCCTCCAGCAAGGCTTCGTTGTGGCGATTGGCCGCTTCGAGCTGGCGTTTGTAACGGTTGCTGCGGTTCACGTCCCGCCAGAGGATTCCGACGAAGAGCAGCATCACCAGCAGCGATCCGGCAGCCACCGAGCCCAGAATGACGAGCGAGCTGCGCCGCACCTGTTCACGAGCCTGCATCCGCTCCCAGAGATAGGCCGTCTCCTCCTCCTCGAAGTCGATAATCAGGCGGTAAATCCGCTGATTGATCTGCTGGTTGTTGCGTTGCAGCCGCAACCCCTCCCGCCACGCCTTGTCGTAAAGGGCCAGCCGCTCGCTGGTCACCCGCTGCTCCAGATCCTGCAGCACTACGGCGATGGTATCCCCCAGACTCATCTGCCGAGGCGGAGCGTCGATCCGCACCCGGGTCTTCACCACCACCTGCGAATCGTTCTTGGGCGGGCTGAACAGGTCGCCGAACCGGCGGAAGAAATTGCGCTTCTTTTTCGGAGCCACGCGCACCGTATCGCGGACCAGGATCGTATCGGGTTCGATAGTCGGTTGCGACAGGGAGTCCAGCATGGGAATCATCCGCTGGATATTTTCGCTCAACAACGTCGCCGTGCCCGCCGAACGCAGGTTGCGGTCCAGAGCCTTGATCCCCTGCTCCTTGCCGGCGATCAGCCGCACGATCGTGTCCAGACGCATCTGCTGCGACTCGTCGTCCGCACGCATACGGAGCGAATCGATGCACTCCCGTACCAGCCGGAGTTCGCGTTTGTAACGATTCTCGTAGCTGGCATAACCGGCCACCAGCATCTGACCGTATGTTTCGGCCTCATAGAGATGGTAGAGAGTCTGATTGACCAGTCCGCGCCGCCGCCGAAGCTCCTGCTGGCTGTGGTCCGGTTCGAGGAGCGCTCCGGTCTGACGCCAGACGTAGATCATGGCCGTCAGGCCGATCAGGGCGATCAGCACGTAACCCACGACGATTTTGGTGCGTACGAATTTAGACTCTTTCATCATAGCGGATCGACTTATCCTTCGCCCAAAGATAGCATCTGTTTCGGTGATTTTCGCTGCGGAAAGCCTTTTTCTTTCCAAAGCCTTTCCGCAAGGGGGTCTGCACCCTATTTGATCCGGGCGATGATCCTCTCCAGCGTCAGATCACGCACCGCATCGCGTCCGATCCGGCGGGCTGCCGCCCCCTCCTTCGCCGCCAGTCTACGGGCCAGCGCCAGCGCATCGGGGTAAAGCCCCCGGCTACGTTTGCCGATCTGCCGCAGGGCCCAATTCACGGCTTTTCCGATCCGGACGCGGGAATCCTCCGCACCCCGTTCGATCAGCGGCAGAAAGGCCCTGAAATCGTCGTCCGAAGCCCGTTTATCCCCGACGGCGAGCGTAGCCAGCAGAGCGAACCCCGCCCGTCGGGTAAACTCCTCGTCCGAAGCGGCGTATTCGCGCACCTTGCCGTAAGCGTACGACGTATAGCGGAACAGGTTGATACAACACTGGTCGCACAGGTCCCACGACCGAAATTCGGCGACCCAGGCATCCATCTCCTCCGGACGGAACAGCGCCGGATCGGCGATCATCGACGCCAGGATCCGCCCTTCGTGCACCGGCCTGCGGTAGAGTTCCAGCGCCAGCGCATGATCCCGGCCGATCTTCAGCGCCAGACGCCGCAGATCGACCACCCGCACCCCGACCGCCAGCCGGGCGTCGATTCCGAACCGCACCATTCCCTCCCGGAACTCCGGATTGGCATGGGCCGCAAGCCACTCCAAGACCTCTTCGCAGGTCATATCCTTTCCTTTTTTCGTCTTCATCTCTATCTCACTTATCCGCACGAATGAAATTCTAAAAATAGTCATTTATTTTATTTCTGCAAACCGATCCGAAAAGAAGGACGGTTTTCATACCCCGCAATGCGTAAATTTCATCCGACCGTTTTTCAACATCGAAAAGGGGAGAACGCTGCGAGCGTTCTCCCCTTTTCGATTCGCGGACATGCGCCTGCAAAGCAAACGCACATTCGCCGTATTTCCAGTTACTTACGCTTCTTGTCCGCTTTCTTGGCGTTTTTCTTCGAAGCCTTCGTCTCCTTTTTCTTCACATCCTTCTGATCGCATGCCTTGGTGCAGTCGCTCTTCACGAGGGTCATCTCGTCGAGCAGCCAGTCCGCACCCGCGAACTTGTCGATCACGAAGAGCACATAGCGAACGTCCACGCCGATAGTACGCTGTACATCCGGCTCGAAGGCGATATCGCCCGACATAGCCTCCCAGTTACCGTCGAAAGCCAGACCGATCAGCTCGCCGCGGCTGTTCATCATCGGCGAACCCGAGTTACCGCCCGTGATGTCGCAGTTGGCCAGGAACGCTACGGGAAGTTCGCCCTTGCAGTTGGCATAGGGACCGAAATCCTTCGCCTCGTAAAGCTCCTTGAGCTTGGCGGGAACGACGAATTCGGGATTCGAAGAATCCTCCTTCTCCATCACGCCCTTGAGCGTCGTGTAGTAATCATATACCACGCCGTCGGCAGGTTCATAAGGCAACACCTGACCGTAAGTCAGACGAATGGTGAAGTTCGCATCCGAATACCAGGCCTTGTCGGGCTGCATGCGCATCAGACCGGCTACGTAAAGACGATGTCCGTCCGCATATTTCTGCAGGTTGGGTACGGCCTTCTCGCGCAGCTCCTTCATCTTGTTCAGAACCGACGTAGCCAACACTACCGCCGGATCGTTCTTGATCTGCTCGGACGTAGCGGCCGATGCCTTGGCCTCGTCCGTGAAGACCGAATTGTCGTACAGGTAATCCACATAAGCGTCGATGTCGCCGCCGAACTGCGCGTCGATCACCTCCGCGAAAACGGTCGGCAGATCCTTCACGTTCTCCTTGACCATCGAAAGCATCTTCCGGGCTACCTTGCGGTCCGTCGGCAGGTTGTAATCCTTGTAGAAGTTGGCGTAATACTCCTTCGCCTGCGCTTTCGCTTCGTCGCTTACCTCCTCGGCCGTCAGCATCCGGTTAGCCACCAGAGCCGGGGTCATGATTTCGACCGAACGGACCATCGCCTCGCTCAAATACTGGAGCGGACCGGTGTAGGCCATGTTGTCGTTCACCGCCTCGCGGATCATGCCGAGCGCATCGACGAATCCCTCCTCAGGCAGCGTATTCTGCTCGGCCCAAGCCTGGAATTCGGCTTCCTGAGCCTCCTTCAAGGCTTTCACGTCCAGTTTTTTCAGACCGCGCAGCATGCCGATCGTATTCTTCCAATAGTTCGACGAATTGGCATATTTCGAAGCGTACTGGATACGCACCTTGTCGCTGGCGGCCATGTCCTCCTTCAGGATGTCCTGACGGGCGCCGCGAATGTCGATACGCTGGGGACCCGAAACCTGGAACATCTCGTCGATCTCGTACGAAGTCATGTAACGCTCGGTCGAACCGGGGAAGCCCATGATCATCGTGAAATCGTCGGCCTTGTAACCGTCGAGCGATACCTTGAGGAACTCTTCGGCCTTGTAGGGTACGTTCTCCTCCGAATATTCCGCCGGACGGTTGTCCTTGCCGGCATAGATGCGGAAGATCGAGAAGTCGCCCGTATGACGCGGCCACATCCAGTTGTCGGTTTCGCCGCCGAACTTACCGATCGACGTCGGGGGAGTACCGACCAGACGAATGTCCCGATAAACCTCCATCACGAACGCGAAGTACTGGTTGCCGCCGAAGAACGGCTGGATGTTGATCGTCATGCCGGGATTCTCGGCCCGCAATTTCTCGTACAGCGCCTCGATGTTCTTATCCTCCATTTCCGAACGCTCCTCGCCCTTGGCGATCGAGGGGATGTTGCCCAGCACCTCGGGCGTTACGTCGATGATTCGACGGATGAAAGTGACCGTCAGCCCCGGAGCCGGCAGCTCCTCCTCGTTGGACATGGCCCAGAAACCGTCCTTCAGGTAGTCGTGCTCCACCGAAGAGAGGGCCTGAATCGAACCGTAACCGCAATGGTGGTTGGTGAAAACGAGTCCTTCGGGCGATACGACCTCGCCCGTACAACCGTTACCGAAAATGACGATCGCATCCTTGAGCGATCCGTGATTCACCGAATAGATATCTTCGGCCGTGAGCTGGCAGCCCTTGGCTTTCATATCCCCGATGTTCATCTTCTGAAGATAGGGCAGAAGCCACATACCCTCGTCTGCAGCGGCAGTCAGCGATACGACTGCCGCAGCCAGGCATAAAATCAGTTTTTTCATCTCTCCTTAAAATGTTTGTTTACTTGGTTTATAAAAAATATATAGTTGAATTTCTCTGTTCGCACTTCATACGACCGGCTCCGCATCCGCCCAACCGGATCGGAATGCCGCACTCTCTCCGTTCCTTCCCCTGTTCTCTTTTTTCGTCCTTCGCCGCAACCGGCCGGGCAGGTTCTCCCTCGTTTCTCCTCTTTGGCCGCCGACCGGAAATCCGCCGTTCCGCCTCCGTAACCGCACAGGCCGTGCGACCGGAGGATCGCCCTCCGGCGAGCGAAAAACCTACTTGATGGCGATCATGTTGAGGATCGAACGCTCGGCACGGCGGCGTACCTCCTCGTCGAGCGATATTTCGGGCCGCTCGTCGCGCAGCGTGGTGAAGATATTCTCCAGCGTAATCATCTTCATATACCTACAATTGTTGCATCCGCACGCCTCGTCGTCGGGAGGGGCCGGGATAAACGTCTTCTCCGGATAGCGGCGCTTCATCTCGGTCAGAATCCCCGCTTCGGTCACCACGATGAACTCCCTGGCGGAACTTTTGCCGCAATAGTCCAGAATAGCCGCCGTCGAACCGACGAAATCGGCCACCTGCACGATATAGGCCCTGCATTCGGGATGCACCACCACCTGCGCTGCGGGATGCTGCCGCTTCAGTTCCAGGATTTTTTCCAACGAAAACTCCTCGTGCACATGGCAGGCGCCGTCCCAGATCACCATATTCTCGCGTCCAGTCAGCTTTTGGATATAGGAACCCAGGTTCCGGTCGGGAGCGAAGATGATCGGCTGGTCGGCCGGAATCGACTCTACGACCTTCAGGGCATTGGACGAGGTGCAGCACACATCCGTCAAGGCTTTCACCCCGACCGAAGTATTGACGTACGAAACCACCTTGTAGCCGGGATATTTCGCCTTGAAAGCCGCGAAAGCGGCCGCATCGCACGATTCTGCCAGCGAACATCCCGCTTCGAGATTCGGAAGCAGCACCTTCTTTTCAGGCGAGAGCACCTTGGCCGTCTCTGCCATGAAATGCACGCCGGCGAAGAGGATGATCCGGGCGTCGGTCTTCTGCGCCTCGATGGAGAGCGCCAGCGAATCGCCCAGGAAATCGGCTACTTCCTGCACTTCGGGCAGCGTATAGTAGTGCGCCAGGATAACGGCGTTCTTCTCGCGTTTGAGCCGCTCGATTTCCGTTTTGAGTTTCGATGAGTTATCGACCATCGTTTTTTATTTTTTATACTTTTATTTTATTAAAAAAATAATTAAAAGTAAATATAATGCCTGTTGATAGTGTTGATAATTATACCGTATTTCGGGTTATCCACAGCATAGCTTTTCGAAGTTCCGTATTCTGTTCTGCCGATAAGGTCCGGGAGGTTGTCGAAACCCGTTTTTTGGAAAGTTACCGACAAATGTTCAAAACAGGTTTCGACATTTCGACATGTTCGGATTATCAACATTCGCTTCTCTTTTTCCGTGCATATCCCGAATCATACTTTGCGAAAACTTTTTTTTGCCGTTTTCTTGTTTTGTCTATACCGGGCGAAAGATGGATTTTGCAAACGGTTCCGGGTTTTTCTTTTCAAAAGTTATTGCGGGTTTATCAACATCGTTCGTGGGGTTATTTGACCACCTTATCAACAATCCGGTCGGCTATCTCCCGGTAGTAGGGTTCGACGCGGGCGTCGATCGACACCGACGGCGTTCCCGTGTCAGCGCCTTCCATAATGGACTGTATGATAGGTATTTCTCCCAACAGGTCTATGCCGTTTTCCTCGGCGAAGCGGCGGGCGCCTCCCTTTCCGAAGAGGTAGTAACGGTTTTCGGGCAACTCTTCCGGGGTGAACCAGGCCATGTTTTCGACGATGCCGGCCAGGGGGATGTTCACCTGCGGATTGCGGAACATCTCCACGCCGCGCCGCACGTCGGCCACGGCGATTTGCTGGGGGGTCGAAACGATCACGGCCGTGTCGATTTTCAACTCCGAAATGATCGAGAGGTGAATATCTCCCGTGCCGGGAGGAAGATCCACGAGCAGGAAATCGAGCGCTCCCCAGCGTGTCTGGTGGATCATTTGCCGCAAGGCGTTCACCGCCATCGCACCGCGCCACAGCAGGGCGTCCGAAGGTTTCACGAAGAAGCCGATCGACATGATTTTCATATCCATCGCTTCGGCCGGCAGGATGATGTCCTGCCCGTCCACCTGTTCGGCTTCGGGCAGGTAACCTTCCAGACCGAACATCTTGGGCTGCGAAGGGCCGTAAATGTCGGCATCGAGGATGCCGACCCGGAAACCCCGGTTGCGCAGGGCGACGGCAAGATTGGCCGTGACGGTCGATTTTCCGACGCCGCCCTTGCCCGAAGCGATCGCTACGATGTGGGCTATGTCGCCCGTCATGGTCGGTTTGTCCGCAGCTTGCGGTTTCTTGGGAGCGGCTTCCTTAATAATAACGGTGATGGATCCTTTCAGGGCGGGAAAATTCTCTTCCAGCAGCGCTTGAACCTGCCGTTTGATCTTCAGGGCGAAGGGATCGCGCACTTTGGCGAAATTCAGGGTGACGGTTATCTTGTCGCCGGGAGTCGAAACCTGTTCGACGAATCCGCTCTCGACAAGACCGTGCTGGGTCTCCGGATGGAGGATACGGTTGAGTAATTCCTTGACTCTCTCTTCCATATTTTCAGTTAAGTTGGTAGCAACGATCATGCAAACCGGGCGGCAAAGAGCCTGCTCCTGCTCGTCCGGATGCGGCTTATCTGGACAAAGATAACTATTATTTCCGATATAATAAGTCTTTATGGAAAATTATGTTATCGATAAACGATAAATATTATTTGTTTTTCATAAAATTAACGGTTATATTTGCCGCATATTAACTCCGATTCGGAGAGGGGACGGAATTCGGCGATGCGGAAAAGTTTTGCCCTGTTCGCTCCTCGTGCACCGTTTCGCAGCGAATGAATATTAAATAAATCGGTATGAAATTTTTGAAAATGTTTTTCGCCGGACTGCTCGCTTTTGTGGTGGGCAGCGCAGTGATGCTCTTTCTTTCCGTGATGATTTTGTTCGGAATCGTAGGTTCCATGACCTCTTCGGAGGCGGTGACGGTCGGAGAGCACGCGATTTTGAAACTGGATTTCTCGGAAGACCTGATCGATTCGCCGAGCAGCGATCCTTTCGCCGGCATCGATTTCGCCACGATGACGGCCAAACGTCAGGTTACTCTTTACAATGCGTTGCGGGCCATCGAAACGGCCAAGATCGATCCCCGCATCCAGGGTATCTACCTGCGTCCGAACGGAGGCGGAATGGCCACTTATGCCATTCTGGAGGAGCTGCGCGAGGCGCTTCAGGATTTCCGGCAGAGCGGCAAGTTCGTCATCGCCTATAACGAAACCTACGGCCAGGGGGGATACTACCTGGCATCGGTCGCCGACGAGATCTACCTGGAGCCTCATGGAGGGATGCAGTGGATGGGTGTCTCCTCGACGCTGATGTTCTACAAGGGTCTTTTCGACAAGCTCGACATTCAGGCCGAGATTTTCCGTCCGACGGCCTGCAGGTACAAGAGTGCCGTGGAGCCTTATTTCCTTTCGAAGATGTCGAATGCCAACCGCGAGCAGATGCAGTTGTTGGTGGATTCCTATTGGAATGTGATGGCGGAGGCCGTCGCCGAGTCGCGCGGTATCGAGCTTTCGACCTTGAACCGACTGGCCGACGGGCTCGAAGTGTCGCTGGCACAGGAGGCGCTCGATCATGGTATGGTGGACGGATTGCTGTTCGAGGATCAGATGGACGATGTGTTCCGGGAGCACGGCGCCGTGGCCAAGAGCGACGGACAGTTCGAGTTCGTGACATTGGGACAATACGTGTCGCAGTTGAATGCGGATCTTAAGAATATCTCTTCGTCGCAGATAGCGATCGTCTATGCCGACGGTGCGATCGTCGATGGCAAAGGCTACGGTGACGATATTTACGGCAATACGCTGGCTGCGAAGTTGGCCGAAGTACGTCGCAACGACGATGTCAAGGCCGTGGTGCTGCGTGTCAATTCGCCGGGCGGCAGCGCGCTGGCTTCGGATGTGATCTGGCGCGAGATGGAGCTGCTTCGGGAGAAGAAGCCGGTGATCGTATCGATGGGCAGCTATGCGGCCAGCGGCGGTTACTATATTTCGTGCGGTGCCGATGCTATCGTGGCGGACAAGACGACCCTTACGGGGTCGATCGGCGTGTTCGGAATGTTCCTGCGCCTGGAGGATGCCCTGAAGAACAAGCTGGGCATTACGTTCGATGCCGTGAGAACCAACACGTCGGCCGATATGGGCGTGATGCGTCCCCTGACGGCGACCGAACGGGCGGCGATCATGCGCTCGGTGGACGAGGTGTACGAAACTTTCACCTCCTATGTTGCCGAAGGCCGTAACCTGCCGCTGGAAAAGGTGCTCGACATTGCCGGCGGACGGGTTTGGAGCGGCACGGATGCCCTCGCTCTCGGGCTGGTGGATACCAACGGCGGTCTGAAGACGGCCATCGCCATTGCGGCCGACAAGGCCGAGTTGGGCGATAAGTTCCGCATCGTCGAGATGACCGAGGCTCCGACCGGCTTCGGGGCGTTCTTCTCCGGGTTCATGGCCAAAGTAAAGGCCGACATCGTGGCCGGAGAACTGGGACCCTGGGCCGGCGAGTGGCGCAAGATCCGTGAGGCGGTGGGACAGCAGGGCGTAGTGATGTATTGTCCTTATGCGGTACAGCCGGAGATGTAGGAAATCGCGGACGGAATGCCCGGACTCACTTTAAGTTTTCGATCGATTATGGAGATATTGAAAGTAGAACACGTTACCAAGCGCTTCGCCAGACATACGGCTCTGGACGATGTGTCGCTCACGATTCCCAAGGGGTCGGTTTACGGCCTGCTCGGACCCAACGGTGCGGGCAAGACCACGCTGATCCGCATCATCAACCGCATCACGGCGCCCGACGAGGGGAAAGTCATCTTCGACGGCCGCGAAATCCAGCCGCAGGATGTCTATCGCATCGGCTATCTGCCCGAGGAGCGCGGTCTGTATAAAAAGATGAAAGTGGGCGAACAGGCCGTCTTCTTCGCCCGCCTGAAGGGGCTTTCGCGTCACGAAGCGGTGATGCGGCTCAAGAAGTGGTTCGTCAAATTCGGCATCGAATCGTGGTGGGACCGCAAGGTGGACGAACTTTCGAAGGGTATGGCCCAGAAAGTACAGTTCATCGTCACGGTGCTGCACGAACCTGAGCTGCTGATCTTCGACGAGCCTTTTTCGGGTTTCGATCCGATCAACGCCAACCTTTTGAAGGAGGAGATTCTCGGCTTGCGCGACAAGGGTTCGACGGTCATCTTTTCGACCCACAACATGTCGTCCGTCGAGGAGATCTGCGACCATATCACGCTTATCAACAAGTCGCGCAACATTCTTACGGGTCGTGTGGACGAGATCCGGCGCAGGCACGGCAACAACATTTTCCAGGTAGCCTATCGGGGCGATGCGGAAACGCTGCGCGGTGTGCTCGAAGGTCGCTGCGAGGTGCTCGAACAGCCCGAGCCGGAGTTCGGGGCGGCCTATTCGTCGCTCAAGCTGCATGTGGAGCGGGATGCCGACGTGCGGGAGGTGATCGCCCGAATCAACGATGCGGTGGAGCTGCGCTCCTTCACGGAGATCATCCCGTCGATGAACGACATCTTCATCCGGGCCGTCGGGGGAACCCTCAACGCGGAGTAATCGGAAGAAAACGAACAAGTAAAAGTAGAAAGCCATGGCAAATTCGAAGATAGGAATTATCATTACCCGGGAATTCAACGAACGGGTGCGCAAGAAGTCGTTCATCGTGACCACGATTCTTATGCCGGTGCTGATGATCGGTCTGATGGTGGCCCCGGCGCTCATCATGCGCTATTCCCAGGGGGAAACCCGGCATATTTCCGTGATCGACGAGAGCGGTGTGATCGCTCCCCGGCTCGAGAGCAGCGAGGAGGTGGTCTATGAGCCGACCGACCTGACGCTCGACGAGGCTCGCAGAGAGCATACCGACCGTTTCGGCATACTCTGGATCGGCAGGGACATAATGACCAATCCCGGCAACGTGAAGCTCTATACCAACGGCTCCTCGGCGATGTTGGTCGAGGAGAGTGTGTCGGGGCAGATCGCCGACATCATCGAGAAGGAGAAACTCAAGGACTATAACATCGAAAATCTGTCGCAGATTCTCGACGAGGTGAAGACTACGGTCTATATGCAGGTCTTCCGCAACGACCAGATGCAGGACGACGGCAGCGACAAGCAGGCCAATTCGTCGGCCGTATCGACCGTCGTGGGGCTCGTGCTCGGTATGATCCTCTATATGTTCCTGATGATTTACGGTGCGATGGTCATGCAGTCGGTCATCGAGGAGAAGAACAACCGGGTGCTCGAAGTGGTCGTCTCTTCGATCAGCCCCTTCCGGCTGATGCTGGGCAAGATCCTGGGTATCGCCTCCGTCGCGGTGGTGCAGGTGCTCATCTGGGGCGTGCTGGTGTGCGGCGTGGGTGCGCTCGTCATGCCGCACCTGATCTCTGCCGAGATGATGGGAAGTGTCGAGGCGATGCGTGCCGGGACGCTCGATCCGACAGCGGCGGGCGTCGATATGGAGATGGTGCAGACGCTTGCTACGGCGACCGATTTCGGATATGTCTTCCAGATTTTCGCCTACCTGCTGCTCTACGTGATCGGCGGTTACCTGCTCTATTCGGCGATGTTCGCCGCTGTCGGTTCGGCTGTCGATAACGTGCAGGACGCACAGCAGTTGCAGACCCCGATCATGCTGCCGATCATTTTGAGTATCTTCGTGATGATGGTGGTGATGAAGGACCCCAATTCGCCGCTGGTCTTCTGGTGTTCGATGATTCCTTTCACCTCGCCCGTGGTGATGATGGCCCGCATCCCGTGCGGTATTCCGACCTGGGAGATCGTCGTGTCGCTCGCGGTGCTCTACGCTACGTTCATGGCTATGGTATGGCTCGCGGCGAAGATTTACCGCGTGGGTATCTTCATGTACGGCAAGAAACCCACCTTCAAGGAGCTTTACAAGTGGATCCGCTACAAATATTAGCGGGCACGCTGCGGGGGCGGCCGGGTTTTACTTTTCCGGGCACCCTTTTTGCAGGCGGTGAATACATAAAAGTTTTTTCATAAATAGATTTTTTGATCGCGGGTCCCGGTTGTCGTAAGACGTCCGGGACCTTTTCGTGATCTCTGTCCGGAAATATCGTCGGATCGCGGGTATGTTTCCGATGGTACGAGTAATCCGGCATTACTCCGGTTGGACACGAATGAGAGGTTTTGCGTCCTGATACGTCGTTTCGGCAGAAGAGAGGATGTGTCCCGACTTTTGTTCGGAAAGGGCTTCGATGGCGCGAAAATGCTCGTTATTCGCTTTCCTGCGTTTTTGCGACGAAGGTCCGGTGTTTGGATGAACCGGCGTTGCAGCCGAAAAAATCGTGATTTCGGCTGTGCGATCTTATCGCGTTGTTTCTCCGATAAGAAGGCGGTGTGTCATAATTGCCCATTGCTGCGTTATCTTCGGGATTCGGACTCGATCGTTTACACTGTAGATACTAATTGAAAAGTGCACCGTATTTTAATTGAAAAGAGCTCCATCCATACTTGTTACAAAATTACATATA
>ENA-UEQN01001854-UEQN01001854.1-human-gut-metagenome-genome-assembly--contig:-NODE-1854-length-15965-cov-3.066780_pt1 | contig 15965 bp, 14 predicted proteins | sample MGYA00242940_ERZ507944 | MGnify/ENA primary metagenome ERZ507944 (study PRJEB26167, sample SAMN06115449) | human gut metagenome | host: Homo sapiens | place: China:Fujian | collected 2015-08-20... | reverse complement strand
TGCTGGCGATGACGGGAATCGCGATGGCGGACGCCATTCCGACCGGATCGATTACCGTGGAGAACCTGGAATCGGGCGAGACGGTGACGATCTATCAGGTCATCGAGATTGAATCCGACGGCACGGCCGCCCTCAAAGACCCGAAGTGGGTGAGCGGGATTCAGGCGTGGATCACAGCCACCTATCCCGAATATGCCGACGCGGCGAATCTGCCCGCAGACGGAAGCGCGACGGTGTCCAAATCGACGTTTTACAACGCGCTGTCCGGACAGCTTGCAAGCCTCACGCCGGTGAAGAACGAGCAGGTCAACACGGCGACGTATACGGTGGAAAGCCTGCCGATCGGCAGCTACATGGTGCTGGTCATGGGCGGCGAAAAGGCGCATGAAGCGTATCTGACGAGCATCCGGGCTACGAAGTATGACTTCGACAACTCGGAGTGGGTCGTGGGAAACGGCGTGGTGGACGCCTCGGCCAAGTGCAAAACGCCGAACGTTAAAAAGGAAGCAGACAAGACCACCGCGGCCATCGGCGATAAGGTGACGTTTACCGTCGATTCCGACGTGCCGACCTACCCGGCGAGCGCTTACGACGTGGCCTATGAGCTGGAAGATACCATGGCCGAGGGCCTGACCTTCAACAGCGATCTGAAAGCATATGGCATTAACGCGAACGGCAAACAAGAACTGACGCCGGGCAAGGAGTTCGTGGCCGACTACGCGCAGTCGACGACCGACGGCAAAACGAAGATTTTCAAGCTGAAATTTGATTATTCGCAGATTAAGGATTATACGCAGATTGAACTGGTCTATTCCGCAACGGTCAACGAAAAGATCAAGATCGGCAGCGACCAGAACACCAACGAAGTGAAATTCACGTATGACCACAAGGAAAAGTCGTCCTACACCGTGCTCTATTCCTTCGGCTTTGACCTGACGAAGCGCGCCGATTCTGAGGCGGGCGAGCTGCTTGCGGGCGCGGAATTTGAGCTGAGACAGAATGGAAATGCGCTCACGTTTAAAAAGCTGAGCGACGGACATTATGTGGTTGACCCGACGGGCGAAACGAAGCTGGTGACGGGCGGGGAAGGCAAGATGAAGGGCAAAATCATCATCGATGGCCTGAACGTCGGCGATTACACGCTGAAAGAGACCAAAGCGCCGGACAACTTCAACCTGATGCAGGGCGAGAAAGACGTTACCATCAAGCAGAACGGCGAAGCGCTGGAGAAGCATCTGCTTGCCAACACGAACGACAAGGAGAAAAGCAAGTCTGCCTACTGGTATCAGACGGTTGTGGATAAGCGGATTTCCGGCCTGCCGGCGACCGGCGGCATGGGCACCACGATCTTCATGGTGGCGGGCATTGCCGTGATGGCGTGCGCGGTCGTCGCGTTGATGGTCGTGCTCAAGCGCCAGAAGCGCAGTGAGGGCTAAGCGTTCATCAAACAAAACGCGCCGCGCGAAAACGGGTTTCGGGCGGCGTAAGGAGCAAACATGAAAAAAGCTTTACCTGTGCTGGCGGTTGTGCTGATCTTTGTGCTGGGGCTGGGCATCATGCTCTATCCCGCCGTCGCCAATTATCTGAACGCGCAATCGCAGACGGTTGCTATCGATCAATATGAAGAAGCGGCCAGAGCGAACACAGCTTATTACGAGGGGCTGCTGGAGCAGGCGCAGGCGTTTAACGAAGGCGTTTTGAAGCGGGGCACGCTGGCCGTGATGACCGAGGCGGAAAAGGCGGAATACAATTCGCTGCTCAACCTCAATGGCGATGGCGTGATGGGTTATATCGAGATCCCGAAGCTGGATCTGCGGCTTTCCATCGCACACGGCACGGATGAGGACGTGCTGCAAAAGATGGTCGGCCATGTAGAAGGCACGTCCCTGCCCGTCGGCGGCGAGAGCACCCACGCGGTGCTCTCTGCGCACCGCGGTCTGCCGACGGCTAAGCTGTTCAGCGATCTGGATTTGATGCAGGTCGGCGACCGATTCACGATTTACACACTGAATCAGGCGCTCACCTATCAGGTGGATCAAATCACGGTGATTCTGCCGGAAGAGATCGAGGCGCTGGCCATCGAGCCGGGGAAGGACTATGTGACGCTGATGACCTGTACGCCGTATGCGGTCAACACGCATCGGCTGCTGGTGCGCGGCGTCCGCGTCCCAGACGACGCGCCGACACCGGAACCGGAGAGTGAGCCTGAAAAGGCGCCGCTCGATGCGCGCAGAATGCTGCAAAACGTGGTGCTGCCTGCGACGGCAGGCATCCTGTTTGTGATCATGACGGTGCTGCTTCTGAAAGTCGTCCGGGGCGGCAGGCGGAAAAAATAAGGGATGGTGGGAAGAATGACGAAACGGATTCTCGCAATCGGCGCGGCCCTGCTGCTCTGTCTGTTCTGCGTATGCGCATGGGCAGAAGGTGAGAACTGCCGGCTTACCCTGACGCTTGCCTTCGGAGAGCAGCTGGTGGAGGGCGCGGAGTTTTCGCTCTACCGCGTCGGCGAAATGCAAATGAGCGGCGGCGCGGCGGGCTTTGTGCCGCTGGCGGCGTATGCGAAGGTGTGCGCGTCTTTTGACGGAATGACGGCTTCGCAGAATCGGCAATACGCCGAACAGCTGGCTGCCATGGTGGATTTGAATGCGCCGAACGCGCGCGCCCGAACGGGAAAAGACGGCGGCGCGAGCTATGAAAACCTGACGGCGGGCATGTATCTGGCCGTGCAGACGGGCGCGAGCGGACAGGCACAGGCGTTTGAAACCTGCAAGCCGTTCCTCGTTTCCCTGCCGACGGCAGATCCGGAGTCAGGCGAATGGTCAAATGAGCTGGCGATCCGCGCGAAAGCTGAACCTACGCCTAGCCCGACGCCTACGGCCACGCCGACCGCAACGCCTACGGCCACGCCGACCGCAACGCCTACGGCCACGCCGACTGCAACGCCTACGGCCACGCCGACTGCAACGCCTACGGCCACGCCGACTGCAACACCTACGGCTACGCCAACCGGAACGCCGGGCACTGAGCAGACGCCAACGCCGACACCGGTCCGGACGGCCACGCCTGTGCCGACGGCTACGCCGACGCCCAGTCCGACTCCGACGGCCGCGCCGACCGAGACGCCCGAACCGACGGACGCGCCCACGCCGACGCCAACGCCCAGGCCAACCCCGGTGCCTACGCCCATCCCGGAAGTGGAAGTGAACGTGGAGGTGCACAAGGTTTGGGCGGATGAGGCCAATGCGTCGGGCTTCCGCCCATCGGTGATTACGCTGTCACTGTATCGCAAATACGCGGATGAAGAGGCGTTTCCGGATGCGCCGCTTGTCTCCGTCGCGATTTCCGGCGAGGGCGACGAGTGGGATTTCACTTTCCGCAACATGCCGCATTTTGATGTGGACGGGCGGGAATATGTCTATGATGTGCGCGAAGAGCCTGTGACGGGCTATGCCGCTTCGTATCAGGACGGCGTGATTGTCAACACGCGCGAAACGCCCGTGCCGGGCGCGTCGCCGTCGCCTACGCCGCTCGTCACGCCCATTCCGAATGTCACGCCGAGGCCGGATAACCCGATTGCGCTGATGTACAGCGATGGCGAGTGGATCTATCTGGATGAATACGGCATACCGCTGGGCACCCTGCCGGTGCCCAAGACGGGGGACGAAAGCGACCTGCTGCTCTATGCGGGCGTCGGTCTGCTGCTGCTCTTCTGTGCGGGCGCGATGGGCTTTGCGCTCTATCGCCGCCGCAGGCATGCTTGATGCGTAAAAAAACAGGGGCAATCTGCGGATTGCCCTTTTCTGGTTGAGAGGAAAGCGCCATGAAGCAAAAACGACCGTTTACAACCGGGGAAAAGCTGATGACAGCGGTGATGGCGCTGTGTCTGGCGGCGGCCTGCGTGATGGGCGTACTCTTTTTCCGCGTGACGAGGGAGAACAGCGAGGCGGAGAAGGAGCAGATTCTGCTTGAACAGGCCGCGTTGGCGACTGCCGCGCCGACTGCGCGGCTTGAGCCTACGAAGCAAGAGCCGCAGACGACCGTTCCCCACCGTTCCCCGGCGGCACGGACGGCGGAACCGACAGAAACAGCCGCGCCCCAAGAAACGGCAAAAGAGAGCGCCGAAGAGACTGAGCAGGAGAGCGGCGGGGAAACCGAACCGCTTGAAGAAGAAAACGTCGAGGAAGAAGACCCGACGCTGCTTGCGATCCTCTACGCGGAACAACAGGCTAAACTCAGCGCGACAGCCGTGCCAACGCCGACAGACACGCCAACGCCGACAGACACGCCTGCCCAGACGAGTACGCCCGGTACGACGGGTATACCCGGCGCGACCGATGCGCCCATCTTGCCGGATTTGCCAAACCCGGCGGATCAACCAGGCGTGATGAGCGTGCCAAGCTCGACGAAAGCGCCGACCGCGACAGCTACGCCGGAACCGACAGGGATTCTGCGGGCGACGCTGCGTCCGCCGGAAACGCAGACCCCTGAACCGACGTTTACGCCCACGCCAAAGCCAACGCCCGCGCCGACGGTCACGCCGACAGCGGAGCCACCCAAAGTGGGTACGGCGGTACAGCAGACGATGCGGTACAGCGTGGATTTTGACAGTCTGCGCGCCATCAACGGGGACGTTGTCGGCTGGCTGCTGCAAGAAGGAACGGAAATCAACTTCCCGATTGTGCAGGGCGAAGATAATGAATACTATCTGAATCACCTGTATACGGGTGCGGTCAACCGAACCGGGGCGGTCTTCGCCGACGCGAATAACTCGCCGTATTTCTCCGACATGTGTACGTATCTCTACGGCCACAACCGCAAAAACGGCAGCATGTTCGCTTCGATTCCCAATTACATGGATCATGATTATTATGAAGAGCATCCGACGCTGACCCTCATCACGCCGTATGAGGATTATATCGCGGAGGTTTTCGCCTGTGTGCGCGAGTCCACCGAACAGGATGAAACCTGGCGCGTCAGGCAGTTCGGCAGGCGCGCGGAATACGACGAATTTGTGCGGAGTATTTTGGAACGATCTACGCTCGATACGGGCGTTGTGCCCAAGTGGGGCGATCAGCTGCTGGCGCTGTGTACCTGCACCAACGAAGTGCATGAGGATCGCTACATCGTCTTCGCGCGCCTGCGCCCGATTGTCTACGCCAGCGACGAAAGCGTTTCCGTCATGAAGATGGAGATGGATGCCATTCAGGGCACGAGCCACACGGTCCATGTGCCGGGGCGCGGCGAGATGCAGTATTACGCGCAGAACGACCCGGTTTGGGCGCGCATGCGCTATGAGGCGCGCGGCTCCAATCAGGCGCGTATCTTTGGGCAGGGCGGCTGCGGTCCGACGAGCATGGCGATGGCGATCGCCAACCTTGTGCCGGAGGAAAGTCTGGGCGGGCTTGCGGCCTATGCCAAGATGAAAAACGGATTCACATTCTGTACCTGTTCGGTGAATCAGTATTACTGCAACCACACGCACGCGCAGTATAGATTGGAAACACCGGCGGAATTTAAGCGCTACCTGCCGGTTGCGATGGCCAGCTTTGCCACGGGCAACAACATCTGGGGCGAAAACTCCCGCGCCGATGGCGGCGGAACAAGCACCGCGTTTATGAAACGCGCGACTGAGGCCTACGGTCTGTATTTCACGCTGACCAAAGACCGCGACGCGGCGCTTTCCGCGCTGGAGGACGGCGCAATGGTCGTCGCCTCAACCGGCGGCGCGTCCAGCCCGTTTACAGGCGGCGGCCATTACCTGACCCTCGCCAGCGTATATGAGGGCAAAGTGTATATCCTCGATCCATATTTGAAAACGGATTACAGCAAGACCGATAAGCGTCATCTGCTGACCCAGATCGAGCCGGGGCTGCTGGAAGCCGACCTTGAGGATATCGACGAGCTGCTGCTGTATACGTTTTATATCATCGATACGAAGGAACATTAAGCGGCCTGAGGCCGCCTGCACTTCCGACAGAGTAATCCCAAATTCAAATTTTCTACATGAGGCCGGGGAAAAGAAAAAGCAGAGAATTCCGCATGCCATATGCAGGAACACTCTGCTTTTCTTTAGAAAAGATGGATAGGAAATGTTTTTTTACATGTATCGCGCAGCGATACGCAAAATGGGAAATCCAAGAACCTCAGGTTCCTGAAGGGGTTTGGGGCAGAGCCTCAACCGTTTTTCCTAACGCGCCGCGAAGGCGCAGAAGCCCCACCGCGTCCGCGATGAACCAGCCGATCGGAATCGCCAGCCAGATGGCCGTCATGCCGAAATGCGGCGCAAATGCGTAGGCCAGCACGACGCGCAGCCCCAGCGAAATTACCGTCAGCACGACGGACATGCCCGCCTGTTCCAGCCCGCGGTAGATGGCGTAAAGCAGGAAGAGCAGGCCGATGCCGACATAGAACACGCCCTCGACGCGCAGATAGTGCACGCCGATATCCAGAATTTCGGTTTCGCCCGGATCGATGAACAGCGTCAGCAAAGGCCGCGCAAAGACGAAGATCAGCGCGGAAACGACGGCGCAGAAGGAAAGCGAAAGCAGCGCGGCTTCGCGAATGCCCTGTTTCACGCGGTCAGGCTTGCCCGCGCCTGTGTTCTGCGCGACGAAGGTCGCAAAACCGTTGGCAAAATCCTGCGCGGGAGAATAGGCGAACGAGTCGATCTTCACGCCTGCCGCGAACGCCGCCATCGTCGCGATGCCGAAACTGTTGACCAGACTCTGCACAAGCAGAATGCCGAAATTCATGATCGATTGCTGCACGCTCGTCAGCACGCTGACGCTCGCAATGCGGCCCAGCAACGGACGATCCAGCCGAAAGGTTGCCCGGCTCGGCCGAAGGGCAGGGAGGCGGAGCGCAAAGTAGAGCACAATGCCCGCGGCGGAAAGCCCCTGCGCGATGACCGTTGCCAGCGCTGCGCCGGAAACGCCCCAGTGGAAGACGATCACGAACAGCAGATCGAGCGCGATGTTCACCACCGTGGAGAGCAGCAGGAACAGCAGCGGCGCAAAGGAATTGCCGACGCTGCGCAGAACCGCCGCGAAGAAATTATAGAGGAACGTGAAGAAAATGCCCGCGAAGATCACCAGCAGGTAGCTGGTGATATCCGGCACGGCTTCCTGCGGCACGCGGAGCAGCGAGATGAACGCGTTCAGCAGCGCATAGCTGAGCGCCATCAGCAGCAGAGACAGCGTCGCGATGAGACAGAAGGCGTTGGTCATGGCGGTTTTCAGCTTCTCCGTGTTGCCCTCGCCGTAGAGCTGGCTGAACACGACGCCGCTGCCCATGCACAGGCCGAGAATAAGGCTGGTGAGCAGGATCATCAGCGAAAACGCGCTTCCGACGGCCGCCAGAGCGACATTGCCCAGAAAACGGCCGACAATCAGCGTATCCGCGACATTATAGAGCTGTTGAAGCAGGTTGCCCGCAATCAGCGGCAGGCTGAAACGGATCAGCCCGGCGCGGATGGAGCCTTGAGTTAAATCTTGCTGCAAAGGAAAGACCTCCCAATGTCTTTTGCTGAAGCTCTATTATACAGCAAAAAGAGAAAAAGAGAAGAGAACATTTGACGAAAACGGCGGCATGCTGTACAATAAGGCGCGAAAACGGAAAGGAATGAAGCACATGAATATCAAAGCGGCGATTTGGGATTTGGATGGCACGCTGCTCAACACGCTGGATGATCTGGCGGCGAGCACAAACGCGGCGCTGACGGAAAACGGTCTGCCGACGCACACGGTGGACGAGGTGCGCATGTTTGTCGGCAACGGCATCGGCAAATTGATCGAGCGCGCCGTGCCGGATGGACGGGATAACCCGAAGTTTCAAGCGGTTTACGACGCGTTTGTCGCGCATTACGGCGCGCACAGCCGCGACCACACAAAGCCCTATGACGGAATTCTGCCGATGTTGGACGCGCTGGCGGCAAAGGGCGTGAAGCTGGCGATTGTTTCCAACAAAATTGATTTTGCGGTGAAGGCGTTGAGCCGCGACTATTTCGGCAATCGGATGCAGGCGGCGATTGGCGACGATCCGAGCCGCAGACGCAAGCCCGCGCCGGACAGCGTGCTGGAAGCCATGCGTCAGATGGGCGTGACGAGGGAAGAAACCGTGTACATCGGCGATTCGGATGTGGATGTGGAAACGGCGCGCAACGCGGGCGTGGCCTGCTGCGCGGTGAGCTGGGGGTTTCGCTCGGTGGAGAGCCTGAAAGAGGCAGGGGCGGAGCGGATCGCGGCAAACCCGCAGGCGCTGCTGGCCATGCTGGAGGCGCTGTGAAGCCGCCGTATGACGCTGCGCTGGTGCTCGGCGTGGAGCTGGGGGCAAACGATGCGCCGACGGACGAGCTGGCGCGCCGGGTGACGGCGGCGGCGGAAGTCTATCATCGGGGTGCCTGCGCAAAGCTGGTGCTCTGCGGCGGAAAGCTGCCCGGCCACCGTCTGGCAGAAGCGGACGTGATGGCGCGGATGATGACGGCGCTCGGCGTGTCGGAAGAAGCCCTGATTCTGGAAGATCAATCTCAGGACACGATGGAAAACTGCCGCAATGCCGCAAATCTGATCGGCAGGAAAAACCGCGTGCTGGTGGTGACGAGCGACTATCACCTGAGCCGCGCGGTGATGACGGCCCGGCGCGTGGGGTTTGACGCGGACGGGCTGGCGGCGAAACTGCCGGACGGAGATGTAAAGCGGCGGCTGATGGAAGCCTGTTATATCTTTGATTTGCTGATGGGCTGGCAGGACGAGGGAAAAGGACGGCCCGCATGGACATATCGGTTATTTGCGCGGGTGTTTGGCGAAAATTAACATTGACAGCTGCGGGAGACGTGGTATAATAAAGCCAACTGAACAGCAAGACCTTTGAGAGATCTTCAGGGCAGGGTGCAAGTCCCTACCGGCGGTACAGCCCGCGAGCCTTTTGGCCGATTCGGTGAGATTCCGGAGCCGACAGTATAGTCTGGATGGAAGAAGCGACATCTCTTTTGACGTTGGAAGAATCAGCCCCTGATCGCTCTGCTTTCAGGGGCTTGTTTGTCAGAATACGAAAAAAAGAGGTTTCAGGTATGTCTCAGAGAAAATCAGGCGGCAGCGCGGTGTTCGTCATGACCCGCTGCGGTATCCTCGCGGCGATGGCCGTCATTCTGTATTACATCGAGATTCCGGTCGTCGCGTTCTACAAGCTGGATTTGTCCACCCTGCCGGCGATTCTGGCGGGCTTTGCGATGGGTCCCCTGCCGGGCGTGGCGGTGGTCGTCATCAAGAATCTGGTGCATATGCTCGGCACGAGCACGGCCTGTGTCGGCGAGATGGCGGATATCATCATGTCCAGCTGCTTCGTCGTTCCGGCCAGCCTGATTTATCGCCGCCACAAGGACAGAAAGAGCGCGGTGCTTTCGATGCTGATCGGCACGGTGCTGATGACGATTGCGGGTGTGCTGGTCAATTACTTCATTCTCATTCAGGCGTATCAGACGCTGATGAATCTGCCGCTTGAGGTCATCGTCGGCATGGGCACGAAGGTTTGGAGCTATATCGACAATACGGTGAAGCTGGTGATCTTCATCACCGCGCCGTTTAACGTGCTCAAGGGCACCGTGCTCAGCGTGGTGACATATCTGCTGTATAAGCGCGTGTCGCCGCTGCTGCATCAGAAGAGCGGACGCTGAGAGATCAAGAATAGGAGAAATTCAAGAACATCAGGTTCTTGGCGGGGGAAGGAGACAGCGCTCCGTTGTTCCCCACTGTGGTAGTAGGTGAGTCATTTGCTGGAAATCCTTTGTCAAACCGAAAAAGACATGCAGCGCCTTGGCCAAAGCCTGGGCGCTTGCATGCGTGCGGGCGACGTGGTGCTGCTGACGGGCGAAATGGGCGCAGGCAAAAGCGTGCTGACCCGCGCGGCGGCGCGCGCGATGGGCGTGGATGGGCCTGTGCCCAGCCCGACGTTCACCATCCTCAATATCCACGAGGGGCGAACGATGAAACTGTATCATTTTGACCTGTACCGCTTGTCTGATGCGGATGAATTGTACGGTATGGGCTTGGACGAATACATCCCGGCGGAGGACGGCGCGAGCTTCATCGAATGGCCGCAGATGGCGCAGGAAGCCATGCCGGAGGATGCGCTTCATGTGGATATCGCCTATGCCGAGGACGGCGCGGCGCGTGTGGCGCGTTTGACGGCGGGCGGCGCGTTTGACGAGGCGAGAATCGAAGAAATCAGGCGAAGGTTGGAGGCGGACGATGAACATTTTGATGATTGATACATCCGGCCCGGCGTGCGGCGTGGCGATCATGGCGGACGGACGGCTGGTTTATGAGGCGGAGCTGACGCATAAGCAGACGCACAGCCAGCGCGTCATGCCGATGGTGGATGCGGCGCTGCAAATGAGCGATATGACGCTTGAGGATATGGACGTGCTCGGCGCGGTGGTCGGCCCCGGCTCGTTCACCGGCGTGCGGATTGGCGTATCCACGGTGAAAGCGCTTGCGCATGCGGCGGGCAAGCCTTGCGTCGCGGTGGATGCGCTGGAAGCGCTGGCCGCAAACGTGACCGCATTTGACGGCGTGGTCTGCCCGATTCTCGACGCGCGCGCGCAGCAGGTCTACGGCGCGATGTTTAAAGATGGGAAGCGCGTACTGGAAGACGTGGTGGAGAAGCTGGCGCTGTTCCTTGACCGCGTGGAAGCGACGGGCGAGGCGGCGTTGTTCCTTGGCGATGGCGCGCCGGGATTTGAAGCGGCGATTCGCGAAAGACTGGGCGACAAGGCGCATTTTGTGAAACCGCAGCACAACGGACTGCGCGCGGGCAGCGCATGCGCAGTGGCGAAAGAAAGGCTGGAAAAAGGCGAAGCGGCGCTGGATTACATCACGCTGCTCCCGCTGTATCTGCGCGCGCCGCAGGCTGAACGCGAGCGCGCCGCACGGGAAGGAGCGCAGCATGGCTGAGCCGTTTATCCGACCCATTCGCGAGGAGGACGTGAAGCAGATTCACGAAATCGAAAAGGCATGCTTCGCAATGCCGTGGTCGGAGGAATCCATCCTGCATGACGTGAAGGAAAACGTCGTGGCGCGCTGGCTGGTGCTGGACGACGGAAACGGCGGGGTGTTGGCCTATGCGGGCATGTGGTTTGTGCTCGACGAGGCGCACGTGTGCAACGTGGCCGTTCGGCCGGACAGCCGGGGGCTGGGTTACGGCAAACGGATTTTTACCGCGCTGATCGATCTGGCGATGGAAAACAGCATGGCGATGATCACGCTGGAAGTGCGCCGCTCGAACACGATTGCGCAGAACCTGTATCATGCCTGCGGCATGCTGGACGTAGGGTATCGCAAGCGGTATTACGAGGATAATAAAGAGGACGCGCTGATTATGTACCGCGACTTTGTTTATCCCGAAGCGGGCGAAAACGAAGCCTGACGCGGCTTAAACCGTAAAAACAGCATACAATTCGGGGGCGGCAGCGCGGTCAATCGACGTTGCCCCCTTTTCTTTTGGCGAAAAATGGAGTACAATATTAAAATCCGAAATAATGGGGACGACTAGGACAAGGAATAGGGGCGAAGGAATGCAGCTGGAAATTCGCGGGGCGACGGTCGATGTGACGACGAGCGGGAACACGGGGCGCGGCGTGCTGCTGCTGCACGGGTTCATGTGTTCGGCGCAGATGATGAGCAGCGTGCAGGAAGCGCTTTGCGGCAGGATGCGCGTGGCGGCAATCGATTTTCCCGGCCACGGCAAAAACGGCAAGAGCGCGCCGCCGCCGAAACCCTGGGGCGTGCCGGACTATATGGAGATGACCGCCGAGGTGATTCGGCGGCTGAATCTCGCGCCTTGCGACATCGTGGCCCATTCCTTCGGCGCGCGGGTGGCGATCCTGCTGGCGGCGACATACCCTGAGCTTGTGGGGCGGATGATTCTGACCGGGGCGGCGGGCATTAAAAAGCCACAGACCGGCGGGGCGACGATGAAGCAGCGGGTCTATAAGGGGCTGCGCGGCGCGGTGAACCTGATGGATAAAACGCGCCTGTTCGGCGATCTGCCGGAGAAGGGGCGGGAAGCGCTGGTGCAGAAATTCGGTTCGGCGGATTACAAGGCGCTGACGCCAGAGATGCGCAAGACGTTTGTGAAGATCATTTCGCAGGATTTGACCGACGAACTGCCCCGCATCAAAGCGCCGACGCTCTTATACTGGGGCGCGGAGGACGCCGAAAGCCCGCTCTGGATGGGCAAGATGATGGAAGAAAAAATCCCGGATGCGGGGTTGGTTGTGCAGGAGGGCGCGGGGCATTTCGCCTATCTGGAGCACAATCAGGCATTCCTGCGCATTGCGAAAAATTTCCTGCTGGAGGGTAGAGCGTGAGTTTTCTTTTGACGTTGATACAGGCGGCCGGGTTGGGCTGCGCAAGCGCGGCGGCCGGACGCCGCGTGATGCACTATTTGCAGCTGGAAAGCTATCAGCTGCCGGGCTATATCAAGAGCGTGAAGCGCAACGCTATGCGCGCGCTGATTCCGCCGATTGCGATGGCGGCTGTCGGCGTGGCGGCGCTGAAGGTAAGCGGGCTTTTCGGGCTTGCGCTGCTGCTGGAAGCGCTGACGGCGGCGCTGCTGGCCTGGCAGGCGGCGAAGGAAAAGGCAAAGAAGCCTTTCGTCGCAACCGAACGCGTGAAGCGCCTGACGGCGGTGCATGCCGCGGTCAATACGGTGCTGGCGTTGATTCTGCTGCTGATTTCTCCGACGCTGGGCTATCTGATGCCCGCGTTCGAGCCTGCGCTGCTGATGCTGGCGGCGGTCGTCGCCGCGCCGATGGAAAAGCACATTGCGGGCCAGTTTGTTAAGGACGCGCAGGCGAGGCTGGCCGCTCAGCCGAATCTGATTAAAATCGGCATCACGGGCAGCTATGGCAAGACGAGCACGAAGTTTTTGCTGCGCGATATTCTGTCGGTCAAATACAACGTGCTGGCCACGCCGTCGAGCTTCAATACGACGATGGGCGTGACCCGCGTCATCCGCGAACAGCTCACGCCTGCCCATCAGGTGTTTATCGCCGAGATGGGCGCGCGCCATGTGGGCGATATCCGCGAACTGGTTGAGCTGGTGCACCCGCAGATGGGGTTGATTACGTCCGTCGGCCCGCAGCATCTGGACACATTCGGCACGATCGAGCGCGTGCGGGATACGAAATACGAGCTGATCGACGGCCTGCCGAAAGACGGTACGGCGATTTTTGCGCGCGACGGCGCAATCTGCGAAGAGCTGTTTGATCGCTGCCCGCTTGAAAAAAAGTATAAGCCGGGCATGCTGGTGGACGCCAAGGACATGGCCTGCGGCCCGTGGGGCACGCGGTTCACGCTGGTGGATATCCAGACGGGCGAAGAGGCGAACTGCCAGACGCGGCTGCTCGGCGAGCATTCCATCTCCAACCTGCTGCTGTGCTGCACGGCGGCACGGGCGCTGGGCATGACCCTTCCGGAAATCGCGCTGGGCGTATCGCACTGCCAGCCCGTCGAGCATCGGCTGGAACTGCTGGACGGCGGCGCGGGCGTGAGCATCATCGACGACGCCTTCAACGCGAACCCGGTCGGCGCACAGTGCGCGCTGCGGGTTATCAAGGCTTTCCCCGGACGGCGGATCATCATCACGCCGGGCATGGTGGAACTGGGCGGCAAAGAGGACGAATTTAACCGCACATTCGGTAAGCAGATGGCCGACAGCGTGGATATCGCCATTCTGGTCGGCAGAAAGCATACGCAGCCCATTGTCGAAGGGCTGAAAGAAGCGGGTTTTCCGCAGGAGAATACCTATGTGGTCGGCAGCCTCGAAGAAAGCACGACCCTGCTGCACAGCATGATGCGCGCGGGCGACGTGGTGCTCTATGAAAACGATCTGCCGGATAATTACAGCGAGTGAGGAGCGTGTTGAGCATGAGTAAAATGAACATTGCGGTTTTCTTTGGTTCCCGCAGCTGCGAGCATGACGTGTCGATCGTTTCGGCGCTGCAATGTATGGAAGCGACGAAGGCGGCGGGCTTTGAGGTGACGCCGGTTTATATCTCCCGCGACGGCCTGTGGTACACGGGCGCGCCGCTTGAGAACATCGAGACTTTCCGCGAGTTTAACCCGATGACCAAGGGCATTACCCGCGTGACGCTGGATGTGACGGCGAACGCGGGCGATCTGTGGGCATGGCCGCCGCAGCGCGCGGGGCTGTTTGCCAAAGTGCCAGCCCCGCTTTGCCACATCGACTGCGTGATTCCCGTGTTCCACGGCTGGCATGGCGAAGACGGCACGATTCAGGGCCTGTTGGAAATGGCGAATATTCCGTATGCGTCCTCCGGCGTGCTCGGTTCGGCCATCGGCATGGATAAGATCGCGATGAAGCAGATTTTGCGCGGCGCGGGCTTCCCCGTGCTGGACTTTGTATGGTTCACCCGCGAACAGCTCAAAAATGACCGCAAGGCCGTCATCGAGCGTGTCGAGAAGGAAATCAAGTATCCGGCGTTCATCAAACCGGCGGCGCTCGGCTCTTCCATCGGCGTTTCCCGCGCGAAGAACCGCGACGAGCTGGAGCGCGCGCTTGACGTGGCGGCTTCCTATGACCGCCGCATTCTCGTGGAGGTCGGCGTGACCCGCCCGGTGGAGATCAACTGCGCGGCGCTGGGCTATGGCGAGGATGTGCGCGCCTCTGTCTGCGAGATGCCCGTGCCGAGTAGCAACGACACGTTCCTGGATTTCTGGCAGAAGTATCTGCGCAACGCGAGCACCAAGGGCGAGGACAGCCGGGGCATGAAGTCCCTGAGCCGCGTTGTGCCCGCGCCCATCGGCGAGGAACTGACCAAGCGCATTCAGACGATGACCTGCGACATTTTCAAACTGCTGGATTGCCGCGGCACGGTGCGCGTGGACTTCATCCTCGATCAGAACGATATGCTCTTTGTCAACGAGCCGAACACGATTCCGGGTTCGCTGGCGTTCTACCTGTGGAAGGCCTGCGGTCTGGACTTCCCCAAGCTCATCGAAAAGATGGTGGAAGACGCCCTGCGCGCGCACGCGGATAAAAACAGCAGCGTGTTTGCCTATGATTCCAGCATCCTTAAAAAGGTTGCGGCGGGCACAAAGGGAAGCAAACGTTAAAAAATGAGGCAGAAACGTTGAAACGGTTCTGCCTCAAAAGGGTTTATTCGATTTTTCATCTTCGCGAAGCGAAGATGAAGGAGGTTTGGAGCGATTGCTATGCGCTCGCTGTGCGAGATTCAGCATAGCAATCGCTGGAAATCACAGGGAGTTCTTGCACGACTATGTGAGTTTCCGGGATCGGCAGCCCAACGTTTCTCATCAGTATCCCAAATCCTCGTTGATGAGCACGACCTGCGTGCGCTTGCCGCCGGGAGCGTGGTCAAACGCCACCGTGATGCGGCACATGGATTCCTCGCACCGGGCGGGATTGCAATGCCCCGTTTCGGCACATGGGGAATGGAGATGCTGGCGGCGCGCGTTCTGCGGGCAGGCGATTTCCTTGATGCGTTTGACCGCCTGCGCATAGCCGCCGGAGACGATTTTGTTGCGGCCGATGAGCACATATACCGTGCCGGGGCCGTAGCACATCGCGCCGACGCGGTTGCCGGTGCCGTCGATCTGCACCATCAGGCCGTCCTCGGTGACGGCGTTGGCGGAACAGACGTACAGCGGCGCGTTCATGGCTTCGCGCAGCAGCGCCGGGCGTTCGGGCTTCGGCGTTTCCCAATGCCAGAGCACCTTGTGGCCGTTTGCACGAAGCAGCGTTTCAAGCCCCATCTGTTTGGCGGTCATGCAGCCGCCGAAGCCGACGGTTTCCCCGGCAGGCATATCCGAGAGCAGATAATCTGCCGCCTCTTTTGCGGTTTCAAAAATCGCGGCGTCAAATCCGCGCCGACGCAGCGCGGCGGCAGTTTTTTCCAGTTTTTCCATGGTACAAATCCCTCCCTG
>ENA-UEQN01001853-UEQN01001853.1-human-gut-metagenome-genome-assembly--contig:-NODE-1853-length-15967-cov-19.486973_pt1 | contig 15967 bp, 13 predicted proteins | sample MGYA00242940_ERZ507944 | MGnify/ENA primary metagenome ERZ507944 (study PRJEB26167, sample SAMN06115449) | human gut metagenome | host: Homo sapiens | place: China:Fujian | collected 2015-08-20... | reverse complement strand
AAATATCCCACCCGCCTTAGCGATGCTGTTCATATTCTGGCTTTTATCGCTCTGTACCCAGACTGCGACCTGACCAGTGACAAGCTGGCAGAGAGCATTCAGACGAATCCTGCCTATGTGCGCCAGCTCATGTCCGCCCTGCGGAAGGGAGGGCTGCTGGTCAGTGTGAAGGGACATCCCCGGCCGGCACTGGCTCGTGAGCCGGAGAAAATCACTCTGCTGGATGCCTATCGGGCAGTAGAGGGCAACAAGCCCCTGCTCCATCAGGACATCCACACCAACCCCGCTTGTGGCGTGGGTGTAAATATCCAACTGGTGCTGCGGGATTTTTACTTGGACATTCAAAAAACAGCGGAACAAAGAATGCAAGAAATCACGCTGAAAGATGTGCTGGAACAATATCACATGAAGTTAGAAGGGACACTCTTGCAGTGTTTATGACGGATCGGTTTTCAGAAACTCTTCCATAAAAAACGGTCAAGAATTGCTGCCCTATATACAAAAAAGCCGCCGAGGACACCTCCACAATGGGAAGAGTCCTCGACGGTATTCGCTTATCGGGTATGCTGTGGTCGGAGATTGCTCTTGTCCTCCGCAAAGAACAACTCCACATTTTTCTGTGCTTTCATCAACTCCTGCATCTCGTCCCGTGCTTTGCGATAGTCTGGATAGGCTGCTTTCTTCTTGATCAGCAGTTCGGCATATTCTGCATCCAACTCCTTGACCTTTGGCAGCTTTTTCATCCCGGCTTCGTCAAAGGCAGCTTTCGCTGCCTTGTGCAGGGTGATTTCCTCCCGGTGGGCTTCCAAAAACTTTTTACTGTACCCTGACTTGCGGTAGGCATCATAGGCTGGGCGGGTCTTGGCATAGTTGATGATGTGGGTTTTCAGGACGGCGATTTCGGCCAATCTCGTTTCCGCCGCCTTGATGGAATCGCCCATGGCATGATAGTGTTCGGTTGCCGCCGCTGCACGTTCCCGCAGTTCGTCGGCACTGCTGATCTTCTGCTCCTGCAAAAATAGCAGTGTCTTGGACATCTCTTTCAAGTTGAACTTGGTTGCCCACTTTTTGTAGCCGACACTTTTGCCCTCTGCCATTTTTCCCTGAATGTCCACCAGCAACTGGAAGGGCTGTTCTTTGGGTGGCTTTTTCTGATAGGGCTTGTGCTCAGTCTTTCCCTCCAGCACCGCCTTGATCTCGTCCTCGCCATAGACGGTGCCCAGAGTTCGGAACCGAATAAAGCGTTTCTGTCCCTTGCCCTTCACCGCCGTGTACTTGCCACGCTTCACCTCATAGCCCTGCTGCTCCAGCTTTTGCAGAAACGCTTCGTAATCCCCCGGTTTTTCTGCAAGGATTGTGTCGATGATTCCGCACAGGCGGTCACGGTTGCTCTCCTTAGGCAGGTAGACGATGCGCTTCTGCCGTTCCCGGTAGGGCTTCTTTTCAATGACGGACAACTGGTGTTCTAAACAAATCAGGTCGTTCAACCGCTGCACTGCCAACGCCGAAAAGAAAAAATCCCGGAACTTTCTGCTGCCATCCAACGCTGTGGAGTTGAAGATCACATGGTTGTGGATGTGCTGCCGGTCAGTGTGCGTTGCCACTACAAAGGCGTGCTTGCCCTTGGTAAAGCGCATGGCCAGTTCGTAGCCCACCTTGTTAGCCTCCTCTGCGGTGATTTCCCCCGGACGGAAGGACTGCCGTATTTGATAAGCGATTACATCACTTTTCTGCCTGCGTCCGTTCACAAGGTCGTACTGCCGCTTGGTGAGCATAAATTCTTCATCTACAGTCAAGGGGCTGCATTTATAACTGCTTACAAGCTGCCCCTGCTCCGTTTTATCCGGGTTTTGTGCATAGTCGGTGCGGCTTTTCAAGCAAGCCGCAACAGACTTCCCCTTGTTTTTATGCAGCGCAATCAGCCGTGTTGCTGCCACCTCAAACCACCCCCATAAATAAAAAGCCGCCCGAAGGCGGCACATCATCCATCAGGATTGACGGAACAACTTTTCAAAATCAGCGGCACCGGCCAGATACATTGCCTGATATCGTACGCTTTCCAGCTCATTGCAGATCTCATCCAGCTGAAGATACTGCTTCCATGCTGCTTCGCCCACCATTTTCCGGTGTGCGTCTTCCGCTGCCAGTTTTTTCTGCAGGAATTCGTGATACCGTGCATTGCTTCCCAATTCATCCCGAAAAAGCGTTGCCTCACGGTCATTGAAATAATCCAGCATTTTATCTTTATCCATCGTTTCCTCCATTACAGTTCCGTAAGCCATTCGCTGAATCGCTCGACGGCTTCCACAATCGCCGTTCCTGCCACGATGAGCAAAAAGCACCCGAACTCTGCCACAAAAAGGATCAGGAACTGCGTCCATTCCCTACAATAAAGAGTATAAAGTCCGCAGCCAAAAATATACAGCATCGGCAGCGCAAGCACAAATGCCGACAGATTCAATGTCAATTTCAGCATCAACGCAAGGAAAGCCGTAAGCAGCGAAAACGGAAGAATGACCATCTTAAAAATGAACCTCATATCGAGCACCTGCCTTTCGCCCTTATTATAAAGGTATCTCCGCATCCATTGCAAGGATGTCAATCAATATGTAATCCGCAGCTCCCCTCTGCGGAAAAAAGTTAAAGTTCAGACAGTTTGGAAAGAATCTGTTTTCCGATGCCAATCAGCTCGTCCAGCCGATGCCGCAAATCTTCAATGTCTGCAGCATAAAGCTGATTGCTTTCATTCACACGTTTTGCCACCTGATTCAGATTGTTGCTGCAATTCTGAAGCAGGTACGACATCCGGCGCAGCTGCGGCAGGTCAAGATTCAAGCAGTATCCGTCCAATGCCATTTTGCGGATATACGCACTCAGACTGCGGATGCCCATGCCATACATCTTTTCGTAAATCCGATTCTTTTCGGTTTTTGTGATGCGCAGGATCAGAATCTCGTCCCTCTTTTCTCTCATCGGGCATCACCATCCCGGTCCGAGTAGCTGCGGAACGGCTTGACCGGTTCCTCCTTATCCGACTTTTCGTTCAGGGCGGCCAGCACGGAAGGGCGCGCAGATTCCTCATCCGGCGTTTCTTCCATCTCCGGCTCGTGATGTTTTTCGTCCACATCCAGCTGTGCATTCAGTTCAACCAGCCGTGCAGATTTTTGTGCCAGTTCTTCTTCCTGCGGAAAGAACTTTTCCACTTCTGCCTGCGCTGCCGTCTGTTGCTGCAGCAGATTCTCCAGTCGGTTTTCTGCATTGGCAATGCGCTCATCAAAACCGGCCAGCAGGTTGTCCAGTCGGGTGATATTGCCGTGCGGGTCGGCACCAAGTGCCACCGGATAAATCGCCTTGCCTTTCAGCACCGCCTGCTGCTCATTCCGGACCGGCTCATAGCGCACCGAAAGCTCAAAGCCGCGGTACTCGCCCAGCACAACAGGCTCTGTGTCGGGAAGTTCTTTTGCCGCCAGAATCAACCGTTCACCGGCAGTCTTTTTGTCATCGAACATCATGCCCTTGATGGTCATCCCGCAGAAGTTTTCCCTGTCCTGCGGATGGGCCGCAGCCGTTTCCGCATCGGTTTTCAGTGCGGAAATATGCGCTCTCTGCTGCTGAATATCTGCCGGGAACTGCGTCAGCAATTTGTCTTCCAGACGATATTTCTGGCTCTGATGGTCAGCTTTCAGAACTTTCAGCTTAGCCACCTGCACATCAAGGTCCATCTTTTCCTTAATCAGCGGGTTTCCGGCACACAGCGCCTTGACTTCGGCGTAAGAGAGCGCCTGCTCATCCACATCATCGCAGGAACGCACCGGGGATTTGCTGGTCATAATCTGCGAGATAAATCGCTGTTTATTTTCCAGTGTCTGCCAAAGGTACGCGTCAAAAGTTCCTTCCGTGACGTAGTTGAACACCTTCACCTCTTTGTTGCGGTTTCCCTGCCGGATGATACGACCGTTGCGCTGAGTCATATCACTGGGTTTCCAGCCGACATCCAGATGATGAACCGCCACAAGCCGGTCCTGCACATTGGTGCCTGCACCCATTTTTGCAGTGCTGCCCAGCAGAATCCGCACATCGCCGGAGCGCACTTTGGAGAACAGTGCCGCCTTTTTTGCTTCAGTGTCCGCCGAATGGATAAAGGCCACCTCACTTTCCGGCACGCCTGCGGCCAGCAGCTTTGTTTTGATGTCATCATAAACATTGAACTGCCCATCGTTTTTCGGGGTAGAAAGATCACAGAACAGCAGCTGTGTCAGTTTCTGCTCCCTGCCGTCCTCCCAGATTTGCAGCACATTCCGACGAAATGAATGTGTTCGCCGTTGTATTCGCGGGGTCGGGTGCTGTTAAACAGCTCGTTATACTGCCGCACCAGCGAAATGCGCCGCTGCGGGTCCTGCCAAATCCAATTTGCAAAGGCATCTTTGATGGACTGCTGTTTCTGCTGCGCCAGCATCGTTTCCCGTTTGTTCAGGACACGTTTCGGCTTTCCGTCGTCACCCTCAATGGTGTCGTAGATGCGCACATCCTTCAGGTTGAGCGTTTCTTCCAGAATTTTATAGGCGTTTGCCCGGGATGTGCCGTAGGTTTCGCAGGACATGATGTCGCCCTTTCCCATTGCGGTTTTGCCCTCAATGCGCCATTCTGCAGTGCGCTGTGAGAACTTCACGTTGATGGAGTGCCGCATATAATACGGAATCTGGAATGTTTCCGCCATAAATTTCTGGATAATCTCCGGGGCAAGCCATGTGGCTCCCAGACGCACATCAATTTCCGACGCTTCCAGATCTTTCGGCTGTGCTTTAAGCAGCGCCTCTGCATTGACAGCGAATTCCGGGTTCGTTTCAGCGGCAAGCTGTGCAGTACGCAGCTTTGTGCGCACATCGCCGGAAAGGTATTCATCCGCCATCTGCCATCCTGCTTCCGGGTCGGCAGGGTCAGCATTGGGATCTTTGAAAATCACGCCGGATAATTCGTCGGTAATCTGCGCATATTCGCCGGGTGTGCCAAGAAGCTCTGCCATATAGGGCAGGTCTACCTTACCATGTTCGCCAATCGACACGGCAAGCGCTTCACTGGGAGAATTCACACTGGTAATGACACGCTCCGGCCGAATGGTGCGCTGAGTGAACATGTCTGCCTTTGATTTCAGCTGTCCCTGTTCATCCAGATTTTCCAGAGAGCAAAGCAGGTAGTAGGAGCTGTCATCTTCAAACAGCCTGCCGTTTTTCCGGTCATTCAGCAGGCCGTATTGCGCGGTAAAGGCATCGTAGCCGCATCTACGGCCACCGGACAACAGGAAAGGAGTATCTCATGGCCAAAACTGCCGACACCATTGCCATCTATTCCCGCAAATCCCGCTATACCGGCAAGGGCGAAAGTATCGGAAATCAGATCGACCTCTGCCGCGAATATATCCGCACCCACTACGGAGATGCCGCTGCGGAACATGCCGTTGTCTTTGAGGACGAGGGCTTTTCCGGCGGCAACCTGAACCGCCCGGATTTCAAAAAGATGATGACTGCGGCCAAGGACCGGAAATTCAAGGCCATTGTGGTCTACCGTCTGGACCGCATCAGCCGCAACATCAGCGACTTTTCCAGCCTGATTGAAGAACTGGGACGGCTGGGCATCGACTTTGTGTCCATCCGTGAAAGTTTTGACACGTCCAGCCCCATGGGCCGCGCGATGATGTACATCGCATCGGTGTTCAGTCAGCTGGAACGTGAGACCATCGCGGAGCGCATCCGGGACAACATGCACGAGCTGGCAAAGACCGGGCGCTGGCTGGGCGGCACGACCCCCACGGGCTATGCTTCCGAGAGCGTCAAGAGCATCACGGTGGACGGCAAGACCAAAAAGACCTGCAAGCTCAAGCTGCTGCCGGACGAAGCAGAGATCATCTACAAAATTTTCGACCTCTACGAGCAGTACGATTCTCTGACCATGACCGAGACCGAGCTGCTGCGGCAGGGCATCAAAACAAAAACCGGGCGTTCGTTCACCCGGTTTTCCATCAAGTCGATTTTGCAGAATCCTGTCTACCTGATTGCAGACAAGGACGCCTATCAGTATTTTGTGGACAATGAGGCAGAACTGTTCGCCCCGGAGTCCGATTTCGACGGTGTGCGCGGCGTGCTGGCCTACAACCGCAGCGACCAGGAAAAAGGCCGTGCTACGGTCTACAATCCCATCAGCGAATGGATCGTTTCGGTGGGCGAACACCCTGGCATCATCTCCTCGAACCGGTGGATTCGGGTGCAGGAATCGCTGGAACGGAACAAATCCAAATCCTACCACAAGTCCCGCGGCAACGAAGCTCTGCTCACCGGTCTGCTGTGGTGCTCCTGCGGCAGCCGGATGTACCCGAAGGTCACCGGGCGCAAAACGGCAGAAGGGCGAGTGGTTTTTCCCTATATGTGCAAGCTGAAGGAGCACAGCCGCCGGGAGCTTTGCAGCGTCCCCAACGCCAACGGCAATCTATTGGATGCCGCCATCTGCGAACAGGTCAAGCATCTGGCCGACCATTCCAGCGACTTTATGAAGCAGTTGGAAAAGGCAAAGTCGGCTCATGCCGGCAACCGCTCCGAGTTTGAGACCAAGCTTTCCACCCTGCGCAAAGAGCAGGCCGAGACGCAGCGGAAGATCACCTCCCTCATTGACTCCCTTGCCGATTTTGGAGACAGCACCGCTGCTGTCCACCTGAAAAAGCGCATCGAGGAACTGAATGCACAGGATGCCGCCCTGGGTTCCCGCATCCGGGAATTGGAAAGCCTCACCGACAATGGTGTTCTGGGCGGCATCGAGTTTGACGTGATGCGGCAGCTGCTGACCGTGTTCCACGACAACATCGACGATATGACCGTGACCCAGAAGCGTGCCGCCATCCGCACTGTGGTGCGCAAGGTGGTGTGGGACGGCAAGGTGGCGCATGTGGTGCTCTTCGGTTCACCGGAGGATGAAATCGACTGGACCACCTTCCCGGTAGACCCGGAAGAGGACGACAACGACCCCGAGGGCGGTGGAGATGGTTCCGATTCTCCGTCCGGCGTTCGCTCGGGTGAGGATAGCAAACGAGATCCGGATGCAGTTCCGGCGGGAGCGCAGGAGCGGGCAGACCGTCTCCTTACAGGAAACCTTGGAGGCAGACGGGGACTCGGCGCTGACCTTAGCGGACGTGATACAGGACAGCTTTTGCATGGAGGAATGCTGTGAGAAGAAGGCAGACCTGCTCCGGGTGCGGCAGCTGCTGGAAATGCTGCCCGCGCGGGAGCGGCAGATCCTGCTGTTGCGGTACGGGCTGGCCGGGCAGCCGCCCCTGACCCAGCTAGAGACCGCCGGGCTGCTGGGCATCAGTCGCAGCTATGTGTCCCGTCTGGAAAGCCACGCGCTGTGCCAGCTGCGCCAGCATTGGGACAAAAAACCGGCGCAGGAGTGAAACATTTCTCCCGTGCCGGTCTCGGAATCCTTATTCGGTCAGCGCGCTTGCCTGGATCTCGTCCAGCTGCTCAAAGGTATACAGCCGGTTCAGCGCCTCGACCAGCTCCTTTTTGGAAAGGCGCGGCGGCAAGCCCAGTGCGTTCAACAGCTTTGCCTTGCGCTCTGCGCTGCCCGGCTTGCCGGAGAGCCCCCATTCGTACAGGTCCGTGTAGGTGATCTGCCGACCTTCCGGGCGGGCAGGTGCTGCGCCTGCCTCAGCCCCGAGGGCATCCCGCAGAGCCTGCAGAACGATGGCATCCTCCACACCTTCCACCCCCAGCAAACCTTCCTTGCCGGGCTGCTCCTTGCGCTTTTCCTTGCCATGAATGGCGGGCACATAGGCCTGCACCACGTTCTTTTCGCCCACCAGATTCGTGATGTAGTTCCGGATGCGGAAGCCCGCCGCATCCGAATCCGTCAGCAGGATCAGCCCGTTTTTCTGCGCCAGCGCTTTGAACAGCTGCTGGCGCTTTTTGTCTTTGTAAATGCCAAATCCATCCGTCAGCAGGATCATGGCATCGGTCAGGTGCGCAAGGCGGGCGGCATCGTATTTGCCCTCCACGATCAGCACCCGGCCGGTATGGATCACTTCGTTCTGCATCATCGTCCACTCCCTGCCATGGCCAGCCGGCACAGCGCCGTTTCCAGCAAGATCTGCTCTTCCACCGGCTGGCTCTTCAGGCTCTGGTCCAGTTCCAGCAGCACCTGCAGGCAGGCTTCGATCTGCCCCAGCGTATAGTGCGACGCCGTTTCGGCCGAGCGCTTAAGCCGGTAATCGCTGCCCTTGTAGCCAAAGTCCTTGAACACCGTACTGTAGTTCTTTTTGCGGGCCGCGCCCAGCTTGACCCGGTACAGGTCCACATAGCTGCCAATCATGGCCGCCGTGATGGCAATGGGCTCCTGCTGCAGGCGCAGAAGGGTCTGCAATTTCTTGCAGGCACCGGTGGCGTTTTTGGCGGTGATCATGCGGATCATCTCAAACACATCGGCTTCCAGGCTCACGGTGCCCATATCGGCCACCATGGCAGCGGTCACGGTCTGGTAGCCGGACAGCGCACAGAGCTTGTCCACCTCGTTTTCCAGCAAAAATGGATCCTCGCCGCAGCGTTCCAGCAACGCAGCAGCCGCGCCGTCCGGCAGTGAGGTTCCCTGTGCCTTTGCCCGGTCGATCATCATGGCCTTGAGCTCAAAGGGACGGGGTTTGGCCAGCTCTTCAACGTAGCCGATGGCCTTGCACTGGGCAATGAGTTTCTGGGCCGATTTCCCGGCCTTGAGCTTGCTGCGCTCCAATGGGAACACACTGCCCAGCACCACCACCGCATTTTCCAGGCTGGCCAGCGTACTGCACAGCTCGTCCAGATCCTTTGCGCCGTATGCGCCCGGGTCCACCTCCGGCAGCACCACCACGCGGCGGGTGCCAAAAAAAGAGATGGTGCCCGCCGCCATGATTAGTCCTTCGATTTCCGGAGCCGCACCGTCCAGCACGGTTGCGTCCTCGTCACTGTCTGCCGAGAGGATGCGGACAGCCGCGTTCACCGCCTGCCGCACCAGATACCGCTCTGTGGAATAAAAATAGTACACCGGGCAGCCTTTGTCGGCCAGCTGCCGGAGTTTTGCCTCGGTCGCCAAACCCGCGGCCCCCTTTCGGATGAATTGTTATAATACCCATATAGTGTACCACATTCCGGCCGGATTGCAAAGCATCACTCTGCCCGCCAGCCGCCGGAAGGGCGCAGGCTGAGGGAAGCATATACCGCTTCCCCGCCCTGCATCCATTGGTAATGATCGCTCCGGCTCAGCAGCTGTTCCCATTGCACGGCCTCCGGCTTTGCCGGAGATGCCAGCAGCCACTGCGCCCGGACCGGTTCGGCCAGCGTCACCGTTCCGCTCACGGTCACGAACTGCTGCTCCCCGATGGTCAGCCGCACAAGGCAGCCGGACCGGGTACGCAGGGTCTCCACCGCTGCGGTCTGCGTCTGCCGGGTGACGGCGCTTCCCACCGGCTGCACTGCCACTCGGCACATCGTCCGGGCAGGCAGCGTGCAGGCATTTTCCGGGTCCAGACGCAGATCTGCCAGCAGTTCCACCGTGGTCACGCCCCGGCGGGCCAGCTGGTTTTCCACCGCCCGCTGAGTGGATGCCCCACCCCGGAACAGCACCACGGCTGTGTGATTCTGGCTGACCACCACCGCCGGGCTGTTGGCACTGCCCACAAGGTCGATGTGCACCACATCCCGGCACAGGGCGTTGCCCACGCCAATGGCAAGGACGGCCGTCAGCAGGATGCCCGGTACAGCCACCCGCAGCCGTACCTTCCAGAGATGTGCCAGCCCGCACAAAGCCATCAGCAGCAGACAGACAAGGGCTGCATAGTTTGTGTCAAAATACAGCCCCGCCCCAGGCTTGGCGCTGACCCACACGGCCCAGCGATTCAGCAGACCGGTCAGAAATTCCGCCGCTTTGCCAATCATCGTATATAACGGCCTGGCTGCCGGGACCAGCCCCGCAAAAGCGGTGCCAAGGCTCAGCAGAAGCATGGGCTGCACCAGCCAGAGCACCGCCACGCCGGAAGCCACCGCCCACAGGCTCACGCTCAGCCCCCGCAGCACCAGAACTGGAAAGGTCGCCGCAGAGGCAAACAGCGAGATGCAGGCGCTCTCCGCCAAACCCCAGAACCGGTCCGGAAACACCCTGAGGTACCACGGCCGCCTGACCGGATTCTCCGATTTTTTCCAGAAATCCTGACACCACCATTCCCGGATACGGCGTATGCAGGCACCGCCCGCGACGGTTCCCACCACTGCCGCAAAGGATAGCTCGAAGCCGATATCGCACACAGCATAGCTGTTCCGGGCAGTCATCAGAATACCGGCCGCGGCCAACGAGGTGAGGGCGTCCGATGCGCCATAGACCCACACACCCAGTGCGCTGACCCACACTGCTACAGCTGCCCGGCAGACGGAGGGAGTAAAGCCAGTAACGCCGGCCAGCAGAACAGCCAGCAATGCCTTGAATATCGCCCGGTATCTGCGGCGGCGATAGCTCTGCTCCCACTCATAGGGCAACAGGGAGCTTAAAATATCACCGCACAGGATGGACACATGCAGGCCGCTGACCACCAGCACATGGGAAAGGCCCGCACCCCGGTAGGCGCTGCGCAGGGCGGAAGAAAGATAGTTCCGGTCACCCACCGTCATGGCGGCCAGAACCCCGCCGGCATCCTCGTTCATCTCACCGCGCAGGCTGGTACTGAGCCGCTTTTGCAGGCGGCCGGTGCGCGCCCGGAAGCTGCTGCTTTTGCCCAGCCGGGCAAAAGCCTGCGGCTCCCTTGCCCACAGTACAACGCCGTCGGCAAAGAGGGTTGTACGGTCGGCAGGCTCCGGCGCTTCCAGTGCAAAGCGCCCCTCCACCCGCTCCCCGGCTTCACAGACCGGCAGGGTATCGCATTCCACCCGGAACTCTGCCGCCCGGCCGTTGACCCGTTCCACCCGCAGCACCGCATCCACGATACCCGGATAATAGGATGCCGACACCGATTCCACTTCTGCCGTCAATGCTACCGTCTGCCCGGCGTATTTTTCCAGCGTTTGTTCCAAACGGGCATTGGTATGTCTCGCGGCAGCCAGCCCGGCCGCCGCACCCAGCAGCAGGCAGAGCGATGCTTTGCGGGTGCGGTCCGGGATGCACAACAGCAGGCAGACGGCTACAAAAAATGCCGCAAACGGCACAAAAAGTTCCGTTTGCGGCAAAAAAGCGCATATTAACGCAACACCCAGCATTCCGGCGCAGAATACGCAGAGCGGGCGTCGCATGGCGGCTTAGTGGAAGAACAGGGGCAGCGGCTCCAGGAAGATGATATCCTTGCGCTCTGCTGCGTCACCCTCGGCCAGAACAGCAGCCTGGCCCACGATGGTGCACTGGGTCTGTTCTGCCAGATCGTCCAGTGCCTTCAGGGAGCCACCGGTGGAGATCACGTCGTCCACCACCAGCACGCGCTTGCCGTTCATCTTATCCAGCTCCTTGCGGTCAATGACCAGCTTCTGCTTGCCGGCGGTGGTAATGGACTGATCTTCCACCACAACGGGGTCCGGCATATACAGCTTGACGCCCTTGCGTGCACAAACGTAAGGCTTGCCGCTCTGACGGCTCATCTCGTGGGCCAGCGGGATGCCCTTGGCCTCAGCGGTGAGCAGGATGTCAAACTCCGGGCACTTTTTGAGCAGCTCGGCGGCAGCGGCCACGGTCAGCTCGGCGTCGCCCAGCATGATAAAGGCCGCAATGTCCATGTGGTCGTTCACCTTGCAGATGGTCAGTTCACGGGTCAGGCCTGCAACATGCAGGGTATAAGTGTCAGCCATAATCAAATTCTCCCTTTCATAATCGGCATCAGACGGGCAGCTTTTCGCCGCCCAGAACATGGAAGTGCAGATGCTTGACGGTCTGGCCGGCATCCTCGCCCACATTGGAAATGACGCGGTAGCCATTTTCCAGCCCCTGCTCCTTAGCCAGCTTTGCGATGACGGCAAAAATATGGCCCAGCAGAGCACCGTCCTCCTCGGTCAGCGCAGCGGCCGAGGTGATGTGCTTTTTGGGAATGACGAGGAAATGCACCTTGGCCTGCGGGTTGATGTCGTAAAACGCCACCACCTGCTCATCCTCGTACAGCTTTTTGGAGGGGATCTTGCCCTCCGCGATCATGCAGAACAGACAATCTTCCATGGGAAACACTCCTTCCTGATCTTTGCCTTATTTATTCGCCCAATGCCTTCTTGACGATGGCACCCACAGCAGCCAGTGCCTCGTCGATCTTGGTCTCGTCCTTCAGGCCAGCCATTGCAAAGTCCGGCTTGCCGCCGCCCTTGCCGCCGGCAATGGCAGCCAGCTCCTTGACCAGCACGCCAGCCTTCAGGCCCTTTTCCTGTGCCAGCTTGTTGACGGTGACAGCCATGGTGATCTTATCCTCGGCCTTGCCTACCAGCACAGCCACCACAGGGTTCACGGCCTTGTCACGGATGCTGTCGCACATCCCACGGAGGGTGTCGCCAGTGGTACCGGTAAAGTATGCAGAGGCGATCTTCACGCCATCGGCATCCTCAGCGTTGTTGAACAGGCTGTCCACCTTGGAGGCGGCGATCTTTGCCTTGAGCTCTTCCAGCTCCTTGCTCATGGCCTTGTTCTCAGCCATGACAGCCTCGGCGCGGACAGGCAGTGCGGTGACATTGTTAGCCTTCAGGGTATTGGCCACGTTGTGCAGCATAGCCTCCTGCAGATTTGCGCGGACCAGCAGGTTGCGGCCGGTGACAGCCTCAATGCGGCGGATGCCGGCGGCCACAGAGCTCTCGCTGACGATCTTGAAGCCGCCGATCTGAGCAGTGTTCTTGACATGGGTACCGCCGCAGAACTCGGTGGACCAGCCCTCGATATCAACGACGCGCACGACCTTGCCGTACTTCTCGCCAAACAGGGCCATCGCACCCAGCTTCTTGGCCTCCTCCACAGGCATCTCCTGGACGGTGACGTTCATGGAGTCAAAAATCTTGTCGTTGACGATCTTCTGCACACGGGCCAGCTCTTCAGGGGTCACGGCACTGAAGTGGGTGAAGTCGAAGTGAGTGATGGAGGCATCCTGATAGGAGCCTGCCTGATGCACATGGTCGCCCAGCACCTCGCGCAGGGCAGCCTGCAGCAGATGGGTGGCGGTGTGGTTGCGGGCAATGGCCATGCGGTATTCCTTATCGACCTTTGCGGTCAGGTGGTCACCCACCTTCACGATGCCGCTTTCCAGCACACAGGTGTGGACGTAGTAGCCCTTGGGGGTCTTTTTCACGTCCAGCACGCGCAGGCTGCAGTCGGCACTGGTCAGCACACCGTGGTCAGCGGCCTGGCCGCCCATCTCGGCGTAGAACGGGGTCTTGTCCAGCACCACCAGCACGCCTTCCTTGGCCTGCTCGTCGGTAGCAATGGCGTCGGTCAGGGTCTCCTCGTCGCTCAGGGCAACCACCACGCTGTTGTCGTTCAGGGTATCGTAGCCGGTGAACACGGTGGGCTCGGCGGTCAGGCCGCCGAACAGATCCTCGCTCCAGCCGGAAATGTTCTTCTTCAGGCGCTCGGCGCGGGCGCGCTCCTTCTGCTTCTTCATCTCAGCGTGGAAGCCGTCCTCGTCGATCTCCAGACCCTGCTCGGCGGCGATCTCCTTGGTCAGGTCCAGCGGGAAGCCGAAGGTATCGTTCAGCTTGAACACATCCAGACCGCTCAGCAGGTGCTGATGTGCCTTCTCCAGGCCGTCGATCATGTTGTTCAGGATGTTCATGCCGGCGTCGATGGTACGGGCAAAGTTTGCCTCTTCGGTGCCGATGACCTTTTTGATATAGGCGTCATGCTCGCGCAACTCGGGGTATGCACTCTCGCTGGACTGGATAACGGTCTCCACCAGGTCCACCAGGAAGGGGTGGTCGATGCCCAGCATCCGGCCATGACGGGCTGCACGGCGCAGCAGGCGGCGCAGCACATAGCCGCGGCCCTCGTTGGAGGGCAGGATGCCGTCGGACACCATGAAGGTGCAGCTGCGGATGTGGTCGGTGATGACACGGATGGAGATATCGGTCTTGGGGTCCTGCTTGTAGGTCTTGCCTGCAATGCGCTCCACATGGTGCAGCACGCTCTGCACGGTATCCACCTCAAACAGGTTGCCCACGTTCTGCATCACGCAGGCCAGACGCTCCAGGCCCATGCCGGTGTCGATGTTGGGCCGGGCCAGACGCTCGTAGTGGCCCTTGCCGTCTGCATCGAACTGGCTGAACACCAGGTTCCAGATCTCCATATAGCGGTCGCAGTCGCAGCCCACGCCGCAGGTCGGCTTGCCGCAGCCGTACTCCGGGCCGCGGTCAAAGTAGATCTCGGAGCAGGGGCCGCAGGGGCCGGAGCCGTGCTCCCAGAAGTTGTCTTCCTTGCCCAGACGCACCATGTGGTCCGGGGCGATGCCCACCTTCTTGGTCCAGATGTCGTAGGCCTCGTCGTCCTGCTCATACACCGAGATGTGCAGGCGGTCCTTGGGGATGGCCATCCACTCGTCGCTGGTCAGGAACTCCCATGCCCAGGGGATGACCTCTTCCTTGAAGTAATCCTGGAAGGAGAAGTTGCCCAGCATCTCAAAGAAGGTGCCGTGGCGGGCGGTGATGCCCACGCGCTCGATATCCGGGGTACGGATGCACTTCTGGCAGGTGGTCACACGATGACGGGGCGGCTCTTCCTGTGCCAGGAACCACTTCTTCATGGGAGCCATGCCGCTGTTGATCAGCAGCAGGCTGGGGTCGTTCTTCGGCACCAGCGGGAAGCTGTCCAGACGCAGATGGCCCTTACTTTCAAAAAAGCTCAGGTACTTTTCGCGCAGTTCATTCAAACCGGTCCATTGCATAAGTTTTCTCTCCTCAATTGTCCTTGGCGTTTGCACGTCAGATTTTTATGATGTTATGGCAGAGGGGCAGACAGGCGCAAAAAACAAAAACAGCCTCCATCCCGATCAAGGGACGAAGGCTGTGCTACTCAAAACTCCGTGGTACCACCCAAATTGCAAAGGATAAATTGTCCCCTGCCGCTTTCGGCGCGTTAACGCTGCGCAGCGTCCGGTTTGCATTCGCCGGAAGCTCCGGGGTGGCGCGAAATGGACCCGACCGGAACGCCTTGCAGCCTGCGGGCGTTCTCTCTGGACGGTGGTGTGTACATTTCTGGCCCCATCATTGCCATCTGTCATAATTTCACATCACACAAGACGGGCACTCAGCCCCCTTGCGTACAGTTAAATTATAGCATGAGCCGGGCATTTGTCAACTCTTTTCCGGCAAAAACCTTTCCTTACAGACGAGGCAGGCCAGCGGCAGCGCCTGAGAAATCACGGCACCCAGATGCGGCGCACTTCCTGCACCCTGCCGCCCTGCACCACCAGCGTGGTATTATACACTGTCCAGTTGTCCGGGTCCGCATTGATGGCAGCCGCCACGGCCGAAGCGCCGGTGGTCTCCATCTCTTCGGCCTGCGGGTCAGCAGAGCTATCCTTCAGCACTACGCCACCTGCCAGCGGCATCGTCTTTTCGCCCATCTCATAGTAGACAGGGTAATCGTCAAAGGTCATCGTCCGGTAGACATCATCTTCCAGCTTCAGGTCAAGACCGTACTGCTCCTCCATGCCGCCATTGATGGTGACAAGATGGTACTGATCGTTTTTCTCGATACTCTCCACTGCAACGGTCACAAACTGGTTCCATGCAGCCCCCTCTTCGTGGAGGGTGATCTGATCCCCAACGGCAAGTTTTTCAACATCTTCTTTTTTATAAAGGTCATAGCTGAAGATCTTTGCAGTCAGGTTGCCGCCCTGCACACCGGAGGTGATCTCCGCCGGAATAAAGGTGACCGTGTCCTCCCTGTCGAGGTCATCCAGCGTCCACGTCAGCATGTTGATGGGCTCCGTGACCCCTTCCTCTGCCACATGGGA
>ENA-UEQN01001844-UEQN01001844.1-human-gut-metagenome-genome-assembly--contig:-NODE-1844-length-16012-cov-5.755381_pt1 | contig 16012 bp, 12 predicted proteins | sample MGYA00242940_ERZ507944 | MGnify/ENA primary metagenome ERZ507944 (study PRJEB26167, sample SAMN06115449) | human gut metagenome | host: Homo sapiens | place: China:Fujian | collected 2015-08-20... | reverse complement strand
CTATTTTGAAAACTTGCTTCGCTGCCTTTAATTTGGCGAAGGTCGTGGTGCTAATGGACGCCTGGGACATTATCGTTATTTTGAACAAACGCGGAAAGCCGCTGATGCCTTGTTCTCCGGCAAAAGCGCGCCTTCTGCTTAAAGAGAAGAAAGCTGTTGTGGTAAGGCGCACGCCTTTTACCATTCAGCTCACGATTGCGACCGGCGAGACCAAACAGCCGGTGAGTCTGGGCGTTGATGCCGGGTACGAACATGTCGGTCTTTCCGCATCAACGGAAAAGGCTGAACTTTATGCATCAGAAGTTGAACTTCGTCAGGACGTCTCTGATCTGCTCTCTGCTCGTCGTGCGTTACGGCAGTCTCGTCGTAACCGCAAAACGCGCTACCGCGCGCCGAGGTTCGACAACCGCATCCGCACCAAACGCAAAGGCTGGCTTGCACCGTCGGTTGAAAACCGAATCAACGCGCACTTGTCGCGCATAGAAACGGTTCTTCGACTGCTGCCCGTCACGAAGATCACCGTGGAAACGGCGTCCTTCGACATGCAGCTGCTGAAGAATCCAGACATTGCAGAGAAAGAGTACCAAGAGGGCGAACAGCTCGGCTTCTGGAACGTCCGCGAGTATGTTCTTTTCAGAGACGGACACGTTTGTCAGTATTGTCACGGCAGATCGAAAGACCCGGTGCTCAATGTTCATCACCTGGAAAGCAGACGTACCGGCGGCGATTCGCCCGGCAACCTGATTACGCTTTGTGAGACGTGCCATAAGGCGCTTCATCGCGGCGAAATCAAGCTGAGGGCCAAGCGCGGTCAGTCGTTCCGTGCGGAGACCTTCATGGGAATTATGCGTTGGGAGGTTTTGAACCGCCTGAAGGCGTCGCATTCTAAGTTGGAAGTGAACAACACCTACGGCTACCTAACCAAGCACGCACGGATCAAGAGCGGCATTACCAAGTCGCATTGTTCGGATGCTTTTTGCATTGCTGGCAATCTCGGTGCCAAAAGGCTCGGCGAATTCCTGTTCCAGAAGCAGACGCGTCGGAACAACCGGCAGATTCACAAGCTCTCCATCCTCAAAGGCGGCATTCGAAAGCGCAATCAGGCTCCCTTTGAGATCAAAGGCTTCCGTCTTTTTGATAAAGTTGCCTGCAAGGGAGAAGAAGGATTCATTTTCGGTCGTCGATCATCCGGGAGCTTCGATGTTCGAAGACTTGACGGAACCCGCATCTCAGCCGGTATCAGCTATAAAAAGCTGCGTCTGCTGCAAAAGAGACAAACCTATTTAACAGAAATTCGAAAGGAGGAGGCGCTTCCTCCCCTGCCTGAAGGCAGGGATCTCCGCGCCTAAATATGATGAACCAGCTTCTTCAGAAATACTTCAGGTTTGATCCTGCAAAGACGACGGTCAGAACCGAAATCATCGCAGGCGTCTCCACTTTCCTCACAATGGCCTATATCCTGGCCGTAAACCCGGCCATTCTCGGGATCACGGGTATGGATAAGGGAGCGCTTTTTGCTACTACGGCAATTACTTCCGGCATCGCGACGCTTATCATGGCGCTTTACGCCAAGATGCCTTTCGGACTTGCGCCGGGCATGGGTATTAATGCTTTTTTTGCCTATACCGTTTGCCTATCTATGGGGCACACCTGGCAGTTCGCGCTCACCGCTGTGCTGTTGGAAGGTCTGATATTTATTCTTCTTACTGTTACCAATGTCCGAGAAAAGATCGTTTATTCCCTGCCGCCGAGTATTCAAAAGGCAATTGGTGTAGGTATCGGTCTTTTTATTGCCTTTATCGGTCTTCAAAACGCTGGAATTTCAGTCAAGAATGGCGCGACCCTTGTTGCTCTGGGCCAAATTTTCCAGCCGAGCGTGTTGCTGGTTATCGTCGGTTTAATTTCAACGGCCGTTCTTCTGGTTAAAAATATTCCCGGTGCTTTACTGATCGGTATTGCAATTACAACGATTTGCGGCATACCGTTCGGCCTAACTCATTTCGACGGCTTTGTTTCTACGCCGCCTTCCGTTGAACCGATTTTCATGAAATTCGAGTGGCACAACATTTTCACCGTGGATATGGTGATGGTTGTCTTCTCTTTCTTATTCATGGATCTCTTTGATACCTTAGGCACGCTGGTGAGCCTCTTGTATAAAGGCGGATTCGTCAAAGACGGAAAGATGCCGAGAATGAAAGAACCCTTCTTCGCAGATGCTATGGGTACAACCATCGGAGCCTGTATGGGAACGAGCGCGATTTCCACTTACGTTGAAAGCGCAGCCGGTGTTTCCGTCGGAGGAAAGTCCGGATTAACGGCTTTTGTGATTGCGGTTTGCTTCTTCCTGTCTCTTTTCTTTGCGCCGCTTTTCTTATCGATTCCTGCGCAGGCTACCGCTCCCGTCTTGATCTTGGTCGGTTTCTTAATGATCTCTTGTATTAAGGAAATTGACCTGGATGACTACGCAGAAGCCATTCCCGCCTTCATCTGCATCATCACTATTCCGCTTACTTATAGCATTGCAAACGGCATCGTATTCGGTTTACTGAGTTATGTTCTGATTAACTTGATCTCGGGAAAATTTAAGAAGATTCGCATCGAGATGTACTTGCTTTCCGTCTTCTTTATTGTGATGCTCTTGCTCCACTAACGGAAAGTTATTGGAATTTTTCAGAATTTCAAATAAAAATTGCCCCGCTTTTGTGCTCTCCGCTACTTAGTTGTGCACAAAGCGGGGATTTTTCTGTCGTTTTCCTGTTTGCTTCGCTTTAAAGCGCTGATCACGCCTTAAAAAAGTTGGCACGGAATATGCATGTAGTTCAAGTGCATTCGAACACAAACAGGAGAACCAAAATGTCAAACTCTCTCGCTTTAAGAAGACGGACTTTCCTTAATTTCAGCCTGTTAGGGGCTGCTGTCAGTGCCGCACTTCCTGTCAAAGCCTTTGCACAGGCACCGGCGAATGTTCCTTTCATCGCTCCGACTGCAGATAATCCGATTCGAATTAACTTTAACGAAAACGCCCTGGGTATGAGTCCGAGCGCTCAGGCCGCTGCACGCGATTCCGTCGCAAAAGGAAACCGTTACGCTAAAGCAGAGATTACACAGCTTCACGCCAAGCTCTGTGACATGTACAACGTGCCGAAGAATTTTCTCCTTTTGACGGACGGTTCTTCCGAGGGTATCCGAGCTTTGTTGGGTGCGTATTCGCGTTTGCCGAAAGTTCAGCTGGTAATCCCGGAACTTACTTATGGGGATGGACAGCACTTTGCCGAGCTCTATAGCGTACCTATTGTAAAAGTGCCGATGCTTGCAAATTGGAAGGTTGATGTCGCCGGATTGAAGAAGGCTGTGGATGATTTCGACGGATTCTCTATTGTTTACTTCGTGAATCCGAACAATCCTACGTCAACTGTGACTCCGGCTTCTGAGATCGACCCATGGGTAAGAAGTAAACCGGACAATACTTTGTTCATTGCCGATGAGGCTTATGCAGAATACGTCAGTGATCCGAACTTTAAATCGATGGCCAATTTGATCCAGGACGGTTTAGACAACGTGGTCCTGTTAAAGACGTTCTCGAAGCTATACGCCATGGCCGGCATGCGGGTAGGATTTGCGGTAGGAGTTCCGGCGATTATTAAAATGATGAAAGATCAGGTGGCAGGCGAAAAACTAAACTACCCTGGTGTCACCGCAGCTTTGGTTTCCTTGGATGATGAGCCGTTCCAGGAATATTCCAGAGCTTCAAACTTGGAAAGCCGCAAGATTTTGGCTTCTTGTTTTGACAAGCTCGGTGTTAAATATCTTCCTTCGAGTACGAACTTCATGTTCTTTGAGTTGAATGAGCCGATTCGTGCGTTCCAGAAGAAGATGGCAGCAAGAAATATTTTGGTCGGAAGACCGTTCCCGCCGGCAATGAACTGGTGCCGTATTTCCTTAGGCACACCGCAGGAAATGGCCTACGTTGCAAATGAACTGATGAAGATGCAGGCAGAAGGCGTCTTCTAGTTAAAATTAGCGAATGTTGACGGCATATCTTCGTGGGTATGCCGTTTTCTCATATCCGAAACTGTGAGTTAGACGTGAAGCGGATAACGGTTTTTAATTTTGCGGCTGAAGAAAACAAGCGCTGAGAGCATTGTTAAAATTCCGCAGACAACCAGAATCGAAGTGCCAAGAGCAAAAGGCATCCCTGCCGCAATGCGGCGTAAATAAAGCTGGTAGGCGGAAATCAGCCACTCAACACCGAAACAAATCAGGCAGACCTCCCAAAGCCAGCAAACCGGTCTGAAAGGAATGAACAGCAGAATCAGTAGGATAAGGGGGATGGGCAAAAGAAGATAATTTCCCCAAAAGTATAAATGAGCTCCGAATAAAATCGCACCTAAAACCGGGAAAGCCAATCGCCACATATCAACAACTTATCCTGAAAAAACATAATTTGAGCGTCGGATATTACCTCACCACATTGAGCGAAGTCTTAAATGAGGTTGGCACATTGAGCAACTTTCCATTGCAGAGTTTTTCAAAGCATCTCGCAAAACCATATTGAACGGAAAGCACAAAGAACCGAAGCCTCGTGAGAGGCTCGGTTCTTATCTCAAATCATGCCCTAAATCTTCTTGGTAATTCCGATGAGCCAATAGCGCTCGAATACGCCGGTAAGGAGAACTAAAGCCCCTGCAGCGCACATTCCGTAAACACCGAAGAAAGCTAAAACGGCAGCAAGCAGACCGCCGATTAAGTAAACCCAGACGCGCAGCAGCGTGTTCTCGCCGGAATAAACTTTCCTAGCTCTTTCTGCGGTTTCCATCCAAAGGAGGCTAAAGGCGACCGTCCTTGCGACTTCAAGAATGATGAAAGGCAGAAGCAGGTAAGCGCATGCATCCCAAAAGCCTAAGCAGGCTGCCATAATCGCATAGAGTCCGCAGCCCATTAGAAGGGCATCCGATACCATGAAAGAAGTCAGCCAGCGGGCTTTCTTTACGCCCGGCTGAGAGGTGCAGCTAAAAGCTACGCCTTTGTAGCAAATGACTACGACGGCGCCGATAAACGCCAACACGGTAAAGAGCCGCATCAAGATATCGAGCCAAGCGATGTAGGGCGCTAAAAAGTCATTCGTTGCGACGGAGTAAACGGACAGCCAGTAAATGCCAACTGCACATCCTAGGCAGGTCGCATAGCAAGCCAGGCCCCAAACACCCACGGAAAGCGGAGAAGTGAAATGCAGCACGCGCATCGCGTGGATGAATCGAGGCGGATCTCCTAAATCAAAGACCAAGAGCACAAGGTCAACAATGACGATTAAGAGAGCAAGCGTCAAAGCAAAGGGCAGAAGAGCGGCAAAGAGCGGGGGACCGGCAAACCAAGCAATACCGGTTAAGACCATAAAGCCCGCGGTTAAGTTATTGAAAAACGCATCCCAGACAATAATATTTGCCCAGTCGGGACGATGCGTGATGTCATGCCCTTGATACAGAGAAGGATGGCTTTCAGCCCAAGGTTTAGGATTTTTCATGTTGGTCATGTTCATCTTTTTCTCCTTAGACTAAACAAGCCGCAACAGCCGCCGCACAAAGGATGAGCGTTGCGGCGCCCCTGAGGTAGTCTCCGGCCATATATTTGGTTGGTGTGACTGGGTCTGAGGGGAGCCCGTAAACCTCAGGTTTGTCCATTAAAAGATAGAAAGAATTCAGACTGTCGTATTCTTCAAATGGGTCGACCCCGTACAGCTGTGCTTCGGGATGGCCATGATTGATGAGATAGTTCACCCGGTCGCGAGCTTTGCGGACCATAAGTTCTCTCGGGCCGAATTCTATTGATCCCGTTGTGCAGGCTTCTTGGCATGCCGGCCGCAGACCGTCTCTAAGACGGTCATAACACTCTGCACATTTCATCGAGTGACCTGATTTTTCACTAATTTCGGGTACACCGAACGGGCATGCTGCGACACACATCCCGCATCCCATACAAATATCGGTTTGGTAGTAGATGCCGCCAAATTCGTTTCGAACAATTGCGCCGGTCGGGCAGGCTTCGTGGCAGGGAGAGGTTCGGCAATGTTTGCATTGATCGCTCATGAAAAGCCATTTTCCTGCCTTCGGCTCTTTTAACAGGGCATCCAGCGTGGCCGGAGCCGGTCTGTCGACTTCATTTTTTTCAGGGAATCGTTCAATAAACTTCACATGACGCCAGTTATTTGCGGATAAGTCTCCCGTGTTGTCATAGCTGTCGCCGGACCAGTGGTACGGATCGGACTCCAACTGGTTCCACTGTTTGCATGCGACTTCACATGCTTTGCAGCCCGTGCAGATCGAAGTATCTGTGAAAAACGCGAGTTCCTGACACTTAGGTAAAGGAGTGTCCCGGTCAAACAAACTGTAAATTGGGTCAATCCTGCCGTTCTTTTTGGGTTGATTGGCGGCATAGCCTTTTTTGACTACGTCAAAAATATTTTTGGAATCGATGGGTTTCATAATTAATTCCTCTCTTCCGGCTGAGCTGCCCAGGGTGTGTCAGGAACCGGCTCCGACATCGCATCGGGGTACTTCACCGGGTCTTCCTGGAATTTTTCTACCTTACTTAAATCCGGCTTTCCTATCTTCACGACAAAGCTCTTAGAGCTTGGAATTAATCCGTCGCCCGCCATGTCGGCTGGGCTAAGGTCGTTGGTGATCGGGTCGCAGACGATCCCTTTATAGCCTGAGCACACGAATCGTCCTGCAATGCTTGCTTGTCTGCCTTCGATTACACCGATTCTCAGACGCGGGGTCACAAGCGCTCGGACCTGAAGTTCGTTTCTCGGGCTTCTGACAGAAACATAGCTGCCGGTAGTCACACCGATGCTCTCTGCCAGTTCGGGAGAAATCTCAATGAAGGAGCGAGGCTGCAAACCGACGAGCCACGGAATTGTTCTTGTCATAGAGCCGGAAATCCAATGTTCGACCATGTGGTAGGTGGTCATGACAGTCGGGTAGGCCGGATCTCCGGGCTCCGTAACCGGGTTGAGCGGATCATCAATAATGGTGACGTCGGGCACTCGGCTGGTGCTCCAAAGCGTATTGGTATACGGAGATTCAACCGATTCATAGAAGACCGGGAAAGGTCCCTCGTTAATTCCGTAAGGAACGAAGAGCCAAGCTTTACCATCTGAATGAGCGCCGAAGGCGGCAGTTCCGTCAAGGGCTGCATCTCCCTTAGCATTTGCTCCCGGACGGTAGCTTGGCGGTTTTGTCGCGTCAAATTGCGGTTTGTCGTACCCGACCCATTTTTGCTGAATCTCATCCCACCAAACGAGTTTCTTTCTCTCTGACCAGGGACGGCCGTCCGGGGCGGCAGAGCAGCGGTTATAAAGAATTCGTGAATTGGTTGGCCATGCAAACCGATAGGTTAAATCGAGTTCGTGATCGACCGTTCCGCCGTCTCGCCGTTTGGTTAAATTTTCTCCGTCTTCAGTAATGAAACCTGAAAGCAGGCGGCAGCCACAGGCTGTTGTTCCGTCGCTTTTCAGTTCGGAGGAACCTTGGAGAGGGCGCCCTGTGGCGATGTCAAAACCGTTCATCTCCAGAGCTACCTCGTCGAGATCGCAGTCTCCTTCAATCTGAGGAAGCCCCATCTCGTTTTGTTTGTCAGGGGCAAAATCATAAGACCAAGTCAGACTGCGGAGCCCCTCGTCTCTCGGCAGACCGGATGCTTCGGCCATGGCCTTTAACCGCTTGCCCAACTGATAAGTCCACCAAGCGTCGGAGCGGCAGTCTCCCGGGGCGGCTTTAATTCGGTCATGCCATTGCATTAAGCGTTCCGTGTTGTTGACGGAACCTTCCTTTTCTAAGCAAGAGTTTGTAGGAAGATAAAAAACCTCTGTCTGCACCTCTGAAGGTTTTGGACCGTCTGGATCAGCGTACCACACGGAAGCCGTCTCGTTTTCAAACAGGTCACAAACGACAAGCCATTTAAGGTTGCGAATGGCAGCGCGGCTCCAACCGGTGTTCGGATTTGTCACGGCAATGTTTTGGCCAAACACCAGCAGACCGTCCACGTCGCCCTTTAGCGCTCTTTCCATTGTAATGGTGAGTGATTCATTTCCCCCGAGCTTTGGAAGCCACTGATAACCGTATTCGTTGTCTGAGCTTGCATTGTCCCCGTACCAAGCTTTTAGAAGGCTGACCATGTAATTCGGAAGGGAGGCCCAGGAGCCGCGCTCCGTCTCAAGTTTCCACATGCCTTGAGACTTATCTCTGGCTGCTCCGAAGGCATGTCCGTTAGCTAAATAGTCCTTTAGCGTAGCGTTTCCCTCGGCAATTTTTGGCAAAGGAATGTAATTAGGCAGTTCTGCAAAAAGTGTTGGAATATCGGTGGCACCCTGAACATTCGAGTGTCCGCGAAGCGCCAAAATACCGCCGCCTGGCCTTCCGATATTTCCCAGAAGAGTTTGCAGAATGGCACACGTACGAATGATCTGCGTCCCGGCAGAATGCTGCGTGAAACCGGTGGCGTAGCAGAAGGCGGAGGTTTTATCCGGCCCCGAGTTCTGAGCGAGAAGCTCAGCCACTTTCACAATATCGCACGGGCGGCAGCCGCAGATATTTGCAACAGCCTCCGGTGTGTATTTAGCGACCTGTTTTCTTAAAAGTTGGAAAACACAACGAGGATCCTGAAGTGTCGGATCTGTCTTCGGTGCTCCGCGTGAACCATCCGGATTAATTTCATATTCGTAATCCCAAGAGTCCGGTTCCTTGCTGTAAGAGCGAGTCGCAGGATCCCACCCGTTAAACAGTCCGGTTGCGTCGTCGAAATTAAATTTAGGATTGATGAGTGTGGATGCATTGGTGTAAGCCAATACATATTCCTTGAACCACAATTCCTTTTCGAGGAGGTAACGGATAATTCCGGATAAAAATGCAATATCGGTTTCAGGGCGAATATGCACGTGATGATCACAAGCAGCACTTGTTCTGGTGTAACGAGGATCTACGTGGATAGTGACGGTTCCCTTCTTCTTTGCCTGCATCGGCCAATAGAAAGCGCAGGGATGGGCCTCAGCCATGTTGGACCCCATGATCAATATGCAGTCGCTATTTAAAAGATCACGAGGAGGATTGGTACAAGCACCGAAACCAAATGTCGGACTCAGCGCGCAGACTGTAGTGGAGTGGCAGTAGCGTGCAGAGTTTTCTACCGGAAGAATTCCGAGCCCGCCGGTAAACAATTTTCTAAAGAGATAACATTCTTCATTGTCGTTGGCAGAACCCCCGATAAAACCGATGTTTGCACAGTTGTTGACCGTGATTCCGGTTTTGGGATCCTTTTCCACGAAACCTTTGTTTCTGGTTTCCCAAATGCGTTTCGCGACGGTATCGAGCATCCAGTCCAGGGAAACTTCTTCCCAGTGATCTGAACCTGGCGCACGATACATCGGTTTGACTTTTCTATACGGGTTTTCGTTGAGTGCGTAGGTTGAAGAACCCTTAGGACAGAGTCTGCCTTCATTTACGGAACTTCTCGGATCCCCTTCGACATCGATTAATTTTCCGTCTTTAAAAAAGCCTAATTGAGAGCATCCAACCGCACAAAATTGGCAGACGGAACCGCCGACTTTAGCGCCTCGTAGGCGTGTGCATCGAAAAGTAGTTCTCGGGCTATAGACGTCAGTGATTGAGCTCATGCATCCTCCCATTGTTTTAGGGTAATTATTGATTTGCCAGGGAGAGGAAGGGATTACCACAGCCCGAATCGAGATTTATTAAGGCCAGGAGGTACCGAAATGGGTTCCGAGCTGATCTTTTAAAATCGGCCTGAAGACTGATTATCTTGATATCAGAGCCTAAACCGGAATAAATTTGATACGGATACAGGTGTCGGTGTTAGTACTAAAGCAATCAACAGTGTGATTGGAAGAGTAGGACTTTCCGGCGGCTATAGAGGAAACTGTGGCAGCGTATTCCTCAGGGTGGACGGATTGAGAGAGTTTTCTGCTCGCTGTCGTGCCGGGTACCACATGATTGGAGGCGCCGCCCATAACAAGAGTACGGGCGACGTAAAAGACAGTTAGTTGGATGTTGGAATTGTGTGGGTTGGGGCGATACGTCTGTCTAAAAATACGTCAGGTTTTGCACGGCCAAACGCTCTTTCGAGGAAATCTCAATCAAGATTTCCGAGCAGATGTCGGCTTGAGATATGAATTTTGAAATTGACAAACAGAAGTAACTTGTAAAAGAACGCCGGTGACGTTATCTGCAAGGCCAACACCACCGTTTTCATAGTAATGAGGAAAAAATTATGAAAATGAGAGGGAGAAAAAATGGGGTTGCCTAACTGGGATTCGAAGTAGGAGCCCAGTTAATGATAATCAGAAAAAGTGTGTGAGACCGACCGCCTCTTCGGTAACGAATGCCCTCGACTTCTTGGGCGTGCCGTTCCTCTGTGTCGCCTTGGCAGTATTCACTAAGAAATAGATATTCGTCCTCTTGGTAAATGGGTACGCATAACCAAGCGATAGGGCGGCAAGGGTGCTCTTGCTGTAAGGGGAGGAAGAGGCAGAACGCGTCTTATTAAAACCAGCAGCAAATAGCCATTCCGCCCTAGATATTATATTCGGCACCTCCCGCCCCCGCGAATCCGTTGAGGTAGGTTTTTGTCCAAAGCTTGTTGTAGGTAAAAAGCCATGCACTGGTTCCATGCCAGAAGACCGGAGCATCCTCAAGTAAAAAACGGAAAGAAGTTAGAAGCTCTTCATCGTCATCAACAATTCGGATGACCATGATTTCGCGAAGGTTTTGCTGGGGGATGGCTCAAAGTAAAAAATTTCATTGCCTTATGTTAACGATTTCAGCCGACTCATGCGCCTTATCCTGAAAATGGAGCCGATCAACGTCCTAATCTAGCTGTCTGCAGTACAAGGCTATCAATCTGCTGAAGTCCTCGAATTTACTTCAGTTTCAGGAGAGGGGCTCGAATACCTGATGATGTGAGAAACGTCTACCCGATGCTCGGCTTGCCACGCGTCATAATTGGCCTGCATGCGCAGCCACATGGCGGCATCTGGTCCGGCTAGGGCCTTAGATAAACGAACTGCCATATCAGGAGTAATAGGCCCCTCCTCATTAAGGATACGAGTGACGGAGCTTGGTGCTACCCCGATGTGTCTAGCAAACTCCCTTGCGCTGATATTTAAATATTCGAGTTCTTCTGCAACAATCGATCCGGGATGCGGGGGATTAAACATTCTGCTCATTAGTGATAATCCTCAAAATTCAAAATATATGCATTTCCATCTTCAAAACGGAAGGTAATTCGCCAATTACCAGTGACTGAAACTGACCAAATTCCGCTTCGATCTCCTTTAAGCTGGTGCAATCTAAAAGATGAAAGGTTCAGCTGTTGAATGTCTGGAGCTTCATCGATTGATTCCAGACGTTTTGCAATTTTTTTCGAGTAAGCGGGAGGTATACCGGCAGTAGATCCCGTCTCGTAAAAATTTTGAAGTCCTTTGTGAAGCCAGCTTTTTATCATATGATCAAATGTTCGATGCTTTCGAACATTATATCATTGTGTTCGATTTTGTGAAACACGTAGAGGCCATTAATTGTTTTGTAGACTTCCTGAAATATGTTTGCATCCGCAAAACTAATGTCACAGGTGCTATGCAGTCATTAATGAATTCGGGAGAACGAAAGGCCAGGTCGCTTACCAGGCGTCGTATCCTTCTCTAGTATCCATAAGAGCCTCCTTATGTCTAAGCATCCTAAAATAATAGAAGCTTATTAGAAATTAGTGTAAGCATACCTGTTTATGGATATGAAGTTTAGCTAATTAGCTGAAAATTTAGGAAAATCCTTCTGTTTTGCAGGCAGAAGGATTTTGGTATTTGCCGGTAATGGCATTCAAAACACTATGTGCGTCTTCGCTTATTTTTTCCACGTGCGGAACGGGTTAGAAACTAAGTTTGAGTTGAAAAAACGAGGATCTAAAGAAACTTCTTTTCCAAGCCATTTGGGTTTCGTAAAACCGGCTTTTTCAGAAGGGAGTTCTATTTCGGCAACTATAAGTCCCTGATTGACGCCTAAAAACTCATCGATCTCCCACTTTAAACCGTTATCACAGGGAATCACATAGCGCAACTTTTCAATGATCGGCTTTTCCGCCAATTCATTGAGCATTTTCTCTGCATCGGTAAAGGGGATTTCGTATTCAAATTCCAGGCGTGTGCAGCCCACTGTTAACCCCTTTACGGTTAGAAATCCTTTATCCGCTATAGTGCGGACGCGAACTGTTCTTTCTTTCGCACTATTAAGGTAGCCCTGTCGGAAGAGAACTCCAACCGAATCCTTTTTCCAGGAATTGCCTACAACTAAAAATTTCCGTTCAATTTCCTTAGACACCGTGCTTCTCCTTTCTGACACTTTCGGGTTGTCGGAAGATACGGTCTGCAGTCACATATTCTGCCGCATGAAATTGCTCGGTACTCATGACAAAGGCGTTAAACGAAAAATGCCGCAGGATTACTGCAGCATTTTTCAGGTTTCTTCATGGTCCGGAAGAAGGCCGAACAAGGAAGACGGGGAAGCCTCAACTTAGCGCTGAGGCTTCTCCGCATTCCAAAGAATTAGAAGCTATAGCGGTATCTAGCTTGTAGAGCCTGGTCGACTCTGCCCTTGTTGCCCGTACCTACACCATAGTTCAGACTGAAGCTGTGGTTCTTGTAGGCGCTTTCTACACCAACTTTGCCCTGGAAGAGCGCATTATTGGCGATACGAGTTTCAAGCTTGTCGGTTGCACTTCCGTCAGCCAAACCGAAAGAGTTTTTGACTTTTCTGTGGCCGATAGCGGGAATCACTGAAACATCAACAAACGGTTTGATCACGGCACCGCAAGAGGCTTTAAGGTCGGCGTTGAACGCGACACCGATCGGCATCTGAACGAGGTTTACCTTCTTGTTGTTGTACTTGAAGCCGCCGGACTTGAAGCTGTCGATATTCGAGTAGGTGTATCTCACGCCCAAATGGGGAGTGATCGCAAACTGCTCGGTAACGGCAAACGGTTTCTCAGCTTTCACAGCAGCAAAGAAAGAGTTTCCGTTGGGCTTGACAGAGCTGTCGAAAGCAGAAGAAATCTTATTCTTGGTGTGCAGATAGCCGACGGTTCCGATCAAGTTAGCGTATTGGCTCGAGTGAATACCGTAGAGGTTGACACCATAGTACTCGACCTTGTTCTTAACTCCGGAGCCTGCGTCCTGACCTCTGATCGATCCCTTGCCGAAGCTAAAGGCTGCACCGGCTGCAATGCCGTTGCCAAAACTGTAATCGGCGCCCACGGTAACTCCGCCTAAATCACTCTTGTAGCCGTACTTGGCAGACGCGACTTCATACTTCGAAGCTTTGCTGAAGGAGCTGTTGAGGTCAATCCAAAGGTCAGCTCCTTTCTTGTCATGAGAATAAGCTGCCAAGGATGAGCCGTGCTGGTCAATCGTATCGAAAATCATATTCGATGCGTTAAGCGCTGCGATCTGTGTTCCGGAGGCTGCGCCAACGATGGCGATACGGTTCATTTCGTTAGCTGCACCCGCAAGGTTTCCGGCATTCAAGAGCTGACGAACGCTTTCCATCGCAGGATTGTTTGTGAGCAGACCTTCACGGGTTGTGTTGGGGACAATCAGGCCCAGCTGAGTCATTGCTCCTGTCGGGTCGTAATCGGCGGTGACAATACCATCCTTGAGCATGTAGTTGTACCAAAGACCGCTGCTGCCGTAGATATGATCATCAAGCAGCGTACCGGTAACGGTGTCTGCAAGCTTGACCTGCAGGTCTTCTGTGGTTGTTAAGTTCTCAAGACCGGTGAGCACTAAGTAGCTGCCTTCGGCGAAATTAACCGTACCGTCTTTGATCGTTACGGCTTGTCCGGTCGCCGTTTCGTCAGTGAGTTCTACGGCTAAGAGCGCATTCTTGGTGATAACTAGAGAGCCTTGTTCGGCGTTGGTGGCGGCAGATGTCAAAGAGCCGTCCACAACGATGGAACCGGTACCCAAAGAAATGGGTTTAGCAAGGTAAAGAGCCGCTTCGATTTGATCCCTGGCCAGAGACAGGGCGGTATTGGCGATCGCGTTCTTGGCGAGATCAGGATTGTCGGAACCTAACACCAATGTCGAATTCTGACCGACGGTAATTTGTCCCCCTTCCGTAATATCGGCATTGAGGTAAGCGCCTTGAGCCGGAGAGTCGTTGGTCCATGCAGGGTCGAGGACGAGCTTGCCCAAGAGCTTCAGGTTCTGAGCAATGAAAAGGCCTACACCTTGCGCAACATTGGTTCCGACTCTGACGGTTGCTTCCTTGGCCACTTCAACGATGTCGGAAATAAGTTTTGCGCCGTCTGTGATGACGAGTTCGGATTTATCATTAACGGAGACCTGAGAGCTGACGCTAAATTCAGCAGCGGCGCCGCCATTGCCCTTGACTTGGACTTTGGATTCGTTGTTGATTTCCAAAGTTCCGTTAATCGTGCCGCCGAGAGAGTGTTCTCCGCCGATGGTCAGGGAGCCTGCTGCACTGTTATTTCCCACCACGACAGAAACCGTTCCTTTGCCGGAGACGAGTTCACCGTTTCCGCCGACAATCGAGAAGTTTTTGTCAACGCCGGCAGCAATAGTGAGTTTATTTCCGTCGCCAAGCTGAACAGAACCTACACCGACTTCAGCTTTCGTGAGGTCGGTAACCGTTAATGTCGTATCACCTTCCAATTTCAGTTCTACTTTGGACAAAATAGATCCGGCAATTGTCGGCAAGTCCTCGATGGTCAAATCGGTATTGCCGGCTAGCTTTCCGGTCATCTGAACGGTAGGTGCATCTTTGAGCGTATCCTGAATATTTTTCAGGTAAGCCAATGTGTATTGCTCGTCGGTGAGGATCAGCTTCGACTGCTTCTGGAAGTCGAGTTTCCCCGTGTAGAGAATCTCTCCGATCGTAGTTTGCGTATCACTTGCGGCGTTGGTGAAAACGCAGCCGGAAGTGGTCGTAACAGAGCCGTTGATGGTCAATGCATTACCGTTGATGATCTCGAGCGATCCGAGATTCAGGTTGCCGTTGACTACAATTTTGCCATTGCCGAGGCTGCCCTCATTGTCCGGAGAGACAATGCCTGAAGAGATAATGCCCGAAGAAATGGTGGTGTCGCCGTTAAGATTGAGCGTACCCGCCTGGATGTCCAAGGCTTTGGCTGTGCCGGAAGAATCTTTTGCGGAGATATCAACTTTGCCGCCCGCAGAACCCAAGTCAACCTGGCCGCCGTTCATGAAAACGCCGATTGCAGAGCCGCTTCCTTCGGCAGAGGCGGAAATCGAGACGGACTGACCTAAAATTTCTACGGTTCCGTTTTCAATAGCAAGGGAGTTGGCTTCATCACCGGCCACGGAAGACAAAACGGAAGCCGAAAGTTTTACAGTTTTATCGGCTGCACCTAAGGTAATCTTATCCTTCAAGCCGTTTGTTTCGTCCTTATTTTTTTCTGTGTCGAGAACGACGTTGTAGGCAAAAACGTTATTGTTCTCCACTCCGCCGGTCGCTGTAGAAGTTAAGTCGATGTTGCCGCTGACTGTAATCGAGCTCGGGACGTACGGTTCTTGACCATCGTTATCCGGATGGAAAATTCCTAAGTTTCCGGCTTCGTTGTCCGCATCTGCAACCTTGATTGAATGTAACGTCGACAAACCGGTTAAGTCGCCTGTCCATTCGACAGTAGCACCATCTCGGACTTCAATGCCGGTTGCACTCATTCCGGCTGAAGTTGTGATGGAAATGGCCCCCGTACCGATGAGTTTTGCCTGATTACGCGCGTCGAGTCCGGTTGCGTTGCCGCGTACAGCGTCAGCTTTAACGGAGGTGGAAGAAGAATCGACTTTAAACGTTGAACCGATGTCCTCCATTCGAAGACCGATTACTGTACAGGTTCGACGCACGATATTAATAAAAAATCTGAATAATATCTGCGAAAATTTCTGATAATTGCATGAATTTATTAG
>ENA-UEQN01001817-UEQN01001817.1-human-gut-metagenome-genome-assembly--contig:-NODE-1817-length-16153-cov-3.492598_pt1 | contig 16153 bp, 13 predicted proteins | sample MGYA00242940_ERZ507944 | MGnify/ENA primary metagenome ERZ507944 (study PRJEB26167, sample SAMN06115449) | human gut metagenome | host: Homo sapiens | place: China:Fujian | collected 2015-08-20... | reverse complement strand
CCCTTGTGTAAAGGGAGCTGTCAGCCGTCAGGCTGACTGAGGGATTGTTTTACTGCCATGTCAATATACTGGCAAACTTCTTGAAAATTTCTGTTGACTTCATTGTTCGGAATTCGAAGAACAGTCAAACCATAGCTTTCAAGAAACGCCGTCCGCTCAGCATCTTTTACGATTTTGTCATCTTCATAATGCTGCGAGCCATCCAGTTCAATCACCAGTTTTGCTTCCGCGCTGTAAAAATCAACGATAAATTTTCCCAATACCTTTTGCCTGGAAAAGCGAACAGAATAATTTCGCAAGAAATCATACCAGAGACGCCGTTCTTCCTTCGTCATTTCTTTTCGCAATTCCTTCGCCAATGGAACGATCTGCTTATTATGTTTCCGCTGCATCACAATCCATCCGTCACGGCTGCGCCGTGCCACCTCCCTTTACACAAGGGAGGCTTTGGCGCGGTGCAATGATTCAGCTCCGCTTGAACTGGCGCTCGAGCTGGGATTTGGTCAGCTCGATGCAGACGGGGCGGCCATGCGGGCAGTATTTGATGTCCGTGCGGGACAGGATCTCGGCCACAAGATGCGCGGCCTCTGCGCCCTCGGTGTGCCAGCCGGCCTTGATGGCCGCCTTGCACGCGATGGTGTGCAGCAGGTTGTCCCGCAGCGTCTCCGGCGCGAGCGTCTTCCCGGCGAGCAAATCTGCGGCAAGCTCTTGCAGGAGAGACACGGCGTCCTTCTCGTCCACGTCGCACGGGATCTGGCGGATGAGCACGTCCCCGTCGCCGAAATCGGCGACCTCAAAGCCGCATTTGCCCAGAATCTCCGTGTTTTCCAGCACAGTTGCCGCCTCTTCGCGCGTCAGTTCCGCCGAGACGGGAGCCATCAGCTCCTGTGAGACGATCGGGTGATCCTCCGCCTTGAGCTTTTCAAAGAGGATGCGTTCGTGCGCGGCGTGCTTGTCGATGAACAGGACGCTCTCGCCCTGCTCTGCGATCAGATAGCTGTCGAACGCTTCGCCGATCAGGCGGAACGTCTGCTCCGGCAGGTCGAGCGCCAGCTGCTCCGGTTCCGCCGGAGCGGGCGCAGGTTCTTTTGGGATGGCCGCCGGTTCCGGTTCGGCCTTTGCGGCGGGCTTGACCGGTGCGACGACCGGCTCCGGCTGCGGCGGCGCGATGGGGGAGGGGGCTTTCTCAACGGGAGGCATCGCCGGTTCGACCGGCTTTGGCGTCCGCGTCGGATACTGCACCTGTGAGGCCAGCACGGTGCGCGGCTGCGCCCCGGCCTGCCGCCGGTATTCGCCCGCCTGCATCGTCTGATAGAAATTCGGGTTCACCGCCGGCCTTGCCGCGGGCCGCTCCGCCGGTCTCGCCGTCTGCTGCGGCGCGGCGGGCTGTGCATCCGGGGCAGGGGACTTCGGCATCTGCATCGCGACGCGCCCGGACGCATTGGAAAGCGTCGAGAGCGCGGCATAGTGTACCGCGTCGAACACGGCGCGTTCGTTCAGGAATTTGACCTCGGTCTTCGCCGGATGGACGTTCACGTCCACGGCCTCAAGCGGCATTTGCAGCTCCAGCACGCAGGCCGGGAAGCGGCCGGTCATCATCTGGTTCCGGTATGCCTCTTCCAGCGCCGCAGACAGCAGCCGCGAGCGGATGAAGCGCCCGTTCAGGAAGAAATATTGCAGCGCGCGGTTGCCGCGCGTGGCAGTTGGCTTTGTGATGTAGCCTGTCACATGGAACTTTTCCCACGTGCCGTTCACGGCCAGCATATTCTTCGCCAGTTCCCGGCCGAACACCGTATAGATTGCGGCGAGCCGTTCGCCGTCGCCGCTGGTCTGGAGCTGCGTCTCGCCGTCGCGGATGAGGCGGAACGAAATTTCCGGGTGCGCCAGCGCCTGCTGCTGCACCACCGCCGCGATGGCTGAGGACTCGGCAGAGTCGGATTTCATAAATTTCATCCGCGCGGGCGTGTTGAAAAAGAGGTCGCGCACAAGGATGGTCGTGCCCTGCGGGCAGCCCGCGGGCTGCTGCGACGTGACGACGCCGCCCTCGAGATGCAGGCTCACGCCGTCGGCCTCCGCTGTTTTCGTCAGCAGGTCGATGCGGCTGACGGACGAGATGGCTGCGAGGGCCTCGCCCCGGAAGCCGAGCGTCCCGATGGCCGCGAGATCCTCTTTGGTGCGGATCTTGCTGGTCGCGTGGCGCAGGAACGCGGTCGGCGCGTCCTCCGGCGCGATGCCGCAGCCGTTGTCGGTCACGCGCAGGAACGTCATCCCGCCGTTCTGGACTTCTACGGTGATCTGCGTCGCCCCGGCGTCCACAGCGTTTTCCACCAGCTCTTTTACGGCGGACGCGGGCCGCTCGACGACCTCGCCCGCGGCGATCAGATCGGCCACGTGCCGATCCAGCTGTATGATATGCGGCATGATACGTCCTCCTTTCAGGAAAGCGTCAGGACCCCGACCGACATCGCGTTGATCAGCGCGTGCAGCGTGATGGGCGCCCAGATCGTGGACGATTTTTCATACACCCATCCCAGCGCCACGGCGGCGGGAATATACGGCACACAGCTCAGCAGCACCGATCCCGCAGGGTACAGCGCGAAATACTGCCAGTTGTGCATGAAAACGAACAGGAAACAGGAGACGATGTACGCCAGCCACCGCGATGTGCGGTGCAGCGAGCCGAAGACCAGCCCGCGGACGAGCGTCTCCTCAATGATTGGGGCCAGAATGATCGTCACAAACGACATGGCTCGCCGGTCGGCCAGGACAAGCTCGCCCACCGTCTCATTATTATAGATGGTATACCCCGGCGCGAGCTTGTCCAGCGCGAAGCGCACGGCCCAAGTCGCGGCGTAGTAGAGCACGAAGCCGAGAATGATGGCCTGTACGAAATTCCAGAAGCCCGGCCCGAAGAACCGCTGCCGCAGGAAATCGTGGAAGATGATGAGCACCACGGCCAGATTGACCGCGAAATAGATCAGGTTGACCGTCAGCATGCTCGGGTGCAGGCCGAGCAGCGCCGCGACATATTGAATCAGATAACTCAGCAGAAACAGGTAAAACGGCAGATAGCACCAGCCCGCGATTGTCGCCGCGCGGCTGAGTCCATAGCCGAGAGAAGGTTTTTTTGCCATGGAACGCTCCTTACAACATTTGCTTGAGCTGGTAGAGCACGTTCATCGCCTCGATCGGCGTCAGCGTCTCCACGTTCACGCGCTCGAGCGCCTCGCGCAGCGCGTCTGTGTGCAGGTCGAGCATCGAGACCTGATCGTCCGCCGGGCCGTTCGGCCCGGACGCGCGCTGCGGCGCGCCGCTCTCCAATTCCTTCAGAAGCGCCCGCGCCCGCACGATTACCCGCTCCGGCAGGCCTGCCATCTTTGCGACCTCGACGCCGTAGCTGTCGTCTGCTGCGCCGGGGACGATCTTGCGGAGGAAGATCATCTCGTCCTTGCGCTTTTTCACCGCGATGTTGAAGTTCTTCACGCCCGGCAGCTCCTGCTCGATGTCGGTCAGCTCGTGATAGTGCGTCGCGAAGAGCGTTTTCGTGCCGAGCTTTTTCCGGTCGGCGCAGTATTCGAGCACCGCGCGCGCAATGGCCATCCCGTCGAACGTCGACGTGCCGCGGCCAATTTCGTCCAGAATGAGCAGGGAATTCGGCGTTGCGTTTTTCAGAATGTCGGCGACCTCGTTCATCTCGACCATGAACGTCGACTGGCCGGACGCCAGATCGTCCGACGCGCCGATGCGCGTGAACAGCTTGTCCACGATGCCGATGCGCGCCGCGCTCGCGGGGACGAAGCTGCCCATCTGGGCCATCAGCACGATCAGCGCGACCTGGCGCATGTAGGTCGATTTGCCGGCCATGTTCGGGCCGGTGATGATCGCGACGCGGCCGCCCTCCGGGCTGAGGTTCGTGTCGTTCGGCACGAACAGCGCATCCTTTAATACCTGTTCCACGACCGGGTGCCGCCCTGCCGTGATCTGCACCTCGCCGGAAAGATCAATTTCCGGCTTGCAGTAGTGATTATTCACGGCGACGGAGGCCAGCGAGCAGAGCACGTCGACCGCCGCGACGGCCTGCGCCGTCTGCTGGACGCGCTGTGCCTGCGAGGCGACGAAGTTCCGCAGCTCGCAGAACAGGTCGTATTCCAGCGCGGCCAGCCGGTCTTTTGCGGTTAAAATCGTATTTTCCAATTCCTTCAGCTCTTCGGTGATGTACCGTTCGCCGGTGGAGAGCGTCTGTTTGCGGATGTAGGTGTCGGGCACCAGGTCGACCTGGCCCTTCGCCACCTCGATGTAATAGCCGAACACACGATTATAGCCGACGCGGAGGTTGCGGATGCCGGTTTTCTCCTTCTCATCGGCCTCGATTTTTGCGAGCATGTCCTTTCCGCCGGACTGCACGGCGCGGAGCCGGTCGACCTCTGCGTTCGCACCCGCACGGATCATGCCGCCCTCGCGCACGAGCAGCGGCGGTTCGTCCACGATGGTGGCGGAGATGCGCTCGGTGAGATCCTCGAGCGGGTCGAGCTGCTCATGCAGCACCGCCAGCAGCGAGGCGTCCATCTCGCCGAGCAGCTTCCGAATCTCGGGCAGCGCCTGCGCGCCCTGCGCCAGCGACGCCAGGTCGCGGCACGAGCACGCACCCGTTGCGATCCGCGTCATCGCCCGCTCAAAGTCCGTGACGTCCCGCAGGCTCAGCGCAAGCTCCTCCCGCTCGATCGTCTTTTTCGTCAGCTCTTCCACGGCAGAAAGCCGCTTCGTGATCTGCGCGGGGGAGAGCAGGGGACGCTCCATCCAGCTGCGCAGCAGACGGCCGCCCATGGCCGTCCGCGTCTGGTCGAGCACCCAGAGCAGGCTCCCGCGCTTTTCCTTCGAGCGCATGGTCTGCGTCAGCTCGAGATTGCGCCGGGCAGCGAGGTCGAGCCCCATGAACCGCCCCGCCATATAGAGGTCGAGCTGCCGGATGTGCGGCAGGTCGTTCTTCTGTAAATTTTTCAGCGTCTCCAGCAGTGCGCCCGCCGCGCGGATGGCGCAGGGCATCGGCTCCAGCGATTCCTGCGCGCCGAACTGCGCGTCAAGCGCAGCCGCGCAGCGCGCAAGGTCAAACTGCGCATCGGTGCCGCGGTTGACGCAGGCACCGAGCCGCTGGCGGAGCACCGCATTGACGGGTTCGCTTTCCGTGGCCTCGCCGCCGAGCAGAGCCTCGGCGGGCAGAAAGCTCCCGAGTTCGTTGCAGGCGGATTCGGCCCAGTCTTCGCCGCTCGTCTGCGTGACGTGGAACGCGCCGGTCGACACGTCGCAGAACGCGAGGCCGCACACGCCGTCCTCGGTGAAGAGGCAGGCATAATAGTTGTTCTGCGACTCTGTCAGCATGGAGCTTTCTGTGACGGAGCCGGGCGTCACGATGCGGATGACATCCCGCTTTACCAGCCCCTTGGCCAGCGCGGGATCTTCCATCTGTTCGCAGATCGCGACCTTATAGCCCTTCGCGACGAGGCGCGCGATGTAGCTCTCCGACGAGTGATACGGTACGCCGCACATCGGCGTCTTTTCCTCGGCGGATTTGCCCTTCGCGTGGTCGCGCGTGGTGAGCGTTAGGTCCAGTTCGCGGGACGCGACGCGCGCGTCGTCCTCGAACATTTCATAGAAATCCCCGAGGCGGAAAAACAGGAGGCAATCGGGGTTCTGCTCCTTGACGGCGCGGTATTGCTGCATCATGGGCGTCAGTTCTGCCATAAGAGATCCCTTCCTTTTCTGCCTACCGTTCGGTCATTCGGCCAGCTCGCCGACGAGGCTCCACGTCGTACAGCCCGTGATCTTCGCGTGGACGAACTGGCCGATCAGCTCATCTCCGCCGTGCATGCGCACGAGGCGCCCGCCCTCGGTCCGGGCCGTCAGCTGGTCGCCGTCCTTCCCGTCCACGAGGACGAGCATCGTCTTGCCGATGTAGTTCTGGTGAATTTCGAGCGAAATGCGGTTCTGCACCTCGCAGAGCCGGTCAAAGCGCCGGTTCTTCTCCTCCTTTGGCGTGGGGTCTTCCATCTTCGCAGCGGGCGTTCCGCCGCGCGGGGAGAAGATGAACGTAAACAGCGCGTCATAGCGCACATGCTCGATCAGCTTGATCGTATCCTCAAATTCTTCCTCCGTCTCACCGGGGAAGCCGACGATCACGTCGCTCGTCAGGACGAGATCGGGCATCAGGGCGCGGCCATAGTGGACAAGCTCGAGATACTGCGCCGAGTCGTAGTGCCGGTTCATCGCCTTGAGCACCCGGTCGTTGCCGGACTGGAAGGGGAGATGGAACTGCTTGGCGATTTTCGGATACTTCGCGATCGTGTCAAACAGCTTGTGGCTCGCGTCCTTCGGGTGGCTCGTCATGAAGCGGAGCCAGAACTGGCCCGGCAGCTGCGCGATCTCGGCCAGCAGATCGGCAAAATCGACGCCGCAGTCGAGATCTTTACCGTAGGAGTTCACGTTCTGGCCCAGCAGCGTGATGTCCTTGTAGCCCGCGGAGACCAGCGCGCGCACCTCTTCCAGAATTTCATCCGGCCGGCGCGACCGTTCGCGGCCACGCACGTAGGGCACGATGCAGTAGGAGCAGAAATTGTTGCAGCCGTACATGATCGACACCCATGCCTTGAGGTCGGATGTGCGCACGACCGGGAGACCTTCGGCAATATTGCCCGCAGAGTCGTCGGTCGCGAAGATGCGCTTGTTGTGCGCAAGCACGAACTGTAACAGTTCCGGGAAACGCCAGAGCTGGTGTGGGTTGAAGACGCCGTCCACGTGGCGATAGCTCTTTTTGATGCGGTCAGCCACGGCGGGCTGCCCCATCATGCAGCCGCAGAGGAAAATTTTCTGCCCCGGATGCCGCGCCTTGGTATGCACCAGCGCACCCACATTGCCGTAGACCCGCGTCTCCGCGTGCTCGCGGATGGCGCACGTGTTGATGACGATGCAGTCCGCGCCCTCTTCCGTGTCGGAGAGCTGATAGCCGCAGCTTTGCAGCATGCCGCGGATGCGCTCTGAGTCGGCCTCGTTCTGCTGACAGCCGTAGGTGTCGACAAAGGCCAGTGGGGTGCGCCCCTGTGCCAGCCAGTATTCCCGAATTTGTTCGCAGACAGCTTTCTGCCGCTCCAGATCGCTCTGCGCGATCACGACTGTTTTGCGTTCCAAGGCAGTTTCCTCCGAATTTTGATAACTTGACACTATATTATATCAGCCAAATCGCAAAATTGCAATGCCCTTGCCGCGCTTTATGGCTCCAGCCGGAAGACGGCGTTCAGCAGCGCGAAGCCCGCCGTGAACGGCCGCATAAAGTTCCAATAGCCGATGCCGCACAGGCCGTATTCCGTCACGAGCCGGTATTTTGCAAGACTGCTCCGCGCATCCTCGAACCAGACCTCGTGCGCCCGGCTTTCGCCGTCCGTATACGCGAACCACGGCGTCTGCGCCTGTTCGTCGAAGCGGATCTCCGCACCTACGTTCACTGCCAGCTGCACGGCGGCTTCGTTCCCGATCGACTGTGCGCGCGTCGTCCCCGGCGCGTAGGGGAGCGTCCAGTCGTAGGCGTAGTTCGGAAAGCCGAGGAGAATTTTCTCCGGCGGCATCTCGGTCAGCGCGAATTCGACGACCCGCCGTACCGAGGGCAGCGGCGCCACCGCCATCGGCGGGCCGTAGGTGTAGCCCCATTCATACGTCATAAGCAGCACAGCATCGGTATTGGCGGCGACGGCGGCATAGTCGTGGCCCTCGTAGAGCGTCCCGGCATGCTCGCGCGACGTCTTCGGGGCCAGCGCCGCGAGCAGCGGCCAGCCGTTGGCGTTGACCGCCGCGCGGAGCTTCCCCAGAAACGCGGCATACGCCGCCGCCAGCGGCGCGCCAAGATACTCAAAATCGACGTCCAATGCCTGATAGCCGCGGGCGGCCATATTCGTGACCACGTTTGCGATCAAGGTTTCCTGCGCCGCCTCGTCCACCAGCAGCGCCGCCGCCCGCTCGGCGGAAAACGTTCCGCGCTCTGTCAGCGTGGACAGGTGCATCACGCCCGCCGTTCCGATCTCCGCCGCCTGGGCCAGCAGCGCGGTATCGTCAAGGGGAACCAGCGTTCCATCTTCCGTAAACCCATATGTAAACGGGGCCAACCCGCCCGCATACGGCAGGATGCCCGCCAAAACCGACGGCGACACATAAGAATACGCATAGCCGAAGACCACCGATTCCCGCTCCGGCGCGTCCTCGATCGCGGTCACGACGATCTGGCCGGGATAGATCGCGGTCTGCTGCGTCAGATTTGGGTTCAGGCGGAGCAGACTGCGGACGGACTGCCCGTTCTGCCGCGCAAGGGACGAGAGTGTGTCGCCCGCACGCACAGTCACAAGACTCGTCGGGCGCAGGATCAGAAGGCTCTGTCCGACGGCCAGCCGGTATGGCTCGGCCAGCCCATTGTACCGCGCAAGGATGCCCGCCGGGACGTCGTAATGCCGCGCGATGGAAAACAGCGTCTCGCCGGATGAGACCACATGGATCTGCAAAAAAATCACCTCCGCTCGAGGCTATGCGGAGAAAGAGCCTTGTATTCCGATGAATTGTGTGGTAAAGTTGGGGAAAACTGAGTGGGGGATGGATTATGGAACTGGAAAAGTTGGACGCCTGGCGGCCGCTGCTGGCAGAAGAATTGAAAAAGCCGTATTTTGCCGCGCTGGCGGAGCGGGTGGACGCGGCCTATGAGACGCAGACCGTTTTTCCGCCGCGTGAAGAGCTGTTCACCGCGTTCGAGCTGACGCCGCCGGAGGCGGTGCGCGTCGTGATCCTCGGGCAGGACCCGTATCACGAGCCAGGACAGGCGCATGGGTTGGCGTTTTCCGTGCGGAGGGGCGTGAAGCTGCCGCCGTCGCTGCGGAACATCTATCAGGAATTGGAGAGCGACCTTGGTATTTCGCCGGCAAAGGACGGGGATTTGAGTGCATGGGCGCGGCAGGGGGTGCTGCTGCTGAACACGGTGCTCACCGTCGAGAGCGGGAAGGCCAACAGCCATAAGAGCTTTGGCTGGCAGCGCTTCACCGACGCGGTGCTCGCTGCGTGCGCCGGACTCCCGCAGCCCGTGGCTTTCGTCCTCTGGGGCGGACAGGCGCAGAAAAAGACCCCGCTGCTGGAGGGGAGCGCCGCACCGCGCCTGATTTTGCAGAGCGCGCACCCGAGTCCGCTCAGCAGCTATCGCGGCTTTTTCGGCAGCCGACCGTTTTCTCAGATCAACGCCTTCCTCCGCGAAAACGGCGAAGCGGAGATCGATTGGCAAATCGACTAAAAGCACTGCGAAAGACACACGTGAATTTTGTACCTTAAAATTTCACTTTTTTCCGAAAAACAGTTGAAATTTCCGGAATACTGTCATAGAATAGCTCTAGTTTGCGTCATAGGGCGGAAAATGGCCGCTCGGGGAGAAATACCATGCTGCATGTCGTATTGCACGAGCCGGAGATCCCGGCCAACACGGGCAACATCGCCCGCACCTGCGCCGCCACCGGCAGCGTCCTGCATTTGATCAAGCCGCTCGGCTTTGATATTTCGGACAAGGCGGTCAAGCGTGCGGGGCTGGACTACTGGTATCTGGTCGATGTGCGCGTCTATGAAAACCTCGACGACTTTTTCGCGAAAAACGACGTCCGCTGCCTCCGCCTCTTTTCTACAAAGGCGCCGCGGCAGTATGACGAGGCAGACTATCCGGACGGCTGCTATCTGATGTTCGGCAAGGAGACGAAGGGCCTGCCCGAAGACCTGCTCGCCGCGCATTATGACGAATGTGTCCGCATCCCCATCCGCGCCGAGGCGCGGAGCCTCAACCTCAGCAACAGCGTCGCCGTCGGCGTTTTCGAGGCGCTGCGGCAGCAGTCCTTCCCGCACCTGCTGGGACAAGGAAAAATGACAAACTGGTAAATTGGAAGGTGAGCGGAGCGATCCGCGTCAGGATATGAAGGAGGAACCAGTATGAATTACAACAAGAAATCGGTAGAAGACATCGACGTACAGGGCAAGCGCGTGCTTTGCCGCTGCGACTTCAACGTGCCCACCAAGGGCGGCGTCATCACCAGCGACAAGCGCATCGTCGCTGCGCTGCCGACGATCGAATATCTCATCAAGCACGGGGCGAAGGTCATCCTCTGCTCCCACATGGGCAAGCCGAAGGGCGAGGTCAAGCCGGAGCTGAGCCTCAAGGTCGTCGCAGAGCGCCTTTCCGAGCTGCTGGGCCAGCCGGTCAAGATGGCGGAGGACGTTGTCGGGCCGAGCGCGCAGGCCCTCGCTGCGTCCCTGAAGGACGGCGAAGTCATGCTGCTTGAGAACACCCGCTTTGAAAAGGGCGAGACGAAGAACGACCCCGAGCTTTCCAAGAAGCTCGCCTCCATGGCCGGCATCTTCGTGAACGATGCCTTCGGCACCGCGCACCGCGCCCATGCCTCCACCGCCGGCGTCGCCGATTATCTGCCCGCCGTCTGCGGCTACCTCGTCCAGAAGGAAGTCTCCATCATGGGCAAGGCGCTGGCCGATCCGGAGCGCCCGTTCGTTGCCATCCTCGGCGGCGCGAAGGTCTCCGACAAGCTGAACGTCATCAACAACCTGCTCGAGAAGGTCGACACCCTCATCATCGGCGGCGGCATGGCCTATACCTTCGTCGCGGCCAAGGGCTACGGCATCGGCAAGTCCCTGTTCGACGCCGAGAAGGTCGACTACTGCAAGGACATGATGAAGAAGGCCGAGGAGAAGGGCGTCAAGCTCCTGCTCCCGATCGACACCGTCGTTGCAGCCGATTTCCCGAACCCGATCGACGGCCCGGTCGAGGTCAAGACCGTTCCCGTCGACCAGATCCCGGCCGATATGGAAGGCCTCGACATCGGCGAGAAGACCCGCGAGCTGTTCGCCGACGCCGTGAAGAACGCGAAGACCGTCGTCTGGAACGGCCCGATGGGCGTCTTTGAAAACCCGACGCTGGCCAAGGGCACGATTGCGGTCGCGCAGGCCCTGGCCGACAGCTCCGCAACCACCATCGTTGGCGGCGGCGACAGCGCCGCGGCCTGCGAGCAGCTGGGCTTTGCTGACAAGATCACCCACATCTCCACCGGCGGCGGCGCGTCGCTCGAGTTCCTGGAAGGTCTCGAACTGCCGGGCATCGCCTGTTTGCAGGATAAGTAAAAATACGAACGCTGGCGGATCGCTTTGCAGGGGCGGACGACTCTGTTCGCCCTGCGGGCGCCATCGGTCGCCCGCCAAAGGCTCCCCATTCATAAGGGGAGCTGTCGCGGTTTGCCGCGACTTGCCCCGCATCATATCGCGGGGTATGCCGGGCACGCGTTCCTTACGCGCCCGGCTGAGCGGTTTGAACGTAACGGTTTTGACAACCTCTCCGTCATTTGCTTCGCAAATGCCACCGTCTCGCTGCGGCTCAGTCATGGCGCGGGTCTGACAGCCCACCGGGCTGTCATTCAACACCGCGCCGCCGCTTCGCTACCTTACACAGGGGAGGCTATCCGCTGCGGCGGAATCATAGACATCAAAACAGACAAACTTTTAGCACCGGCGAGAGCTTTTCGTTCAGGGCAAGGCGGCCGGGCGCAGGCGTACGGTCTGTACGTCAAGCCCGGCCAACGCGGCCATGGACGAAAAGATCCGGCGGGGTATCAACATATAAGGAGTATCAATCATGAACAGAAAGTATCGTAAGACCGTCATCGCCGGTAACTGGAAAATGAACAAGACGCCCACCGAGACCAAGGCGTTCATGACCGAGTTCAAGACCATCATGCCCAAGGGCCGCTGGTGCGACGTGGCGCTGTGCGTCCCCGCCGTCTGCATCCCCGCTGCTGTCCGCGCGATGCGCGAGACGCGCGTCGGCATCGGCGCCGAGAACTGCAATGCGAACGCCTCCGGCGCTTACACCGGCGAAATCGCGGCCAACATGCTCTCCGACGCCGGCTGCAAGTATGTCATCCTCGGCCACTCCGAGCGCCGCGCGATGGGCGAGACCAACCAGGATGTCAACGCGAAGGTCCATGCCGCGCTCGAAAACGGCCTGACCCCGATCATGTGCGTCGGCGAAACGCTCGAGCAGCGTGAGACCGGCATCACCACCGAATGGATCACCATGCAGATCAAGGCCGGATTGCAGAACGTCGGCGAGGACAAGATCCGCAAGATGATCATTGCCTATGAGCCGATTTGGGCCATCGGCACCGGCAAGACCGCGACGCCGGAACAGGCCGAAGAGGTCTGCGAGAACATCCGTGCGGTCATCCGCAAGCTGTACGGCGCGAAGATCGCCCGCGCGATCTCCATTCTCTACGGCGGCTCCATGAACGAGAAGAATGCCTATGACCTGCTGGCCCAGCCGGACATCGACGGCGGCCTGATCGGCGGCGCGTCCCTCGTTCCCGAGAAGTTCGTCAAGATCATCGAGGCTGCCAACCAGCCGGTCGCGTAAGGAACGCGCGCCCGGCATACCCCACGGTATGATGTGGGGCAAGCCGGTCGCTTAATTGGAAAAATACGAAACACAGCCCGCGGTGCGATGCACCGCGGGCTGTGTTGCTCGTTGTAAGGGTAGGCCACAGTCCCCCTCTATGAAGAGGAGCCGTCATGCGAAGCATGACTGGGGAGTTTGAAAATCTTCTCCCCCCTGATCGCTGCGGCGGGGGTTCGGGCGGACAGGGGCGTCCGCCCCTGCAAGAGGTGCCGCTGATGGGCAGGGGTCAGCCCTGCTCTGCCATGTAGAGCTGGACGCGGTTCTGGATGAGCTGCGCCGTTTCCTCGGCGGTCTTTTCACCGGCGAAGAACGCGCCGGCCTCGTCGTTGATGATCTCCATCAGGCTCTGGTCGTAGCGCATGATGCGGTTCGTGTTCTCAATGAGACCGTTGACCGTGTCATATTGCTCTTGCGTCATGGCGTAGACCTCGATCATCGGGCCGTCGCCATAGCTGAAGCCGCCCTTGCTGGCCTCGACCGGTTCGCCGTTTTCATCGAGCAGGATGTCGCCGTTCTCGTCGTATTCGTAGTTCTTTTCCATCGCCTTTTCGGCCATCGCGTCAAATGCAGTCTTCGTGATTGGGAAAGCGTACTGGCTGCCCTGGTACTCGTCAGTGAGTGCGGATGCGATGAAGCTCCACGCCGCTTCCTTGTCGCGGCACTTCGTCGTGATGGCGATCGGCGCGGAGACGGAGAAGCTGCTCCCGTCGTGGCCGGACGTGCTCGGGAAGCCGATGTAGCAGAGGTCGCCGCCCAGCTCGGCAAAGTTCTGGGAGACACCGTCAAAGCCGTAGATCGTGCCGTACATCGAGAGCAGCTGATCACCGTTGCGCATCCGGACGGCATCCTGCTCATAGTCGTTGAAGTCGAACGTGGTGTAATCGAACTCCGCCGGGAATCGGGCCGCGAAGTTCAGATAGTCGATGAATTCGGGGCTGTCGAAGCTGGCTGTGCCCGTCTCCCAGTCGACGAACGTGTCGGCGTTCATATACAGGCAGTAGGCGAGGACGTTGGCGCGCGTCGCGTCGACGTTGAAGATCGTCGCGTCCGGGTTCAGCTTGGAAAGCGCGTCTTCCAGATCGGCCAGTGTCCAGGTATCATAGCCGCCGACGACGCTTGCCAGCCCCGTCGCCGTCACGATGGAGAAGCTCAGCGGCAGCTCATAGAGCTTGCCGTCCTCGCTGTCGGCGTCCAGCACCGGCGTGATCAGCGCGTCGCGGCCCATATCGGCATCGATGTAGGGATAGAGGTCTTCGAGCAGCCCCTTGGCCGCATACTGCCGCACGGGCAGGCCGTCGGTCAGGATCATATCGGGAACATTGCCGGACATGATCTCCGTGTTCAGTTTCGTCAGGCCGTCGTCGCTCTGCGTGACCATGGTGCCGTTGCTGCCGGCGGATTCATAGGTCATGTTGCTGTATTCCGAGTAATCCTTGACCACGATGCGGTATTTATCGCTCGCACGGTTGAACTTGACGATCTGGCCGCGCAGATTCCAGTCGAGGTTCATGCAGGCAAGCGTCAGCTCGGTCTTTTCCGTGACGGTCGAGGCGTCCACCGGCGTGAGCAGGATCAGCTCACAGGTCTGCTCGTAGGTCGAGCGGTTATAGTCCGCGCCGACGGCAAAGACGCGCCCGTCGGGCAGGACGGTATACGTGTTGAGATTGTTGGAATCCACGTCGCAGGCCAGCCAGTCGACGACCTTTTCGCTCTCGTCCGTCTCGGCCTTCCAGCCGTAGAGGTTGCCGTTGTAGTCGTAGTAGAGGTCATAGTCGCCGCTGCCCGGGTAGATGTTCCAGGCGTTGTTCGGCAGGGGAAGCTCTTCACCCCAGGTCTTGGTCGCAGGGTCGAGCACCTTGAAGACGTTTTTGCTGGTGCCGTCGCTCGCGGTGCTGTAGGTGATGGCGCCGATCTTGTCCGCGCTGTATTGCGAGAGGCTGCCGCCGTTCTCGTCCGAGAACGCGCAGACGGTCTTTCCCTCGCTGTCCAGCACCATCAGGGTCTGATAGTCGGAGGTGTAGAGATAGCCCTTGCTGTCGGCGTAGAGTGTGCCGAGATAGGGCTGGCTGTCGCCGCCGGCCTCGGTGAAGGCCGAGAGATCGAGTGGGGCCTCAAACGTCTGCTTGCCGTCCGCGTCGAAGCGGAGCAGGCGATAGCTGGCCTGACTCTCAGAGGGGGTGTCGCCGGAATCGTCTGCACTGCCCTCCGTCGCCTCCGCGGCGGTCTCGTTGTCCGCAGAGGTCTCCGGAGCCGCATATGTATATGTCTGCTCCAGCAGCCAGACGCCGCCGTCCTGCGCGGCGCAGAGGGCCATGACGTTCGTGCTCGAATTTTCGTCGTTGCTTGCCGCATAGTCCGTCTCGCCTACGGCCTGCGTGTCGAGGCCGTAGGTCAGCAGCTTGCCGACGGTGGGGTAGTAGACCGGCCCTTCGGCCGGCGTGTCGCTGTTCGCTGCGGCGTAGCTCTCATCCTGCACCTGCGCGTAGAAAAAGAGCGTGTCGCCGCTGACGGCGCTGTCGTCAATGTAGCTTGTCTTCACGGGCAGCTCGAGATACTGCGCTTGATAGACGTATTTTGCGGTCAGTTGGGAATCGGCGTCGTTTTTCGTCTCCGTGCCGTTCACCGTCTTGTCGCCGGACGTGTCGCCCGTGTCATTTTTCTTGCCGCAGCCCGCAAGCACGCCGAGCAGCAGTACGCCGCACAGCAGCAGGGCCCAAATTCTTCGTTGCATCGTTGTTCCTCCTTGTAAGGTTTACGGCCATTTTAACACGTTTTTCCGAAATCGGAAGTCTTTTCGGCCAGAATTAAGGATTATTAAGGTCTTAAGGAGCAACTTGGCTTCGCCGCAGCGCTTGTAGGGGCGGACGGCTCTGCCCGCCCGCTTCTTCGATTTTGTACTGCACCCTGTAGGGGCCGATGCCCTCATCGGCCCTCTGGGCGCGCAACGCCTGAAGGGATTAAGGCCATCGATGGTTGACAATCCCTCCGTCACGGCTGCGCCGTGCCACCTCCCTTTACACAAGGGAGGCTTTGACCGCTGCGGCGGGGACGGGCCGATGAGGGCATCGGCCCCTACATGGTGCGGAGGAAGAAGGGGAGCGAGCGGACAAAATGACGCGGAGAAAAACAAACAGGGCGCGGAGCTGATGTTCCGCGCCCCGCCTGTTTGCGGTCACTTCTGGTGTTCATGGCACTGGCCGTGCATGGCGCAGTGCGCGCAGTTCGCGCCGCAGGAGGACTTTCCAGCCTTCTTCTGCCGCAGCAGATACACAACAATGAGGGATACGATGACAAGCAATACAAGAGAGATCAAAATGGTTCCGAGGTTTGCTGCAAACCAGTCCAGCATGAAAAGCACTCCTTTCAAGAAAAATGGAGGGGGAAATTATCTGGTCTTGAGCTTGGTGGCTTCCTTATACGGCTTGAAGAGCATGTAGACGATGCCGACAAGCAGGGCGATGGCCACGATGAGGCCGAGGATGTTCAGGCTGCCGGTGAACGCGCCGCCGAACTGGTTGATCATCAGGGCGATCACATAGGCGAAGCAGCACTGATAGCCGATGGCGAACCAGGTCCACTTGGCGTTGTTCATCTCGCGCTTGATGGCGCCGATGGCCGCGAAGCACGGAGCGCACA
>ENA-UEQN01001814-UEQN01001814.1-human-gut-metagenome-genome-assembly--contig:-NODE-1814-length-16169-cov-3.850920_pt1 | contig 16169 bp, 13 predicted proteins | sample MGYA00242940_ERZ507944 | MGnify/ENA primary metagenome ERZ507944 (study PRJEB26167, sample SAMN06115449) | human gut metagenome | host: Homo sapiens | place: China:Fujian | collected 2015-08-20... | reverse complement strand
TCCTGATGGAGAATCTGTCTGTCGTGATGCAGGTCAGTTATTTTAAATATACGAAAAGGAAATTCGGAGAAGGAAGAAGGATTTTTTTGATGGCACCTCTACATCATCATTTCCAAAAGAAAGGTATACCCGAACCTAAGATTGTTACCCGCTTTTGGATTATAGGTATTATTCTGGCGGTGGTGACGATTGTGACGCTGAAGATAAGGTAGAAAGTAAAAGGCTGAAAGGCTAAAAGCGATAAGCTATAAGCTGAAGGCTGGAAGTTATGGGATAGAAGGAGGGGAAAGAAAGGGAGGAAAATAAATATAAAAATTGAAGTTTATGAAATTGGTGGTTTTAGGAGGGGGAGAAAGTGGGGTCGGTGCAGCCTTGTTGGGCCGTCATTTAGGATATGAAGTATTTTTGTCGGATAAGGGAAAATTGGCTGAATCTTATCGGGACGAATTGATTACACACCGGATTGCGTTTGAAGAAGGGCAGCACTCGATGGATCGGATTTTTGCTGCTGAATTGGTGGTAAAGAGTCCTGGGATTCCCGATACGGTGCCGATGGTCGTAGCTCTGCGCGAAAGGGGGATCGAGGTGATTTCGGAAATCGAATTTGCCGGCAGGCATACGGAGGCGAAAATGGTGTGTATTACCGGGAGCAATGGGAAAACGACGACTACCTTGCTGACTTGTCATATTTTGACTACAGCGGGGATCGATGCCGGATTAGCCGGAAATGTGGGGCGTAGTCTGGCTGCACAGGTGGCAGAGGATGCACATCCGCTGTATGTCGTCGAGCTTTCGAGTTTTCAGCTCGACGGGATGTTTGATTTCCGGGCGGATATTGCCGTTCTGACGAATATAACCCCGGATCATTTGGATCGGTACGACCATAAATTCGAAAATTATATCGATTCGAAGTTCCGGATACTGAATAATATGCGTCCTCAGGATTTGTTTATTTACGGTTTGGATAGCGAGGCGGTAGGGCATAGACTCCGGCAGGTGAGAGTTGTACCCCGGATGGCCGGATTTATTTATGCTGACCGGAGTATATGGGAGAAAAATACATGTCGAAGCGGTGCCTGGATGGAAGGAGAAGAGGTGGTCGTGCAGTTGGAAAACCGGCAGTTCCGGATCGCCAAACAGGAGATCAGTATTCAGGGGAGACACAATGTCTATAATGCGATGGCTGCGATTCTGGCTTGTATGCAGGTCGGTGTTTCGGACGAAAAAATCGCTGAAGGATTGCGGACCTTCCCGCAGGTGGAACATCGGCTCGAAACCGTACGGGTTGTGGAGGGGGTGACTTATATCAACGACTCGAAAGCCACCAATGTCGATTCTGCCTGGTATGCCTTGGATAGTATGACTACTCCGGTGATTTGGATTGCCGGAGGTACGGATAAAGGAAATGATTACAGTGTCTTGTTCGATCTGGTACGTCAAAAAGTCAAAGTGTTGATTTGTATGGGCGTGGATAACCGGAAATTGATCGATAATTTTTCCGGAATTTGTCAGGTAGTCGATACACATAGTTTGAAAGATGCGCTGGCAGCTGCCCGGCAGTATGCGGTGGAAGGAGATACGGTTCTGCTTTCTCCCTGTTGTGCCAGCTTCGATCTGTTTAAAAATTACGAAAACCGCGGCGAACTTTTTAAAGCTGCCGTAAAAGAGCTGTAGGAAATTGTGAACTGAAATCTGGATTCGATTGAAATGAACGACTGGAAAGAAAAAATAGCATTTAAGGGAGATAAGATTCTCTGGTATATCGTTATCATGCTGATGATCGCTTCTGTCATGGTGGTGTATTCCTCTACAGGACGTCTGGCTTATAACGAGAAGGCGGGGAATACGTTTTTCTATCTGATCAAGCAATTATTTTTGATCGGAGGCTGTTTTGGAGTGATGTTTATCGTACAGTCGATTCATTACCGGTATTTTTATAAATATGCCGGAGTGTTGTTGTTCGTATCTATGATTTTATTGGTTTGTGCAGCCTTTGGGGGTACGAATATCAACGGAGCCGGGCGATGGATCCGTTTGCCTTTGATCGGTCTTACTTTTCAGCCTTCCGAGCTGGCGAAAATCGCTATCATGATGTTTACAGCCCGGATTTTGTCCGAGGCTCAGACCGACACGCATTGTGACGATAGTGTTTTACAGAAGTTTCTGCTTTTTGTGGGACCGGTGATTTTGTTGATTTTTATGGATAATTTCTCTACCTCGGCTTTGATCGGGGCAGTATGTTTTATCCTGTTTATGATAGCCCGGATGCGCTGGCGGTTGTTGGCGATGACCTTGGGAACCGCTTTGGCGGCGATTGCTTTGGTGTTGATTCTGGGAATTTATATACCTCAGGTGCAAAAATGGGGACGGATCGGTACGATGGTTAACCGTATTACAGATTTTGCCAAAGGCGGAGAGGATGGAGACGGTTATTCCTATCAGTCGGTACAGGCTCGTATTGCGGTGGCTAAGGGGGGATTGATGGGGAGCGGACCCGGTAACAGTACGCAGCGTAATTTTTTGCCTCACCCTTATTCCGATTTTATTTATGCTATTGTGATTGAAGAATACGGATTGGGAGGCGGTGCTTTCATCATGTTGCTGTATGCGGTGATTTTGTTCCGGGTAGGAGTGATCGGGCGAAAGAGCATGAGGAAGGAAGTGTTGAATGATCGGGGTATGCCGGATATTTTTCCGGCTTTGCTGGTTGTCGGTTTAGGGTTGACGATCGTTTTACAGGCAATGATCAATATGGGAGTCTGTGTGGGGTTATTACCGGTGACCGGACAGACCTTGCCTTTGGTGAGTATGGGAGGTACGTCGCTTTTGTTTACCAGTGCAGCTTTCGGTGTGATTCTCAGTATTGCCCATACCTTTTCACCGGAGGGTGAAAAGGAAGAGAGCGAACGGCTGAAGATGAAAAGTGAAAAACAGGGGCGGAAGAACAGACGGGAAGAATACGAACCCGAGGAAGTGCTGGTCGATGAAGTGGAAGATGGGGAATTGCCGGAGATGCAACCCCGGACCGTAACGCCTCCGACAGGAAGACGGCGGGGGAGAAAACCGGCAGAGTACGACGAAGATCGGGATTTCGATATTCTCGGTGAGGAAGGAATCGGAGAGATCAGGGACGAGCTGGAAAGTGAAGGCCGGGAAGTATTGAATGAGCTGAAGCGAAGGGGAAGATAAATTGGAAGTTTATAAATTTAAGTTATATACGGATTTTTGATTTGAAGATAGATTAATACTTTTGTGATATGAAAAGAGTGATTGTTAGCGGAGGAGGTACCGGAGGACATATCTTTCCGGCGTTGTCGATTGCGAATGCATTGAAGCGGTTGCAACCGGATATCGAGATTTTGTTTGTCGGGGCCGAGGGGAAGATGGAGATGGAAAAAGTGCCTGAAGCGGGTTATCGCATCGAAGGATTACCGGTGAGGGGACTAAAACGTAAACTGACTCTGGAAAATGTGAAAGTATTGTATAATCTTTGGAAGAGTCTGCGTAAAGCCAGAAAGATTATCCGGGAGTTTAAACCCGATGCTGTGGTGGGAGTCGGTGGATATGCCAGTGGGCCGATCGGACGGGTAGCTGCAGAAGCAGGTATTCCTTTGATTTTGCAGGAACAGAATTCCTATGCAGGGGTGACGAATAAACTACTGGCGAAAAAAGCTTGTAAGATTTGTGTGGCTTATGAAGGGATGGAGCGTTTTTTTGAAAAAAAGAAAATTATCTTTACCGGTAACCCGGTGCGGAAAGATCTGTTACAGGCCCGGGAAATCAGGGCTGAAGGAATAGAATTCTATGGACTGGATGCCTCGAAGAAGACGATATTGGTGACCGGAGGAAGCTTGGGTGCCGGCACATTGAATAAAGCGGTGATGCGTTGTTTAAAGGATATAGGGCAGTGGCAAGAGGTACAGGTATTGTGGCAGTGTGGTAGTTATTATTATGAGGATCTGAAAAAACAGCTGGACGGTAAATTACCGGAAAATGTAAAATTACTGGCTTTCCTGAAGCGGATGGATTTGGCTTATGCTGCTGCGGATATTGTCGTTGCCCGTGCCGGAGCAGGGACAATATCCGAACTTTGCTTATTGGAAAAAGCGGCGGTATTGATTCCTTCGCCTAATGTGGCAGAAGATCATCAGACAAAGAATGCTATGGCGCTGGTCGATAAAGGGGCTGCTGTCATGATCAGGGATACGGAAGCTGAAGAACGGTTGGAACAGGTGCTCACCGGTTTGCTATCGGATGAAAAACAACGGAAAGAGCTGGAAAAGCATATAGCGAAATTGGCTATCCGGGATTCGGATGAGCAAATTGCGAGAGAAATATTGAAGGTGATCGGCTAAGTGTTTGAAAATAGTATGGTTGAGTTAGAACAGACGATAAAAAACGTTTATTTCCTGGGTATCGGAGGAATAGGTATGAGTGCTTTGGCCCGTTATTTTAAGGCTAAAGGGTACAAAGTGGCCGGTTATGACCGGACTCTTTCGGCATTGACTCAAAAAATGCAGGCTGAAGAAGAAATCCGGATTAATTATATCGATGAAGAGGAAGAGATTCCGGCTGAATTCCGGGATAAAACGACGACGTTGGTGGTATATACTCCGGCGATACCCGGGGATAACCGGCAACGGGCTTATTTCGTAGGGGCGGGTTTCGATTTGCATAAACGGGCGGAGGTCCTGGGTATGATTTCCCGGAAAGGAAAGGCGATCTGTGTAGCCGGTACACATGGGAAAACGACGGTATCTACGCTGACTGCCTTTTTGTTAAAAAATTCAACCGTAGGATGTAATGCTTTTTTGGGCGGAATAGCGGCGAATTTTGGAACTAATCTATTGCTGGATCGTAATTCTTCGTATATCGTTATCGAAGCAGATGAATTCGACCGTTCGTTTTTACATCTGAGTCCGGAAATAGCGGTAATCACGGCAATGGATGAAGATCATTTGGATATCTATGAGAATAAAGCCAATCTGTTGGAGGCTTTCGAAGCATTTGCCGGACAAGTGAACCCACAGGGCGGGAGACTGTTTCTGAAAAAAGGATTGCAGTTGAAGCAGACGCTGGTAACCGGTTATTACGGCGTAGAGGTGAAAGCCGATTGTTATGCCGATGGGTTGAGGATCGAACAGGGACGTTATGTATTCGATTATCATGGGCGTGGGGTAGATATCGAAGGATTGATACTGGGAATACCGGGGCGGTTGAATGTTGAAAATGCAACGGCAGCCATCACGTTGGCTTTGGAAGCCGGAGTACAGCCTGAGGAAATCCGGAGAGCACTGCCTGACTTTAAGGGAGTAGCCCGGCGTTTTAATATACAAGTATATACTGAAAAGACCATTTATATCGACGATTACGCTCATCATCCGCGGGAGATCGAGGCTACGCTGCGTTCTGTCCGGGAAATGTGGCCCGATCGGCCGGTGACGGTGGTTTTTCAGCCTCATTTATATACCCGGACCCGGGATTTTCAGGAGGATTTCGCCCGGAGCCTGAGTTTGGCCGACCGGGTGGTTTTACTGGAGATTTATCCGGCCAGGGAACGACCTATTCCGGGAATTACTGCGGAAGTGATCCGGAAAAGGCTTACTGTTCCGGGGAATATTGTGACAAAAGAGGAACTGTTACAACAGATTATACCTGATTTTCAGGGAGGTATATTGGTGACGATGGGAGCAGGGGATATCGATCGGTTGGTGGGAGAGATTGGGGAGAAGGTAAAAAGGTAGAAAGTAAAAAGTTAAAGGCTATATGCTATAAGCTATAAAGGCGGGAAGAATGAAAAAAACATTGCCTTACATATTATCTGTCAGTTTGTTTGTATACCTGATAATTGTGTTTACCTTTGCATCGGCAAAATTGAGGGAGGTAAAATGTGAGGGTTTGCAGGTTGTCGTTGACGGTACCGAAGAAAATGCGTTTATCGACGAGACGGAAGTGTTGGGGATTATTAAACGCGGATATGGTGATATCGGGGGATGCAATATAGTCAGTGTCGATAAAGACAGTTTGGAGCATATTCTGGTCAGAAATTCGGTGATTAAGTCGGCTCAGGTTTACTATACTTTGGACGGTTATTTTCATGTAGAAATCACACAACGAAAGCCTGTACTGAGAATTATGTCAGGTGAAGGTTATTATGTGGATGAAGATGGTAAAATCATGCCGTTGTCCCGGAAATATACGTCGCGCGTAGTCGTGGCTACCGGAAATATATCCAGAAAGTTTGCTTGTAATGGTTTATACCCTTTTATAATGACTTTACGGAATGATGAGTTCTGGGATGCTTTGGTGGAACAGATCGTTGTCGAAAAAGGAAATGAAGTTGTACTGATCCCGAAAGTCGGGAATTTCAGGATTGTATTAGGGACTTTGGACGATATGAACGAGAAATTGGAAAATTTACGTCTTTTCCTTCGGGAAGGTATAGTTTTAAAGGGATGGAACGTATATAAAGAAATAAATCTGAAGTTTAAGAATCAGATAGTATGTGTTAAAAGATAATATAGCAGATTATGGGTTGGACTGCATCTTTGGATATGGGATCTGAAAAAATGGTTATGGCGCTGGCTTCGGGAGAAGGGAGCGTTTGCCATTTGAAAGGAATAAAGATTATGGCCTCACAAGGCATCGAACATGGCGTAATCAAGGATAAGGAGAAGGTGAGAATGTGTATTCGTAGCCTGATGTCGGAGCTGATGAAAGACCGGGAAATCGAGGTGATGAATGTGGCCTTGTCGGGAGCTGTTTTGCGGATCGTCGAACGAAGAATAGTCGTACCTATACAAAAGAAAGTCGTTGAACAAAGTGATTTATTCCGGGCAGAACAACGTTGCATAGACGCTTATGGCGGAGGACAGGATGAAGTGGTGGATATCCTGCCGGTAGGTTATGCGATCGACCGCGGGGAAATGATCGCCGATCCGCTGGGTAGAAGCGGACGGAATCTGGAGGTGACCTATCAGGTGTATCTGGCCGATTATGATTATTTGGCCGATATTCAGGGGCTGTTCGAGGGAAGCGGGATTCAGGAGATAGAGTTTTATCCGGCGGTTCGTGCTTATGCTGAAGCACTGGATGTAGAACGGGCTGAACGTGACTTTGCTTTGGTGGATCTGGGAGCGATGGGAGTGAACGTCGTCCTTTTCCGTGATGGAATGTTGGAATATGAAGCGCATTTGCCGATCGGGGTACGGACGATAGATACCGATACGATGGCTGCTTTTGCCTTGAGTTTCGGACAAGCCCGTAAGTTGAAACACGAATACGGACAGGCCTTAAGGTCGATCTGTAAAAATAAAAAATTGCCGATACCGGATACCCGCTTAACGTTGGAAAGCCGGGATTTGGCTACGGTTATACAAAGTCGGTGCGAAGAATTGCTGGAGGGTGTGATTTTCCAGTTGCAGCAATGGGGATTCGATGATGTCGAAGATCCGGTATTGTTGACAGGAGGAGGCAGCCGGTTGCAGGATGTAGATGAATTGTTGCGGCGGATGTCCGGACATCCTGTAGAAAGTGCTGCGGCACGCCGGATTCAGGCCCCCCGGGAAGAAGTGTTGCGGACGCCTGAGTATCTGGTGGCTCTGGGACTGTTGCTTTGTGCCCGGCAAGAACCGAAGGAGACCCCTAATGGTATCGGAGAAAAGATTGTCAGAAGAATCGGTAAGATCTTCGGTATTTAGGCTCCGGAATGTTTAACTTTTATTTTTCAAGTTATGGAAATTGAAGACGACCTGATTTCATTGAAATTACCTGATGCAACTCAAGAAGAATCGATCATTAAGGTGATCGGTGTCGGCGGAGGTGGAAGTAATGCCGTAAACCATATGTTCCGGCAGGGAATTCATGGGGTTGAATTTGTCGTTTGTAATACGGATATACAAGCTTTGCGCCAGAGCCGGGTAAAAAACCGGATCCAGTTGGGGAAGGAGCTGACAGAAGGACGCGGGGCTGGTTGCCAGCCCGAAAGAGGACGTCTGTCCGCTATCGAGAGTATGGATTTTATCAAAACGATTCTCGAACATAATACCCGGATGGTGTTTATTACTGCCGGAATGGGGGGAGGGACGGGTACCGGAGCCGCTCCTGAAATTGCCCGGCAGGCGAAGGAATTGGGTATTCTGACCATCGGTATCGTGACCGTGCCTTTCAGCTTCGAAGGCAAACGCAAGATCGAACAGGCGATGACCGGTATCGATGAACTGGAAGAGTATGTAGATGCTTTGCTGATTATTGCCAATGAACGGTTGCGGGAGATATACGGAGACCTGAAGTTGTCCGATGCTTTTGCTATGGCCGATAACGTCCTGACGATTGCGGCGAAGAGTATTGCCGAAATCATTACCGTAAAAGGGTATGTCAATGTCGATTTTGCCGATGTCGAGAGCGTGATGCGGGATAGCGGGGTGGCTTTGATGGGAGCGGCTGAAGCGGAAGGAGAAGGCCGGGCGATGGAAGCCTTGACGAATGCTTTGATATCGCCTTTGTTGAACAGTAACGATATTCGGGGAGCTTCTAATATTCTGTTGAATATGCTTTACGGCGAAAAGGAAGTCACGATGGATGAAATCAGTCTGATCACCGATTCGTTGCGGGAGAAAGTAGGAAGAAATGTGAATGTGATTTGGGGAACCGGTAAAGACGAGACCTTGGGGGATAAACTGCGGGTAGCGGTGATCGCTACCGGATTTAACAATAACCGGGGAAGAGCTACTGCTGCAACAGAGCAGAAAATAGAAACGGCAACTACGACATCGGCTAAAAAGCCCTATTTTAAGGTGGAGCCCTTGCCCGACGATCTGGAGATGAAGGTTATGAATCCGGCCGAACTGGAGGAAGAAGCCCGTTTGCGCCGTCAGAAACAGGAAGAAGAACGGGCGAGAAAACAGAAACGGGAATCTAACCGACGGGTAGACCGTTTTGAGCGGAGCCAGCGGGGAGTCAATGAAGTGCCCGATACGAACGGATGGCTCAAACGAAAGATCGGTACGCTTTTTAGTGATGAAGAATAAACAAATAAACGAATAATACCATGGTCGACGGATTTATAAATTTTAATCTGAACGAGAAAACGCCTACCATTATCAAGGTGATCGGTGTCGGTGGCGGAGGTGGAAATGCTGTGGAATATATGTACGAGAAAGGGATCTGTGATGTCGATTTTGTCATTTGTAATACAGATTATCAGGCGCTCCGCAACAGTCCGATTCCTTGTAAAATTCAGTTGGGGAAAGAGTTGACCGCAGGACATGGAGCAGGTAATAATCCTGCCATGGGAGAGAAGTCGGCTCAGGAGAGTCTGGCCGATATAGAAGCTATTCTGAAGAAGGATACCCGGATGGCCTTTATCACGGCTGCTATGGGAGGAGGTACCGGTACGGGGGCTGCCCCGGTGATTGCCAAGTTGTCTAAGGACATGGGGATTCTGACGGTTGGGATCGTTTCGGTGCCGGCGCGTTTCGAAGGTCCGAAACGTTTGGATCAGGCCCGTGACGGATTGCGTCGCTTAAAAGATCATGTGGATTGTCTGATCGTTATCGATAATGAAAAAATCAAATCGATCTATGGATCGCAAACTATATCGCAAGCTTTTGCAAAAGCCAACGATGTACTGAATATCGCTGCTAAAGGTATTGCTGAGATTATTACCCTTCCGGGATATATCAATGTCGATTTTGCCGATGTCAGGACGGTGATGACGGATAGTGGGGTGGCTATTATGGGAGCTGCCCAGGCTAGCGGTGAGGACCGGGCGATCCGGGCAATCACAGAGGCTTTGGAAAGTCCGCTGCTGAATAATAACGATATTTTAGGAGCGAAAGATATTTTACTGAATATTACTTCCGGAACAGATGAGATTACCATGGACGAAATGTCTCAGATTACTTCCCATATTATTCGTAAAGTGGGAAATAATGCCGCTGTGATCTGGGGTGTGGGTACCGATCCCGATTTGGGGGATGCCGTCTCTGTGACGATCATTGCTACCGGTTTCCCTACCGGAGATATCGAGTTGTTCGGAGAAGAGAATACTTGTGCCGGATATGCTAAACAACCGGAATGCCTGAAAGAGGAAGAAGTACGGGTGAAACCCGGATTGACCGAAGAACAGGTGAGGGAATTAGAGACGGTACCTGCATTCGAACGGAGGGACTTGAGGGTGAGTTGAGGCTAAAAGCTAAAGGCTAGAAAGCTAAAGGCTAGAAAGCTAAAGGCTAGAGAGCTAAAGGCTAAAAGCTAAAGACGGGAGAGGCACAAAAAGTAAAAGGTAAAAAGTAAAAGGGGGGGAAAGATAGGGGGAGGAAGAGAGAAATGGGGGAGAGGAGAAAGTGCAACAATGGAGTTGCCAAGTAACGCAGCAAGGTGCTGCATTAAAAAAAAGAATGGAAAAATTTAAAGAATTAGGATTAGACGGGGAGATTCTTAAAGGAGTCGCAGATTTAGGGTTTGAAACACCGAGTCCGGTACAAGAGAAGGCCATCCCTGTTATTTTGGGCGAAGAAAATGATTTGGTTGTGTTAGCCCAGACCGGGACGGGAAAAACAGCGGCTTTCGGATTGCCGTTATTACAGAAAATAAATCCGGAATGGAATAGTGTACAGATATTGGTTCTGAGTCCCACGCGTGAGTTGTGTATGCAGATCGGGAGTGACTTGAAAAAATATTCAAAGTATCTTCCGGATATTCGTGTGACCTGTGTGTACGGGGGTACGGATATTAGAAGGCAAATGAAAGAATTACAGAAGGGGGTACACGTGGTTGTGGCTACTCCGGGACGTTTGGTTGACTTGTTGAACCGGAAGGCATTGAATATCGAGACCGTGTTTGCTGTCGTGCTGGATGAGGCCGACGAGATGTTGAACATGGGATTCCAGGAAGATCTGGACTTTATCTTGAGTAACACGCCTAAGGATAAAAATACATATTTGTTTTCGGCGACAATGCCGAAAGAGGTAGAGCGGATTGCTCGGAATTATCTGGTGAACCAGAAGGAGATTTCTGTGGGTAAGAAGAATCAGGGTGCAGACACGGTGTCTCATCAATATTATATGGTTCGTGCGAAAGATTGTTACGAGACGTTACGTCGAATTGTGGATTGCTCTCCCAGTATGTATGCTATTATTTTTACCCGAACGAAGAATGATGCGCAGGATATAGCGAAACATTTGCAGCGTGACGGAATTGATTGCGATGCATTACATGGGGATCTGAGTCAAGCACAGCGGGATAACGTGATGAACGCTTTCCGGGCGAAACGGCTGAAAGTGTTGGTGGCAACCGATGTGGCAGCTCGTGGGTTGGATGTGGATTGCCTGACACACGTGATCAATTACAATTTGCCGGAAGACGTGGAGAGTTACACGCATCGTAGCGGTAGAACGGGACGTGCAGGAAAGGAAGGAATCTCTATTGCGATTATTCACTCGAAAGAGAAAGGGAAATTGCGTCGGATTGAAGGTATCTTGAAAAAGAAGTTCGAGTACAAGCAAGTTCCGGTAGGGGAAGAGATTTGTCGGGCTCAGTTGGCATTCTATGCAGATAAGATTTTAGCATCGGAGGATCAAGAGGATATGGATCTGTATGCTCCGGATGTGTACGAAAAGTTCGCAGAGCTGACGAAAGAAGAGTTGATTCAACATTTGGTATCCTACGAGTTCGGTAAGCTACTGAAGAAGTATAAGAATACAGCTGATTTGAATATTAGCGAGGATGACCGTGGAGGTCGTTCAGAGCGAGGTGAACGTGGTGATAGGCGTGATCGTCGGGGACGTGGAGAAGAGACTGTGTACAGCACGTTTATGCTGAATGTCGGTCGGGAAGATGGGCTGACACCTCGTGATTTGATGGGCTTGATTAATAAATATTCTCGTCGTCGGGGGATTGGTGTTGGAGGTATTCGTATTTTTGATACAGATACTAAATTCGAGATTGACGAGGAGAGTGCATCTGATTTCGCCGTAGATTTCAGCAAGGTTCTCTTTAATGGTATTCCATTGGAGATAAAGGCTATCCCGACTCGGGATAATGGACGTCGTCGGGATGACCGGAGTCGAGGCGAGTTTTCCGGAAGACGGGAACGTCGAGATCGGGACAAACGAGATAGCCGAGGTGGCGGACGTCGGGAAGAAAAGAGTGGTGGAAAGAGAAGAGGAAGACCGGGAAGTGATCCGAAAAAGCCGAGAAATTTCAATAGATCGTCTTCTCGCGACTAGAAAATAATTTGTACATTTGAACATGGGATGTGTAAAGTTTACTTTACATTTTCACATGTTCAATGTTTATATATTCAAATTGAAAAATGATGGAAATTAAGAGTGCCAATTTTGTGATAAGTAACACGGATGTGAAGAAGTGTCCGGATCCGGATAGACACGAATATGCGTTTATCGGGAGATCGAACGTGGGGAAATCTTCGTTGATTAATATGTTGACGAATTACAGTAAACTGGCCAAGACATCCAGCAGTCCGGGAAAGACACAGTTGATCAATCATTTTTTGATTAATGATGAATGGTATCTGGTGGATTTACCCGGATACGGCTATGCCAGAACATCTAAATCTCAGCGAGGACAATTCAGTTCCATGATAAAGAATTATATTTTAAAACGGGAGAATATGGTATGTCTTTTCGTGTTGATTGACAGCCGGCACGATCCGTTGAAGATTGACCTCGCTTTCATGGAGTGGCTGGGAGAAAATGGGGTGCCTTTTGTTATGGTCTTCACGAAGGCTGATAAGTTGACGACCACGGAACGAATGAATTGTATTGCCAAATATCAGGAAAAGATGAAAGATACATGGGAAAGTATGCCCATGGCGTTTATTACTTCTGCTGAAACAAAATTGGGACGGGTGGAGTTGTTGTCTTATATTTCTGAGTTGAATAGATTAGAACTGGAATAATTAGATTGTAAATTTTAGATTGTAGATTCCGGCACAGAAGGCTAATGTTTGGGAATCTTTTAATTTGAAATCATAAATTGTAAATCACAAATTAGCATGGAGGCTATTGGATTGTACCAATTGAATAATTTGGTGAAACGGGAGTTAAAGAATCGTTTCCCGGACAGTTTTTTGGTGATAGCCGAGATTGCTGATGTGAAAGAAAATCGGTCCGGACATTGTTATCTGGAGTTGGTGGAGAAGAGGGAGGAAGATGATGCGGTGATTGCCACAGCTCGGGCTACGATATGGGCGTTTACCTATCGGATTCTAAGGCCTTATTTTGAAACAACCACGGGAAAATCTTTACAGAAAGGGATCAAGGTGCTGGTTCGTGCGGAGATCGTTTTTCATGAGTTGTACGGGTATTCCTTAAATATAAAAGATATTGATCCGACTTTCACGGTTGGAGATCTGGAGCGGAAACGTAAAGAAATTATTGATCGATTGACGCAAGAGGGGGTAATTGATATGAATCGGGAATTGGAGTTTCCGATGTTACCGAAGACGGTGGCTATTATATCTTCCCCTACGGCTGCCGGGTATGGTGATTTCGTGGATCAGTTACATCGTAATGTTTACGGGTATGCTTTTCATACCAAGTTGTTTCCTGCCGTTATGCAGGGGGAGAAAACAACAGAATCTATTATTGCTGCCTTGGAAAGAATTTACGAGTATGAATCACTTTTTGATGTGGTGGTGATTATTCGAGGGGGTGGTTCACAAACGGATTTGGGTAGTTTTGATTCCTACGAGCTGGCTGCTAACGTGGCGCAGTTTCCTATTCCTATTCTTGCAGGTATCGGACATGAACGGGATGAAACGATCGTGGACCGGGTGGCTTATCGGAGTGTGAAGACCCCAACGGCAGCGGCGGCTTTTTTGATCGAGTGCTTTAACGAGGTGGATCGGGTATTGGAGGACGCTAAGGAAACCTTGGTAAGAGAGACTAGAAGAATTTTGCAAGAAGAAAGAACTCGTCAGGTAGTACGAATCACAGAGTTCAAGCAATTTACCCGTCTGTTTTTAGAGGGGCAGGCAAATAATTTGACCTTGTCGTCCCGGAGAGTAGAACACGCCTCAAGGCTTTTTGTACAGGAGCGAATCAATGGATTGGAGCAATTGAAGATGAAGGTAGAAGGGAAGGTTGGAACCTTGTTTGAGCGTCAGAGGAATCGTTTGGACGATATGCAAAAGACGATGGTACATAAAACAACAGAATTGTTTACGGCTAATCGTTATTTTCTGGAGTTGGTAGAAACGAAAATGAAGTATGTTGATCCGAAAAATATACTGGAAAAAGGGTTTTCTATTACTCGTGTCAACGGAAAGGCGGTTCGGGAGACGAATCGTGTGAAGAAAGGGGATGTGCTTGAAACAGAATTGTTCAAGGGAGTTATTCGAAGTGAAATTAAAGATATTGAAACAAACGTCTAATAGAATTGATTATGGAAGAGAATTTGACATACAAGTCAGCCATGGAGGAAATTGAAAACCTCGTGAAGTTGTTGGAAGATAATAAATTGGATGTAGATGAGTTGAGCGAAAAAGTAAAAAGAATAGCAGTGCTTGTTGAATTCTGTAAAGGGAAGTTGCACCGGACTGAAGAGGATGTGAACAATGTGTTGAAATCCATTGTCGAGTGATGAGATTTTGTGGGTTGGGAATAGGATTCCTGTTTGTGGTTTCTCTCGTTTCCGGGCAGAATCAGACCACGGTGCAGCACTTCTGGAATCAAAAAGAGGTAAAACATGCGGCGATTGGCGTGTGCGTGAAGCATGTGGAGAGCGGGGATGTCGTGTATGAATATAATGCGGGTATGGCTTTGCGTCCGGCTTCCGTGTTGAAGCTATTGCCCACCTCGTTGGCTTTGAAGTTGAAGGGTGACTCGTTGACATATCAGACTAAAGTATTTTACACGGGAGAGATAAAAGAAGGGCTCCTTCAAGGAAATATCGTTATAGAGGTCGGGGGTGATCCCTGTCTTGATTCGAAGTATTTCAAAGATGCTGTCTTTACGAAACGTTTGGTGGATTCGATCGTCGGACTGGGTATAAGACGTATCGAAGGAGCCGTTATTATTCAGGGCGAGGGGGAACAACCCCGTATCCCGGGTTCGTGGCCTTGGGAGGATATTGCCAATTACTACGGGGCTTTGTATCACCCGTTCAATTATCGGGATAACACGTACACGGTCACTTTGGCATCCGGGAAACCGGGAACACGTACCCGTGTCGTATCTGTCATCCCGTCAGTGCCGGGAGTGAAATTACAAAATGAGGTTTTAGCCTCCGTGAAGCAACAGGATGATGCGTGGATATATGGTGGTCCGGAGGCTTCCGTGCTGTTGGTGCGAGGGACTATACCTGCCAACCGTTCTTCTTTTGCCGTGAAAGGAGCTATGCATAAACCGGCATCGGTTTTTCGGGCAGAGATAGAGAAAGAATTGAAAGCGAAAAACATTATCGTGGAAAAGAAAAAAGGTGTTTCTACCGAATGTCGCGAATGGTTTACTGTTGAATCTCCGTTACTAAAAGAAATCGTTTTCTACACGAATAAAAATAGCGTGAATCTATTTGCCGAAGCATTGGGTGCGCTGGTAAACCCTTCTGATTTTGAAACTACGGTGAAACAAGAATTAAGTGCTATCGGCATTGATTCATCGGGAATCACGATAAAGGATGCTTGCGGGCTTTCTCCGTCTAATGCCTTGCCTGCAGAGGTAATCACGGATTTGCTATTATGGGCGAAAAGTCATTTGGGAGATTCTTTTTTTGCTTCCTTACCCCGAGGCGGTATTGACAGGGGGCTGCGTGTATATTCAGCCGATCCGGTATTAGGCGGTAATTTAAGAGCGAAAACGGGTTCTATGTTTGGAGTGCGTGCCTTGGCCGGATATTTGTCAACACGGAATGGAGAAACATTGGCATTCACCATATTCGTGAATAACTACACGGGAGACCTGGTGAAAATTCAAGAAACTATACGGAATTTTTTGCGAGAACTGGCAAACAGTTAGTAAAGTTCATAAGATGCATGCACCTTATGAACTTTATAAACTTATTTATTCATTTTTGAAAGTGGCATCTCCGAAAGCCAACATCGGTAACGTGATGAAACCGAAGAAAATGGTTGCAATCGTGAATCCGACGCCTTTACCGAATTTGGCAAGGAACTCGTGTAACATGATGATAGAAAACACGAGGTT
>ENA-UEQN01001795-UEQN01001795.1-human-gut-metagenome-genome-assembly--contig:-NODE-1795-length-16307-cov-3.448860_pt1 | contig 16307 bp, 16 predicted proteins | sample MGYA00242940_ERZ507944 | MGnify/ENA primary metagenome ERZ507944 (study PRJEB26167, sample SAMN06115449) | human gut metagenome | host: Homo sapiens | place: China:Fujian | collected 2015-08-20... | reverse complement strand
TCAGGAACGATAAGGATGCTGGACTTACGATGTCCGGCTATTTTTATACCTATTTTTCAGTACGGAGGTCTTTTATGAACAAGAAAGAACAGCTTAAACGGCTTATTTGCACACTCTACCGGCAAGGTGAGCCGGAAGATTACACGGACGAGTGTATGGAAGATATGCTTGACAATATTGATTTTGAAATGCTGCTGCAAGCGGTCGCGCACAGCGCAAAGACCGTGTACGCCTATGAAGCCTGCGGCGTGCAGGATTGCAGCTTCAACTATCGCAGCGCGCCGCTGTTCCCGCAAAAAGCGGTGCGGCTCTATGAGGACATTGTGAAATTTGTCACCGAGGCGGTGATCTGCGCGCGGACAATGGAGGTCTGGCTGCTGGAGGATCTGACGCTTGCCATCGTTTCCAACTATTCCGTGCTGTCCGGCGGAGAGTTTACAACGGAATACCGAACCGTAAAGGCATGGGAGTTTCAAAAAGGACTTCTCTGCATCGAGCCAGATACGCTTACGGAGAAACTCATGGAGCTGTGCGCGCCGTTTTACTCGCACTACGACCAGACCTACTATGAGCTGTGACCGCTTTTTTCTAAGACACCAAAGATACCGAAAAAGGAGCTGATACTGTGGCTGTTTTCCGCGTGGAGCGCACACGGGATTATACCGTGATGAGCAACCACCATCTGAAAAACAAGGATTTGTCCTTAAAGGCAAAAGGTCTGCTGTCGCAGATGCTCTCGCTGCCGGAGAACTGGGATTATACGCTTGCCGGACTTTCTGCCATCAACCGCGAGAGCAAGAATGCGATCCGCTCTGCTGTCAATGAGCTGGAAAAGGCCGGATATATCCGCCGCCGTCAGACGGTAGACAGCCGGGGCAAGTTCAGCGGCAACGAGTACATCATCTATGAGCAGCCGCAGCCGTCATCGGCTTCTCCGCCGTCGGGTTTTCCGACAACGGGAAATCCGTCAACGGAAAAACCGTCGTCGGAAAATCCAACGCAATTAAAGATAGATCAAGTAAATATCCAAGAAGAAAATACGCAAGGATCAAATACTCATTCCTTTCTTTCCGGCACGCCGGATGTGAAGCGAAGCGAAATGAACCGAAGTGAGATCGAGCAGTACAGAGCCTTAATTGAAGAAAATATCGACTACGATATTCTCTTGGAGGAAATGCCATATGAACAGGAACGCTTGGAAGAAATCGTCGGTCTGATGACCGATACCGTCTGTTCCTCCCGCAGCCATATCCGCGTCGCTGGCAGCGACTTTCCGGCAGAGGTCGTAAAATCCCGGCTTCTGAAGCTCAACGCGGAGCATATCCGATTTGTCTTTGACTGCCTCAAAAAGAACACCACCGAGATCCGCAATATCCGGCAATACCTGCTGACCGCGCTTTACAATGCGCCGGTCAGTATCAACAGCCACTATGCCGCACAAGTAAATCACGATCTGTACGGATAAGCCTGCAAAGCTCAGTTTCTTTGCAGGCTTTTTCTATATCCGAAGAAAGGAGAACGTATGACGCTGCGCCATCTTCTGCGCCGTCTGGTCGTTCCGCCGTAGCGGACGCCGGACCCACAAAGACAACAATTACGCCGCAGACGCGGCAGAACGGAGAATTTTATGAACAAAGCAACCAAATCTCAGAAAACAGATAACAAGACTGCCAAAATCGCGGGCATCCTCGTCCTGCTGGCGGTCGTGATCCTCGTCATTCTGCTGCTCCTGCGCGGCTGCGGCAGCAAGGGCGCGGAGCTTCCCGCACAGCCGGAAACCGGCACGGGCATTTCCTACGATTCCGCCGCCGTGGTCGGTGGCTGGGATGAAGCCGACATGGATAAGATCGTTGAGGGTCTGAATGAACAGGTAGAGGCTGGGATGATTAACATTTCCATGAACACCTCTCCTGTGTTCTCGGATGGTACTTCCGAGGGCAATCTGATGATCGTCAACGAGGGCGTCAACCGCTATCCGCAGATTGTTGAGATCACGCGCAACGACACCGGCGAAACGATCTACAAATCCGGGGCAATTCCCGTCGGCAGCAAAATCGAAAAAGCCAAGCTCAGTGCCGACCTCGACGCCGGTACTTACGAATGTAGCGCACTTTTCTATAACGTCGATCCCGACACCGGCGCCTACCTTGGCTGCGCCGGTGCGATCATCACCATTACCGTTCTGGACTAAATTTCAAAGGAGTTTTCAACATGAAAAAATTTCTCGCACTCGTTCTTTCTCTCTGCATGGTATTTTCCCTCGCGGCGGTCGCATCCGCTGCGGAGATTGACGCGGACGGCGGCTCTGGCAGCACGCCGGTTTATTTGAGTTCGACGGCGGACGGCAGCATCGGCGGCGATCCTGCGCCCACTGCCATGTCTGTCACCATCCCCACCGGGTTGCCGATGGCAATGTCGCAGAGCGGCGATGTGACCACGGCGGACAACTGCCAGATCGTCAACCATTCCTACGGCGCGGTTCGTGTCCGCAGCGTGAGCATTTCCGCCGTGGACGGCTGGAAGCTGACCGCCTTTGGCGATAAGAGCAGCCTTGCACACGAAAAGGTGGATTCCGACAAGCTCGGCTTCGCACTCTCCATTGGCGGCGGCGCACAGGTACAGACCGACGCTTCCGATGCCGCTTCTCAGGCACTCTTGACCGCGCCCATGACCGGCTGCTATCTGTCCGGCGTCGGTGATGCAAGCGGCAATGCGGTAGATGTTGCCTATGCAGCGATTGTCACGCCGCTGTCGCAGGCGGTCACGAACGCAACCGTTGCAAACGTTGTGTTTGTAGTCGAGTGGGATACCTGATCTATTGGATTTTTGAAAGGAGCTTTTGAATGATGGCTATGAAACGGAATTGCAGCAAACTCATTTCTCTCTGCCTCGTGCTTTGCATGATGCTGTCGCTGGCGGTCTGCGCCAGCGCAGCGGAGATCGACACATCCGGCGGCTCCGGCACAACGCCGGTGAGCCTGACCACCACGAACGGCGGCATTGGCGGCGGTGACGACGGCGATATTACGCCGACCAAACTGAATGTTACCGTTCCCACCACGCTGCCCCTCGCCATGTCCGACGAGGGTACGGTTGTCACCGCGACGGACTGCAAGATCACAAACTTCTCCTACGGCGCGGTGCGCGTGAAATCCGTCACGATCTCGGCGGCGGCAAACTGGCATCTGACGAAATTCGGTGACAAATCTCTGCTGGCGGCTGAAAAGGTAGACTCCAACAAGCTCGGTTTTGCACTCGCCATCGGCGGCGGCAAGCAGGTTCAGACCTCGACCAACGAGCAGACGCAGGCGCTCATCACCGCGCCGGTGGACGGCTGCTACATGACGGGTGTTGGCGATCTGACCGGCAATACGGCAAAGATCGACTATGCTGCCATCGTCACGCCGCTTTCCAACACGATGAAGAATGCGACGGTTGCAAACGTCGTGTTTGTGATCGAGTGGGATACCGTGGCGTAATTTCTGCAAGTACACGCGGCGGACGGCAAATGCCGCCCGCCGCAGAAAGGAGCTTTTATGAAACGAAACAGAATCCCGGCATTGCTGCTGGCAATACTTCTGACACTCTCGCTCAGCGTAAGCGCCTTTGCCGCAGGTTCGACCACGGCGACCGTGCCGGTCACGCTGACCGTGGACAATCAGTACCGGGCGGTCAATGTCACCGTGCCGTCCTCGCTGCCGGTCTACGTTACCAACGGCACGGTCATCACAGCGGACAATGCCAAGATCACAAACAATTCCAAGACCGGCGCGGTGCAGGTGACGGCGCTCTCCGTGACGGACGGCGCGTACAAGGTCGGCAGCTATGACAGCTTCTCCGGCAGCAAGACGATTGCGCTCAAAATCAACTCCTGCGTCACAAAGAGTGCGGGTAAGATGAGCATTACCAAGGATGCGTTCCCCAAGATCGGCGCGGCACAGAATCTTCCGCTTACATACTTTGCCAAAGTATCCGGCGACGCGCCGAACAGCAAAGACGTGCAGGCGGCAAATGTAGTCTTTACCATCTCCATCGTCGGATAAGGAGGCTGCCATGACGCATTTCAAGGCAAGAAACCTGACAGCTCTGCTGCTGGTGCTGATCCTGCTGGTATCCATGTTCAGCACCACCGCACTGGCGGCAGAGGACGAGCACATTACGGATTTTGCAGAAGAAGCGGAAATCATCATCGAGGGAGAGCCCACCGAAGAACTCCCGGAAGCAGAAGAATCCAGCGAAGAAGTTCCAGAAATTGAAGAATCCTCGGAAGTTTCAGACGCACCCACCTCCGGCACGATTCCGGGCAGCAATATCCAGTGGGAGCTGACGGATGACGGAATGCTGCTCATTTCCGGCAACGGCGGCTGCGCCGCCTTTTCCAGTGCGGCAGATCAGCCGTGGGCGGCGGTGCGGGAACAGATCACGTCGGTCTTTTTTGAAGATCCCAGCCTGCTCTCCATCTATGACCTTGCCTATTGGTTTGATGGCTGCGTATCGCTGACGACCATTATGACGTACTATGGAGATTCCGTTCTGGCGGAGATCGGCGCGGATGCGTTTTATCTGCCGTATGACAGCGGCAGCACGCTCTATATCGGCTATCTGATCGGCTACCCGGAATCCACGGTTCCGCTGCACACCTATGACTGGACCGGCTCAAACCGCTCGTCACTGTACTTTATGGACGTGTATAGCACCAACGCGCTAACCTCCGTTGTGGGCGCTTGCCCATCCTGCGGAAAGCAGTCTTTGCAGGGAACTTATGTTGCGCAGTCGCACACTTCCAGAGGTCATGCCGAATATTACGAGTGTTACTTATGTCATTACACAAAATATTTAGGCAGTTATGTGTATAAAAATCATGGCTCTGGCTCTTACGGCTCGTGGACTTGCCCCTCCTGCGGCAGCCATTCGTGGGTGCTGGATTATGAAAGTGACGCGACCTGCACACGCAACGGTTATCGGGAGTATAGCTGTGATTGCGGACAGTCCAAGCGTGAAACAGTCTACGCAACCGGTCACAATTACAGTTACGGCTCTTGGGAGCAGTATTCGTCCAGCCAGCACCGACGTGAGAATTACTGCCGGTACTGCGGCGCAACAGATTATGACTACGCAGCACACAGTTATAGCTACGGTAGCTGGAACAGTACGGGCAGCAGCCAGCATAGCCGCTCCATGACGTGCCGGTATTGCGGGTACAGTGATACACAGTATGCCAGCCACAGTCTGAGTTACGGAAGCTGGAGCAGCCATTCCGACACGCAGCACCGCAGAACCGGGAGCTGTACGACTTGCTCATATAGCACGACGGACTACGGCGCGCATACGTTCAGCTACGGCAGTTGGACGGATCATTCCTCCACGCAGCACCGGCGTACCAAACGCTGCACAAGCTGCTCATACAGCGGCTATGACTATGCCGATCATGTTGACAGCAACGGCGACGGCGTATGTTATGGCTGCGGGCGTGAAATGAGCCGCTTTTCCGTTACTGTTCCGGCGAGTCTGACGGTCACGGTGTCGGAGCATGGCGTCGTCTACACGGCAACCGGCGCGGGGATCGTCAACAATTCCAGCAGCGCGGTGCAGGTGTCCGGCGTGACGCTGCGCGCGGAAAATGGCTGGACAATCGTGCCGTATGCAACAAATATGGCTGAGCAAAAGGTTGACTCCAAGCGCATTGGCTTTGCGTTGGGTGGGATACAGACTGCCGCCACTGGCAAGAGCGAACTGCTCACCGCCTCGTCCATGACAATAAGCGCCGGTGCAACGCTGCCGCTATCGTATGACGCGGTTGTTTCCGCCAGCTCTGCGGCGATCAACGAACAGGTATTGACCATCGTATTTGTGGTCGGGTGGGCGTAATGCCCACCTGCCATCATCGGGAGGTGATCTGATTGCAGGAGGAAGTGGAACACAAAACAATTTCTCTTATGATTTCCGCGACAAAGCTCTCCGGACGGGTTCTGAAAGCAGCAATTACCAAGCTCTTGGCGCAGTTGCAGGCAGAAAAGCAGCACCGGCAGCAAAAAGGTCCCGTAGTGCATCACGGGAAACAGACGGTCAAGCAGCTCACCGGGCAGGATCAAGGCAGCAGCACGATGGAAACAACAAATCTTCGCGTCCGTTCCTTTGATCGGGTTGCGCGGAAATACGGTGTGGATTATGCCATTCACCGGGATAAAAGCGTATCGCCGCCGAAATATGTGATTTTCTTCAAAGGCCGTGACAGCGAAGCCATCAACGCAGCATTCACCGAGTATTCTGCCGGTCAGATTCAGCGTGAATCCAAGCCGCGTTCCTCCGTCCTGGCGCGCTTGCAGCAGTTCAAGGCGCTTGTTCCGAGCATCGGTAAAGAGCGCGTGCGGGAAAAGCAGCAGGAGCAAACGAGATGAATATGCGGCTGAAAAAGTGGATTCTCCCGAATCTTCCCTACGTCGGGATCGCACTGTTTGCGGCAAAGCTCGGTCAGGCCATACGCATTGCGCCCGGCGCGGATTTTTCCGGCAAGGTGCTGCACATGATGGATGGGATGCACGCTGCGTTTTCCACGGCTGCGCCCAGTTTCCATCCGCTCGATCTCTGCGTTGGAGTTCTGGTCGCGGCTGCAATTCGGCTGACTGTCTACGTCAAGGGCAAAAATGCGAAGAAATTTCGCAAAAATACCGAGTACGGTTCTGCCCGCTGGGGAACGCATGAGGACATTGCGCCCTACATTGACGCGGACGCCAGAAACAATGTCATTCTGACGCAGACAGAGAAATTGACGATGAACAACCGCCCGAAAGACCCGAAAACAGCGCGCAATAAAAACGTGCTGGTGATCGGCGGCTCCGGCAGCGGCAAGACGCGCTTCTGGCTGAAACCGAATCTCATGCAGTGCAATTCTGAAAAATATCCCTGTTCCTTTGTTGTCACAGACCCCAAGGGCAGCGTTGTGGTTGAATGCGGCAAGATGCTCCGGCGATTTGGCTACCGCATTAAAATCTTCAATACGATCAACTTCAAAAAGTCGATGCACTACAATCCATTTGCCTATATTCACTCGGAAAAGGACATTTTGAAGCTGGTGACGTGCCTCATTTCCAACACCAAGGGCGACGGAAAAACCGGCGATGAGTTCTGGCAGAAAGCCGAAACGCTTCTCTACTGCGCCCTCATTGGATACATCCACTATGAAGCGCCGGTAGAAGAACAGAACTTCGCTACGCTCATTGAAATGCTGAACTCAATGGAGGTGCGGGAGGACGATGAGGAATTTGAAAATGCGGTTGATCTGATGTTCAAGGAGCTGGCAAAAGAAAAGCCGGATCACTTTGCCGTGCGTCAATATGCCAAATATCGCTTGGCGGCGGGCAAAACTCTCAAAAGTATTTTGGTGAGCTGCGGCGCACGCCTCGCGCCCTTTGACATTGAGGAGCTGCGTGAGGTGACTGCCTACGATGAACTGGAGTTGGACACGCTGGGCGACCGAAAAACGGCGCTGTTTCTCATTATGAGCGACACCGATGCCTCGTTCAATTTCCTGATCTCCATGATTTACAGCCAGCTATTTAATCTCCTTTGTGAGAAAGCCGACGATGTGTATGGTGGACGCTTGCCGGTCCATGTGCGCTGCCTGATTGATGAGGCAGCCAACATCGGGCAGATCCCGCAGCTTGAAAAGCTGGTTGCAACGATCCGCTCCCGTGAGATTTCCGCCTGCCTCATTTTGCAGGCGCAAAGCCAGCTCAAGGCGTTGTATAAGGACAATGCGGACACCATCATTGGCAACATGGACTCGCGGCTATTCCTCGGCGGCTCGGAGCCGACGACACTCAAGGAGCTGTCTACGGCGCTTGGGAAAGAAACGATTGACACGTTCAACACCGGCGAGAGTCGAGGGCGTGAAACGTCACATTCGCTCAATTACCAGAAACTCGGAAAGGAGCTTGCCAGCGTGGATGAGCTGGCAGTTCTGGATGGCGGCAAGTGCATCCTCCAGCTTCGCGGCGTGCGCCCGTTCCTGTCTGAGAAATATGACATCACCAAGCATCCGAATTACAAATACCTCTCGGATGCCGACCGGCGCAACACGTTTGATATTGAAAAGTTTCTCTCCACCAAGCTCAAAGTGAAGCCGGAGGAAACGTATGACAGTTATGAGGCAGCCGTAACAGAAGAATTATCTGCTGTTTGATCGCTGCATCATTCCTATCCACGAAGCTGCCGCATCCGGCAGCTTTTTCATATATACAAGACACCAACAACAAAACGGCCACTTCTGAAATTGAATTTGAAAGGAGTACCGGAGAATGGGAGTGTGGTCTGGACGTGTTCTTCCGTTCCCGGCAAGTTATATATGGAGTTTTTCAATTCCGCAGTCGATGTCCTTCAGACGCTCGTTACGGCGCTTGGCGGTGGTCTTGGCATTTGGGGCGTCATCAATCTTCTGGAAGGCTGCGGCAATGATAATCCGGGCGCAAAATCCACGGGATTCTCACGCCAGTGACATCGGTCACTGGCTCAGAATGACGCTTCTATTTGGGACAGGCTCTATTTAGCGCGGCGATCAGCCTGAAAAAGGGCATACTACAACAGCCGCCCCCTCTTTCGAGGAGGGCGGCTTGCTTATTTCATGAATTTCCGGATCATGCGCAGCTTGCCTTCCGAATACGGGTGATAGCGCATCGGCAGATCGAGCCAGTTGGCTTTTTTCAGGATGCTGCGCGTGTGCGTGAACGTCTCAAAGCTCTGCTTCCCATGATAGCAGCCCATGCCGGACGCGCCGACGCCGCCGAACGGCATGTGCGACGTGGCCAGATGAACGATCGTATCGTTGATGCAGCCGCCGCCGAACGAGCACGTGTCGAGAATTTTCCGTTCGTCGGCGCGGTTTTTCGTGAAGAGGTAGAGCGCGAGCGGCTTTTCCCGGCTGCGGATGAAGCGGATGCACTCGTCAAGGCTTTCGTAGGTCATCACGGGCAGCACCGGCCCGAAAATTTCCTCCTGCATGATGGGGCTCTCGGGCGAGACGCCGGTCAGGACCGTCGGCGCGATGAAGCGCGTCTCATCGTCGGTCTCGCCGCCGATCGCGGCGGTCTGCCCCGCGAGCAGGCCCTCCACGCGGTGATAATGCTTCTCATTGACGATGACCGGCATTTCATCAAAGCGGCCGTCCGGGAAGAATTCTGCCAGCGCCTTGCGGTAGGCATCGAGAAACGCCGCTTCCACCGACTTGTGGACGAAGCAATAGTCCGGCTCCACGCAGGTCTGCCCGGCGTTGAGCACCTTGCCGAACGCGATACGCCGCGCCGCGACATGGATGTCCGCACTCTCGGTCACGATGACGGGGCTTTTGCCGCCGAGCTCGAGGCAGACGGGCGTGAGATATTTCGCGGCGCTCTGCATGACGACGCGGCCCACGGCGGGCGAACCGGTGAAGAAGATGAAATCGAACCGCTCGTCGAGCAGGGCCTTGTTCTCCTCGCGCCCGCCCTCGACGACGGCGATGTATTCCGGGTCGAACGTCTCGCCGAGCAGCTTTGCCAGCGCGCGGCTCGTCGCCGGGGCGTAGGCCGAGGGCTTGACGACGACGCAGTTGCCGCCCGAGATCGCGCCGATCAGCGGCTCGAGGCAGAGCTGGATCGGATAGTTCCACGGCGCGAGGATCAGGCAGACGCCATACGGTTCCGGCGAGCGGAAGCTCCGCGACGGGAACTGCGCCAGCGGCGTCGGCACGCGCGTCTCGCGCATCCATGAACGCAGGTGCTTCAGATGGAAACGGATTTCATCGAGCACCATGCCCGTCTCGGTCATGTAGACCTCCATCGGGGCCTTGCGAAAATCGTCAGCCATCGCCTCGGCCAGCACCCGCTCATTCGCCTGTACGGCGGCCTGCAACTTCTTCAGCGAGGCGAGGCGGAACTCCGCACTGCGCGTCGCGCCTGTTTCAAAATAGGCCCGCTGGGCCTGTACCAGTTCCGGCGTCGTCATGGCGTCATTCCTCCTCTTCATAGTCGAGCAGCGCGCGGCTGAGCGCTAAAATTTCCGGCTCGTCCAGCGAATTTTCGAACGTGACCGTTCCGCGCACGCCGCTTCCGTTCAATTCGTCCACGGCCTCCAGCCGGCGGCGGAGCTGCATCGCAATGCCATAGCTGCCGTCGATGATCTCCGGCGTCCGCCCGACGATGCGGCGGATGGCGCTCTGCAAAAACGAATAGTGCGTGCAGCCGAGGACAACGGCGTCGACCGGGACCTTGAGATACGGCGAGAGCTTTTCAAAGAGATATGCCGAAAGCTGCTCGCCGCGCAAAATCCCTTGCTCGACGAACTCCATCAGGCCGCTGCACGGGATGGGAATGATCTCGGCCTGCTGTTCATACTGCGCGCGGAGCGCCTGGAATTTCTGTTCCTTGACGGTCATGGCCGTCGCCATGACGAGGATACGGCCGCCGGGATGCCGCTCGACCGCGGGCTTGAGCGCCGGCTCCGTGCCGATGATGGGCACGTCCGGAAATTCGGCGCGCAGTGTATTGGCCGCGGCGGCGGTCGCGGTGTTACAGGCGATGACGATGGCCTTCGCGCCCTCGTCCAGCAAGTGCCGCACGATCGCGCGGCTGCGCGCCGTCACCTCGTCCACGGTCTTCACGCCGTAGGGCGCGTGGAGCGAGTCGCCATAGTAGAGATAGTTTTCCTCCGGCAGCAGACGAACCGTCTCCCGCAGGACGCTGATCCCGCCGAGGCCGGAATCGAAAAATGCAATGGGTCTTAGATCTGCCATATCATGCCTCCTCGGTCAAAAATACAAAGCGGCACCGCACGATTCGGCAATTGTGCGGTGTTGCCATAATTTTATTTTACCACGTTTTCGTCAAAGCGCAAGGGGAAACGGCGCGCACCGCTCTCCGCCGCTTTTCCGGTTGACATCCGTCCATTCTTCGGGCTATAATTGAGACAGAGAGAACACAGAATGGAGGAGTTTTCTATGGTAAACACGATCTATCAGAAATCGTTTGCCGCGCTGATGAAGCGGCCGTTCCGCCTGTGGGGGATCTCGCTGCTGGGCGCGCTGCTCTGCTGGCTTGCGGGCATCGGCTTCGCGGGTATTCTCGCGGTCGGCTTCGTCATCGCCTGGGCCATCGACGTGAGCCTTGCGATGATCTTCCTGCACACGTATCAGACTGGGGAGGAGCCGCACACGGCCGACCTGTTCCAGACATTCCGCAAGGATCGCTTCCTGCGCGTGGTCGGCGGCATGGCATGGATGAGCCTCTGGATTTTCCTCTGGTCGCTGATCCCGGTCGTGGGCATCGTGTTCGGCGTGATCCGGATGTATGAATACCGCTTCGTGCCGTATATCCTCATGACGCGCGACGACGTCAAGCCCACCGACGCGCTCCGCGTCTCCAGGGAGCAGACGATGGGCTATAAGGGCAAGATGTTCTGGGCCGACGTGATCCCCGTGCTGCTGTGGATCGCGGTGGTGCTGGTGCTCTCACTGCTGGGGATCATCCCGTATCTCGGGGCGCTGTTCCGCGTAATTTTGTTCCTGTTCAACATTGTCTACAGCCTGTTTCTGAACCTGTTCTATGGCATTCAGCACGCGGCGTTCTACGCCGAGCTTCAGGACGCGGCCCTCCCCGCGCCCGCCGCGCCCGTTGTCCCGCCGGTGATCCCCGCACCGCAGGCCCCGAAGGCGGAGGAACCGGTCAAGGAACCCGAAGTGCCGCAGGCGGAAGCACCCGCCGAGGAAGCAAAACCGGCAGAAAAAGCAAATGAGGCGCCTGCGTCTGCGGAAGCAGCAGCGGAGCCGGAAGCGCCCCATACCTGCCCGGTCTGCGGGATGCCCGTCCAGCTCGACGAGAAGTTCTGCACCAGCTGCGGCCATAAGCTCTGATCTGATTTGAAACAAAACCCAGCCTGAGACGTCATGTCTCAGGCTGGGTTTTTGTTCAAATCGCAGAAAGGACTTCGCCGATCTTATCACGGAAGATGAGATTTGCCTGGCCGTCATACGGCGTGGCGTCGCGGTTGATGAGGACGAGCTTATCGCCGGTATAATAGTCGATCAGGCCCGCCGCGGGATAGACCGTCAGCGACGTGCCGCCGACGATCAGCACATCCGCCGCGCCGATTGCCTCGATCGCACCGCGCAGCGTTCGCTGGTCGAGTCCTTCCTCGTAGAGCACGACATCCGGCTTGATGAGTCCGCCGCACGTGCAGTGCGGCACGCCGTCGGAATGCAGGATGTAGTCCGCATCGTAGAATTTTCCGCACGACTGGCAGTAATTGCGCAGCGTCGAGCCGTGCAGCTCAAAAACATTCCGGCTGCCCGCCTTCTGGTGCAGGCCGTCGATGTTCTGCGTCACGACCGCGCGCAGCTTGCCCTCGCGCTCCCAGCGGGCGAGCGTCTTGTGCGCGGCGTTCGGCTCCACATCCGGCGCAAGCAGCTTTTCCCGGTAGAACCGGTAAAAATAGTCGGTATGCGCATAGAAGAAGTGGTGGCTGAGGATGGTTTCCGGCGGATAATCGAACTTCTGGTGATAAAGTCCGTCCACGCTCCGGAAATCCGGGATGCCGGATTCGGTCGACACGCCCGCGCCGCCGAAGAAAACAATGTTGTTACTTTCGGTAATCCAGGTTCTTAGGATCTCGAGCTCGGAACTGTTCATTTTCTGCCTCCAATTCCGCGATAAATTTGCGTTCTGCCCGCGTTTTGTACGGAAAACGCAGCTTTTGGAACATATCGGGCCGCAGCTCCATCGTGCGGAGAATGGCCTGTTTTTTCCGCCAGCGGTCAACCTTTTCATGGTTGCCCGAGAGCAGCACCTCCGGCACGGTCAGGCCGTGCCATTCCTCAGGCCGCGAATACTGCGGGTATTCGAGCAGTCCGTCCCAGTGGCTCTCGTCCGTGAAGCAGACCTCATCACCGAGCACGCCCGGCACGAGGCGCGACACCGCGTCCACGACGCACATCGCCGGCAGCTCGCCGCCAGTCAGCACGAAGTCGCCAACCGAAATTTCCTCATCCACGCACTCGTCGAGGAACCGCTGGTCGACGCCCTCATAGTGCCCGCAGACCAGAATCAGCGCATCATAATCCCGCCGGAGCTGCTTCGCCTTCTCCTGCTGAAACACCGCGCCGCACGGCGAGAGATAGATCGTGTGCGCGGGTGCGCCCAGCTCATCACAGATCGCCGCCCAGCAGCGATAGAGCGGGTCGCACTGCATCACCGCGCCGCGCCCGCCGCCATAGGGATAGTCGTCCACCTGATTCTGTTTGTTCGTGGTATAGTCCCGGATCTGATGCGTGTGGATCTCAATGAGTCCTTTTTTCTGCGCGCGGCCCAGAATACTGGACTGCATCATCGCGTCCACGGCCTCCGGAAAGAGCGTCAGGATGTCAAACCGCATCGCTCTGCATCCCCTCCAGCAGCCGCACGCGGATGAACCCCTCATCCGGATTGCGCTCCAGAATGAACTCCGGCACGGCCGGGATCATGTATTCCTGTTCTCCCTCGACGACGTAGACATCGTTTGCGGGCAGCTGCAAAATTTCCTTCACCTTGCCGAGCGTCTTGCCCTCGCAGAGCACCGGCAGCCCGATCAGATCCTGAATGAACATGCTGCCCTCGGGCAACTCGGCGTCGTCGCGGTCGATCTCGACCACCACATCGCGCAGCCGCGCCGCGGCCTCCACGCTGTCGACGCCCGCGAGCTTCATCAGCACGCACGTCTTCTGCACGCGCGCGTCCTCGACGGCGTATTCCTTCTTTCCGACAAACACCCGGTCAAACTCCAGCAGAAAATCCAGGGAATCTGCCCACGGCAGAATCTTCATGTCTCCGTGCAGCCCGTGCGTCGACACGATCTTCCCGGCGGGAAGATATTGTTGTTTCATGGGAACCTCCATAACTGACGCTACCATTAGTATATCGTGTTTCGCCGCAGGAAACAAGAGAAAATCTTTGACGCACGTATGATTCCGCTGCGGAAAGCCCCCTCTGCGAAGAGGGGGCTTTGGACATTGGGCAGCTATCTGAGTCATGATAAATGCGGCCCGCACCAGATGGTGCGGGCCGCATGTTTTGGATATGTATTATCCCTTGACGGTGCCGTCGGCATTGAAGACCGGCAGCTTTTCCAGATAGACAATGTCGCTGCGCTCCTGTGCGTCGCCCTCGGCAAGGACGGCCATGCGGCCCGCGACAGTCGCGCCTGCTTCTTCGACGAGCTTTTCCAGCGCCTTGAGCGATTCGCCGGTGGAGATCACGTCGTCGACAATCAGGATGCGCTTGCCGCGCATCAAAGCGGCGTCTGCGCCGGAGAGATAGAGGTGCTGTTCATGCTGCGTGGTGATGGAGTTGACGTCGACGCAGAGCGGATCGGTCAGATAGACCTTCAGACCCTTGCGGGCGACAAAGTAGGTCTTCGCGCCGGACTGGCGCGCCATCTCGTGGATCAGGGGGATGCTCTTGGCTTCGGCCGTGAGCAGATAATCATAGTCCTTCGGCGCGCGGGCGAGCAGCTCCTTCGCGCAGGCCACGGTGATCTCGGCGTCGCCGAACATGATGAATGCGCCGATGTACAGATCGTCCGTCACCTTGCAGATGGGCAGATCGCGCGTGACGCCCGCGATCGTCATTCGATGTGTCATAGCCTCTTCTCCTTACCAAAACCGGATCGTTTCCGGTAGTTTTCCAACGAATATTATAGTGTCAAACTGCGGAAATGTCAAACTGGAATTGCATTTTCGTGCAAAAGCGAAAAAATCTAAAAAAAATTTAGCTGCAAACAGTCGTCCTGACAGCTTGTTTTTTCGGTCAATATTCACTATAATAGGCTCATAAATGGTTCGCCCTCTGCCGGGCGAGCCGAGAGAAATGAATGGAGGAATTTGAATGGAAAAAAGATTCAAGCTGAAGGAGCACGGTACGACCGTCCGGACTGAGGTCATGGCCGGTATTACCACCTTCATGGCGATGGCCTACATTCTGATGGTCAACGCCGGTATGTTCTCAAACCCCTTCAATGATGGAACGAACGTTCTCGGTGTCAGTTATGGTGCGATCTACATCGCAACTGCCATCTCCGCCGTCATCGGCACCGTAGCCATCGGTCTGCTGTCCAACCTGCCGCTCGCGCAGGCGTCCGGCATGGGCCTGAACGCTTATTTCGTCTACACAATCTGCGTTGGCATGGGGCTGACGTATGCCAATGCGCTGGTCATGGTCCTCGTCGACGGTATCGTCTTCGTCCTGCTGACCGTCACCGGCCTCCGCAAGATCATCTTCGACGCCATCCCGCAGGCCGTCAAGGTCGCCATCTCCGCCGGTATCGGCCTGTTCATTGCCTTCATCGGCATGCAGAACGCCGGTATCGTCGTAGGCAACGCCTCCACGCTCGTCAGCTTGACCTCGCTCAACGTGTTCACCGGCGGCGTGACCTGGGCGCAGCTGTTCCCGATCCTGCTCACGATCATCACGGTCTTCGCCATCGGCGCGATGTCCAAGAAAAAGGTCAAGGGCGCGGTCCTGTGGGGCATTCTCGGTTCCGCGGTTCTGTATTATGTCATCGGCCTGCTGACTGTCCCCGGCTTCTTCGCAGATAAGGTTCAGCCGAACCTGTCGAGCGATTTCTTCGGCGCGTTCAAGGACTTTGGCACACAGGCGATCGGCAAAGTCTTTACCGAAGGCTTTGACTATTCTGCCTACATCACCGCCAATGGTACCGGCGCGTTCGTTGTCATGTTCGTTACCTCCATGCTCGCGTTCTGCATGGTCGATATGTTCGATACCCTCGGCACGCTGTACGGCGCCTGCGCCTGCGGCAACATGCTGACCCCGGAAGGCAACGTCCCCAACATGGACAAGGCCATGCTGGCTGATGCCATCGCGACCTGCTGCGGCGCGGTCTGCGGCACGTCCACCGTCACCACGTTCGTCGAGTCCTCCGCAGGTGTCGCCGAAGGCGGCCGCACCGGTCTGGCCTCGATGGTCACCGCGGCCCTGTTCTTCATTGCGATGTTCCTCGCGCCGGTCGCGCAGCTCATCCCGACCTATGCCTGCGCCGCGGCTCTGATCTACGTCGGCGTTCTCATGATGGCCAATGTCAAGAGCATCGCATGGGACGATCCGGCAGATGCTGTTGTCGGCTTCCTGACCATCGCGATCATGCCGCTGACCTACAATATCTCCTACGGTATTGCGTTCGGCCTGATCTCCTACGTGTTCATCAAGATCTTCACCGGCAAGATCAAAGAAGTCAATGTCGGCACCTGGGTCATCACGATCCTCTTCGCCCTGATGTTCTTCCTGACCCAC
>ENA-UEQN01001780-UEQN01001780.1-human-gut-metagenome-genome-assembly--contig:-NODE-1780-length-16447-cov-5.770312_pt1 | contig 16447 bp, 9 predicted proteins | sample MGYA00242940_ERZ507944 | MGnify/ENA primary metagenome ERZ507944 (study PRJEB26167, sample SAMN06115449) | human gut metagenome | host: Homo sapiens | place: China:Fujian | collected 2015-08-20... | reverse complement strand
ATCTATCTTTTTGCCTCTTTTCAATTAGCCGTCTGATAAGCGCATTTCTTATCATTTCTTCTACTGAATAAAGTACTACTTCATTTTTTTTAGTTTTTCTTTTAGGGATGTTTCCACTTTAGTCGTTAACTATATAGAATAGCATAGAATATGGATACAGAGTTATTACAGAAATATATATCCGGTAATGCCACGGAAGCAGAGAAGCGGCACATAACCGAGTGGATGCAGGAAAAGCCTGAGAATATGCGTGAATACATGGCGCAACGCAAATTGTATGATATCGCTTTGTGGCGTACACTGCCGGCAGTGGTAGAAAAGAAAAAAGCAGGAAAAATATTTTCTGTGCATACACTCTGGGTGGAAATGGCTAAAGCAGCGGCAGTGGTTGCAATCGTCTTATTAGGTACACACTATTGGGATAATAAACATCAGACTGCGGAAAGCAGTACACTTCAATCTATTTATGCGCCTGCCGGACAACGGACGGAAATAATGTTGGCAGATGGTACAAAGGTGTGGTTGAATTCTCGGAGTACATTGACTTTCCCGGAAAAGTTTAAAGACAATAACCGGAAAGTAAAATTAGATGGTGAGGGCTATTTTGTAGTAGCTAAGAACAAAGAGAGGCCTTTTATAGTGGAAACGAGTAAATGCAATGTAAAGGTGTTAGGTACGGAATTCAACGTATTGGCTTATGCGGAAGATAGTGTCTGGGAAACTTCTTTGCTGAAAGGAGCGGTAGAAATTCAGCTATCGGATCCATCCGCAGGAGTGTTGAAGTTGGAGCCAAACACAATGGCAAGCCTGAAAGGTACCAGGCTGGTGAAAGGACGTATTAAAGAATCAGACTATTTTTTATGGCGTGAAGGTTTGCTTTGTTTTAATGATATATCCGTCAGGGATATGATTGAAAAATTGAAACTTTATTATGGAGTGGATATTGTGGTAAACAATACCAGTATATTCAAGAATCGCTATACAGGCAAGTTCAGAACCAAAGATGGAGTGGAGCATGTGCTGAAAGTACTGAGATTGAATAATAGATTTACTTATACAAAAGATGACGAAAACAATGTGATAACTATTAATTAACCCTTTAAAATATTCTGCCTATGGAATAACACACATCATATTTTATAAAAATGGGACAGTGCTGCAACACTATCCCATGGAAGTCAATGATACATTGACATTTTCTTCTAATAATCTTAAGTTAAAACCTAAAATTAGTAATACAAATATATGAAAAATATTTTGTACCAAGAATCTATTGTAGAAATTAAACATTTATTTCGGGTTATGAAAATCACAGCTCTGGCCTTGTTTTTATTTGTCGGAACAGCTTTTGCCACGAAATCTTATTCACAGACCATGAAAGTTACAGTTATTTCGGACCGTATATCAACAGGCAAAGTTATCAACGAGATAGAAAAGCAGACTGATTATCTGTTTGTGTATGATATGAATGAGGTTAATCTGAAACGTAACGTCAAAGTTCATGCACAAGATAAACCGGTGGCAGAGGTCTTGAACGAGGTCTTTGAAGGAACTGATATTTATTATGCTATGGAAGGCAAGAATATCATGCTGATGAATAAAGCAAAAGAGAAAGCTTCTGAAAAACAAGCTGATGATAATAAGGTGACAGGATCTATAAAAGATATGGCCGGTTAACCAATCAATGGTGCTAATGTTACGATAAAGGGACAATCAATAGGTACAATTACAGATATAGATGGGCGTTTTATTATCAATGCCCCGGCTAATGCAATTCTACGGATTACATACATTGGCTATATTCCGCAGGAAATCAAAGTGGAGAATAAAAGAGAACTGAAAATCATTCTGCAGGAAGATACGGAAACGTTAGACGAAGTGGTAGTGGTGGGGTATGGTGTTCAGAAGAAATCGGACGTTACCGGTGCTATGATTCGTGTAAATTCGGACGAACTGAATTCCCGACCGGCAGCCAATGCTTTCGAAGCTATGCAAGGTAAAGCGGCAGGTGTGGATATTGTTAGCAATGAACGTCCGGGTGAAATAGGAACTATCAATGTACGCGGTGTACGTTCGTTGAGTGCCAGCAATACTCCGCTTTATGTAGTGGATGGTATTCCTTTAATGTCGACAAGTGGCATTGAGACTTTGAATCCGCAGGATATAGAATCCATTGATGTCCTGAAGGATGCCTCTGCTACTGCTATTTATGGTTCACGTGGTGCCAACGGTGTCATTTTGGTTACTACTAAACAGGGCAAGGCGGGCAAGATGTCATTGAACTATTCGGGTACGATGACCATTGAAAATTTGCAGGATTACTCTGAAATGATGAATTCTGCCGAATACATTGAGTGGCGTCGTTGGGCTTATTACTATAAAGAACCGAATAAATATCCGAGGGGTGACGAGCCTGATAAGGATAGTGATTATCTGATTTTTAACGGAGCAAAAGATCCTTATGCCTGGAGGAACATTGAAAAAGGTTGGGCTGGTGGTAGCTGGAATGCATCTGCGGTTCCTACAACGGATTGGGCTGATATGGTTACACAAACCGGTGTTACCCATGAACATACGTTGAGCGCCAGTGGTGGTACGGATAAAGTACAAGGTTATGCTTCTATCGGCTATCTGGATAATGAGGGTACCGTGAAAGGTCAGTCTTACACTCGTTATACAGCCAAAGTCAGCTTGAATCTTGATCCGACCAAATGGTTCAAGATGGGCTTGAATGTCAACGGTACTTTCAGTGAACAGCAATATGGTTCTTCGGCTAAGGCTGTAGGACAGATGATCAGTGACCGGCCATCCAATCTGTATGCAGCTTCTACCAGTTTGTATCCGTATGCCGTGCCCTTTGATGATGAGGGGAACCGCATTGATTATCCGGGTGGAGATGATAAAGTGAAAACGATAGTCAACGAATGGAATTATAGTGAGAATGAACGTCGTATGTTCCGTGCTATCGGTAGTCTGTATGCCCAGTTGAACTTGGGTGAGATCTTCTCTCCTCTGAAAGGGCTCAGATATCGCTTCAATTTTGGTCCCGACTTTCGTAGTTACCGTAATGGAAGTTTTGCAGATGCGAACTCTGTCAGTCGCGAGGGAACCAATCGTGCCAGTTTAACGAATCAATCTGATTTTTCATGGACACTTGATAATCTTATCTACTATGATAAGGAAATAGGAAAACACTCTTTGGGAGTGACTTTACTGCAAAGTGCCACTAAATATCGTTATGAAGAATCCTCTATGGCTGCTTTAAATATTCCCCTGGCCAGTGCCAAATGGAATGCGTTGAGTAAAGCAAATATTTCTGCACTGGATGACTGGGGGAGTGATTTAGTAGAGAAGCAGTTACTCTCGTATATGTTCCGTTTAAATTATGATTATAACAGCAGATACCTCCTCACGCTTTCCGGTCGTTGGGATGGCGCTTCGCAGCTTGCCAAAGGTAATAAATGGGCTTTTTTCCCTAGTGCGGCGTTGGGCTGGCGTCTTGATCAGGAAGGATTTTTGCAGGATGTAAGTTGGCTCAATCAGTTGAAACTACGTGTGGGAGTCGGGGTCACCGGTAACTCCGCTATTGATCCTTACCAAACAAAGGGGGCCGTTGTTCCTATCTATTATCCTTATGGTGACAGTTCCACTTCAGGCTTCGTAGCTTCCGATCCTGTAGCTACGGGTGGTACGGTGGCTATGGCAAATAAAGACTTAACGTGGGAAAAGACCACCCAATATAATATCGGTGTTGATTACTCTGTACTGAACGGAAGAATTTCGGGAGTTTTGGATTTTTATACTTCGCGCACAACAGACTTATTGATGCAGATGGGAATTCCTTCATTAAATGGTTATACCCAAACTTATGCCAATGTGGGGGAAACTTCCAATATAGGTGTGGATATCACATTGAATACTGTGAATATCCGGACCCGGGACTTTGAGTGGTCTACCAGTCTAAATGTCGCCTGGCAGAAAGATAAAATAGAGGAGTTGGCAAATGGTAAAGAAGATGATATTAATAATAATTGGTTCATCGGAAAGTCATTGGGAGTGATCTATGGCTATGAATCTGCCGGAATCTGGAAAGAAGAAGATGCGGCTGAAATGGCTGAATTTAATAAGAAAGGACATTCGTTTCAGGTAGGTATGGCACGACCGGTAGACCAGAATGGTGACCATAAGATTGATCCGAATGATGACCGTATAGTAGTGGGACATACACGTCCACGCTGGACTTTGGGTATGACCAATACTTTCTCTTATAAGAATTTTGAGCTTTCCTTCATGTTGTACGGCCGTTTTGACTATATGGTTGATACAGGTGGTGAGTGGCAGGGAGGCCGTTACACTCAGCGTAAGATAAATTACTATAATGAGAATAATAAGAATGCTGAATATCAGAAACCTATCCATGATGATGGAGGCGGTGATCCCTACTACCGGATTCTGGGATATAAGAACGGTTCGTTCCTGAAAGTGCGTAATGTTTCATTAGGTTACGTTTTCCCGAAGAACATGGTGAGCAAATGGAATCTATCTAATCTGAAAGTATATGTGCAGGCTAAGAATCCGGGGCGTATCTTTTCTAATATAGATTTTCTGGAACTGGACGCTTCGCAGAATTTAACATCTACCTGGAACCGTGGTTTTACAATAGGATTGAATGTAGGATTTTAAACTAAAAAGCAAACGATTATGAAATTATATAAGAATATTACATTTGGCTTATTAGCCTTGACCTTGGGAGGGGTGGTGGCTTCCTGTAGTGATTTCCTGGATGAAAAGCTTACCACTCAACAGACTACCGATTTCTTTGATACACCGGAAGGTATTGATCAGCTGGCTGTGGGCATTTACAATAACCTGCGTTTCCATTTCTTCAAGGAGAATGCCTATACTACCACTAATTACGGTACGGATGAGTTTACTGTGGGTGGTGATGGTTCCAATAAAGTGTGGAATAATTATGATGGTAGTTTCCAGTCACAGATTGTAGCCGCTAATTCAAATACTACGATGGCCGAAAGCCTTTGGGATGCCATGTATATCGGAATCAACAATGCGAACCTGTTGTTAAGTAAAATAACTCCTGATAGTTATACCGGTACGAATAAGAAGACGTATATGGGCGAAGCCTATTTCCTGCGTGGCTTTAATTATCTGAAGTTGGTTTCCCAGTATGGAGGTGTACCCTTGAAATTAGAGTCGAGCTTTGTACCTGTCCGTGAGTTCACCCGTGCTACGGCAGAAGCCACGGTAGAGCAGGCGATTGGTGATTTGAAGAATGCTTATGATCTGTTGCCGGCGACGGTAAGCATGGTGGGGAAGATTAGCAGGGATGCTGCGGCTCATTTTTTAGCTAAGGCTTACTTGTTCCGTGCCAGTGAAATTAATGATGGATGGAACAGTGCGACTAAAGAATCTGACCTGAAAGAAGCCTTGAAACTGGCCAAAGAAGTAATTTCACGTCATCAGTTAGCCTCCAATTTCTCTGATCTGTGGCATTATACTGAACCTGACGGGGCGAGTGAAAAATTAGATGAGATTATTCTTTCGGCACAGTTCTCTTCTGACAAATCTTCCAGAAGTGCCGGTACTAACAGATGCCATCTCTTCTTCTTGTCTGTTTACAATAACTTGCCTCAGATGAAACGTGACTTGGCTGGCGGTCGCGAGTACCAGCGTTTAAGAACCACATATTATATGTATAATATCTATGATATGATTAATGATTCCCGTTTCTGGAAAAGCTTTAAGACTAAGTATGCTGTTAATAACCCGAAAGCGGGTTCCGGTTACGAAGTAGGAGATTTGGGCGTGATGTATGTTGTCAATCGTCCGGGCGATACCCGGTTCGATGGAGTGCAACTCAGCGGAAAGGTGATTGATGAAAAGACCGGCAAAGCCATTCCTACTACATTTGTAGCTTATCCGAAAGATCGTAACGGTAAGGACGATGTGGCATTATATGATGATGTAAGTCGTTTTGTAGCTCTTAATAAGTATATTGATGGTTCGCGTGAAACGGTCAGTGATATGGGAGGCAATCGGGATGGTATTCTGGCCCGTCTTGGTGAAACTTATCTGATCGCTGCTGAAGTTCTGATTCGCCAAGGCGAGTATGGTGATGCTCTGCATTACATTAATGAACTCCGCAAGCGTGCTGCCTACAAGAACGGGGAAGATCGTTCGGCATATTGTGACGGTGGTGCATCATATAATGAAAATGCCTTAGGGTGGCAGATTGACGGCATAAACTCTTATTACACCGGAAATTCTTATTATGAGTCCAATGATATTGATAAGACTACACTTCCCACTGATCTTGAAATAACAGATATACATAGTCTTCCGGCTGAAGATGAGGCTGTCATTTCAAAACTGAAATATAGCTCTGATTATGATCGTATGATGTGCCTTTTGCTGAATGAGCGTTCCCGTGAACTTTGCGGTGAGTTTTATCGTTGGGAAGACTTATCAAGAACGAAAACATTGGTGGCACGTACCAAAGCTTTTAATTCGGATGCTGCTCCTAATATTGATGAACATCATTGTTTGCGTCCTATCCCTCAAACTTATCTGGATGCTATCCAAAAGGATGGTCATGCGTTGACTTCCGAGGAAAAGAAGCAACAACAGAATCCTGGTTATTAATAATGGATGATAAACTGACATATACCAGTCTTTATGTGTATCTGAAAATATAGACAAAAAAAGGAGTAAAGTCCCCCAAATGACTTTACTCCTCCCAATCTTCTTTTCCTCGTAACTAATACGGAGAAAAACACCACTAATCAAAATTCTATACCTTGGTCTTATTGGAATTTAGAAATTATTCTTTCCGGCATCCCACCAGAGACGAGTACCACCTGTGTCGGCACCACCCAGTGCTCTTGTTAATGAACTGTACTGAGTAGGATTAGATGTTTTCAGACCTTCCGGATATGGGAGACGACGGATCATCTCATCTGTGTTAATGGCACCACCGCTATTATTCACTTTGACTTTAAATAATTTCGGATAACCGGTACGACGTTGCTCTGTCCATGCTTCATTACCTTCGGGATATATGGCAAGCCATTTCTGTGTCATGATTTTCTCAAATTGTTCTTCTGTACCGTTGGCATCCGCCCAATTGGGAGTAGTAGTGATGCGTGCATTCATATCGAATTGGGTATCGAACGGATCTTTGTAATCAGCTGGTGTCTTGTCACTTTGCAGGTAAGCATCAACTCCACCTACTCCCCATTGCTCAAAGGATGTTTTTACACCTGTCTCATAGCATATTTTGGGATCTTCTGTAGAGATGCCTCGTAAAGCAGCTTCTGCACGAAGGAACCATACCTCGGCAGCAGTCATTAAAATAGGGTTCGTTTTTTGACTGACTGTACTCTTTGAACATTCTTTATAGCGATTGTCGGCAGAAAGCAAGCCGGTTCCCTGTGGTACGCCTTTGTAGCTTCCAGCGTACTCAAAGAGCTGCGGAAGTTCTTTCACTACATCGTTCTCTTTCCATGTGATAACTGCACCATTTGCTGGATCATAATATTTGGACATGCGTGGATCATCATATCCGGTCAGTACAGATTCCATGGTGGCCCCCATGAAGACTTCCCCCCATGACTTGTTGATTTCACCCAGCGGATTATTGTAGCCGCCGGCAGTCGATACGGAAATAATCTCATTTGGTGCTTCCAGGAATTGCCCGAGGGTGAATGATTTCTGTGCTTGCTCGGTGGCAAGAGCTTTGTCTACGTTAGCAACACGCATGGCTAGACGCAAACGCAATGAATTGCCAAATTTAACCCATTCTGCCAAAGTCTTGTTAGGAGTCAGCATGTCGGCGTCTTTATACGGCTCTACGCCGGGATTGTCCTTGATAAAACTTTGTAAAGAAGTGATCCCTTTTTCCAGATCGGTGAAGAATTGTTTGTAGGCTGTCTTCAGATCATCTACATTGTCACCTTCTTGTCCGAATTTACTATATACCAATGGTCCGTAGCAATCTGCTACACGGTGCATCAATTCAACCTTCAATATTTGGGTTACAGCTAACAGTGCAGGCTGCTCTACGTTGATTTGTTCGCACTTCTGTACTTCGGGCATAATGTACGAGTAATTGTATGTCCAGTGAGTAGAAGTCCATCCATCGTTCAGTGCATATACGCTGTTCTTATCATTGAAACCTTGATTGAAATCATGGAAATAGCCTGAGAACATGTCTTGCCCCAAATTTTGTGCGATTTGGAAAGTCCAGTTTTTACCTTCGCCCCAGTCGTAGTTAAAGTAGATACCACTCTGGATTATTTCAAACTTCAACAGATATTTTTGGAAATCATATTCCTGCAATTCGGAGTCAAACCCTGTATTGTTTCTGTTATCTGCTTCAAAATTGTCGGTACATGCGACTGCGATACCCAGCAATCCGCTTGCAAAAAGTATGGTTAGGAATTTATTATATTTCATAATCGTAAATGCTTTAAGTTAGAATGTGAATTTGATATTGAAACCAATGTTTCTGGTAGAAGGCATGCCGAATACATCTACACCTTGAAGTGAGTTGCCAACAGATAAGGTTGCATCCGGGTCGAACGGTGCATCTTTGTAGAAAAAGAACAGGTTGCGTGCTACCAGCGATACATCGATACCCTTGAATGCCTTCGTCTTTTCCAGCAGTGATTGCGGGAAAGAATAGCCGATTGACAATTCACGCATACGGATATTGGTAGCATCATACATATAATATTCGGATATACCATTACGACCACCTACTGATTTAAAGAATGGTTTAATATGATTCTCGTCGAAGCGAGTTCCTTCGTATTCTATGTAACCTCTATCACGGGCCTGTGCTGTTGCTTTGGTCACGCCATTTTGGTCAAGGACTGCTTGTGTCAAGGACATGACATCACCACCTACGCGGGCATCGATCAGGAAATAGAGACTGAATCCTTTATAGGTAAATGTATTACTCCAACCCAGTAAGCAGTCGGGGTTTGCATTACCCAGGTAGTCGTTGTTACCAGTCTTTACAAGAGGACTTCCATCTTCATTGAGCTTTATTTTTCCATTCTCACGCACGAATGCATTTCCGTAGATATCGCCCAGGGAACCACCTTCTTTGATGCGCATCAGGTAAGCCATAGAAAGTCCGGAACTACCATAAATGAATGAAGTATAATCCGGGTGAAGAGAAATGACTTCATTGCTGTTTGTTGAGAAGTTGACGGCAGTTTTCCAACGGAAATTATCATTCATAACCGGAGTTGCATCTACTGTTAATTCTATACCTTTATTACGGATCTTCCCGGCATTGATATAGCGATATGCATATTTGTCTCCTGCGGCGGTGGGCATTCTCAACAATTGATTCTTTGTATCAGTCTGATACCAGGTAAAGTCAATTCCTAAGCGGCTTTGGAAGAATCTCCATTCCGTACCAAATTCGATAGAACTACTGATTTCCGGTTTCAGATCGCCCTTATTGTATGTGTCGGCTGCTTGCAATACACCACCGGCCTGAATAATATCTACAAGGTTAGTGATACCGATAGGCAGGTCGTTACCTACTTGTGCCCATGAACCACGTACTTTACCAAAGGAAATCCATTCCGGTAGTTTTAATGAGTTATTAATGATCCAGGATAAACCAACGGAAGGGTAGAAGAAGCCTGAATTCATACTTTCCGTATGAGCCAATGTGGAAGACCAGTCATTACGTGCTGTAATGTCAAGATACAGGGCTTCGTCAAAGCCGATTTGTGCTGTTCCGAATACAGACTGAATGGTACGTCTCTGATCAATCTCCTGATTGATGGAGGCATTGGAGCCCATAACGATATTGGCAACCGTAAATAAGTTAGGTTTGTAAAGTGAGGCGATTTTAGAGTCGAGCATCAGTGAGTTGACTTTATTCTTGTTGATACTGGTACCGACAGCGGCATTCAATGACCATTTGTTCCATGTTTTATTGAACATGGCCATCACGTCGGCATAAATCTGGAATTGTTCGCTTTCCGACCAAACATAACGTCCGTTACTCTTTTCGTTATAGGTACCTGTAATATTGGGAGCTGTAGATGCATACATTTTCTGATCGAACTTGTCGCTTACATAGTCTGCATTACCACGGGCTTGCAGGGTTAACCAATCGTTTATTTTCAGGCTGGCACTTAGGGATGCCATAGCGCGGTAACGCTTATTGGTGTTGGTAACACGATTCTTAATCCAGTAAGGATTTTGTGACCATTCGGAAACGTCTGTATACCAGTTTTGTACAGGCATACCATTTCTTGTCGGGTCGGCTACTTCAAAATTAGTAGCATATTCAGACATGTCCATTCCACGTGGGAAACTGTACAGGTCGACCAATGGATTCAGGTATATACCTCCGGATGCAGTGCTATTCTTAATCTTTTGTGTCATCAGGGTAGCATTTCCATCGAGTTTCAGACGGTCATTGAAGAAACTCGCTGTTTCGCGGAACGTAAGGTTGTGCTTTTGCAATTTGTTGGAATCAATGATACCTTTGGCTGTAGTGTTGGCATAAGAGAAGTAAGTCTGCATCTTCTCGTTTCCGCTTTGTACGGATATAGAGTTAATAGCGGTTACACCGTTACCGAGGAATTTGCCAACATTATCGTAGTCGGTTAATGACTTTTTTTCTCCCCAACTGTCAGTTCCGCTGGGGCCATACGAATTCTGGAATTCCGGCAGACTGATGGCATGATCGATGGTCAGATTTGAAGAGAAAGTAACTCTTTGCATACCTGCTTTACCTTTCTTGGTAGTTATTAAGATAACACCGTTGGCTGCTTGTGATCCGTAAAGAGCGGCGGCAGAAGCACCTTTCAGAATGCTCATACTTTCAATGTCTTCGGGATTCAGGTTGGAGATACCGTCACCGGCGTCACGATTCACACCGTCATTTTCTCCACCCATAACGGTGGAAGTAGATTCGGTAGTCGTATTTAGCATAGGGACACCATCGATGACATATAACGGTTGGTTATTGCCTCCTTCGTAAGCGGAACGTGTACCACGGATAGAAACTTTGGCTGAGCCACCAAGGCCGGATGCGCTCTTATTGATTTGTACACCGGCTGATTTACCTGCTAATGCGGTTATCATATTCGGATCTTTGGCGCGTGTCAGTTCATCGCCACCCACTTGTTGGGTTGAATAAGTCAATGAAGCTGCTTTTTTCTTGATACCCATAGCCGTTACCACAACCGTTTCCAGTGACAGGGCTTCTTCCTGCATCTGTACATTGAGAGTTTTCTGCCCGTTGAGAGCAATCGTTACAGGCTGGTATCCGATAAAGCTGATAACCAGCGTTGCATTAGTCGGTGTATTTAGTGTAAACTCACCGTCTATATTGGTAATGCAACCGTTTGTAGTTCCTTTTTCCACGACATTGGCACCGATAATGGGTTCACCTTTTGTATCGGTAACAACACCTTTTACAGAGATATTTTCTTGTTGTACGGTAGCAATGATTTCACTGGCCTTTTCATTTTGTTTGGTCAACACAATATTCTTGCCTTCCATTACATATCTGATGTCGGTACCATTAAAGATTTCGTCCAAAACTTCGGACACCGGTTGATTGTCTGCATCTACATTTACGGTGCGGCGCACGTCCACACTTTTCTTATTGTAGACAAACAAATACTCGGTCTGAGCCTCGATTTTATCGAGGATTTCGCCTACTCGTAACTCAGAACGGGGGATGCTGATTCTTGTACTCTGAGAGTAGGTAGCGTGGCTGTACGCCTGGAACGTTACAAACAAAAGAAGGAATAGTGTGATCTTCATAGTTCGTAATATTTGCTTAAATACTAAACTTTTTGGGCAAAAAAGCCCATTCAAAGAAATTTTTCTCATATCTTTGTAATGTGTTAAGTTAATAAATTGATTAAGGTCGATTTTTGACTGTTTCGGATCGGAAAGTATGGGGGTACTTTCCGATCTTTTTTGTAGGGGTAATTAGCAGACTGTTTCTTTTATTTCATAATGCTTTTCAGTTTAAGGGGTTAGTACTAAATTTTAAGGTTTTATCTTTGATATCAAATTATTTCTCGTAAATGAAAATCGAATCTTTTTCTTCGTTGATGCTGAATTCAAAAGGATGGTCTTTTGAAATGGTTCGGAGAATATGCTCTATACCATCCTGTTCGCGGAATTTTCCGGTACAACTGTCATAGTTCAGCAATTTAGGATCGGAAACGGTTATTTTTACATTATAGTACATTTCAAGTTTAGTGAGGATGCAGCTGAACGGCACATCATCAAAGCAGTACAATCCTTCTTTCCATCGCAGATATTCATAAGAAGGGAGTATTACCTTTTTGCATTTCCCGTCATAGTTGCCAAAGAATTCCTCTTTCTGTAAGCGGGTGATAACCTTATTACAGTTGGCAGGATAAATATCCACAATACCTTCTACAAGGGTGGTTTCAAACTCTTTGCTTCCTGCATAGGCACAAACATTAAAGCTGGTACCTACAACTTTCACCTTATTCATCTCTGTGTGCACGTAGAAGGGGATATCTTTGTTTTTTGCCACTTCAAAGTAGGCTTCACCATCCAGTTCTACGTTTCTTTCGCCACGCCCAAAGTTGGAAGCATAGGTCAATGTGGACTGTGCATTCAGCCATACCCGTGTGCCGTCGGCAAGAGTGATTTGTGCACGTTGTCCGGCGGGGACGGTTACTGTTTGTGGCAGGGATGCCTGATTATATAGATAATCATTAGTCATGAAATAACCGCATACGCCTACGATGATAACGGCTGCTACGCGTATTCCCCATTTTAGTATCGGAGCCAGACGGAAGGTCTTTTTTCCGGCACTTTGTCTGTCGGAGAATAAGGCGACATCAAACATCATACGTTCTTTCAAGAAAGCTTCCCGATTTTCTTCCGAGGCTTCCACCCAGTCAAGGATGCGCTTTTCTTCTTCAATGGTGGTGGTTCCTTTAAAATACTTATATAATAGTTCTTGGTTCATAAGGTACTTAATTTGTTTGTTGAATAAGGGTGTTTTTTTCTGTCCCTTTATAATTAATACAGGTGAACTTGGAACTACCCTAACGGAAAATGAAACTTTTTTTGTTTTTTCTTCGAAATGAGTTGGAAACAGAGAAATTGTCGGGAAGTGATGCTCTGGAAGCAGGCGGAATGAGATGTGTAATTTTGGTCAGGAACTCTTCTGAACCGTATCCGGTTCGTTCCTGCTTCGCTTCTATAGGAGGATGAAAATAGCGAAGCAGGTACGAGGAGGGTACGAAGAAGATAGGAACCGGGTATGGAGCGGATCGCTTTGTTCTGTTTTTCGGATACTCCAAACGTAAGCGCATAGAATATCCGTGTGATGCACCGGAGGCACATCAGGACTTTATGGAATGTGACAGGAAATTAATTAATTGCCGGTATTAACTTGCCGGATTGGGAATTATGGATACAATGTAACATTCATCCGGAGCTTCGGCTTTAAATAGATTGTAAGCAATGCCTATGGCTTCCTCCGGAGAGTTTGCTTCAATATTCTTGTTGACATTCAGGGTCTCGAAAACTTGTTCTCCCTCGATAAGCACGTAGTATATTATTACAATATATCTCATAACTACCATGTTTAATAGCCAGCAATATTACTGATTTTGCAAACATATATCTTTTATTTATATTATCAAAGAAAAGCAGGAGAGTTTTACTAAAGTAGGATAGAGGCGAGATAATCTTTCAGTTCCACACGCAGAATACGTAGGGCTTTGGTGATATGGAATTCTACTGTTTTGAGAGAGATATTCAGTTGTTCGGCTATTTTCTTGTTTGGCAGGTTGCTATAACGGCTGAGCATAAAGATTTCGCGACTTTGTGGTGGCATCTTGTCCAAGGCTTTGTTTACGATATGCTGTATCTCCGTACTGAAAATCTTGTCGGGCTCACAATCTTTCAACGTGGCAATACGCAAGTCTAACTCGCGCTGACGGTGCGAATTCAAATCTTCCTCAATACGCAGGCGGGTTTGTTCGTGTTCCAGGTAATTGAGTGCCTTATTTTTGATAATGGTAAGGAGCAATGCGTGCAGACCTTTATCTTCTTCCCAGCGGTCGCGACATTCCCACAAAGAAATCATAGATTCCATAAGAATATCTTCAGCTTCTGCCCAGCTTCTGATGTAGGAATAGGCAAAGGCAAGAAACTTTTCCTGATTCTCTCGAAAGAAACGAGAAAATAAATCCATAGTATGTAGGTTTCCGGCTAAAGGCATTTTTAAATATTCTCTCTCTTATTTAAGGTTTATAGGGTAAAGTAACATAATCTTTTTGGAATACGCAAAAGTCTTAAAAGTTTTTTCTTCCTTTTTTTACAAAAAGAAAGCCCGGCGGGTTTCCGTCGGGCTTTATATACTGAATAATAAGGTGTTTCTTATTTCTTTTCAGGTCTTTCTTGTCTTTCCGGTCTCGGAAGCAATACTTTGCGGGAAAGTTTGAACTTACCGGTCTTCGGATCAATATCAAGCAGTTTCACTTCGATTTCATCACCTTCCTTGATACCGGCCTCTTCTACTGTTTCCAGACGTTTCCAGTCGATTTCAGAGATGTGCAACAAACCGTCTTTACCCGGCAGGAACTCAACAAAAGCACCATAAGGCATTACAGAACGTACTTTACCTTTGTATACTTCACCAACTTCCGGTACGGCAACGATGCCCTTGATAAGACGCATAGCGTCATCAATGCTCTTCTTGTTAGTTCCGGAGATTTCTATTCTTCCGATGTTGTCTACTTCTTCGATAGTGATTGTAGCACCGGTTTCTTCCTGCATACCTTGGATGATCTTACCGCCAGGACCGATTACTGCACCGATAAACTCTTTAGGTATAGTCATCGTTTCGATGCGCGGAGCATGAGGTTTCAGTTCTTCGCGTGGTTCTTGGATGGTTTCCAGAATCTTGCCAAGGATGTGCATACGTCCTTCTTTAGCCTGGTTTAAAGCACGTTCCAGGATTTCGAATGACAGACCGTCTACCTTGATATCCATCTGAGTAGCGGTGATACCATTCTTGGTTCCTGTTACTTTGAAGTCCATGTCGCCCAGGTGGTCTTCATCACCAAGGATGTCGGACAATACAGCATATTTATCTTCGCCCGGATTCTTGATCAATCCCATAGCGATACCTGATACCGGTTGTTTGATCTTCACACCTGCATCCATCAATGCCAGTGTTCCGGCACATACGGTAGCCATAGAAGAAGAACCGTTAGATTCAAGAATATCGGATACTACGCGCACTACATACGGGTAGTCAGCAGGAATTTGCCCTTTCAGTGCACGCCAAGCTAAGTGTCCGTGACCGACTTCACGACGGCCTACGCCACGTTGTGCCTTGGCTTCTCCGGTAGAGAACGGAGGGAAGTTATAGTGCAACAGGAAACGTTCTTTGCCATGTTCCAGTACGTTGTCGATAATCTTCTCATCCAGTTTTGTACCGAGGGTAACGGTAGACAAGGATTGAGTTTCACCGCGAGTGAAGATAGCAGAGCCATGAGGGCCAGGCAGGCAGTTGATTTCACTCCAGATAGGACGGATCTCGTCAGTCTTACGTCCGTCAAGGCGTTTACCTTCGTCCAGGATGCTGCGGCGCATAGCCTCTTTTTCTACATCGTGGTAGTAACGGTCGATCAGTGCTGCTTTTTCTGCCAGCTCTTCTTCGCTGAACTGTGCTTTGAACTCTTCACGGATAGCATCGAAAGCGTCCATGCGTTCATGTTTATTTTTGTTGCCGGAAGCGGCGATGGCATAAGCCTTTGCGTAGCAAGCTTCGTGAACAGCTTTACGCAGTTCTTCATCGTTTACTTCGTGGCAATATTCGCGTTTTACGGTAGAACCAACAGCCTCTGCCAGTTCTTTCTGAGCCAAGCATTGCACTTTGATTGCTTCGTGGGCTGCTTTCATGGCGTTCAGCAAGTCAAGTTCGGAAACTTCACTCATTTCACCTTCTACCATCATGATGTTTTCGTAAGTAGCACCCACCATGAGGTCCATGTCAGCTTTTTCCAGTTGATCGAAAGTAGGGTTGATAACGAACTGTCCGTCGATGCGTGCTACGCGTACTTCGGAAATAGGTCCGTTGAAAGGAATATCTGAAACTGCGAGGGCGGCAGAAGCGGCAAGCCCTGCCAGTGCGTCCGGTATATCAATACCGTCGGCGGAATAGAGGATGATGTTTACATATACCTCTGCGTGATAATTATCGGGGAATAAGGGGCGGAGAGCACGGTCAACAAGGCGGCAGGTCAGGATTTCATAATCTGAAGCGCGTCCTTCACGCTTGGTGAAACCGCCGGGAAAACGTCCAGATGCGGAGAATTTTTCTTTGTACTCTACCTGTAACGGCATGAAATCTGTTCCGGGAACTGCGTCCTTAGCGGCACAA
>ENA-UEQN01001753-UEQN01001753.1-human-gut-metagenome-genome-assembly--contig:-NODE-1753-length-16632-cov-4.666083_pt1 | contig 16632 bp, 12 predicted proteins | sample MGYA00242940_ERZ507944 | MGnify/ENA primary metagenome ERZ507944 (study PRJEB26167, sample SAMN06115449) | human gut metagenome | host: Homo sapiens | place: China:Fujian | collected 2015-08-20... | reverse complement strand
CTGGCAAGTGCAGGTCAATCGCTTGACAGCGGCGCGTATCACATGAGCAAAGATTTTGATAATGTGACTACGGTAAAAGCAGGTCAAACGGTTTATTTTGACTTTAACGGTTTCCGGACTTGTACGGCTTATGGAAAAAACAGTTTCAATTTAGAGCAAGGCGCAACTCTATATCTTTTTGATTCTAACGTAGAGAATAATTATGGAGGGATTCAGGTAAACTACAGCGGAATTCAGGTTGCCGCAAATGCGACCATCAATTTTATGGGTGGGCGTACAGCAAGAACAGATAACAGACCTGCTACGTTTTTACGCGGTAACACAGAAAGTTGTACCGTAAATTTCTACGCGGGAAATTACGGTGGGTGGATGGCAAACAATATGTTTGTGGATGCAAAAGTTAATCTTTGCGGTCCTGCAAACATAAATTTTGATTACAACGACGGTCGCGTATTTAGTAACTCGAATATCCTGAACGTGACGGGCGACGTGAGCGGGGCAGATTTTTTAGTTCCTGACGGAATGACAATACTCGGCTACATGGAGAGCGGAAACGACGCGTCGAAAGCGGGGGATATCTTTGTACCCAGAGATAAAACGCAGGTCGCTGTAGTCGAGAACAACAAAGTCGTGTGCCGCAAACTTTCGGATTACGTAACGGCAAACGAAGCGACGAAAGTGTATAACGGCGAAAACCTGTTCACCTCGATGGTGGTATGCGACGAAAAACTCGGAACCGTCAAGGTGACGTACAGCCTGACGCAGAACGGCAGTTACAGCGAAACTCTGCCGCAGTTGGTCGACGCAGGCACGTATACGGTCTATTTCAAAGTAACGAAAAACGCCGCTGAGTACGGCGGGACTGTCAATCTGACCATAACGCCGCGTCATATCGCGGTGCGTCCGAATGACGGGCTCCAAATATTTTACGGCGAGGAATTTGACGGAACGGACAGCAAGAACTACTCGTTTTTAACGGAGTACAACGGAGTAGAGTATGTGTTGCCGTTGGACAAAGATCTCGCGTCGCTGGGTATCCGGCTGGTAGCAGCGGACGACGGCAGCGTCGGAATATATGTATTGAACGTAGAGTACGCGGAAGGATTGACAAACTATGTGATCACGGGCATTGCGGGAGAACTGGAAATCTTAAAGCGCGAGGTCACCGTTCGGGTGGACGACGTGTACACGCAGTACGGCGACAAAGATACGGAATTCCAGTACAGCATCACCAAAGGAAGTCTTGCGTCGCAGGATACGATTGCGGATTTGAATATCCGTTCTCAAAGAGATGCCGGCACGGCTGTGGGCGAGTACGAGATCATGAGCCGTTATAGCAACGCTAACTATACGGTGATTTTCGAATACGGAAAGTTCCATATCGTCGCGCGTGAAATCACGATCGAGATCAACGGCGAGAGTTCGGTGTACGGCGATGCGATCAAGCAGCCGACGAAATGGTCGTTTGCGGACGGCAGCAAAATGGCGTACAACGAACATATCGACCTGCTCGGCGTCAAACTGACGAAGGAAGGCGGCGCGGAGAGCAGAACGGCGGGCAAGTACGCGATCACGGGTGATTGGGCGAATAAAACCAACTATAATATCACCTTTATAGACGGTGTATACGAGATCACGCCGAAGAATCTGAAAGTCGTGATCAAGGACCGCCAGAGCGTGTACGGGGAAGACCTTGCGGATCTGACGGATCAGCCGGCGTCGTGGGATCTTGCGTACGGTTACAACACCGCTTACGGCGAGCGTCTGTCCGAGTTGAATATCCTTCTTACGAAAGCGGACGGATTGAACGTCGGTGAATATGATATCACGGGCGAATGGAATAACCCGAACTACAATATCGAATTTGTCAATGGCACGTATACGATTACGCCGGCAAATTTCGATATGAAAGTAGCGCCGTACGTCGGGATATACGACGGCAAAGCGCACGGCGTTATCATTTCCGCCGACGGATTGGATATCAAGGTGCAGTACAGTCTGGACGGAAAGGCCTGGCAGGACGAGGCGATTACGTTCACGGACGTAACGAAAAACAGCGTGGTGTATGTAAAGATCAGCCGCGAGAATTACTTTGATTACGTTACGAGCGCGACGATAACGATCGAGGCAAAAGAGATCGCGGTCGAGTGGACGTTCAACGGCACGACGGGACAGAACTACACCTGGGAATACGATAACACGGCAAAATGCCCGACTGCGAGCGTAAACACGGGCATCGACGGCATCACGATCGCGCTGAACGTATCGGGCGGAGCGACCAACGCGAGCGACAAGGCGTATATCGCTACGGCGGAAATGGCAGCGGCGAACGCGAACTTCGTGCTTACGAATACGGAGCATGAATTCTATATCGTCCGTGCGAAAATCGACGTGGAGGTTGCCGACCTCGATCTGAACGCCGAAATCTTTACGAACGGGGAACTGCCCGAACTTGTGTTGAAGGGAACGGCTGAACAACTCGGTCGCATCGCGTGGGACGATTACGTTTTGCGCGCGGATCAGGCAACCTACACTTGGACGTTCACGCCGAACGACGCGCAGAACTATGAAACCGTGACGGGCGAGTTCACGTTCACGAATATTAAGGAAGTCGCTGCGGACGGAATCGAAGTGAGCGGAAACGCGGTCAAGAACTATATTTACGGCGACGAAATGAGCCGCGAGGGAATCGTGGTAACGGTGCATTATAGCGACGGTTCGTCGAAAGCAGTTACGGGATATACGTTCCGCTACGAGAACGGAGATTTCTTCTATGCGGGAGATACGAAGGTCACGGTGGTGGTCACGGTGAGCGAAGGCGTCGAGCTGACGAAAGAGATCGACGGTATCACGGTAGAGAAAAAAGTTCTGCAAAAACCGGCAACGGAGCAAGGTGTGTACAAAGCCGAAAATCAGCAGATCAAATTTGCGGACGGCACGGACACGAGCCTGTTCGACGTGGAGGGAGATTACTCGCAGGTGAACGCGGGCACGTACACGGTAACTCTCACGCTGAAAGACAAAGATAACTACAAGTGGGCGGACAGCGAATCGGAGGTCATCGAATTAGAGTGGACGATCGTAGCGCTGACTCCGGAAATTCAGCCGGAAGTGGATGTCGATAAAACGATCTACACGGACGAGGCATTGCCTGAGCTGAACTTGCCCGAGGCGTACGTGAACATCGGTACGATCGAATGGGACGCGCACGTGGTATCCGCGAATAAGCGCGAATATGCCTGGACGTTCACGCCGAACGAGGCAAACGAAATTAACTATACAAAAGCGCACGGCACTGTGGTGTTCAACGATATCCGCGTGCGTCAGGTGAAAAATATCACGGTTACGAAGAATCCCGATAAGATGACGTACAAGGCGTTTGAAACGCTCGATCTGACCGGCATGGAACTGACGGTCTCGTATGAAGGCGGCAAGACGATGGTGTACACGCAGGGCTTTGAAATCCATTACAGCGGCGGTGCCTCGACATTCCTTGCGGGACACGTGAGCGTGACGGTCGTGTATGACGACGGCGTATCCAAGCATCAGGTTATACTCGACGGCTTTACGGTCGAAAAGATTAAATTGGACGCGCCCGTTGCGGGTGAAACGGAATTCGAGTACGATAACACGGACAAAACGCTTTCGATCGGTGAGAACGATCTGTACACGCTCGGCGGCGACTATACCGCAAAGAACGCGGGGGCGTATACGGCAACGGTAACGCTTAAAGATTTTGCCAACTACGAGTGGAAAGATGCCGAGGGCGCGGAATATGCCATCGAATGGAATATCCGTGCAAGAGAAATCACGGTGACGATCGACAACCAGTCGAGCGAGTACGGCAGTCAAGCCGAGTTGACGTGGAAGATCACGTCGGGTTCTTTGGCGGACGGCGAGAGCGAAGCGGATTTGAACGTGACGCTGACGTGGGACGGCAAGGACGTAGGCGAGTATGAGATCACGGGCGAATACTTCAACGGAAACTATGTTGTGGATTTCGTGAAAGGCACCTATGAGGTTAAGAAAAAGACTGTAAAAGTGACTGTGGATTCGGTGACTGTACAGTATGGCGATTCGGACGCGCCGCTGACCTGGCGTTTACAGGAGGGCGAGGAACTCGCATACGGCGAAAACCTTGAAATTCTCGGCGTGACGATGTCGCGCGATCCGGGCAAGAGCGTAGGAAGGTACACGATCCGTCTGTCCTATGATAACAAAAACTACAACATTGAGTTCGAGTCAGGCTTGTATGAGATCATACCTCGCGAAATCACGATCGTCATTCACGATCAGACGAGCGTGTACGGTGCGGAAATCAATCTGAAACAGTCGGCGTGGGAACTTGCCGCAGGTTCGATCCTCGCGCCGGGCGAAAATATCAGCGTATTGAACGTGGTACTTGCGAAGAAGGACGCGGACAAGGACGCGGGCGATTATTCGATTACCGGTACGTGGACGAGCAAAAACTACAACGTGACGTTTGTAGACGGAACCTATACCGTAACGCCGAAGGCGATCACGGTAGACGTATTCAGTCAGACGAGCGTGTACGGCGAAGAGTTGGCGGAAATGGGACTGAATGCATGGAGACTTGCGGCAGGTTCTACGTTGGCGTACAACGAAGGCAGAGAAATCCTGAACGTATTGCTGCGCAAAGCGGAAGGGGATAACGTAGGTCTCTACGATATCATCTGCGAATGGAATAACAAGAACTATACGATCACGTTCAACGGCTATCAGAACGCATACGAGATCACGAAAGCGGAGAGAACCGCCGAAGTGCGCCCGTATAACGGAGAGTATGACGGACAGGGACACACGGTATTCGTGGAAACGATTGACGGGGATACTGTTTGGTACAGAGCGGGACTGGACGGCGAATGGACGACCGAACCGTTGAACTTTACCGATGTGATCAATGGTGCGATGGTGTACGTCAAAATCACGAACGATAACTATGTTGACTTTATCGCGCACAACACCGTGACGATCACGCCGAAGGAAATCACCCTGACGTGGAAAGGCAACGGCGGCACGAACGATTTCTCGTATATCTACACGGGTAAGGATACGTTCTGCCCGACGGCGGAAGCGGACAGCGGAATCGACGGTATAGTGCTGAACGTAACGGTAATAGGAGGACAGGTCGACGCAAGCGAAAAACCGTATATCGCGGAAGCGATGCTCGACAACGCAAACTTCTCGATCTCGAACCCGACGCAGCAGTTCTATATCAATCCGAGCGAACTGAGCATAAGGGTAGAGCCGAAGACGGATACGGACAGCCCGTTATACGCATACGGCAAACTGCCCGAACTGCGTCTGAGCGGCGAAGAACAGAAATTAGGCGCGATCGCGTGGGATACCTACACGATCACCCCCGGAACGTATACGTACCGTTGGACGTACACGCCGTTTGACACGAACTATGCGAAACAGCACGGCGAATTTACTTTCGCCTCGGTCATCGAACGGTATGTAACGAACGTAACGTTGGACGACAGTGCTGTGAACAAGATTTACACGGCGTTCGGCAAATTCGATCCGAGCGGCTTGAAAGTAATTCTGCATTTCAACGACGGCACGACTGAAGAGGCCGATTACAATACGGGCGTCTTTGTCTACGAATCTGGCGAATATACCCGTGTGGCGCACACGGGTATCATGTTTAAGTACACGGCGATGACAGAGGAAGGCGAAAAGACGTTTGAACTGTCGATCGACGGTATCACGGTAAACAAGTTGGAAATCGAACTGCCGGAAACGGAAGGCGAACTGACCTACACCGGCGAGAAACAGTCGCCGAACATTGCGACAAGCGAGTACTACGAGATCAGCGGCGACGAAGCGATCGACGCGGGAACTTACGGGGCAACGCTTTCCTTGACCGATCCCGAAAACACGATGTGGAAAGGCGGCACGAACGACGTTGCGGATAAGACCGTGGAATGGAAGATCGGCAAGGCGACGTTGGATATTAAGCCTTCCTGCGATACGGTAACGACGATCTGGACGAGCGAAAGACTGCCTGACTTACAACTCAGCCCGGCGGATCAGGAACGCGGTACGATCGCTTGGGATCCGTACAAACTGAGCGCAGATCAAAAGACGTATTCCTGGACGTTCACGCCGTTTAACACGGATAATTACAATGTTGTGACGGGCGAAGTCACGTTCCAAAACATCCTGAAAGACACGTTGGATTCCCTAACCGTGAACAGCGAGCCGGTGGATAAGACGTATACGGCGTTTGAGGGGCTGTCGAAAGAAGGGCTGTCCGTAACGGCGAACTTCCGTTCGGGCAAAAAACGCGATTTGGACAACGGCGAACTGACGATCAACTACGTCAACGGCGGGAACTCGTTCCGCGTAGGCGAAACGCAAGTGGAGATATCTTTCACGTCGGAAGGCGTGACCAAGCATGCTGTCATCAGCGGCATCACGGTCAATCCCGTACTGGTAACGGCGCCGGACGTGGAAGGTAAAGAACTTATTTATAACGGACAAGAGCAGTCTGTCGGTAACGTAGTGAGCGACAGTTATAATATTGAAGGCGACGTGAAAGGTACGAACGCAGGCGAATACACCTTCACGATTTCGCTGAAAGACAAAGTGAACTATGCTTGGACGTCGGGCGGTACGGACGACATCGTGGTGAATTGGAGCATCGGGAAAGCGACGATTAACACGGACGACTTGAAGTTCGATGATATGACGGTGACCTACGACGGCAGCAAACACAGCATCAGTGTGAGCGGACTGCCCGAAGGCGTAACGGTAACGTATGAAGGCAACGAACAGACCAATGCGGGAACGTATACAGTTACTGCGAAGTTTGCGGTCGGCGAGAACTACAACGAGATTGCGGACATGACGGCGACGCTCACGATCAACAAGGCGACGATCGACATGTCGGGCGTGAAGTTCGAGAATATGACGGTGAAGTACGACGGCAAGTCGCACAGCATCGAAGTGACGGGACTGCCCGACGGAGTGACTGTAACGTATGTCGGCAACGGTCAGACGGAAGTTGGTAAGTACACTGTTACGGCGAAGTTTGCGGTCGGCGAGAACTACGAAGCAATTGCAGACATGACTGCAGAACTTACGATCGAAACGGACGGCACGGTCGATCCGACGCCGGAAGAAAAAGACAATACGGGCTTGGTCATCGGACTTTCCGCGGGCGGCGTTGTGATTTTCGGTCTTGTGGTTTTGGCGATCGTCTTGATTCGCAGAAAACGCAGAGGTTAAGTGAAGGAGGATAAAAGCATATGAGTAACGCATTGCTTGCGGTATCCGGCTTTACGCTCGGATACGCGATCGAGGCTGTGCTTGCCGTAGTCCTCATAATCGTGATCATTTCGGCGGCAAGAAAGAAAAAAGTAAAACAAGATGCCGGCGAAACGTCGGAGGCGGCAACGCCTCCGACCCAAGCCGAAATCGAGCCGGAAGAACCGGTGACGGCAGAACAGCCTGCGTCGGAACCGATGCAGGAGACGAGCGAAGAAGTTGCGGCAGCGGCGGATCTGGAAGGCAAGACGGTATTCGAGTCGAAATCGATATCGTTTGACGAAGCGTACGAGGCATTGAACCGCGAGCAGAAAGGTTTCTTCAATCACATCAAGAACTATGCCTTGGAGAAAGCGAACGCGGAAGAAAAGCGTCAGGCGAATTGTATCTGCGTGAAAGCGAGCGGGAAACAGTTGTTGAAACTGACGATCAAACGCGGAATTACGGTGGCGCAATTTATGCTTGAAAACGATCTGCTCAAAAATTACAAGCGGAGCGGCGAGTCTGCGGTAGCGATCAAGACGAAAGCGACGGAGATTCCCGTGTATGATGTGGAGGCGATGAACACCGCCTGCCGTATGGTGGATCTGATGGAAGAACAGAACGAAAAGGAGCGGCAGGCGGCAAAGGAACGCCGCAAGGCTGCCCAAAGAAAACAAGAAAACTGACACATAAAACGGAACCTGCGACAAACGCCGGGGGACTGCCGACGGCAGTCCCCCGGTTTTGCCGTTAGGGGATTTATAAAAAATAAAAAGGGTATTAATAGCAAGGATACATGATCATTCAAGAGAAACCGAAACATTCGGAAAAGTCATTGTGGAAGAAAATAACGGTATATGCAAAGATCGCGACGGCCTTGGCGCTTGTGGCGCTGACTGTGTGCGTGTGCTTTGCGGGCAGTATAGACTCGGTCGGCAAGAGCGCGTATGCGGAAAAAGATACGTCGGTCGTCTTTTATCTGGACTATCAGGACGACAGCGAGCTGTCGAGGGTATATGTGAATATCGGCGCGATCTACGCGGAACCCGGCTCGGTAAGCAAACTGGCGTTCCGCCGCGCAACGACGAGCGGGGAATACACCGAGAATAAATGGATATCGAGCGGACTCGGAAACGTCGGCGTTTACAACCTGTATGAAACGCCGCCTGCGGAAGAAGAAAAAGAACCCGAATACCCGACGGTGGGCGGGAACTATGAATGGGTAGAAGCGTTCCGTATCAAAAAGAGCAATTCCATAGGAACAAACTACAATCTTATCAAACTGACCTTTCCGTGCGGCATGGTGGTCAATGAGGTGGTGTTCGTGGATAAAAACAAAGAGGTGATTCCTGCGTATACGCAACGGAAAGACGTTGAGAAATTTATCTCCGTGGACAGGTGGAATTCCTACTATCCGCTCTTTTATCAAAACGATAGAAACGGCTTTTCAGCGATGACGGACAGTCCGAAAGGCTACGATTCGGTAAACTCGCGCTATACGGACTATACGATGAGCGAAAAAAAGATGTTGATGCAACTCGACAACGTCCTGCTCGGTAGCCGATTGGTGGAGGGATATTACAACATCGGCACGGGCGGAGGCCCGCTGACTGATTTAATCGCGCTTACGGGCAGGGCAATATTCGGACAGAGCGCGTTCGGACTGCGGGTTTTGTTTATCGCGTTCGCGTCGGCGTGCGCGGTCATGGCGTATCTGTTGGGCAAGCGCGTTACGGGCAAACCTGCGGTGGGATTGGCGGCGCTGTGCGCGGTGACGGCGTGCGGGATCGCGCTCACGTTTGTCAAGACGGGTTTGCAGTACGGCGCGTATGCGTTCTTTGTGTTTGCGGCGGTGTATTTCATGCTGAAATTCACGCAAAAGGGAATTTCGTATAAAAAGCCGAGGAGTTCTTCGGGGAATATCCTGCTGTCGGGCGCAATGTTCTCGCTCGCGTTTGCGGCGCTGCCGTGGGGTGTGTTCGCCGTCGTTCCCGTCGTGGGACTGTTTGCTTTCGGCGCGGTGCGGCAGAGCGTGAAACGCAGGGCGGCGCTCGAAAACAGCGGTGTGGCAAAGGAAGCGTTGAAAAGACAGTACGGCTACGAGAAACGGCTGATGTATGGGTTTTTCGCACTGAGTATCTTGATCACCGTATTTGTCTATATTTTAACGGCGCTGCCGTTTACGAATGTATATCTGCATTTTTACGATAATCCAGCCGAGCCGACGTTAGATGCGTTTCAGTTGATATGGCGAGGACTGTGCGGACTGTTCCGCGGATAAAATATGGACAGATACAGGAGATAAGCAGCAAAGACGATGCGGTAGTCGGTCGTGTGGTCTGACATAGCAGAACACTCGGCGGTCATGCGTTTTATATAAAGCGAGTGGGGGCATCGCCGCGGCGTTGCTGTAGTAATAATGATGTCCGAATTCGTAAATCTCCACACCGGAAATTATCGAGCGAATGAAAGAGAAAGGTCGGAGAGCAGGAAAATCAAATCCACTATAGAAAGGAGAAAAAACCTGCAAAAAGGGCAAAATAGTGGGAATGGGCAAAAATAAAACACACGCGAGGGAGTTTTAAACGCCCATTTCGCGTGTGTTTAAGTGGTGGGAAGAGGTAGATTCGAACTACCGAAGTCGAAGACGTCAGATTTACAGTCTGATCCATTTGGCCGCTCTGGAATCTTCCCATATCGATGGAGCTGGTGATTGGAATCGAACCCACAACCTGCTGATTACAAATCAGCTGCTCTGCCAGTTGAGCTACACCAGCACGTTGTTGGTGCCTCGGGGCGGAATCGAACCACCGACACAGGGATTTTCAGTCCCTTGCTCTACCGACTGAGCTACCGAGGCATTTAAAAGCTTGCCTAACAGCCGATATATGCTATCAAACAAGCCCCTTAAAAAAAGTGGCGACCCGGAACGGGATCGAACCGTCGACCTCTAGCGTGACAGGCTAGCGTTCTAACCAGCTGAACTACCGGGCCGTATTTAAGGATGGTGGGCCTTCACGGACTCGAACCGCGGACCAATCGGTTATGAGCCGACCGCTCTAACCAACTGAGCTAAAGGCCCTTAAATACGGGTTGCGTTATCTCAATCACAACGCTTAGATATTATATGACATATAGAAAAAAATGTCAACTGTTTGTCTGCCGAAAAATTCAAAAAATTCCGAGTTTTTTTTCGACAAAAAAAAGTACGATTTTTTCTAATCTCGTAAAATGCGCGCGGCGCAGGGTGATATGATGATTAAAAACTTTCGGAGCGCTGTGTATGAACATTTCTTCTCAAAAGCAGGGCGCAGATCTATACATATACCTTTCGGGAGAACTGGACGAATACAACGCCTCTCTCGTTCGGGATAAAGTGGACGCGCTGATCGATGCAAATATTTCTTCGGAGCGGGTTATCGTCAATCTCGCCGGCGTCAAATTTATGGATTCCACGGGCATCGGATTTCTGATCGGCCGATACAAAAAGTTGAAACGCTGTTCCACGCCCATGTATATTCAGGAACCAAATTTAAACGCGGATAAAATTCTCAATATCAGCGGCATATATTCCCTGATCCCCAAACTATAAAGGAGTCACGAACATGAAAAATCATATGAAACTTGAATTTTTATCCGTTTCCGAAAACGAACCTTTTGCCCGCAATACCATCGCCGCATTCTGCCTTTCGCTCAATCCCACGCTCGACGAACTTTCCGATATCAAGACCGCCGTCAGCGAGGCTGTGACCAACTGTATCGTTCACGCGTACAAAGGGGAAACTGGCACCGTCACCATCGAATGCGAAACGGACGGAAACGCCCTACATATTCAAATAACCGACAACGGCAAGGGGATCGAGGACGTGCCGCGCGCGCTCGAACCCTTTTATACCACGCTGTCGGATGAGGAGCGTTCGGGAATGGGATTTACGATCATGCAGACGTTTATGAACGATTTTCGCGTACAGTCGAAAAAAGGTACGGGAACCACCGTTTTTATGTCCAAGTATTTCAACCGTAATGACGGGACGGATGAACTCGCCGATGCTGAGTGACGAAAAGACGCTCGAATATATACGTGCGGCGAAAGAGGGCGACTCTTTTGCCAAAGAAGAACTGATCACGCACAATACTTCGCTCATCAAGAGTATCGTCAAGCGTTATCTGAATAAGGGTGTCGACTACGACGATCTGTTTCAACTTGCGAGCATGGGGCTTTTGAAGGCGATCACGGGCTTCGACGAGAGTTACGGCGTCAAATTTTCAACCTATGCCGTGCCGATGATCGCGGGCGAGATCAAGCGTTTCATGCGCGACGACGGCTCGATCAAAGTATCCCGCGCGATCAAATTCGCGGCAAAAAACATGAACCGCTATATCGAGGATTTTTCCGCAGCGCACGGCAGGGCGCCTACCGTCAAAGAAATATCCAAGGAATTCGGCGTGGAAGAGAGCGAGGTCGTATTCACGCTCGGTTCCACGCGCATGCCGCTTTCCATCTACGATCAGAACGACTATAAGGACGAAAAATCGCGCGAACTTCTCGATAAACTGCCCGCCGTGGACAATCAGGAAGAGATGGTGGAAAAAATGCAGTTGAAAACCGCTTTGGAAAAACTTCCCGAGCGTGAGAAAAAGATCATCATGCTGCGGTATTTCCGCGATATGACGCAGAGCGAGGTCGCCGAAGTGATCGGCGTTTCGCAGGTGCAGATCTCGCGGATCGAAAACAAAATCGTAAGCGACATGAAAAAACAACTCAGTTGTTGAATATTTTTCCAATAAGATCCTCAAACTGTGAGTATGAAGAAACGAGCGCAGATTGCCGATGCTGCGGCAATGAAAGGGCGGGACGAGCGCGAGAGCTGTTTCCCCGACTTTATACACACGGAGGATAAAAACAATGCAGAAAAGTGAACTGAAACCCAATCAGAATTATCTCGAATACGTCAAGTCTTTTGCGGCTCCTACCCAGCATTTCAAGACGTGTTACCGCGCCTTTATCGTGGGCGGGGGGATCTGCTGTTTCGGTCAGTTTCTCCGCTTTATGTTCGAATACTGGGCGGGATTGCAGGGCGATGAACTTGCGGGCACCGTTTCCATCGTTCTCATCTTCTGCGGCGCGCTCTTGACCGGCCTGGGCGTGTACGACCGTATCGGGAAAAACGCGGGCGCGGGTTCGATCGTGCCCATTACGGGGTTTGCCAACAGCGTGGCATCTCCCGCTTTGGAATTCAAAACGGAAGGCTATATCTACGGACTTGCCGCGAAAATGTTCGTCGTGGCGGGCCCCATCATCGTTTTCGGCGTTCTTTCGGGCTCGATCGTCGGCATTATCTATTATTTTATCGGGTAAACGAAACCCCGCGGCCTTATGGGCGGCGGGGTTTTTATTTTAAAAATCAGTCTTTGCCGTTCCAGCAGTGTGTGCAGAATTTGCAGGCGGGAAGTCCCGTGGATGCGAGCATATCGTCGAGGCGATGATATTTCAGCGAATCGAATTTCAGTTCGCGGCGGATGGATTCGACCATCGTTTCGTATTCCGCGGAATCGGGGTTTGTGTAAGCGGAAACTCTTTCTTCATTGTTTTCGCCTTCCAGTTCGGCGATCTTGCGCCGCGCGATCAACTCGAGCGATGAGGAGGAGCGGGAAAAATTCAGATAGGGGCAGCCGTACAAAAGCGGCGGGCAGGCGAGGCGGATATGCACTTCTTTCGCGCCGTTATGATAGAGAAAATCCGTGATGCCGCGGATTTGCGTCCCGCGTACCAGCGAATCGTCGATGAGAACGAGTTTTTTGCCGCGGATCATGTCGTCGATGGGAATAAGTTTCATATGCGCGATCAGATCGCGTCTGCTCTGATTCTGCGGCATAAAGGAGCGCGGCCAGGTATGCGTATATTTGACGAAGGGGCGCGCCAAGGGCAGTTTGGAATGGTTCGCGTAGCCGATCGCGTGCGGCGTTCCCGAATCGGGCAGCCCCGCGACACTGTCCGCGACGATCGCGTCGTCGCGCCGCGCCAGCATATCGCCGCAGTTATAACGCATTTTTTCCACGTTCAGCCCCTCGTAGGAAGAGGCGGGATAGCCGTAATAGACCCATAAGAAAGTACAGATCTTCGTGGTGCCGCAGGGCGGGGCGATGACCTCGACGCCCTCCGCCGTGAGAAAGTCGATCTCGCCGGGGCCGAGTTCGCGATCGTGCGTATAGCCGAGATTGAGATAGGAGAAAGATTCGAACGCGACGCAGTGCGCGTTCGCCTTTTTTCCGAGCGCGACGGGCGTTCTTCCCATCTTATCTCGCGCGGCGTAAATGCCTTCGGGAACTAAAATGAGAATGGACATCGAACCTTCGATAACGCTCTGCGCATAGCGGATGCCTTCCGCGATGGTCGCTTTGCGGTTGATGAGCGCAGCCGTCAGTTCGGTCGCGTTGATGCTGCCGCCGCTCATTTCAAGAAAATGCGTCGCGCCTTCCGCGAACGCCTGTTTGACGAGTTGTTCGGTATTGTTGATGCGCCCCACTGTCACGATGGCGAAATTGCCGAGATGCGAACGAACCAATAGGGGCTGCGGCTCGTTGTCGGATATACAGCCGATGCCCGCGTTTCCCTTCATTTCTTCGAAATCCCGTTCGAATTTGGTACGGAAGGGAGAGTTCTCGATATTGTGAATGGCGCGGTTAAACGCCCCGTTGCCGTAAACGGCCAAGCCGCCGCGCCTCGTGCCGAGGTGCGAATGGTAATCCGTTCCGAAAAACAAATCGAATACGCAATCTTTTTTGGATACTACGCCGAAAAATCCGCTCAATGTGTGTGCCTCCGAATGTATGGTTTGTAAATGGAATTAGATTATATCACAAATGCGCGGAAAAGTCAGCCAAACGGAATAAAAAAATCGAAGATACAAAAACTAACTAAAAACAGAAGGGTAGGTTACAATGCAGGGTCATACCATTTATTTTGATAACAGACCGAAGATCATCGCCACGGCGACGGTCGCGGGACCGAAGGAAACGGAAGGGATCGTGGGTAAATACGTAGATCTTCCGCTCAATAACGATATGTTCAACGAAGAGACGTACGAAAAAGCGGAGCGCAAAATGCTCGCCTATGCCATCGAAAAGAGCATACAGAACGCCAATCTCGCCAAGGAAAAAGTCGATCTTTTGATTTCGGGGGATTTGCTGAACCAGATCATTTCGGCAAGTTTCGCGGCGCGTCAGTTCGGCATTCCCTTTCTGGGCGTGTACAGCGCCTGCTCTACGATGAGCGAGGCGTTCGCGCTGAGCGCTTCCATGGTCAACGCGGGATACGCGGATACGGTCGTCGCCGCGACGGGCAGTCATTTTTCTTCGGCGGAGCGGCAGTACCGCTATCCTTTGGAATTGGGCTGTACGCGTCCCCCGCAGTCGCAGTGGACGGTAACGGGAGCGGGAAGCGCGGTCATTTCAAATAAAGGCGAAGGCGTTTCCATCACTGCCGCCACTTTCGGGAAGGTCGTGGATTTCGGCGTGACCGACGTCAACAATATGGGCGCCGCGATGGCGCCCGCCGCGGCGGACAGCCTTCTTACGCATTTTAAAGATACGGGGCTTGCGCCCGAAGATTACGATCTGATCTTGACGGGCGACCTCGGGGCGCTGGGCAGCCGTATCCTCAAAGATCTGATGTGGGAAAAGGGCGTGGATATTTCCGCCAATCACGTGGACTGCGGCGAGGTCATTTATAAAGTGATCGAAGACGAGTTCCAGGGAGGCAGCGGCGCGGGTTGCAGCGCAGTCGTCTTTAATTCTTATATATATGATAAAATGATGCGACGGGGCGAGATCAAAAAAGTGCTGTTTGCGGCGACAGGCGCGCTTTTATCCACGACGTCCTCGCAGCAGGGGGATTCCATTCCTTGTATCAGTCACGCGGTCGTATTGGAGAGGTAATTACAATGAATCAATATCTGGAAATCATACTCATGTTTGTCAAAGCGTTTCTCGTAGGGGGCGCGATCTGTCTGATCGCGCAGGTGATCATCAATTTCACCAAACTGACCGCGGGGAAGATTTTAGTGTACTTCATGCTGGCGGGCGTGGTTTTGCAGGCGCTCGGGCTGTATCAGTATCTCGTGGATTTCGCGGGCGCGGGCGCGACCGTCCCCATTTCGGGCTTCGGTTATCTGTTGGCGAACGGCGCCATCCGCGGCGCGCAGAAAGGTCTGTTTTACGCGGTCACGGGTTCGCTCGCGGCGGCGAGCGCGGGCGTCACTGCAGCGGTCGTCTTCGCGTTTATCTTTGCGCTCATCTTCAAATCGCACAGCAAAAAGAACTGATTACAGATCGGCGGGGAAACCCGCGCTATTCTCCACTAAAAACAAGCCCGTCCGATCATTTCTTTTTCGGAGATCCCGAAAATCTGAAAGAGTTCGTCCGGGCTTGCAGGGAATGCGAATACTAAAAAAGAGCGGCGCCTGAAACGCCGCTTTTTTCTCTTTGCGGCAAGTTTTCGATCGTGTGCGCATATATATAGGGTATGTCGGAATACTATACCAGAAAGTATAAACGAAAGGGCCGTAAAAAACGCCTTTGGATATTTCTCGGCGTGCTTTTGGCGATACTCATCTTTATAATCGTGTTCTTTCAGACGAACGTCAACCGCGTGCTCGTATCCGTGAGCGAGGCGACCGTACAGGCGATGACGACGACGGCTGTCAACGACGCCGTGTTTCAGACGATGGAAAATACGTCTTCTTACGAAGATCTCGTTTCCATCGAACGCAACAATGCGGGCGATATCGTGGCGATCACCTCCGATTCTTTAAAGATCAATTCGCTTGCGAGAAGGACTGCCTCCGTCGCGCAGAAAAACCTGTCCGAACTCAGCGCGGGCGGCGTGCGGATCCCGCTCGGCGCCTTTTCGGGAATAGAAATTTTGGCGGGCACGGGGCCACGCGTCAACGTAAAGATCGTGCCCATCGGCAACGTCCTTTGCAAGTTCTCTTCCAAGTTTACCTCTGCGGGCATCAATCAGACGCTGCACTCTATTTTCGTGGACGTGCAGACGAGCGTGAGCATCATTTTGCCGACGCGCACCGTGCAGGTGGGCGGGAGTTCGCAGGTACTCATCGCGGAGAGTGTGATCGTGGGAAAAGTACCCGACGTCTATCTCAACGGCAATATTTTCGGGGAAGGCTTCGATTTGGTGCCCGATTGATAGAATTGCAGAAAAAACGATTGACATTTTTGCTTTTTTTTAGTATGATTTCTATATATAAAAAAGGCAAAGACAAAGACAGATGCACCGCGGCTCTTTGCAAGAGAGGAAAACCCGTCGGCTGAAAAGTTTTCTCATGGAGAGGTGCA
>ENA-UEQN01001752-UEQN01001752.1-human-gut-metagenome-genome-assembly--contig:-NODE-1752-length-16633-cov-4.287992_pt1 | contig 16633 bp, 18 predicted proteins | sample MGYA00242940_ERZ507944 | MGnify/ENA primary metagenome ERZ507944 (study PRJEB26167, sample SAMN06115449) | human gut metagenome | host: Homo sapiens | place: China:Fujian | collected 2015-08-20... | reverse complement strand
GAAATGCGTTCCGTATATCTTGACGGAGAATAACGTGCGCGCTATAATTCTTTTAGATAAAACGGATGTGTTTATCGTGTTTTCAAATAAATGATGGAGGAATTCCAATGAAAAAGCGGATCGCATTGCTGCTGGTGCTTGTGATGACGCTGGCTCTGTTTACAGGCTGCGCCGCGAAGGACACCACCGAGCCGAAAACGACCACCGAACCGGAAGCTCCGGAAGAAACCGCCGAGCCGGAGACCCCGGAAAAACCCATGGCCGAGCCGGTCGAGCTGATCGTGTTCGCTGCCGCGTCCATGACCGAGACGCTGAACCAGATCGCCGAGCTGTACAAGGAAGTCGCGCCGAACGTGACGCTCGTCTACAACTTCGACTCCTCGGGCACGCTGAAGACCCAGATCGAAGAAGGCGCGGACTGCGACGTTTTCATCTCCGCCGCGCCGAAGCAGATGAACGCGCTCGACGCTTCCCGTGACGCCGACGGCGGCAATGCCGACGGTCTCGACTTCGTGCTCCAGGGCACGCGCATCAACCTGCTCGAGAACAAGGTCGCCCTTGCCGTTCCGGAAGGCAATCCCAAGAACATCACCTCCTATGACGAGCTGGCTGCCGGTCTTCAGGACGGCACGGTCTTCCTCGCCATGGGCAATGCGGATGTCCCCGTCGGCCAGTACACGCAGAAGATCTTCGCGTGCTACGGACTCGATGAGGAAGCGCTCGCCAACGCCGGCGTACTGACCTACGGCACGAACGTCAAGGAAGTCACCACGCAGGTGAGCGAGGCCGCCGTCGACTGCGGCATCATCTACGCGACTGACGCCTTCTCCGCCGGCCTGACCGTTGTGGATACCGCGACCGCCGAGATGTGCGGCCAGGTTATCTACCCGGCAGCCGTGCTGAACATCACGCGGCATGAGGCCGAGGCCAAGGCCTTCCTCGAATACCTGACCGGCCCCGAGGCCAGCGCCGTGTTTGAGGCTGTCGGCTTCTCGCCGATCAGCGAATAACAAAAAGTCGAATTTGGCGGGGGCGAATCGCACCCGCCGATTTCGTATTTTACATCTTACAAATTCTGCGCTATAATAAAAGAAATTTGGGCTAAGGTGTATTCTTCCAACTGGCGATGTGACCGGCAGCGAGGAATTTTCGCGCTGAGCAAGACATTTTTTCGCAGGAATACTGTCGTATTTCAAGGAAAAATGACGCGGCGCAGCGTGAAAAGGCCCGCCGTCCGGGCGCGTTGACAGTTTTTGGATACGCCCTCGGAGTCGCTATGGATCTGTACCCTCTGTGGAATTCTCTCCGTATCGCGGGAATCAGCACCGTCATCATCTTTTTCCTTGGCATGTTTGCCGCTTATTTCATTGCAAAGACGCCGCGGCTCGTCAAGGGCGTGCTCGACGTCATCCTCACGCTGCCGCTCGTCCTGCCGCCCACGGTCGTGGGTTATCTGCTGCTGCGCGTCCTCGGGCCGAAGCGGCCGATCGGCATGTGGTTCCTCGAGACGTTCGGATTGAAGCTGACGATGACCTGGTGGTCGGCCATTTTTGCGACTGCCGTCGTCATCTTTCCGCTCATGTACCGGACGGCGCGCGGCGCGTTTGAGGCATTCGACGAGACGCTGGCCTGGTCGGCCAAGTCCATCGGCCTCTCCAATCATTACATCTTCTGGCGTATCCGGCTGCCCGCCTGCCGACAGGGCATCCTTGCAGGCACGGTCCTGGCCTTTGCCCGCGCTCTCGGCGAATACGGTGCGACAAGCATGATCGCGGGCTATACGCCCGGCCGCACCGCCACGATCTCCACCACGGTCTATCAGCTCTGGCGGACGAATGACGATGCACAGGCATTTTTGTGGGTGCTGGTGAACCTCGCGATCTCGTTCGTCGTGCTGCTCGCGATGAATATGCTGGAAAAGCGCGAGAGGCAGCGCGCGAGAGGAGGACGCTGAGATGTCGGTATTTGTCGATCTGGAAAAGCGCCTCAAAGGCGACTTCCATCTGAAGGTCGCCTTTGAGGCGGAAAACGAAATTCTTGCGCTGCTCGGTGCGTCCGGCTGCGGTAAGAGCATGACGCTCAAGTGCATCGCGGGTATCGAGCGGCCCGACCGGGGCCGCATCGTTGTGGACGGGGTGACGCTCTTTGATTCCGAAAAGCACATCGATCTCACGCCGCAGCGGCGGCGGACGGGCCTGATGTTCCAGAATTACGCGCTGTTCCCGAACATGACAGTCGCGCAGAACATCCGCGCGGGCGCACGGCGCGAACGGGACAAGGCCAAGCGCGAGGCGCTGGCCGAGCGGCTGATGGAGAGCTTCCAGCTTCAGCCGCTGGCGAAGCACTATCCCTCGCAGCTGTCCGGCGGACAGCAGCAGCGCGTCGCGCTGGCGCGCATCCTCGTGTCCGACCCGCAGATCCTGCTGCTGGACGAGCCGTTCTCCGCGCTCGATCAGCATCTGCGCTTTCGCCTCGAGCGGGAGCTGCACCAGACGCTGCGCGAATTCGGAAAGACGGCCATCTTTGTCTCACACGACCGGGACGAGGTCTATCGCTTGGCCGACCGCATCGTCGTGATGGAGCATGGGCGCGTCGAGACGTCCGGCACGAAGAAGGACGTCTTCCGCGACCCGCATACCCGCGCGGCGGCGGCGCTGACGGGCTGCAAGAACATTTCGCGTGCGGCGATGCTGCCGGACGGCAGCTTTGAGGCCGCAGATTGGGGCATCACGCTGCGCAAACCGGGCTTCTCCGGCGGCTGCGTTGGGATTCGGATGCACGATGTCCGACCCGGGCGCGGCGAAAATGAAGTCCGCTGCGACGTTGCGGAGGTCATTGAAAATCCGTTCTCCTTTACGGTGCTGCTCCGGCCCGCCGGACGCACGGATACCACGCCGGTCGGCTGGGAAATGGAGAAGGACGTGTGGCGCGCGCAGCAGGCCGAACAGCTCTGGGTGCATTTCCCGGCGGAGGGGCTGCTGGCGCTCGAAGAAACGGAGGGACAGGCATGAAAAAGGTCAAGGTGCAGGACGCCGTCGGGCTGACGCTCTGCCACGATATCACCGCGATGCGCGACGGCTTCAAGGGCGCGGCATTCAAGCGAGGCCATGTGATCGAGGAGGGTGACGTGGAAAAGCTGCTCGACCTCGGCAAGCGCACCGTCTTCATCTGGGAAGAGAATGCGGGCGAGATCCACGAGGAGGACGCCGCGCGGCGCATGGCTGCGATGGCGCAGGTCGAGGGCTGCCATTATACCGAGCCGTCGGAGGGAAAAGTTCTGCTGATGGCGGACACGCGCGGCATGTTCCGCGTCGATACGGCGCTTCTGAACCAGGTCAATTCGATTGGTGACCTCACGATCTCCACGCTGCCGGATCATTTCCCCGTCGAGGCGGGCGACCGGCTGGCCTCGATGCGCATCGTCCCGCTCGTCACGCAGGAGGCGCAGATCCTCGAGGCCGAGCGCCTCTGTCAGGGGAAAAAGCTGCTCGATCTCCGGCCCTATCATCCGCGCAAAACCGGCGTCATCATTACCGGCTCCGAAATCTACACGGGCCGGATCAAAGATAAGTTTGAGCCGGTCGTGCGGGCGAAGCTTGCGCACTATCCGGGCGAGATCCTCGGCGTGGCGATCTGCGACGATGATCTCAATATGATCGTCGACACCGCGAAGGGCTATCTGGCCCAAGGCGCAGATTTCCTGATCTTCACGGGCGGCATGTCCGTCGACCCGGACGACCTCACGCCCACCGCCATCCGGCAGCTCGGCGCGGAGATCATCACGCACGGCGTCCCGGCGCAGCCGGGCAACATGACGCTCGTGGCGTACCTCGGCGATGTACCGATTCTCGGCGTCCCCGGTGCGGCCATCAGTATGCCGACGACGATCTTCGACGTGCTGCTCCCGCAGATTTACGCGGGCGACCGCCTGACGCATGAAGACCTCATCCGCCTTGGCGATGGAGGACTCTGCCGCCTCTGCAAGCCGTGCCATTTCCCAACTTGTACATTCGGAAGGTATTGAGATGACCGATTCCTTTGGCCGCGCGATCACCTATCTGCGCGTCTCCGTCACGGAGCTCTGCAACCTCCGCTGCCAGTACTGCATGCCCGCCGAGGGTGTCCGCAAGCGGAGCCACGCGGATATGCTGACGGAGGAGGAGCTTCTGCGCGCGGTGCGCATCGCCGCGCAGTTCGGCGTCACCAAGGTACGCGTCACCGGCGGCGAACCGCTCGTGAAGCGCAACATCCTCTCGATCTGCCGCGGCATCGCGGACATTCCCGGCGTGCAGGAGCTTTGCCTGACGACGAACGGCGTGCTGCTCCCGCCGCTGGCGGACGAGCTTCGCGCGGCGGGTGTGCGGCGCGTGAACCTGAGCCTCGATACGCTGGATGCGGAAAAATATGCCCGCATCACGCGCATCGGATGTCTGGACAATGCGCTGCGCGGACTGGACGCGGCCCTTTCTGCCGGGTTCGACCGCGTGAAGCTGAACGCCGTCCTGCTCGGCGGCTTCAACGACGATGAAATTCCGGCGCTTGCCGGACTCACAAGAGCATATCCCGTCGACGTCCGCTTCATCGAGTGGATGCCGATGGGGCAGCGCCCGCCGGGCGCGTATCCGCTGGACTGCGGCGCGGTGTTGAACGCGCTGCCGGAGCTGACGGCTCTGCCGCCGGACGGCGGCGTGGCCGAGCGGTATATCCTGCCGGGCGCACAAGGTTACGTTGGCCTGATCCGGCCCGTGAGCTGCCAGTTCTGCGCGGGCTGCAACCGCCTCCGCCTCACGGCGGACGGCAAGTTGAAGCCCTGTCTGCACAGCGGGCAGGAATTTTCTGTCCGGGGACTGGACGATGCGGCGATGCGCGCGCAGTTCCTGCGCGCCATCCGGGAAAAACCGGCGCAGCACGCGCCGCTCGACCTCGCGCACCAGAGCGAGGCGGGCCGGAACATGAACGAGATCGGAGGCTGACATGGCGGATTTTACACATTTTAACGATCAGGGCCGCGCGCGGATGGTGGACGTCGGGGAAAAGGACGTCACGCACCGCGAGGCCGTCGCCGCCGCGCGCGTACTGGTGAACCGGGAGACGTTTGACCTCATTCGCTCCGGCGGCGTGAAGAAGGGCGACGTGCTCACGGTCGCGCAGGTGGCGGGCATCATGGGCGCGAAGCGCACGCCGGAGCTGATCCCGATGTGCCATCCGGTGCAGATCTCCGGCGTTGACCTTCGGCTCACGCTGGATGAGACGCGCTGCTCCGTCGAAATTACCGCCTCCGTCCGCTGCGACGGGCGGACGGGCGTCGAGATGGAGGCGCTCACCGCGGTCAGCGCCGCGGCGCTCACAGTCTACGACATGTGCAAGGCCGTCCAGCGCGACATGGTCATCACCGACGTCCGCCTGCTCTCCAAATCCGGCGGCGTCCACGGAGATTTTCAAAGGGAGGAATCTTAATGCGATATACCGCAGCAGTCATCACCGTCAGCGACAAGTGCTCGCGCGGTGAGCGGGAGGACACCAGCGGGCCGATGCTCTGCACGCTTCTGGCGCAGAATGAATGGGAGGTCGTGCAGCGGGCGCTTGTCCCCGATGAGAAAGAACAGATCCAGGCCGTGATCCGCCATGCTGCGGACGAGCTGCATGTGCAGCTCATCCTGACCACGGGCGGCACCGGCTTTTCCCCGCGCGACATCACGCCGGAGGCCACGGCGGAACTGATCGAGCGCGCCACGCCTGGTCTGCCGGAGCTGATGCGGAGCGAGAGCTGCAAGATCACGCCGCGCGGCTGCCTCTCGCGCGGGATCGCGGGCATCCGCGGCCGCAGCCTGATCGTCAACCTGCCCGGCAGCGAAAAAGCAGCACGGGAGAATTTCGAGGCGATTTTGCCGGCGCTCGGCCACGGGCTGGAGATGCTGCGCTCCGCCGGTTCGGCGGACTGCGCGGCAAAGCCCGAAAAGCAGACCGCCCCAAGCCTTGATCTCTGGCTCCATGAGGCGAAGGCCAGCCCCGAGGGCGCGGCGTGCGGGATGTACCTGTTCCACAATGGCGTCGTCCGCGCGACGGCCAAGCGCACCGCGCGCCTTGGCGAGGATGCGCCGCCCGTGCGCGGCATGGTCTTTGACTATGACGAGGTGAAGACCGCCGCGGCGATCGAAAACGCCCGCGCCATGCCCGGCATCCGCTATGTCCGCGTGTGGCTGAACCGGGGCAAACTTGCGGTCGGGGACGACATCATGCTCGTCCTCGTCGGCGGCGACATCCGCCCGCACGTGGTCGACGCGCTGCAAGCCCTTGTCGAAGAAATCAAAACGTACTGCGTCACCGAGACGGAGCAATATTGAGGAGGGACCCACATGAAAATCGGATTTATCGGCTTTGGCAGCATGGGCCGCGCGATTGCAGAGGGGCTGCTTGCCCGGAACGTCTGCACACCGGAGGATATTTACGCCTGTGCCGGCCATTTTGACAAATTGCAAGAAACCGCAGATAAGCTCGGCGTCCACGCGGAACGGGCGGCGGCGGACGTCGTTGCGAAGAGCGACTGGGTTGTCCCGGCGGTTGTCCCTGCGATTTTGGAGGACGTGCTCGGCCCGGTGCTGCCTGCGCTGCGGGACAAGATCGTCGTCTCCATCGTCAGCGGCTGGGATTTCGCCCGCTACGAAGCCTTTCTCGCGCCCGGCACGCACCACATCAGCACCATCCCGAACACCCCCATCGCCATCGGCGAGGGCGTTCTTGCGTGCGAGTCGACACACAATCTGACCGAGGCGGAGTATGCGCAGTTTGAGGAGACATTCGGCAAGATCGCCCTGATCGTCCCGGTCACGGCGGCGCAGTTTGGCCCGGCGGGCACGCTCGGCGGCTGCACGCCGGCGTTCACCGCGATGTATCTCGAGGCCCTCGGTGACGCGGGCGTCAAATACGGCCTGTCCCGCGCGGCGGCCTATCAGATGGCCGCGCAGGTGCTCATCGGCACCGGCATGCTCTATCTGGAGAGCGGCCTGCACCCCGGCGTACTGAAGGACGGCGTCTGCTCGCCCGGCGGCACGACGATCCGCGGCGTGGCGGAACTGGAAAAGCGGGCCTTCCGCGGGACAGTCATCTCCGCGGTCGACGCCATTGAAGGAAACTAAAAAAGGTCCCGGCTTCCTCTTGGGAGCCGGGATTTTTTGCGTATATCGATACAATGGGGGGCGGGCATTGTCCGCCCGCAAAGCCCCCCTCTTCATAGAGGGGGCCTTTGATCGCTGCGGAACTTATTCAAACCTTCTCTGCCGTTGCGACAGGTCTAAAAACACCGTTGTCCCCGTGCCGGGGGTGGATTCGGCTCGCAGGCCGATGCCGAGATTCTCGCACACGCGGCGGCAGAGATAGAGGCCGAGACCGGTGGCCTTGCGGTCGGTGCGGCCATTGAGTCCGGTGTAGCCCTTTTCAAAGATGCGCGGCAGATCCTCCGGCGCGATGCCGATGCCAGTGTCCGCGATGCAGAGCGTCTCATGTTCCAGAAAGATGCGGACGCTGCCCGCGCGGGTGTATTTCAGCGCGTTGGAGAGCAGCTGTTCCAGCACGAAGCCGAGCCATTTCTCGTCTGTGACCAGCGTATAGTCTGCCGGTTCATAGTCGAGCCGGATCTTGCGCCCGATGAACTCGGCGGAAAACCGCTTGACGCTTTGCCGGATGATGGGATCGAGCGCGCAGTCGCGGAAGACGTAATCGCTCTCCGCGCTCTCAAGCCGGAGATACGTCAGCGCCATTTCGACATACTGTTCGATGCGCGAAAGCTCGCCCAGCAGCCGCCGCGCCTGCGGCGAATCCTCCTGCCGGAGCGTCAGCTCCATCGCGGCGATGGGCGTCTTGATCTGGTGCGCCCAGACGGTGTAATAATCGCTCGCCTCGCGCTCGCGCGCCGCGGCGGACGAGGCCAGCTGCCGCGCCTGCACTTGCAGGCTGCGGATGATCGCCTGATAATCGCCGTCCAGAATCCGTGATGTCTCCGGCAGCGGGCCGATCTGTTCGGCTGAGACATTGGAGAGCGCCGAGAGCTCCGCATGCGTCCGCCGGATGCGGCCAAAGTCCCACAGAAAGAAGATCAGACCCAGCACCGCGGTCAGCGCCGCCGGATACCAGACCGCCGCCAGCGGCAGCCCGTAGAGCGCGAACGAGACGGCAAACAGCGCGTAAAACAGCCCCGCGCCCAGCAGCACCTTCCACCGCTGACGCAGATAGGCAAAAAACAGCTTCATACGTCCTCCACCAGATAGCCAACGCCGAATTTTGTCGTGATAAAGTCTGCGAGGCCCGCCGCGGCCAGCTTTTTGCGCAGCCGGTTGACGTTGACGGTCAGGGTGTTTTCGTCGACGAAGGCTTCGCTCTCCCACAGCCGCTCCATCAGCCGCTCGCGGCTGACCACCTTGCCCTTCTGCTCCATCAGGCAGAGCAGGATACGGTATTCATTTTTCGAGAGCGCGATCTTCTCCGCGCCGAATTGCAGCGTCTGGTCGTCGGTGCAGAGCTGCGCGCCGCGGCAGGTCAGCGCGGGCGCGGCCTGGACGAAGTCATAGCTCCGGCGGAGCAGCGCCTGCATCTTCGCGACGAGCACGGCGCAGTCGAACGGCTTCGCGATGAAATCGTCCGCGCCCATGTTCATCGCCGTCACGATGTTGAGGTTGTCCGCCGCCGAGGAGAGGAACATGACCGGCACGTTGGAAATCTTCCGCAGCTCCGCACACCAGTGATAGCCGCTCTGGAACGGCAGCATCAGATCGAGCAGCACGAGCTGCGGATCAAATGCGCGGAATTCTCCGGTCACGTCGCGGAAATCCTCCACGGCCCGCACGGCAAAGCCCCAGTCTCCAAGCTGCGCACACAGCGCCTCGACGATCCCGCGGTCGTCCTCCACCAAAAGTACCCGGTACATCGGTTTCCCTCCTGTGATCAAAGCTCTGCGCGTACCTCGCGCAGCGAACGGCCCGTCTCGCGCGCGATGCGGGCGAGATCGTCAAATTCTGCCTTCTCCCGCTTTACGCCGAAGCCCTCGGCGGACTTCACACGCACGGGGCCGTGCGCCGTGTCCACGGTGCGTGCCGTGCGCGTGAGCGTATAGCGATCGCAGCGGCTGGCGCGGACACCGAGCGTCGTCGTGTGGCGGAAGAGCGTTTCTAAGATCGCTTCGCGCGTCTCCTCGCGGCACATGCAGGTGAGAAGCACGGCGGGGCGGTTTTTCTTCATGCCGATGGGCGTCGTAAAAACGTCGAGCGCGCCCGCGTCAAACAGCCGCTCCATCGCAAAGCCCACGTCCTCCGGCGTCATGTCGTCGAGATTGCAGCAAAGCTCCACAATCTGCTTCGGCTGCGCATCGCTGCGGCCCAGCATCGCGCGGACACAGTTGGCCGCCTCAAAGTCTTTCGTACCCATGCCATAGCCGATCTTCCCGATGCAGAGCTGCGGCATCGGGCCGAACTTCGTCACGAAACGGCGCAGCAGCGCCGCGCCTGTCGGCGTGCAGAGTTCGCCGCGCACCGCGCCGCCGTAGCAGGGGATTCCCTCGAGGAGCAGCGCCGTCGCCGGGGCGGGCACGGGCAGAATCCCGTGCGCGCATTTCACCTGTCCAGATCCGACATGCACCGGCGAGGCATAAACTGCGTCCGGCGCAAGGCGGTGCATCAGCCAGCAGACGCCCACTACGTCGGCCAGCGCGTCGAGCGTGCCGACCTCGTGGAAGTGGATCTGGTCGACCGGCGCGCCGTGGACGCGGCTCTCCGCGTCCGCGATCGAGCGGTAGACGGCCCGCGCATCTTCGCGCACGGCCTCCGGCACGGGCAGCTGCCCAATCCGGCGCTCGATCTCATGCAGACCGGTGTGGTGATGTTCGTGCCCATGTTCATGCTCGTGGTCATGGTGCTCGTGGTCATGGTGCTCGTGGTCATGGTGCTCGTGGCCCTCTTCCTCACCGTGGACGAAGACGTGGACGTGCGTCCCCGTCACGCCGCACTTGACCGACGGCTCCGCCGTCACTTCAATGCCCGGCAAGCCCAGCGCATTCACGTCGCGCAGAAATGCGTCCCGGTCCGGCAGCAGCTCCAAAAGCGCCGCCATCAGCATATCGCCCGCCGCGCCCATCGCGCAGTCCAGATATAAAATATTCATCGCTGTCCTCCCATCCGGTCGATCATGTTGGCGAGATAGCCCGCGCCGAAGCCGTTGTCGATATTCACGACGCTGACGCCGCTTGCGCAGGAATTGAGCATCGCGAGCAGCGCGGCCACGCCGCCGAAGCTCGCGCCGTAGCCAACGCTCGTCGGCACGGCGATGACCGGGCAGTCGACCAGTCCGCCGACCACGCTGGCCAGCGCGCCCTCCATCCCCGCCACAGCGACGACCGCCCGCGCGGCCATCAGCTCGTCCGCGTGGGCCAGCAGCCGGTGCAGTCCCGAAACGCCCACATCGTAGAGCCGCACGACGCGGCTGCCGTGGACCTCGGCGGTCACCGCCGCCTCCTCCGCGACCGGGATGTCCGACGTGCCGCCCGTCGCGATGACGACCGCGCCGGGGCCAACCGGCTCCGGAATCTTGCCCACAATGCCGAGCTTCGCCTCCGCGCGGTAATCGAGCGGGACGGTCTGTTCGACTTCCGCCGCCGCCTCGGGTGACAGGCGCGTGATGAGGATCGGCTCGACGCCGCGCTCCCGCATCCGCGCAGCAATGCCCGCAATCTGCGCGGGTGTTTTCCCCGCGCCGTAGATGACCTCCGCCGCCCCCTGACGGACGGCACGGTGCAGATCGACCTTCGCATAGCCGAGGTCTTCAAACGGGGCCTTTTTCAGCCGCAGCGCCGCCTCGTCCACCGAAAGTGCGCCGGAACGCACGGCCTCCAGCGTGGCCCGCAATGCCTCGTTCATCCCCGCACCTCCAGATCCAGCAGCACCGCCGGATAGATTTTTTTCAGTTTTGACAAAAGCTCTGTCCGCCGCTCCAGCGCCAGCGGCAGCTGCGCTTCCGGCAGCTGGATGCGCGCTGCGCCCGCAAAATAGCGCACGCGGAAGTCGCGGAAGCCGAGCGAGAAGAGCAGCGCCTCAGCGCGCTCCGTTTTTTGCAGCTTTTCCGCCGTGATGGTCTCGCCGGTGGGTACGCGCGTGGCGAGACAGGCATAGGCCGGCTTGTCCCACGTGAACAGGCCAGCTTCGCGCGAAAGTGCGCGGATGCGCGCCTTCGTCAGCCCGCACTCACGCAGCGGTGAGCGCACCGAAAGCTCCCGCAGCGCACGCATCCCCGGCCGGTCGCCCGCGTCGTCCGAGGCGTTCGTCCCGTCGAGCAGGAGCGTGTAGCCGTCGGCCAGCGCCCGCGCGGCGAGCGTGCCGAAGAGATTCCGCTTGCAGTGGTAGCAGCGGTCCGCCGGATTCGCCGCAACTGCGGGGTCAGAAAGCGCATCCAGCTCCAGCACGGTCAACTCCGCGCCGATCTCGCGGCAGAGGCGCTTCGCGTCCTCAAATTCAAATTCCGGCTGAAAGGCCGTATTGATGTAGTAGGGGCGCACATCCGCGCCGTACTGCCGCGCGGCCCAGAGCAGATATGACGAATCCACGCCGCCTGAAAAGCCGAGCGCCGCCTTGGGGTGTTCGTGAAAAAAGCCCTGTAGTTCCATAGGAATCTCCTGAAAAACATGAAAAGGTATACGACTCCTTCGGAAGCCGTATACCTTCTGGATATACATCTTGTGATCGCGGGGAACTGCGGGCTTCAGCCCGGGGCGGCGCTTCCTGCGCGCATTGGCATCATTTTAGCATACACCCCGGCGGCGCGTCAAGCCCTGCGGATGGTTTTTTCAAGCTCCGCGACCACGGAATCGACGAGCCGCCCCACGCTCAGATCGGCCACGCCCGCGATGAAGTTCGTGCAGTGGTTGACAGGGATGAGGATGCGCTTGGCCGCGCTCTGCCCGACGGCGACGGCCATCCGCGGCGTCACCTCGCCGAGCAGCGCGTCCGCAATCACAATGCCGACCGGCCCGATGATCACGTCGGCCCTCCGGCAGCAGACCACGGCGGCGTTTTCGCCCGTCGCGCCTTCGTCTGCCCCGGCGCGGAGCATCGCGGTCGTCGCCGCGGCATTCGTGCCGACTGCTGTGATCGTCACGTCCGGAAAGCGCGTGCGCACCGCCGTGACGACCTGCTTTCCAATGCCGCCGCCCTGTGCGTCCATGACCAGAATGTTCATCATTGTCCTCCAAATCGTCCGTTTTTCTCAGTATACCATGGAAATCCGTAAATTGCTATGTCATATCTTTCCACGATTGTGGCTGTTTCTGTACCGCAGCGCATTGCCGAGCAGCGTCACGGACAGGAGCGTGGCCACCAGGAATATGCCGGGGATCACCACGGCCCACCAGCTCTTTGTCAGCAGCGCCTGCTGCGCCAGCGAGAGCATGCTGCCCCACGAGATGACCTCCAGCGGCAGGCCGAGGCCGAGAAAGCTCAGCGTCGACTCGGCCAGGATCGCGCTCTGCACGTTCATGACCACCATGAAGAGGATCGCGGAGAGGAAATTCGGCGCGAGATGCTCCCACAGGACGTGGAAAAATCCGCCGCCCATGCACCGCGCGGCCAGCACATATTCGCTCGTGCGCAGGCGGCGCACCTCGGTGCGGACGACCTTGGCGATTCCGGCCCAGCCGGTGAAGCCGATGACGAGCGACAGCGTCCAGACCGAGGCCGTGCCGAGAATGGCTTGTAAGAGTACGATCAGCAGCAGATGCGGCACGCTGAGGAAGATTTCCATCCCGCGCATCAAAAGCGCGTCGAGCCGCGGCCCGGCGCAGCCGCTCAGCGTGCCGAGCAGGGCGGCAATGGCCGTCGAGATGGCCGCGCCCAGAAAGCCGATCGTCAGCGACGCACGGCCGCCGTACCAGATCATCGAGAAGATGTCGCGGCCCATCGCGTCCGTGCCGAAGAGGAATTCCCGGCACGGGGCCACATTGCAGTTGGCAAGATCCATATAGGTCGGGTCGCGCGGGAGGAACAGCCCGCACGACAGACAGCCGAGGATGATGACCGCCAGCACGAGCATTGCGCCGAGCGGCAGACCGCGATACCATGGCTGCTTTTTGGCCGGCTGCGGCGCGGAAGGCCGCGCACCGACGAGGGTAAAATCATCCATGTGCTGCCTCCTCTCCGGCGAGGCGCGGGTCGATGCGCGCGCTGATCGCCTGTGCCAGCAGATTGCACACGATGACGGCCGCGCCGGTCATCATGCAAAGCACCATCAGCAGGTTATAGTCCTGATACCGGGCGCTCTCATAGCTGAGCGTGCCGAGTCCGGGATAGGAAAAGACGGTCTCGACGATGTACGTCCCGCCGAGGATGTGCGGCACGGAGATCGCCATGATCGAAAGATACGAGGGCAGGACGTTGCGCAGTGCGTGCCGCAGGAGCACCGTTCGCTTCGGCAGTCCCTTTCCCTTGGCCAGCAGGATATAGTCCGCGTGCAGCTCTTCAATGAGCCGGCTGCGCACCAGATAGGCGTAGTACCAGAGATGGCCCAGCACCACGACCGTCACCGGCAGGATGAGATGCACGGCCCGGTCGGCAAAGCCGCCGTCGCCGCCGACGCTGTAGGCCCCGGAGCTTGGCAGCCAGCGCAGCTCCACCGCAAAGAGCAAAATCAGCACGAGCGACAGCCAGAATTCCGGCACGCAGCTCATGATTGTGCCCACGCGGCAGAGAATGCGGTCGAGCAGCGAATCCTCATGCCGCGCGCAGAGCACACCGACCCCGAGCGACAGCACGAACAGCAGCACAAAGCCCACGCCGCCGAGGCGGAGCGTGTAGGGCAGGCGCGTGCGGATGACCTCCAGCACGTCCATCTTGTATTTGTAGGAGATGCCGAAATCGCCGTGCAGCGCGTTTTGCAGCCAGATCCCGTACTGCGTCAGGACGGGCCGGTCGAGGCCGAGCTTCGCCTCGGCCCAGGCACGCTCATCGACGCTCATTTTCTCCACGCGGTCGCCAAAGTAGGCGCGCAGCGGGTCGCCCGGTGCGTAGTGCGCGATCACAAAGACCAGCAGCGAGAGCAGAAACAGGCTGAGGGCAAGCGTCAACACGGTGCGGAGCAGCCCGCGCCAGAATGGTTTTTGATTCATTCCGCCGCACCTCCTTCCAGGACGAAATGGCCCGGCGCGGCCTCGACGAGCCGCCCGTCCGGATGGAAGTCTGCTTCGTCGAACGGGACGAGCTTCCGCGCCCGCTCGCGGACCGGGTCGGGCAGGGGAATGGCGGAGAGCAGCGCACGGGTGTAGCCGTGCAGCGGGTGCCGGAATAATTCTTCCGCCGGGGCGCACTCGACGAGCTTGCCCCGGTACATCACGCCCACGCGGTCGCAGAGGTAGCGCACCATGGCAAGGTCGTGCGCGATGAACAGGAATGTGAAGCCGTGCTCTTCCTGTAAGTGCCGGAAGAGGTTGATGATCTGCGCCTGAATGGACACGTCGAGCGACGAGACCGGTTCGTCGGCCACGAGCAGCTCCGGCTCCATCGAGAGCGCACGGGCGATGGCCACGCGCTGCCGCTGCCCGCCGGACAGCTCCGCCGGATACTGGTCGAGATAGACCGGGTCGAGGCCGACGTATTTCATCTGGAACGCGGCCTCTTCGCGGTAATTTGCGCGCGGTGTGGCGCGGCGGGCGATGCGCAGCGGCTCGGTGATCGCCTCGCAGACGGAGCGCCGGGGATCGAGGCTGGACGTCGAGTCCTGGAAGATCATCTGCCGCGCGGTCTGCAGATAGGCGCGGTGCGCGCGGAACTGCGCGCGGTCGGTCACGTCGATGCCGTGGAAGAAAATATGCCCGGCGTCCGGCCGGTAGAGGTTCATGATGCAGCGCGCGGCGGTCGACTTGCCGGAGCCGGACTCTCCGACGAGGCCAAAAATCTCGCCGCGCCGCACGGAAAACGACAGATCGTCCACCGCGCGGACGGTCAGGCCACGCACGGGGGAAAAGCTGTGCGTCAGGTGCTCCACGGAGAGCAGGATCTCATCCTTCATGCCGGAGCCCTCCCAGCGGCGGCGCGACCTTCGGCGCGCGCGGATCGAGCAGCCAGGTGGCTGCGAAGTGGGTATCGGTGATGCGGAACATCGGCGGCGCCTCGCGATAGTCGATGGCGAGGGCATATTCGTTCCGTTTGGCAAAGGCGTCGCCTGCGGGCGGGTCGATCAGCGTGGGCGGCATCCCCGGAATGGTATAGAGCGGCTCGCCGTGCCGCGCCAGCGCGGGCAGCGCCCGCAGCAGCGCCCATGTGTAGGGGTGGCGCGGGTCGTAGTAGACCTCCTCTGCCGTCCCGATCTCGACGATCCGCCCCGCATACATCACGGCCACGCGGTCTGCCGCACGGGCCACGACGCCGAGGTCGTGCGAGACGAGCACCGTCGCCGTGCCGAGCTTTTGCTGCACGTCGCGCAGCAGGTCTAAGATCTGGGCCTGCACGGTCACGTCGAGCGCGGTCGTCGGCTCATCGGCAAAGAGAATTTGCGGATTCCCGGCCAGCGCGATGGCGAGGACGGCCCGCTGCCGCATGCCGCCGGAGAACTGGTGCGGATAGGCGTGCATCCGCTCCGCGGCCCGGTCGATCCCGACAAGGGCCATCAGCTCCTCCACGCGCGCCGAGACGGCCTCGCGCGGGGCTTTGCGGTCGTGGACGCGGACAGCCTCGGCAATCTGCGCGCCGATGGTCATGCTGGGGTTCAGCGCGGTGAGCGGGTCCTGAAAGACCATGGAAAAGAGACGCCCACGCAGCTTTTGCATCTCGTGCTCGCGATAGGGCGCAATGTCCACACCGTTCACAAGAATTTCGCCGGAGACCGCCGCCGAATCCGGCAGCAGCCGCATGACCGCGCGGCAGAGCGCGCTCTTGCCACAGCCGCTCTCGCCCACGACGGCCAGCACCTCGCCGGGCCGCAGCGAAAAGCTGACGTCCCGCACGGCTTGTACGTCGCCGCGCGGCGAGCGGTAGGTCACGGACAGGTTTTTCACTTCCAACAGTTCCGCCATAGCGTTCCTCACAGACGGCAAACGCAGGGAGCGTCTCCGCTCCCTGTGTCCGCCGGTTTCTATTTGATGAATTGGGATATTTCTTAATCGAGTGTCCACGTTTCGACGTTCCAGAAGATGCCGACGCCGTGGTGGCCCATGACCGTCTCCGCGTCGATGCCGTGCAGACGGCTCGTTGCGACGTAGTTCGCGTCAATGTAGCAGATGAAGGCATAGGCCGGGTCGTTCGCCAGCGCGACCTGGAATTCGTCGTAATACTGCTTGCGCACCGCCGGATCGCTCGATTCGCGCGCTTTGGTGAGCGCCTCATCGACCTCGGCGTTCGAATAGCCGGAGTAGTTCGCGCCCTTGTCCGTGCCGAAAACCTTATAGGTGTGGTCGTCCGCGTCAAACGGGCTGCCCCAGCCGATCAGGCAGGCCATTTGGCCGCCCCAGTCCATGACCGCCGGGATGTCCACAGTGCAATGAATGCCGACCTCGCGCAGCTGCTGCGCAGCGGCCTGTGCGATGTCGATGCGATCCTGCTCGCCGGACATGACGCTGATCGTGAACGCGATCTCCGCGCCGCCGCGCTCATAGTAGCCGTTTGCGCCC